>Ga0206117_100036_pt1 | contig 345064 bp, 311 predicted proteins | sample 3A5Ametagenome_FD_177997 | JGI IMG/M metagenome (GOLD analysis project Ga0206117, IMG submission 177997) | Enriched microbial communities from leaf-cutter ant dump, University of Wisconsin, Madison, United States - 3A5A | ecosystem: Environmental > Terrestrial > Nest > Insects nest > Nest dump... | reverse complement strand
GGTGTGGAAAGTGTGGTTCATGCGTTTCGAGATCGCAGAACTGGACTTGCGCGAGCAGCAGTCCGCGCAAGCCTGAAGCGTTACCTATGTCTCCGAACACCTGTTACCCATGTCCCCGGTCTGTACATCCCGCAGGGGGAGAGGGGGGCAAAGCGGGGGCTGGGGAGAGGGGACGCCCCCTCAGGGGAGAAGGCATTTCAGGTCTGCCCCTACCTTTCCTCTCAGCAAAGGCCGGAGCCGCTCCTTCTCTGAACCTCGGGCCTTGGTAGGCAGGCCTGGGCTACAGGCTTTCGCGCAGCCCCTGCATAAACGCCCTCACCGGAGCCCCAGCGAAGCGCCTCATCTTGATCACCACCAGCGAGAGGGCAAAAGCCCCGCCCGGCCTCAGATCACCTTGAACCCATGCGTGCCGTCCCGGCCTAGCTGGGCGACCAGGCCGAACTCCCAGTCCAGGTAGCCCTGCATCGCCTCGCGCGCGTTGTCGGTGCCCTCGTAGGGGCGGCGGTAGCGGTCTATCACCGGCGAGGCCAGGCGGGTTTCGCCGTTCTCCTCTTCCAGCCCGGCGGCGAACCAGGCTGCGTTGCCGCCGTCCAGCAGCAGCACTTCGGCGCCGGTCAGCGCCTGCACTTCCGGCACCACGTATTGGGCGAGCTGGCTGCTGCCGCAGGTGAGGACGTAGCGTGCCGCCTTGGGCACGCCGGCGAAATCCTCGGCCAGGCGTGAGCGCAGCAGGAACCAGGCGCCGGGGATGTGGCGCTTGCGGTAGTTGGCGCCGGTGGTGAAGTCCAGCACCACCACGTCCTCGCCGGCAGCCTGGCAGCGCGCCAGCGTCTCCGGCAGGATGCGGCGCACCGAAGGCGGCGGGAACAGCGCTGGCTGCCACGGCCCGCGCTCGCGGAATTCCGCCGCGTCCAAGCCATCCAGCACATGCACTTCCCAGTTCATCTGCGCCAGCCAGGAGGCGGTCATGTTGGCGCGCACGCCGTCGTCGTCCGCCAGCACGATGCGGCCGCCGCGCACCGGCGCCACCATCTCGGTCTCCTGCACCAGCTGGCCGCCGGCCACCGGGCGGAAGCCGGGCAAATGGCCGGCCTCGTATTCCTCCGGCGTGCGCACGTCGAAGAAGTAGCTGCTGCGGCCCTGCTGGCTGCGCCAGCGGTCCACATCCGCCAGGGTGGCGCGCAGCACGCCGGCGCGGTCGGCCACCGCGCGGGCGGCCAGCGCCGCCTGCTCGCGCGTCTGCGCCGACACCGGGCGGAAGCGGCGGTCGGCGCCGCGCTCCAGCGTCTGCCCGGCCAGCGTCCAGCCTATCGTGCCGTTGCGCAGCGCCGCCACCGGGTTGGGAACGCCGGCGTTCACCAGCGACTGGGTGCCGATGATGCTGCGGGTGCGGCCGGCGCAGTTCACCACCACCCGGGTGGCCGGGTCCGGCGCCAGCTCGCGGATGCGCAGCACCAGCTCGGCGCCCGGCACGCTGGTGGAGCCCGGGATGTTCATGGTCTGGTACTCGTCGAAGCGGCGGGCATCGACGACGACGACGTCGGCCTTGGCATCCAGCAGCGCCTGCACCTCCTCCGCCGCCAGCGACGGCGTGTGGCGCTCGGCCTCCACCAGCTCGCCGAAGGACTTGCTGGGCACGTTCACATCGCGGAACAGCTCGCCGCCGGCCGCTTCCCAGCTTTTTACGCCGCCGCCGAACACAGCCACGTCGGTGTAGCCCAGCTGGATGAAACGCCGCGCCGCCTGCTCCGCCAGCCCCTCGCCGTCATCCAACGTGACGATGGCGACATCCCGCCGCGGCAGCTTGGCGTAGGCATCCAGCTCGATGCGCGCCAGCGGGAAGTTGGCGGCGAACAGCGGATGCGCCTGGGCGTGGGGATCTTCCTCGCGCACGTCCAGCAGGGCGATCTCGCGGCCTTCCAGCAGGGCGGCGCGAACGGCGGAGTAATCGGTATGAAGCAACTCGCCGGCGGCGCCCGGCTGGGATGCGAATGCGTTCATGAGCGCAGATATCCTCTGGTGAAACATGCAAAAATTGAATGATATAGTGCAGGCACTATTGCATTTATCCGTTTTATTGCTATGTATCCATCAAAATGAACATAAAGATCGACGACCTCGTGTGTTTCGTTGCCACGGTCCACCACCAGTCGCTTTCGCGCGCGGCCGAGGCGCTCGGCCTGACCCAGCCAGCCGTGACCCGGCGCATCCAGAGCCTGGAGGAAAGCCTGGGCGCGATACTGCTGGACCGCGAAACCAAGCCCCCCAAACCCAACGCCCTGGGCCGCCGCGTGTTTGCCCAGTGCGAACAGGTGCTGCGCGAGGTGGATACCCTCAAGGCGCTGGTGGAGACCGAAAGCACGCCGGAAGGCACGCTGCGCATGGGCATCACCCAGTCCGTGGCGGAGGTTGGGGTCGCCGGACTGCTGGATGCCTTCCGCAGCAGCTATCCGACGCTGGATGTCACCGTCAGCGCGCGCTGGAGCGGCGACCTGGTCAAGCAGGTAACCCGGGGCGACCTCGACGCCGCCACCGTGATGCTGCCGGCGGACACCGTGTTTCCTCCCACACTGGCGGCTCGCCGCCTGCGCTCCATCGAGATGCTGGTGGTCAGCGTTGCCGGCGCCTGGCCGCAGCGCCCCACGCCCTACCAGCTGCGCGATCTGCGCAACTCCAAGTGGATCGTGAACCCGGACGGCTGCGGTTTCCGCGCCCGGCTGCAGCGCGCCTTGACCGATCTCGGCCTGCCCTTCCATATCGCCATGGACGCCTTCGGCACGGAGCTGCAGCTGAAGTTCGTCAGCGAGGGCCTGGGGCTTGGGCTGGCAACCCGCGCGCAGATCGAGCTCAGCCAGTACCGGGGAAAGATCCGCGTGCTTCCCATCGGCGACTTCAATCCCTCCACCGACCTGTGGCTGATCCATACCCACGCGCCGGGCAACCTGCGCAAGCCCATAGAGCTGTTCGCCGACACCATCACCGGTAGTTTCGAACTGGACCCCACCTCGGCCGCCGCCTGAGCAGCACCACTTCATGCTCATTTCACATATATAAATATAAATTTAATTCGATTGCGACATTAATTTGCTGGTCATAGCATCGCTCCATCTTTTCCAGGAGCGAGGCCGATGGTCGCCAAGATCGAAGCGTTCAAGCCAGGGAGTGCCAGCCCGCCGCCAGCGGTGAAGCTGCGCGGAGTCGCCAAGCACTTCGGCAGCCGCCCGCTTTTCGAGCAGTTGGACCTCGATATCGCCCCTGGCGAATTCGTCGCCCTGCTCGGCCGCAGCGGCTGCGGCAAGACCACGCTGCTGCGCCTGCTCGCCGGGCTGGAACGCGCCAGCACCGGCAGCCTGAAAGTACCCTCCGCCCGCGCGGTGGCATTCCAGGAACACCGGCTGATGCCATGGAAGCGGGTGTGGCGCAACGTCACCCTGGGCGTGCGTACCCCCAATGCCCGTGCCCGCGCCGAGCAGGCGCTGTCCGAAGTCGGCCTGGGCGAACACAGCCAGGCCTGGCCCATGACGCTGTCCGGCGGCGAGGCGCAGCGCGTGGCGCTGGCCCGTGCCCTGGTGCGGGAACCGGAGCTGCTGCTGCTCGACGAGCCCTTCGCCGCGCTCGACGCCCTCACCCGCATCCGCATGCATCAGCTGGTGCAGACGCTGTGGACCACACACCGCCCGGCGGTGCTGCTGGTCACCCACGACGTCGACGAGGCCCTGCTGCTGGCCGACCGCATCCTGGTGCTGGAGAACGGCCGTTTCATTGCCGACCAGGCCATCCAGCTGCCCCGTCCGCGCAGCGCGGACATAGCCGAATTCCGGGTGCTTCGCCACCGCCTGCTGGGCTGGCTCGGCCTGGAGACTGCCGCGCCGGCGGCCGAGGCCGCCTACGCCGACCCCACCGGCCTGCGCCTCGCAGCCACCTTCAAGTGAGGGGCCTCGCCATGCCTGCATCGAATACCCTGGCCGCTCCGCGCCCGGCCGCCGTGCCTGCCGGACCCGCCGCGCTCGACATCCAGCACCGGCTGGCGACCCTGGTGCCGCTGTTCGCCGCCGGCGCCGCGCGCCACGACCGCGACAACACCTTCCCGCATGACAACATCCGCGCGCTTCATGCCAGCGGCCTGATCTCCCACGCACTGCCGGTGGCGCTCGGCGGCCATGAAGCCAGCCTCGGCGAGGCTCTCCACATCGTCCGCAGCATCGCGCGCGGCGAAGCTTCGACCGCGCTGGTCCTTGCCCTGCAATACTCGATCAGCTCCCGCCTCGGGGTGGACAGCCCTGGCTGGCCGCGGGAACTGCGCCTGCGCATTGCGCACGACATCGTCCGCCACGGCGCGCTGATCAATGCGCTAAGGGTCGAGCCCGAGCTCGGCACGCCGGTGCGCGGCGGCGTTCCGGCCACCATCGCCAGACCCGACCGCGACGGCTGGCGGGTGAGTGGCAGCAAGATCTATTCGACCGCCGCCCCGGGCCTCACCTGGATGCTGGTGCTGGCGCACAGCGCCGAGGACAGCCCGCGCGTGGGCTACTGGCTGGTGCATCGCGACAGCCCCGGCATCCGCATCGTCGAAGACTGGGACCACCTCGGCATGCGCGCCAGCGCCAGCCACAAGGTGGTGTTCGACGAGGTGCTGGTACCCGCCGGCCACACCCTGGAGCTGCAGCCGCTTGGCACACCCCCGGTGGCCGACGCCCACACCGCGCGCTGGGCCGGTGTGCTGATCCCGGCGGTGTATGACGGCGTTGCCCGCGCCGCGCGCGACTGGCTGGTGGACTGGGCCGCCACCCGCACGCCGACCAACCTCGGCCGCCCGCTCGCCAGCCTGCCGCGCTTCCAGGAAGCCGTCGGCCACATCGACGCCCTCCTGCTCGCCAACGACCGCCTGTTCGCCGGCGCCGCCGACGGCAGCATCCCGCTGCATCAGCTCGGCCAGGTCAAGTACCTGGCGACGAACCAGGCCATCGCCGCGGTGGAGAAAGCGGTGGAGATTTCCGGCAACCCCGGCCTCAGCCGCGCCAACCCGCTGGAGCGCCACTACCGCGACGTGCTGTGCGGCCGCATCCACGCACCGCAGAACGACACCCTGCTGGCCGGCGCCGGCAGCATCGCCTTCGCCGCCTGGTCGGCGGCACACGCCAGCGCCTAACCCTCCTCCATTTCCCCCGCCCACACAGGTGACGCCATGAGCGAACACGTTCTCGAACGCCCCCATTCCCCCGCGCCCGCAGCCCCCGTGCCGCGCCCCGCCATCTACGACCTGCCGCGCGACGCCGCCGGCCGGCTGCGCCTGGACGCGCCGCTGCCGCAGCCCACCGTGGCGGCCGAACGCCTGCACCGCAAGCAGCGCCTGGCGGCCTCCTTCCGCCTCTTCGCCCGCTACGAGTTCGACCATGGCGGCGCCGGCCACATCACCGCGCGCGATCCGCAATGGCACGACCACTTCTGGGTGAATCCGGCCGGCGTGCATTTTTCCCACATCCGTGTCTCCGACCTGCTGCTGGTGAACCACCAGGGCGACATCGTCGAAGGCGACGGCCTGCTCAACCCCGCCGCCTTCGCCATCCATTCGCAGATCCACAAGGCGCGCCCTGACGTCATCGCCGCCGCCCATTCGCACGCGCTCTACGGCAAGGCCTTCTCCGCCCAGGGCCGCCTGCTCGATCCGCTGACCCAGGACAGCTGCGCCTTCTACGAAGACCACGTGCTGTTCGACGACTTCACCGGCGTCGTCCTCGAACTGTCCGAAGGCGAGCGCATCGCGCGCGCACTCGGCACGCACAAGGCCGCCATCCTGCGCAACCACGGCCTGCTCACCGTCGGCACCACGGTCGAAGCCGCGGTGTGGCGCTACATCGCCATGGAAAACGCCGCCCGCGCCCAGCTCATCTCCGAAGCCGCCGGGCCGACCACGCCGATTCCGCACGCGGTCGCCCAGCTCACCGCCGGGCAGATGGGGTCGGAGATCGGCGGCTGGTTCTCCTTCCAGCCGCTGTGGGATCTGGTCACCCGCCAGCAGCCCGACCTGTTCGACTGAGCGCCACCCGCGCCACCACCGAGACGCCCATGTCCGCACCGCCGCTCCCATCCTCACCCCCGCCGGAAGCCCGCCGATGAGCGCCCTCGTCGTCGCCAGCCAGTTCCCCGGCGAGATCAACGACAGCCTGCGCGCGGCGCTGCCCGGCGTAGCGGTGCTCGATCTGCCGCCCGGCCCGCCGGCCGCGCTGCCGCCGGCGGCCGAGGTGCTGTTCGCGCGGCCGATGTTCCCCGCAGGCACGCCGCGCGCGGTGGCGCCGCCGCCGGGCTGGCCCTTCGGCCTGCGCTGGATACAGCTCGGCTCCTCCGGCACCGACTACTACCCCGACTGGCTGCTCGACGGCCCGGTGGTGACCTCGGCGCGTGCCGGCACCGCCGAGGCGGTGGCCGAATTCGCCTTCGCCGCCCTGCTCGCCGCCGCCAAGCGTCTGCCGGAAATCTGGATCGACCGCGAGGAAGACTGGCGGTGGACGCCGCTGTCGCTGGTACACGGCAGCGTGCTCGGCATCGTCGGCTTCGGCGCCATCGGCCGCGCGCTCGCCAGCCGCGCACAGGCCTTCGGCATCGAGGTGATCGCCACCCGCCGCACCGATGCGCCGCTGGACGCGCCCGGCGTCACCCGCATCGACGACCTGCGCGTGCTGTTCGCCGCCGCCGACCATGTCGTCGTCGCCGCGCCGGCCACGCCCGCCACCCACCACCTCATCGGCCGCGAGGTGCTGGCGGCAGCCCGCCCCGGCCTGCACCTCATCAACATCGCGCGCGGCAGCCTGGTCGACAGCGCCGCGCTGCTCGACGCCCTCGACGCCGGCCGCATCGCCCTGGCCACGCTGGACGTGGCCGAAGTCGAGCCGCTGCCCGCCGGCCACCCCTTCTACACCCATCCGCGCGTGCGCCTGTCGCCCCATCTGTCGGCGCTCACCGGGCGCAGCGCGGCGACGCTGGCGGCGGTCTTCCTCGCCAATCTGGCGCGCTACCGCGACGGCGCAGCGCTGCGGGACGTGGTCGACCGCCACCACGGCTACTGACTTCCACAAGAAAAGGACTCGCACCATGTATGCCCTGCCCTTGCCCCCGCCCCCCTTGCCCCACCCCGGCAGCGAACGCGCCGGCCCCGCGCGCGGCCCGACCTCCGCGCACGCCAGCGCCGCCCCGGTACCGGCTGCCGTGGCAGCCGCCGCACCGGCCACGGCACGCCTTGCCGACATCCTCACCCTGCCGCGCATCAGCGCCCTCGCCTCGCTGCTCATCCATGGCGCCACGCTGGCGCTGATGTGGCACTGGTACGCCAACCGGCCGCCGCAGGCGGTGGAAGACAAGCCGATCGAACTGGTGCTGGCGCCGCCGCCGCGCGAGCTGGTGCCACCGCCGCCACCGCCCAAGGCCGAAACGCCCCCGCCGCCCAAGGCCGCGCCGCCGCGCCCGGCGGTGCGCGCCGCGCCACCCGCGCCCGCCACGCCACCGCCGCCGGATGCCTTTGCCGAAGCGCCGCCGCAGCCGCCGGCCCCCACCGCGCCGGTGGAACACAGCACGCCGCCGGCACCGCCCCAGCCAGCGCCGGTGGCCACGCCCGCACCAACGCGGCCGGCGGTCATCAACACCGCCGGCATTCCGAGCGATTACGTGAATCAGGTCTATGCGCGCATCAACCGCATCGCCGCCGGCCGCTACCCCAAGGCCGCCGCGCTGCGCCGCCAGGAAGGCCGCATCGGCTACACCCTGCAGCTCAATCCGCAGGGCGGGCTGATCGACTTCGAGCTGGAGCCTTCGGGCATCGAGGCGCTCGACCAGGCCGCCGCCGAGGCGCTGCGCGCCGCCGCGCCCTTTCCGCCGCTGCCCGATCTCGGCGGCAGCAGCTACCGCGTGTCCGGCGCCATCGTCTATCGCCTCGGCGGCTGAAGCCCGCCCTTTCCTTCGCTCTTTCCTCTACCCCAGCGCATTTTTCATCCAGCCAATCACCACAGAGGCAACGCCATGACTACCAGCACCACCGCCGCCGAGGGCGCGGTCAACATCTCGCTGTCGCCGGTCGACCTGTTCCTGCATGCCGACAGCGTCGGCAAGGGCGTCATCATCCTGCTGCTGATCGCCTCGATCGCAAGCTGGGGGGTGATCGTCGACAAGCTGCTGCGCTTTCGCATCCTGCATCAGCGTGCGCGCAGCTGGCTCGACACCTTCCGCGCCGACCCCTCGCTGCCCGAACTGGCCGCCAGCCTCAGGCAGCACCCGCGCGATCCGCTCGCCAAGGTGTTCAAGGCGCTCATCAACGAATGGAAACTCACCCACGACGACGACCTGCACCTGACACCCGGCGGCCGCGACAGCCTCAAGGAGCGGCTGGCGCGCGTCGGCCAGGTCAGCACCGGCATCGAGCTGGAGCACCTGCAGCGCGGCTCGCAGATCCTCGCCACCATCGGCTCGGTGGCGCCCTTCGTCGGCCTCTTCGGCACGGTGTGGGGAATCATGAACGCCTTCCAGGGCATCGCCGCCACCAACAACACCAGCCTCGCGGTGGTCGCCCCCGGCATCGCCGAAGCGTTGTTCGCCACCGCGCTCGGGCTGGCGGCGGCGATTCCGGCGGTGATCGCCTACAACCGCATCGCCGGCGACATCGGCGCCTACGCCAATCGCCTGGTCACGCTCATCGGCGTGGTCGAGGTGCAGCTCTCGCGCCAGCTCGAATCCGGCCGCCCGCTCGCCGACAGCGTGACCGGCGACAGCCAGGCGGCCAGTGCAGGCACCCGCGCGGCCGACAGCGCCGCCGGCGCCCGCCTCGGCACCCAGGGGGCTTGAGATGGGCGCGAAACTGCCGGGCGCGAACCCCATCGGCGGCGTTATCGCGCCGGTGTCCGAGATCAACGTCACCCCGCTGGTCGATGTGATGCTGGTGCTGCTCATCGTGTTCATGGTGGCGGCGCCGCTGATGGCCAACGGCGTCAAGGTCGATCTGCCCACCAGCAACGCCAAGCCGCTGACCGAGAGCAAGCCGCCGATCGCGGTGAGCATCGACGGCGAGGGCAAGCTCTACGTCGACCAGACCGAAGTGAGCGCCGACACCCTGGTGCCCACCCTGCGCGCCGCCACCGAGGGCGACCCCGAGCGCCGGGTGCATGTGCGCGGCGACCGCAACATCGCCTACGGCCGCGTCATCGAAACCATGGGCCTGCTCGGCGACGCCGGCTTCAACAAGGTCGCGCTGGTATCGGAGCAGCCGCAACGCAACTGAGATCGCGCCGGGCAGGCGTGTGGGCCGGGCCGCGTGAGCGGTGCCGCAGGCGGCCCGCGCACTACCGCCACGCCACAGCCTGACCCTCGCCGCTGCCCGCATCGCGCGCGGCGGCCCCCAAATCCAACAAAGGAATTCCCATGCATCCGGATCGCCCGGCGGACGGCGCTCGCCGTCAGTTTCTCGCCCGCAGCCTCGCCGCCAGCCTCGGCCTCGGGCTGGGCGGCGCCCCGTGGCCCTCGTTCGCCGCCAGCCCGGCGGCGGGCCTCGGCGGCGTCACCCTGCGCGCCGCCTCCTACAAGGGCCAGACCTCCTACTTCTTCGACGATGCCGGCGTCGCCGACACGCCCTACAAGGTGGAGTACGCCGAGTTCGCCGGCGGCAACCTGATCGTCGAGGCCATCGCCGGCGGCAGCATCGACTACGGCGGCATGAGCGAGATTCCGCCGATCTTCGCGGTCAACGCCAATACGCCGCTGCGCATCATCGGCGTGCTGCGCGCCGACGTGAATAACCAGGTGGCGCTGGTACCCAGGGATTCGCCGATCACCGACCCCGCCCAGTTGAAGGGCAAGCGCGTCGGCTACGTGCGCTCCACCACCTCGCACTACTTCCTGCTGCGTCTGCTGCGCGATCACGGCCTGGGCTGGCGCGACATCCAGCCGGTGGCGCTGTCGCCGCAGGATGGTCTGGTGGCCTTCCAGACCGGGCGGCTGGACGCCTGGGTGGTGTATGGCCTGGTGGTGCAGGTGGCGCAGGCCCAGGGCGCGCGCGTGCTGCGCACCGCGCTCGGTTACCTGTCGGGCAACTACCTCGTCACCGCCCATGCGCGCGCCATTGCCGATGCCGGCAAGCGCGCGGCGATTGCCGACTACCTGCTGCGCGAGCGCGCCGCGCTGGACTGGATCAACGCCCATCCGCAGGCCTGGGCGCGCAAGATCGCCCGCCTCACCGGCGCCGCCGAAGCCTTGTTCCTCGAACAGTTCAGCCAGCGCAGCGAACCCGCCAGCCTGCTGCCGGTCAGCGAGGCCGCCATCCGCTCGCAGCAGCAGGTGGCCGACACCTTCCTGGAGCACGGCGTGCTCAACCGCCGCCTCGACGTCGCGCCGCTGTGGGACCGCAGCTTCGACGCCGTGCTGGCGCGCAGCGGGAGCCCGGCATGAATCCCGCCCGCCGCAAGCTGCTCAACACCCTGGGCTATGGCAGCGCGCTGCTGGCGCAGTCCGCCCTCATCGGCGCCGGCCCGGCCACCGCGGCCGGCGCCGCGCCCGCACCGCCATGGCGCACCGGCAGCGAGGTGCGTCCACTGCCGCTGGCCAACCTGCTGGAGCTGGAGGCGGCGGCCGCGCGCGTCATCCCCGCCGCCGGTTTCGACTACATCGCCGGCGGCGCCGAGGACGAATGGACGCTGCGCGAAAACCGCGCCGCCTTCGAACGCCGCCAGATCCCCCAGCGCGTGCTCACCGGCAAGACGGTGGCCGACACCGCCACCGAGATCCTCGGCAGCCGCATCGCCATGCCGGTGATCGTGACGCCGATGGGCGGCCACGGCATCGCCCACGTCAGCGCCGAAGCCGGCACCGCGCGCGGCGCGGCGGCGGCCGGCACGCTGCATACGGTGAGCACGGTGGCCACGCTCAGCCTGGAGGAGGCGGCGCGCGCCGCCGACGGCCCGCGCTGGTTCCAGATCTACCTGACGCGCGACGACGGCTTCAACGCCGAGTTGCTGCAGCGCGCCCGTGCCGCCGGCTACAGCGCCATCGTGTTCACCGTGGATGTGCCGGTGGGCGGCAATCGCGACCGCGACCGCCGCAACGGCTTCGTCTATCCGCCGGCGGCGGCGCCGCGCAACTTCCTCGCCGCCGACGGCAGCCCGCGCCGGATCGACCGGACCTTCCAGGCCCGGCTCGATGGCGACAGCATCGACTTCGTGCGCCGCCACAGCGGCCTGCCGGTGGTGGTCAAGGGCATCGCCAGCGCGGCCGACGCGCAACTGGCGCTGCGCCATGGCGCCGCCGCCATCCAGGTTTCCAACCATGGCGGCCGCCAGCTCGACGGCACGCCGGCCGCCTTCACCGTGCTGCCCGCCGTGGCCGAGGCGGTGCAGGGCCGCGTGCCGCTGATCTTCGACAGCGGCATCCGCCGCGGCGCCGATGTGTTCAAGGCGCTCGCCGCCGGCGCCGACGTGGTCGCCCTCGGCCGCCCGGTGCTCTACGGCCTGGCGCTGGGCGGCTGGCAGGGCGTGCAGTCGGTGCTCGAACAGCTCGACCGCGAACTGCGCACCGTCATGCAACTGGCCGGCGCCGCCAGCGTGGCCGACATCCGCAACACCCGGCTGCTCGGCTGACCCCGCCAGCAGCCCGCGAGGCCTTTCCTTTCCCCCCTGACCTTCACCGGAGTAGTCCCATGCGCAGTACCCCGAGAAGAACACGACGACATCGCCCGTTCCTCACCCTCAGCCTGCTCTCCGCCGCCATCGCCGGCATCCATGCTCCCGCCCAGGCACAGAGCAGCAACATCGGCAACGTGCAGGACGTGGTCGTCACCACCGGCGTGCGCGGAGACCAGCGCACCGTGGCCGACAGCCCGGCCCCCATCGAGGTCATCAGCAGCGAGCAGTTGCTGCGCACCGGCCGCGCCGAACTGGGCGAAGCCATCGCCCGCCTGCTGCCCTCCTTCAACTTCAGCACCAACCAGGCCGGCGTGAACTCGCCGGTGCGCGCGGTGAGCAACCGCGGCCTCGGCCCCTCCTACACGCTGGTGCTGGTCAACGGCAAGCGCCGCCACAACGGCTCGCTGCTGGCCAACGGCACCGGCGACACCAGCGGCGCCAACCCGGTGGACCTGGACATGATTCCGCTGTCCGCCGTCAGCCACATCGAGGTGCTCAAGGACAGCGCCGCCGCGCAGTACGGCTCGGACGCGGTGGCCGGCGTCATCAACGTGGTGCTCAAGAACGCCGACCACGGCGGCCACGTCGGCGCCACCTACGGCAGTCTCTACGACGGCGATGGCGACCTCGAAACCTACAAGCTGGAAGGCAACGCCGGCTTCGCCCTCGGCCAGGACGGCGGCTTCCTGCACCTCTCCGCCGACGCCCGCCAGCGCGGCATGGCGTGGTGGAATTTCCCCGCCACCAACGGCATCGCCTATGCCCCGGCAAGCAATCCGAACAACGCCAGCTGGAACCGCGACGGCGCCCACAACGGCGATCCCGAGATCAAGGCCTACAACCTCTCCTACAACACCGAGCTGCCGGTGAGCGGCGACTTCAAGCTCTACTCCTTCGGCACCTTCGGCCAGCGCGACACCCGCAGCGGCAACAACTTCCGCCGCCCCAACGGCCTCGCCACGATCAACCAGATATTCCCCAACGGCTACTACGCCATCAACAACGCCGAAGAGGTGGACTACCAGTTCGTCGTCGGCGCCAAGGGCCTGGCCGCCGGCTGGAACTGGGATCTGAGCACCTCCTACGCGAAGAACCGGGTGAAGCAGTTCAGCGAGCTCACCCTCAACCCCTCGCTGGGCCCGAGTTCGCCGACCGAGTTCGATGACCTCGCCACCTACCAGTTCGAGCAATGGGTGAGCAATGCCGACTTCACCCGCGCGCTGGATTTCGGCACCAGCAAGCCGGTGCAGCTGTCCTGGGGCGCGGAGCACCGCTACGAGCGCTTCACCACCGAGGCGGGCGACCCGCTGGGCTACATCAATGGCGGCTACATCTTCCAGCCCGGCGACCAGCCTGGCGACCCCAACGTCGGCCAGCCGGCGGCGGTCGGCGCCCAGGCCGGCGTGGCACTGTCGCCGGCCGACGAGGCCGATGTGACCCGCCGGGTGTTCGCCGGCTATGTGGACCTCGGCTTCCATCCCACCGAGCAATGGTTCGTCGACCTCGCGGTGCGCGCCGAGCACTACAGCGACAGCACCGGCAACACCATCGGCGGCAAGATCAACTCGCGCTACGACTTCAACCCGGTGTTCGCCATCCGCGGCACCGTCGGCAGCGGCTTCCGCGCGCCCTCGCTGCCGCAGATCGGCTACAGCCAGACCGACAACCGCACCAACATCAACTCCGCCGGCGTGGTGGTGCCCAGCCTGTCCAAGCTGCTGCTCAACGATTCGGCACTGGCGCGCGCCCTGGGCGCGCAGGACCTGGACCCGGAGAAATCCACCAACTTCGGCCTGGGCTTCGTGTTCACCCCGGCGAAGAACATCAACGTGACGGTCGATGCCTACCAGGTCGAGGTCAAGGACCGCATCGCCCGCACCGGCTACCTCTACGGCCCGGCGCTGACATCGCTGCTGGTGGCCCACGGGCTGACCGGCACCGAGTGGGTGAACTACTTCGCCAACGCGGTCGATACCCGCAGCCGCGGGGTGGACATCGTCGCCGACATCAACACCGACCACGGCCGCTGGGGCTTCGTGCGCTGGAACGCCGCCTTCAACTGGAACGAGACCAAGATCACCTCGATCAAGGCCACGCCCAGCCAGCTCACCGGCCTGGGCGCCAACACCGGCGGCAGCCTGGTGTGGTTCGGCCGCAGCGCGCAGAGCAGCCTGACGGTGGAGAAGCCGAAGACCAAGCTGATCCTGTCGGCGCGCTGGCTGATCGATGACTTCGACATCAACCTGCAGACCACGCGCTACGGCTCCTACAAGTGGCAGCTGTCGGAAAACCCGGCGCAGGACTCCAAGTACGGTGCCAAGTGGATCACCGACCTCGACATCACTTACGCCTTCCAGGGCGGCATCAAGGTCTCGCTCGGCGCCAACAACCTGTTCGACGTGCGCCCGGACAAGAACGGCCCCGGCGACGCCAACGGCGGCACCGCCGCCTTCCTCTACGGCCCGGCGCCGTTCGCGCCCAGCGGCGGCTTCTACTACGCCAAGCTGGCCTACGACTTCTGATCCGGCCCAGCCAGCGCCCGGCGCGCGCCGCCATTGCCAGCGGCGCGCGCCTTCACCGAGGAGTTCCGTTCCATGCACAGCTCACAACGCAGCCTTCCCACCCGCCCGGGGGGCGACGCGCGCACCCGCGCCGGCGCCTGCCTGCGCGCCCTGCCAGCCGTGTTGCTGGCTGCCGCCCTCGGCAGCCTCCTTGCCGCCTGCGGGCCGGCTCCGGACAAGGCCGCCACCGCGGCCGGCACGCCCGCCGCCACCCAGCCGGTCAGCCTGGTACTGGGTGACCAGGTGCGGATGACGCGCGCGCTGGTGGAAGCGTCCGGCGCCTTCGACGGCATTCCCTACCGCATCGAATGGGCCAACTTCCAGGGCGCCGCGCCGCTGTTCGAAGCGCTCAAGGCCGACGCGGTGGATACCGCGCCCGCCGGCGACAGCCCCACCCTGGCCGCCGCAGCGGCCGGCGTGGCCTTCCGCATCGTCGCCGTCTCCACCGCCTCGCCGCGCGGCATCGCCATCGTGGTACCGCCGGACTCCGGGGTGCGCAGCGTGGCCGACCTCGCCGGCCGCGAGGTGGTGGTGTCCAGCGCGCGCGGCAGCATTTCCCACTACCAGCTGCTCGGCGCACTGCGCGAAGCGGGCGTGCCGCTGGCCAGCGTCAAGCTCAGCTTCCTGCTGCCGGTGGATGCGCTCACCGCCTTCCGTGCCGGCCACATCGGCATCTGGGCGACCTTCGACCCCTACCTGGCTTCGGCCGAAATCGGCGGCGCCCGCGTGCTGCGCGACGGCGCCGGCATCAACAGCGGCCATGGCTACCTCACCGTGTCCGCACGCGCCCTCGCCGATCCGGCCAAACGCGCGGCGCTCGCCGACGTGCTGCAAAGGCTGGCGCGCGCGCAGGCCTGGCGCAATGCCAACCCGGAGGCCTACACCGCGCTGTACGCGCAGATCACCGGGCTGGCGCCGGATATCGCCGCCCGCGTGATCAGCCGCGGCCGCCACGAACTGCAGCCGGTGAACGCTGCCGCCATCGACAGCCTGCGCCGCGTCGCCGAGGTGTATGCCGAAGAAAAGCTGCTGCCGCAGGACATCGACGTTGCCGCGCTGTTCGACGACAGCCTCTTTCCGCCGGCCACCTCCACCGCTGCGACCACCTCCGCCGCTTCCCGCTGAAGGGCCGCCCGCGACCTCGCTGCCCCGCAGTCGATCTCCCTCCTCAGGAATACCCGCCATGACCGATCTCGCCTCCCCGCCCCCCTCGCCACCAGCGCCGGCAGCCCTCGCCGCCGCGCGGCGGCTCCGCCTGCCCTGGCACCCCGCGCTCACCCGGCTGGTCAGCCCGCTGTTGCTGCTGCTCGCCTGGGAGCTGCTGTCGCGCCAGGGCGTGATTCCGCCGCAAGTCATCGGCGCGCCGTCGTCCATCGCCGATGCGCTCGGCGGCCTGCTGTCCTCCGGCGATCTCGGCCGCCACTTCCTGGTGTCGCTGCAGCGCGCCTTCAGCGGACTCGCCATCGGCCTGGCGATAGGCATCTCGGCCGCGCTCGTCGCCGGGCTGTCGCGCCTGGGCGATGCCGCGGTCGATCCGCCGATGCAGATGCTGCGCACCCTGCCCTTCCTCGGCGTGATTCCGCTCTTCATCGTCTGGTTCGGCGTCGGCGAGGTCACCAAGATCGCGCTCATCGCCCTCGCCACCAAGACGCCCATCTACCTCACGCTCTACGGCGGCATCCGCGGCGTGGACGCCAAGCTGGTGGAGGCCGCCAATACCCTGGGCCTGAACCGCGCCGAGCTGATTCGCCATGTGATCCTGCCGGGCGCGCTGCCGGCCTTTTTCGTCGGCCTGCGCTACGCCCTCGGCATTTCCTTGCTGGCGCTGGTGGCGGTGGAACAGATCAACGCCACCGCCGGCATCGGCTACCTCATCAACGAGGCACGCGACTTCATGCGCACCGACGTGATCGTGGTCTGCCTGCTCATCTACTGCCTGCTCGGCCTCATCACCGACGCCCTGGTGCGCGCGCTGGAAAACCACGCGCTGGCCTGGCGCCCGCCGGTAGTGGCGGGCTGATCCATCGCCCCGCCGCCCGCCTCCGCAGTCCCTTCCCCCTTTTTCAGGAGCCATTCCATGACCATCCTCACCCTGTCCGGCAGCCCGTCGGCCACCTCCAGAAGCCACCGCATCCTGCAGCACATCGCCGCCGAACTGCGTGCACGCGGCGAACGTGTGGACAGCCTCGCGGTGCGCGATCTGCCCGCCGCCGCCCTGTGCGCCGCCGATGTCAAGGACGCGGCCATCGCCAGCGCGGTCGGCCGCGTGGCCGAGGCCCGCGCGCTGATCGTCGCCACCCCGGTGTACAAGGCGGCCTATTCCGGCCTGCTGAAAACCTTTCTCGATCTGCTGCCGCAGGACGGGCTGGCCGGCAAGGTCATCCTGCCGCTGGCCACCGGCGGCAGCCTCGCCCACACGCTGGCGCTGGATTACGCGCTGAAACCGGTGCTGTCCGCACTCGGCGCCCGCCAGTTGCTGGCCAGCATCTACGTGGTGGACAGCCAGGTGAAGGTGGACGGCGAGCAGCTGGAACTCGACGCCGCCATCGACGAGCGCATCGGCGAGGGCCTGTTCCGGCTGCAGGAGACACTTTCGGTGCGCGAGCGCGCCGCCTCTCCGCAGCTCCTCAGCCATGTCGCCACCGGCGATGCCGAGCGCCGCGCGGTGCGCTACACCGCCTGAGCCAGCCCGCCCAGCGCGCACTTCCACCCGGCGGCGGCCCGGCCAGGGTCCGCCGCCCTCCACGCGGCAGCAACCGAAGCGCCGCTCAGCGGCCCCGGCGGCCCGACCCGCCTCCCCACCCACCGACATTCCGGCCATGCACTCCAACCCGCCCCGAAAGTGGTGGCTGCTCCTCGTCATCACGCTGGGCAACCTGGTCGCCACCATCTCGATGACCAGCTTCTACGTTGCCAGCCCGGCCCTGATGCGCCAGTTCGGCGTTGGCCAGGATGCGGTGCAATGGGCTTACACCGGCTATCTGCTCGCGGCCGCGGTGTCGATGCTGAGTTCGGCCTGGCTGATGGAGCGGCTCGGCCTGCGGCGCTGCTACCTCGGCGCGGTGGCGGCGATGGCGCTGGCCAGCCTGTGCGGCGCCGCCAGCCCCAGCCTCGCCATGCTGATCGCGGCGCGCATGATTCTGGGCTTCGCCGGCGGCATCCTGATCCCGATGGCCAACATCGTGGCCCTGGAGTGGTTTCCCCCCTCCATCCAGGGGCGCATCTCCGGCCTGCAGGGCATGGCCGTGGTGCTTGCGCCGGCGCTTGCGCCCGCGCTCGGCGGCCTGCTCATCGACCATTTCGGCTGGCGGGCGATCTTCCTGATGAACCTGCCCTGCTGCATCGTCGCGCTGGCCGCCGGGCTGCGCCTGCTGCCTGCCGACACCAGCGGCCGCGCGGCGCCTCCGCTGGACGGCCGCGGACTCGCCCTGCTCACTGCGCTGACCGCCACCGCGCTGCTGCTGGTCGAATCCCTGCCGCGGCCATCCCTGGCGGCCGGCCTGGCGCTCGCCGCCCTGCTGCTGGCCCTGCGCCGCCACCTGCGACGTAGCGCGGCACCGCTGTTCGCTCCCGCGCTGTTCCGTTTCCCGCCGCTGCGCTGGGGCGGCGTGGTCGGCTTCAGCAGCGGCGCCTGCCTGTTCGGCTCGACCTACCTGGTGCCGGTCTTCCTGCAGGATGCGCTCGGCTACAGCGCCAGCGCGGCGGGCGCGGCGCTGGTGCCGGCCGGCCTGATGCTGGCGCTGTCGCTGCCCCTGGGCGGCTGGCTGTGCGACCGCCACGATGCCCGCCACGTCACCATCGCCGGCCTGTTGCTGTTCGCCGCGCCCTTCGTATCGATCTCGCTGGCACTGCACGGTGGCACGGTCGAGCCCTTGCAGGTCGTGCTCGCCCTGGTGAGCGCGCGGCTGGGGCTGGGCCTGCTGCTGCCGGCGCCCAACCTCGCCGCCCTGCGCGGCATGCACGGCCGCACCCTGGCACAGTCGTCGATGCTGTTCCACTATGCCCGGCAGACGGGCGGCGTTCTCGGCGTCGCGGGCATCGCCGCCTTCGTGCAGATGCGCGGCGCGCTCGTTCCGGCCTCCACCGCCTATGCCGAAGCCTTTCTCGCCATCGCGCTGCTCGCCGTGCTGTCCATCGCCACCGCCTGGCGGATGCGCCGCCAGACCCTTCCGCTGGCCTTGCAGGACGGCGCCGGGAGGCCGGGATGACGATCGATTTGCGCATATATCAATATCATCTTTATTCGTTTGTTTAATATTTTGCAGTCCCTATCATGCTCATATCGTCGGTCGGCAGCGCCCTCCACCGTCCCGGCGTTCTCCCTCTCTTTCATCAAGGATGGACACTATGAGCCTGGAATTCATCGGTTTCATCGGCCCGCAGGAAAGCAGCGAATCGCTCGCGCCGCGCGGCCCCAGCGTCGATATCGGTTTCATCAAGGCCTTCGCCCAGGCGCAGGAATACGGCGGTTTCGACAAGGCGCTGCTGGCGGTCAATACCGCTTCCGCCGACTCCTTTCCCCTCGCCGCCTATGCGGCCGCCATCACCGAGCGGCTCGGCCTGCTGGTGGCCCACCGCCCCGGCTTCCAGGCGCCCACTTTCGCCGCCCGCCAGTTCGCCACGCTGGACCAGTTGAGCAGGGGCCGCGCCGCGATCAACGTCATCACCGGCGGTGACGGCGGCGATCTGCAACGCGACGGCGACTTCCTCGCCCATGACGAGCGCTACGCCCGCACCGATGAATACCTGGAGGTGTTCAGGAAGGTGTGGACCAGCGACCAGCCCTTCGACCACCAGGGCGCGCACTACCGCATCGAGGACAACCACACCCTGGTCAAGCCGGTGCAGCAGCCGCATCTGCCCATCTATTTCTCCGGCGCTTCCGATGCCGCGGTGCAGGTCGCCGCAAAGCATGCGGACGTCTACATGATGTGGGGCGAGCCGCTGGCGCAGATCCGCGAGCGCATCGCCAAGGTGCGCGCCGCCGCGGCGGCCCATGGCCGCGACCGGCAGTTGCGCTTCAGCCTGTCGCTGCGCCCCATCCTCGGCGCCACCGAGGAAGAAGCCTGGGCGCGCGCCAGCCGCATCCTGGAAAGCGCGAAGGCGCTGATCGGTACCAGCGGCTTCGCCAAGTTCCGCAGCCACAACGCCAACGTCGGCTCCGACCGGCTGGTGAGCATCGCGCGCGAGGCGCGGGTGCATGACAAGCGCCTGTGGACCGAGATCGCCGCGCTGACCGGCGCCGCCGGCAACTCGACCTCGCTGGTCGGCACACCGGATCAGGTGGCCGAGGCGGTGGCGGACTACTACGACATCGGCGTCAGCACCTTCCTCTTCCGCGGCTTCGACCCGCTGCGCGACGCGACGGAGTACGGCCAGGAACTGCTGCCGCGCGTGCGGGCACTGGTCGCCGCGCGCGAAGCCTCCAGCCTGCGCAAGGTCGGCTGAGCCCACCCCGGCGGCCAGGCGGCCGCCGCTCCAGCCCAAGCAGCCAGCCGCCATCACGGTCGCGCCTCCGGGTGCGGCCGCGGGCTGCTCATGTCCGCCTCATGTCCGCCCCACTCGTGGCGCATTCCCGACGGACGCCCAAGCCGCGCCTGCTCGTACCCACCTCCTCCAAGGCCCACACCCCGCCATGCCGCCCCAAGCCCGCCCGCAGCACCTGCCGCTTGCCTTTGTCATCCAGGGGTTGTTCCTGGCCTTCAGCGGCGCTCCGGCACAAGCTGCCGCGGCGACGCCGGCCTCAGTCGGCACGGTCAGCGATGTCGTCGTCACCACCGGGGTGCGCGGTGGCGAACGCACGGTGGCCGACAGCCCGGCCCCCATTGATGTGGTCAGCGGTGAGCAGATACGCCAGAGCGGCAGCGCCGACCTGAAGGAAATCCTCAACCGCCTGCTGCCCTCGTTCAACCTGCCCGGCGTGAATGGCGGCGGCACCTCCTGGTCGGTCCGCGCCATCACCATGCGCGGCCTGCCGGGCGATCAGGTGCTCTTCCTGGTCAACGGCAAGCGCCGCCACAACACCGCCCTGATCAACAACCTTGCGCGCATCGGCAACGGCGGCGTGCCGGTCGATCTCGACCTCATTCCGGTGAGCGCCATCGAACGCATCGAGGTGTTGCGCGATGGCGCCGCTGCCCAGTACGGCTCGGATGCCATCGCCGGGGTGATCAACATCATCCTCAAACGGGACGATCACGGCTTCACCACCGAAACCACCGTGGGCCAGAACGTTCAGCGCGACGGCGAGACCTTCCTGCAAGGCCTGGACGGCGGCTTTTCCCTGGGCGATCTCGGCGGCTTCGTGCACTGGGCGCTGAACTACCGCAGCAACGAGGCTTCCTCACGCGCCCAGGCCGTCACCGGCAGGGTCTACCACCCCCTCGCCGATGGCTCTCCCGATCCGCGCGAATACACGGTGGACCGCAAGCGCTGGGGAGACTCCTACGGGCAGGGCGAGATGGAGACCTGGAACACCGCCTACAACGCCGAGCTGCCGCTGTCCGCCGAGCTGACGCTGTACTCCTTCAGCACCCTGTCCTTCCGCCGCTCGCTCAAGAACACCGGCAGCTTCCTGCCGACCAACATCAACTCGCTGCCCGAGGTCTATCCGGATGGCTTCGCCGCCTACCGGGTGATCGACGAGAACGACTTCCAGACCGCGGTCGGCGCCCGCGGGCAGTTCCAGGCCTGGCGCTGGGACTTGAGCACCACCTACGGCCGCGATCATGCCGAGCTCGACGCCCGCAAGACGCTCAACGCCTCCCTGGGGCCGGGCAGCCCGACCTCCTTCAACCTCAGCGCCCACACTTTCGAGCAGTGGACGACCAATCTCGACCTGTCGCGCGCGCTCGAAATCGGCCTCGGCAAACCGCTGGACGTCTCCTTCGGCGCCGAGCATCGCTACGAACGCTTCGAGATCGATGCCGGCGAGTACGCCTCTTACGTGATCGGTGACTATGTCATCCCCAGCGGCCCCTATGCCGGCAGCCGGCCCAACCCCGGCCTGGCGTCCTACAACGGCACCGCGCCCGCGGAGGCGGGCTCGATAGACCGCAACAGCTATGCCGCCTACGCCGATCTCGGGGCGCAGCTCACCCCGGCCTGGTATCTGGGCGCCGCGGTGCGTGCCGAGCATTACAGCGACAGCGCGGGCGACACCGTCAGCGGCAAGCTGAGCAGTCGCTACGAGCTGGCACCCGGCCTGGCGCTGCGCGGCACCGTGAACAACGGTTTCCGCGCGCCCTCCCTGGCACAGAACATCTTCGCTTCGAATACCGTCACCCTGCGCACCCTGGCCGACGGCAGCTATGTGGAACAGGCGCTGAAGGTGCTGCCACCGACCTCCGCGGCGGCCCGCGCGCTGGGAGCGAGCGAGCTGAAACCGGAGAAGTCGCGCAACTACAGCCTGGGCGTGACCTTCGAGCCACAGCGCCAGCTGCGGCTGACGGTGGATGCCTACCAGATCGACATCAGCGACCGCATCGTCCAGACCGGCCTGCTCACCGGCCCGGCGGTGTCCGCCATCCTGACGGCCAGCGGCTTCGATCCCAACATGTCGGTGCAGTACTACACCAACGCCGTCGACACCCGCAGCCGGGGCGTGGACGTGGTCGCCGAATACACCCAGGACTGGCAGGACGCCGGTGTCGTCAGATGGGGCCTGGCCTATGCCTGGAACAAGACCACCATCACCCGCCTCAAGGGCACGCCCGCCGCGCTCAGCAACCTCGGCTACGAGCTCTTCGACCGCCAGAAGCGCGGCGACCTGACCGTCGGCACGCCGCGGGACAAGGTCATCCTGTCGGCCAACTGGCTGGTGTCCGACTTCGACATCAATCTGCGCGTCACCCGCTACGGCAAGTATTCGGAAATCTCCACCGTGGCGAGCAATGACCGCAGCTACTCCGCCAAGTGGATCACCGACCTCGACATCGCCTACGCCCTGGACGCCAGCACCAGCCTGGCGATAGGCGCAAACAATCTGTTCGACGTCTATCCGGACAAGATAGGCCCGGTCACCACCACCGGCATCCTGCAGTACGGCTCCTTCTCTCCTTTCGGCATCACCGGCGGCTTCTACTACGCCCGCCTCACCCACCGCTTCTGAGGAGAGGCCGACACATGGAACACCGCGTCATGGAACACCGCGTCCCACGTCGCCCGCACCCATCCGCCGGCCCCGATCCCGCCACCGGCGCCATCAGGCAGGCGATGAACCTGCGGCCGAATCTCGATACCCGCTTCTCCGCCGTCGGCTGACGGCTCAACGCAGAGGAACCACCACCATGAGCACTCCCAGGCAGATCAAGCTCGGCTTCGTCCTGTTCGGCGCCGGCCCCGGTTACGACGACTGGCGCCACCCGGATGCGGTGGCCGATGCCAGCATCAACATCGAGCACTACAAGCGCCAGGCCCGCGTGGCCGAGGCCGGCAAGTTCGACTTCCTGTTCGTCGCCGACAGCGTTTTCATCACCGAGCGCTCCAGCCCGCACTACCTCAACCGCTTCGAGCCGCTCACCATCCTGTCCGCGCTGTCCGGCGTCACCTCGCGCATCGGCCTGGTCGGCACGCTCACCAGCAGCTACACCGAGCCTTACAACGTCGCCCGTCAGTTCGCCTCGCTGGACCTCATCAGCGGCGGCCGCGCCGGCTGGAACGTGGTCACCTCCTGGCTGTCCGGCACCGCCGCCAACTTCGGCAAGGCCGAGCACCCGCAGCACGAAACGCGCTACCGCCTCGCCGCCGAGCATCTGCAGGTGGTACAGGGGCTGTGGGACTCCTACGAGGACGATGCCTTTCCGCGCGACAAGCAGCGCGGCATCTTCCTCGACCCCGGCAAGCAGCACCCGCTCAACCACAAGGGCGAGTTCTTCTCGGTGCGCGGGCCGCTCAACATCAGCCGCTCGGTGCAGGGCCAGCCGGTGATCTTCCAGGCCGGCGCATCCGAAGAAGGCCGCAATTTCGCCGCCCGCCACGCCGAGGCGCTGTTCGTCGAGGCCGGCTCGCTGGACGCCACCATCGCCTACGCCGAGGACATCCGCCGCCGCGCCACCGCCTTCGGCCGCGCCCCCGACAGCTACGGCCTCTTCCCCGGCCTGCGCACCGTCGTCGCGCCGACCGAGGAGGAAGCCCGGCGCAAATACCAGGAAGCGCTGTCGCTGGTGCGCATCGAGGAAGCCATCAAACAGCTGGGCGTACCCTTCGACGGCTACGACTTCTCGCAGCACCCGCTGGACGCGCCCTTCCCCGTACTGCCCGCCGCCGCATACGCCAGCAACCGCAGCGTGGCCGAACGCATCACCCGCTTCGCCCACGACAACAAGCTGACCCTGCGCGAAACCGCGCTGCGCAGCGCCAGCCCGCGCGAGGAATTCGTCGGCAGCCCGGTACAGGTGGCCGACGCCATCCAGCGCTGGTTCGACAGCGGCGCCATCGCCGGCTTCAACTTCGTGGAATCCCTGCCGCGCCAGCTCGATGCCTTCGTCGAACTGGTGATCCCCATCCTGCAGGAACGCGGCCTGTACAAGCGCGACTACACCAGCAACACGCTGCGCGGCCACCTCGGCTACCGCGCGCCGGTGAACCGCTACACCGCAGCCCGCCCCCGCCACGCCGAGGCAAGCGCCTGAGCGCAGGCACGGGTGCCGTCCCCATCGCCCCGGCGGTGGGGACGGCGTGGAAAACGCCGCTCAACTCGCCCGGCCGTGCGCCTCTTTCCCCCGTTTCAGTGCCGCGATTTGATTCGCCTTTCGCATATATCTTTATATTTTTAATTCGCTTAATGAATCAAAACCCCTTGTTTAGCATGGCCAAGTCCGTCCTGGAGACCGCCATGAACAATGACATCGGCAAAATCTCTCGCCGCTGCTTCTTCTCCCGCTGCGGCTCCGCGCTGCTTGCTCCCGCCCTGCTCTCCACCCCGTCCATCCTGCAGGCCGCTTCCGGTAGCGGCATCCCCGCCGGCACCCGCCTGCGCATCGCCCAGTACAAGGGCGGCGACCGCCTGCTGCTGGCCGCCGCCGGCCTGGCCGACACGCCCTACACCATAGACTGGGCGGAATTCGCCTCCGGCAACCTGATGGTGGAGGCCATGAACGGCGGCTCGCTGGACCTGGCCTACGGCAGCGAGATTCCGCCGCTGTTCGGCCACCTGGCCGGCGCCAACATCCGCGTGGTCGCCGTCATCAAGGGCGATGTGAACGAGCAGACGGTGCTGGTGCCCAAGGACTCGGCCATACGCTCCATCGCCGACCTCAAGGGCAAGCGCGTCGGCTATGTGCGCGCCACCACCACCCACTACTACCTGACCAAGATGCTGGCCGAAGTCGGGCTGGGCTTCGCCGACATCCAGGCCATCAACCTCACCGTGCCCGACGGCGCCGCCGCCTTCCGCACCGGCCAGCTGGACGCCTGGGCCATCTACGGCTACTCGGTGCCGCTGGCGCAGACCTCGGTGGGCGCGCGGGTGCTCAAGCGCGCCAACGGCTATCTGTCCGGCAACTATCTCTACTTCTCGCCGCCGGAGGCCATCGCCGATCCGGCGCGCAATGCCGCGCTGGCCGACGTCTTCCTCCGCCTGCAGAAGGCCTTCGCCTGGCGCCAGGCCAATCCGGAGCGCTATGCGGAAGCGATCGCGCCGGAGATCGGCGTGCCGGTAGAAGCGGTGCTCACGCTGCTGAAGAACGAAAGCCAGCCGCGCCGGCTGGCGGCGGTGGACGAGGCCGCCATCCGCAGCCAGCAGGATGTGGCCGACACCTTCCTCAAGTCCGGCGTCATCAACCGCCAGGTGGATCTGCGCCCGCTGTGGGACCGCAGCTTCGAGCCGGTGCTGAACGGGCGGGCCGGCTGATGGGCGCGCCGGAGACCCTGCGCACCACCCGCCGCCAGCGCGGCACGCCGACCGAACGCGCCGCCGCGCTGGTGCCGGAATTCGCCCGCCGCGCCGTCATCAACGACAGCGACAACCGCCTGCCGCTGGAGAACGTCGCCGACCTGCACGCCGCCGGCCTGCTCGGCCTCACCGTGCCAGCCAGCGCCGGCGGCTTCGGCGGCGGGCTGGCGGACGCGGTGTCGGTGGTGAGCACCGTCAGCCGTGGCGACGCCTCCACTGCGCTGCTGCTGTCGCTGCACTACCAGTGGCAGGCGGCCATCGCCCGCTCGCCGCGCTGGCCGGCCCACCTGCGCCACGCCATCGGCCACGAGGCCGCCACCGAGCCGGCGCTGATCAACGCCCTGCGGGTGGAGCCGGAGTTGGGCACACCGGTGCGCGGCGGCCTGCCCGCCACCCGCGCCCGGCGGGTGGACGGCGGCTGGCGCATCAGCGGCCGCAAGGTCTATTCCACCGGCGCCGCGCTGCTGCGCCATGCGGTGGTATGGGCGGCCGCCGAGGTGGATGGCGCGCTGCGCACCGGCTACTTCCTGCTGCCGATGAGCGCCGCCGGCATCACCCTGGTGCCCACCTGGGACCACCTGGGCATGCGCGCCACCGTCAGCGACGACGTGATCCTGGATGAAGTCTTCGTGCCCGCCGACCATGCGGTGGACCTGCGCCCGCCGGAAGCATGGGCCGCGCCGGACACCCTCATCGCCAGCTGGAACCCGGTGCTGATCGCCGCCGCCTACGCTGGCATCCCCGAAGCCGCGCGCGACTGGCTGGTCGGCTGGCTGAACGGCCGCGCCCCCAGCAATCTCGGCGCCCCACTCTCCAGCCTCTACCGCTTCCAGACCGTGGTAGGCGAAATCGAAGGCCTGATCGCGGTGAACCGCCGCCTGCTCACCCACTTCGCGCTGGAATTCGACGCCGCCGATCAAGACGGCCTGGATGAGCAGCCCGAAGCGGACGGTGGCAGGCCGGACTCAGCCCTGGGCGCCAGGCTGCTGCCGCCCACCGACGCCGGCCTCGTCAAGCACGCCGTCACCGGCAATGCCATCCGCGCGCTGGAGCTGGCGGTGGAAGCCGCCGGCAACCCGGCGCTGATGCGCGCCAATCCGCTGGAGCGGCTGCACCGCGACGTGCTGTGCAGCCGCATCCACTCGCCGCAGAACGACATGATCCTGACCCAGGCCGGTCGCCTCGCCCTGGGGCTGTGCTGATTCCTTTCCGGCTCGCCCAGCGCCTCGCCCCGTTTCCCCTCCGCCCTCCATCCTCCACCTCCGGGAGCCCACGATGAGCGTCGATTTCTTCGGCATGATCTACACCCAGAAGCAGTCCGAGATCCACCCCGCGGAAGGCGGTCCGATAGACCGCGACTACGTGCGCGACTTCGCCCTCGCCCACGAGAATGCCGGCTTCGACCGCATCCTCTACCCGCTGCACTCCACCACGCCGGACGGCTTCCTCACCCTGGCCTACGCCGCCTCCTTCACCAAGCGCATCCACTTCCTGCTCGCCCACCGCCCCGGCTTCATCGCCCCCACGCTGGCCGCGCGCAAGCTCGCCACGCTGGACCACTTCACCGGCGGCCGGGTGGCGGTGCACATCATCTCCGGCGGCGACGACGTCGATCAGCGCCGCGACGGCGACTTCCTCGACCATGACGAGCGCTACGCCCGCACCGACGAATACCTGGAGATCGTGCGCCGCATCTGGACCAGCGACGCGCCCTTCGACCACAAGGGCCGCTACTACCAGTTCGAAGGCGGCTACTCCGAAGTGAAGCCGGTGCAAAAGCCCTATCTGCCCATCTTCTTCGGCGGTTCGTCGGAAGCCGCCATCCAGGTCGCCGGCAAGCATGCGGACGCCTTTGCCCTGTGGGGCGAGAACCTGGCGCAGACCCGCGACACCATCGCCCGCGTGCGCGCCGAAGCGGCCAGGCATGGCCGCGACATCCGCTTCAGCGTCTCCTTCCGCCCCATCCTCGCCGACACCGAAGCCGCCGCCTGGGAGCGCGCCGGCCACATCCTCAACGAAACCCGCCGGCTGCGCGCCGGCCAGGGCCTGGGGCAAGGCTCGCCGCTGCAGAGCGAAGGCGCCCGCCGCCTGCTCGCCGCCGCCACCGACGGCGACCGCGCCGACAAGCGCCTGTGGACCGCCATCGCGCGGGAAACCGGCGGCCGCTCCAACTCCACCGCCCTGGTCGGCACGCCGGAACAGGTCGCCGAAGCCCTGCTGGACTACTACGACCTCGGCGTCACCACCTTCCTCATCCGCGGCTTCGACCCGCTGGAAGACGCCATCGACTACGGCCGCAAGCTCATCCCGCTGACCCGCGAGCTGGTCGCCGAACGCGACGCCCGCGGCCTGCGCAAGGCCGGCTGAGCATGGGCGCGGCGGCCGGCAGTCGCAGGCCGCCGCGCCGCTCGCGTCCGGCGGCCCCATGAACCCGGCGACGGAATGCCCAGCAACGTTCGGGTTGGCGCCTTCGGCAAGCCCGGGGCAATCGGCATCTCCTGTTCGATTGCCGGCTCAATGAACGCGGCTGCCTCGGTGCAGGGCCATCCGGCACCGGCGACAGCCTCCGCGAACGGCCACGCCCATGCAGAGCCGGATCGCGCCGGCGCGCTTTGGGCGCCATCCCGTTCCCACCTTCCCACGAGACTCCACCCATGAACGCCCCCGACCGCCGCTTCCTGCTCGAAGAGCCCGCCCCGCGTGCCTCCATCGAGGAAGAGCGCCTGTACCGCAAGCAACGCCTGGCCGCCACCTTCCGCCTGTTCGCCCGCCACGGCTACGACCACGGCCTCGCCGGCCACGTCACCGCGCGCGACCCCGAGCACCCGGACCGCTTCTGGGTCAATCCCTTCGGCAAGCACTTCAGCCGCATCCGCGTCTCCGACCTGCTGCTGGTGGATCACGAGGGCAACATCCTGGTCGGCGACCGGCCGGTGAACAGGGCCGCCTTCGCCATCCATTCCGCGCTGCACGCCGCCCGGCCGGACGTCATCGCCGCCGCCCACACCCACTCCACCTACGGCAAGGCCTGGTCCAGCCTCGGCCGCCTGCTCGAACCGCTGACCCAGGACGCCTGCGCCTTCTACGGCGACCACGTGCTGTTCGACGACTACACCGGCGTGGTGTGGGACAAATCCGAAGGCGAGCGCATCGCCGCCGCGCTCGGCGACAAGAAGGCCGCCATCCTGCGCAACCACGGCCTGCTCACCACCGGCCCCTCGGTGGAAGCCGCCGCCTGGTGGTTCATCTCTATGGACAACGCCGCCCACACCCAGCTGCTGGCCGAAGCCGCCGGCCTGCCCAAGCCCCTGTCCCACGCCGTCGCCAACCACACCGCCGGCCAGGTCGGCGGCCACCGCAGCGCCGCGCTCGGCTTCCACAGCCTGTGGGAAATCCTCATCGAGGAAGAGCCGGACTTCCTGGATTGAGCGGCACGCCCGCCGGCCACGGGGCCGGCGGGCACCGCGGCGGCGGCAATCCCCGCCCCTCCCACCACCAAAGCTCGACAAGCACACGGTGGCGCACCGGATTGCCGGGTACTATCCCGCCTCCTGCTCAACCGACGCCCCCGAATGCAAAGAGAAACGGCTGAAAAGCCCCTGTACGCCGTCGCCGCCGCGGTGCAACTGCCGCATGTGAGCGACATCGAGTTCGAAGCCTCGCTCAACGAACTGCGCGAGCTGGCCAAGACGCTAGGTTTCACCGTGGTGCACACCTTCGTGCAGAAGCGCGGCGGCTTCGATACCACCGCCTACCTGGGCGTCGGCAAGCGCCAGGAGATACACGAGTTCGTCGCCGCCCAGCGCGGCTTCGACGCCGATCCGCAGGCGGTGGTGCCGCACACCGGCCAGATCGACGCCCTGCTGGTGGACCATGAAATCTCGCCTTCCCAGGCGCGCAACCTGGAGCTGGAAACCGGCTGCGAGGTGATGGACCGCACCATGGTCATCCTCGAGATCTTCCACCGCAACGCCCGCTCACGCGCCGCCCGCGCGCAGGTGGAAATCGCCCGCCTCGGCTACATGGCGCCGCGCCTGCGCGAGGCCGCCAAGCTGGCCGGGCCGCAGGGGCGGCAGCGCAGCGGCGTCGGCGGCCGGGGCTCGGGTGAATCCCACACCGAGCTGGACCGCCGCAAGATCCGCGACCGCATCGCCGAACTGCAGCTGGAAATCATCGCCCTCGAAGCCGAGCGCAAGACCCAGCGCTCCCGCCGCCAGGCCCGCCAGGGGCTGGCCTCGGTCGCGCTGGTGGGCTACACCAACGCCGGCAAATCCACGCTGATGCGCGCCCTCACCGGCAGCGAAGTGCTGGTCGCCAACAAACTCTTCGCCACGCTGGACACCACCGTGCGCACCCTCTACCCGGAAAGCGTGCCGCGGGTGCTGGTGAGCGACACCGTGGGCTTCATCAAGAACCTGCCGCACGGCCTTGTCGCCTCCTTCAAGTCCACGCTGGACGAGGCACTGGACGCGGAGCTGCTGCTGCACGTCATCGACGCCAGCGACCCCGGCTTCGAGCGCCAGCTGGAAGTCACCAACACCGTGCTGGAGGAAATCAGCGCCCACGAGGTGCCACGCCTGCGGGTGTTCAACAAGATAGACCACGTCGGCGACGAAGCCGCCCAGGCGGAATGCGAGGCGGCGCTGCGCGAGAAATACCCCGGCTGCATCGTCATGAGCGCCCGCCGCCCGGACGAAGTCGCCCGCCTGCGCCAGACCATCGTCAGCTACTTCCAGCGCGACCTGGTCGAAGCCGAACTCTTCCTGCCCTGGTCCGCGCAGCAGCTGCGCAAGGACATCTACGCCAACTGCGAGGTGCTCGAAGAACGCGCGGACGAGAACGGCGCCTTCTTCCGCCTGCGCGGCGCGCAGGAGGCGGTGGAAAGCCTGCGGGAGCGCTTCGCGCAACTGCAGTGATGAGACGGCGAAGGGCGGTGGAGCGCGCCGCCTCTCGGCCCCGACCGGCTCGCCCGGTCAGGGTTGGCGGGAAAAGCGGAGTTGGCGGGCAAAGCAACTCCGCAAGCACCGCCACCGACGACGCCAGCCGCCGCGTCATTCCCTTCCGGCAGGCGGTCTGCCCTTCCCCTCACCGCCCGGCAACGCAGCGCGCGGCCTTGTCCGCGTAAGCCTTCAGTACCGGCGGCATTTCCAGTGCGGTACCCCGCTCCCTCGCCTCGGCAGCCGCCGGAATCCATTCCGCCGCCGCCGCGCCCACCGCCACCACGTCCTCATCGCTCAGGCTGCGGCTCACCCGCTTGAGGCAGCTGCACTCGACGCTATCGTCGGCGCAGGCTTCCATTTCCAGATCCCGCCGCGCCTTCTCCGCCACGCACTTGTAAACGGCCTTCTCGTGGTAACGGCGCTCGAAAGCGGCGGACGTCATCCGCTCCGCCAGCGCCGCCCCGTCACGCAGGCGCTTCATCTCCGCCGGCAGGCAAGCGCAGTAATGCGCCGTCAGGCTCTCCCGCTCTTCCGGCGCGATCACCATGCCATCCACCACCCCGGCGCCGGCCTTGATCTGATCGCAGCTGTGCCGGATGGACTGCGATGCCCCATCGAAAAAGGCACTGGCCGCCGCCTCCGGCTCGGCCGCGGCAAGCGGCAGGGAGAACACAGCGGCAAGCAGGAACGCGAGGGAAGGCAGCAGTTTCACAGACCCAAAGCTCGCCTTCCTCGCCATGAAATGCAGACGACTACTCACAGCGGTTAAGGTCCTGAGTCGCCAAGGCTACGGAGTCGGGTAATGCAAAGACGATCTGGCTGTAGTGAGGGGGAGGCATCCCGGCGCTGGGCTTGGTAAGCCATACGATTCCTTCTCGCCCCTTGAAGACGCCACCGATCTCTTGGTCAATGGAGCCGGATCGAAGCGCCCAAGGGATGGAAGATGACTCCATCCTTTCAAAATCAGCTGCCAGCTTTCTCGACAACGCCTCGTGCTGCAAGGCATTAAAGGGAAACGACAACATGGCAACACTCGCCAGGCCGGAATCCGCACGGAAAGTCACACTCAGCCCAAACGGCTTGGCGGGTAACGAAGTACATACGCCCGGCAATATGGCCATGAGAGTTGAAGCGCTATCCCGGCATGTCGTCTGTTTCAGACTCTCGACCTTCACCCCCCGCTCCGAAAGGCGGGAGAAAACGACCTCCTGAGTGTCGTGCCCCAGACTGACCCCCGGACAATCAAGCCCTTGCGCAAAAGCGGGCACTGCCGCGAGAAGATTGAGTACAGCCAGCAGGATTTTCATCGTTTGTCCGCAGGAGGATGCCGAGGGATTTCCCCTCGTCGGCGCCAAAAGGCCGGGAGAATGACATACGAGATGAGCGAAAGGAATATCCCCTTGCCGCGCTCCTTCCCTACCGGCTCTTCCCTGCTGCGGACTAAAACATCTCAACTCCAGAGATTCGGCACCACGTCGCTGGCGTAGCCGGAGATGAAGGTTTTCGCCTCGCCGCTGGCGGCGTCGAAGACGTGGCGGGAGACGCGGCCGATGTTGCCGCCGTAGACGTGGATGCTGATGGACACCTGGTCGTCCAGCGCATTCTCGACGATGTGCACATCGCCGATGCTGGGCGACACCGCGGTGACGCCGCCGGCGCCGAGCACGCCGGCCTCCACCTCGCGGTAACTGCCGTCGGCCTGGAGGTCGAAGCGGCGCTCGCGCTCCTGGCCGCGCAGCACGCCGACCACGCCCCACACCGTGTGGTCGTGCAGCGGCGTCTTCTGGCCGGGGCCCCAGACGAAGGAGACCACCGAGAAGCGCTCCTGCGGGTCGGCGTACAGCAGGTACTGCTGGTAATACTGCGGATGCGGCCGGGCGAAGGCTTCGGGCAGCCAATCGTCATTGGCGACGAGCTGGCCGACCAGCTCGCGGCCCTGTTCCAGGATGCGGGGCTCCGCGGCGCCGCTTTCGACCAGCCGGGTCAGGGAGACGACGAATTCGCGCAAGGGATTCAACGACATGATTTTTCTCCGGTGAGTTCAGAAGGAATGAAGAAGGGAGGACGCCTTAAGGGCGAGCCGGGGATGTTCGAATCTCAGGCGCCTGGCTCCGCTCGCAAGCCCCCCGGCGGGGACGGCCCATGGCGGTCGATGGCAGCGAGGACGGCGACAGGGACCGCTCGTGCTGTCATGGATATCCGCCTCGCCGCCATGCCTGCCTCAATGCCCGCCGGCGAAGCGCAGGCCGGCGAGCAGGGTGCGCAGCACCGGCACCGCGATGCCGTGGGCATCGGCGATGGCGATGGGCGCCGCCAGCAGCGCGTCCGTCTCCAACCGGCGGCCGGCGAGGCGGTCCTGCAGCATGGAGGTGCGCACCGCGCCCACCAGCTCGGCGCGCGCCACCCGCTGCTGCGGCGTGGTCGGCGAGGGACAGCCTTCGGCCGCAGCGATGAGGGCGATCTCCGCCATGCCGGCCAGCAGCACTTCGCGCGTCTCCCGGGTACCGGCGAGTTCGCCGACGGTGGCGCCGGTGATGGCGGAGAGCGGGTTCAGCGTGGCGTTGCCCATCAGCTTTCCCCACACCTCGGCGCGGATGTCGGCGCGCTGTTCGGCGGGAATGCCGGCGGCCAGCCAGCCGGCGGCCAGCGCGGCCAGCGCCGGGTCCGCGGCGGTTCCTGCCGTGGTGTGGGGGCGGCCGCACAGGTAGCGGTCGCTGCCGGTGCGGCGCACCCGGATGCGGCCGGGCGCGGTGCGCTCCACCGCGTGGTGCACCACCACCGCCACCGTGCGCGCCAGCGGCGGCGTGCCGCCGTCGGCTTCCCTGTGCCTCCACCACCAGGGCACGCCGTTCTGCAGGAACACGAACTGGCTGTGTTCATCGCCGAGCGCGGCCAGCGCCGGCAGCAGCGGCGGCAGGTCGTGGGACTTGACCGTCACCACCACCTGGGCATAGGGGCCGCGCAGCTCGTCCACCGCCAGGAAGTGCGCCGGCACCTGCCAGGCTTCGTCGCCCTCGGCTTCCACCGCTTGCGGCAGGCCGTCGCGGCCGCGGCCGGCGATGTGCACCTCGTGGCCGGCCCGCGCCAGCCGGCCGCCGACGAACAGCCCCAGGCTGCCGCCGCCGACGATGGCGATGCGCCGCACCTCAGTCGGCATAGCCGGGCAGCTCCCTGTCCAGCCGGCGGCGCAGCGCCGCCCACTCGCGCTTGCCCGAGGGGAAGAAGCTGGCCTTGGAGCCATAGATGGCCTGCGCCTGCTCATGGGTACGGGCGATGACCTCTTCCGGCAGCTGGCGCAGCGGCACGCCGGCCGACTGGGCGGCGAGCTGGAAGCGGCAGGCGCGCTCCAGCCGCCAGATGCGGGCGAAGGCTTCGCCCATGTCGCGGCCCAGCGTCAGCGTGCCGTGGTTGCGCAGGATGACGGTGTGCCTGTCGCCGATGTTGGCCAGCAGGTCGGCGCGCTCGCGCTCGTCCAGCACCACGCCCTGGAAGTCGTGGTAGGCGATCTGGCCATGCACCATCAGCGCCATCTGCGTCAGTGGCAGCAGGCCTTCTTCCTGCGTCGCCACCGCCACGCCGTCGCGGCTGTGCAGGTGGATGACGGCGGCGGCGTCCGGCACCGAGGCGTGGATGGCGCCGTGGATGACGATGCCGGCGGGATTGACGTCGCCCTCGCCGGCGGTGACGCGGCCGTCCAGGTCCACCTCCAGGATGCTGGAGGCGGTGACTTCCTCGTACAGCAGGCCCAGCGGGTTGATGAGGTAGCGGTCGTGGCGGCCGGGCACCCGGTAGGTGACGTGGGTAGCGAGCAGGTCGGTCCAGCCGAACAGATGGATGAGGCGACAGGCGGCGGCGAGATCCACGCGGGCGGCGTGGGTGGCGGCGGCCGGGTCCAGCGGTGCGTTCATGGTGTGCTCCGCGCGGGCGTGGCGGCCCGCGGCTGGGTGGATGAGGGACAGGGAATAGGCGGATGCGGACGAGCTGCCGAGGGGCGCGGCATGAAGGCCGGGCGATGGCGGGCCGGGCGACGGAGCCGCCCTCCCCCGCTCACCGGCCATCCGGCTTGGGCGGCGGACGATGGCCGCAAGGCCGGGGCAGCGGCGGACTGCGCGCTCGCCCCATCACCCCGCGCCACCTTCCGCATCGCCCGCGCCCTCACGGCTTACTCGATCTTGGCGCCGGAGTCGGCCACCACCTTGCCCCAGCGCGTGCTGTCTTCCTGGATCAGCCTGGCGAAGGCTTCCGGCGTGGTGCTCTCCACGTCCAGGCCGGAGGTGGCCAGGCGGGTCCGGGTTTCCGGCTCGGCGGCGATGCGCGCCAGCTCCTTGTTCAGCTTTTCGACGATGGGCTTGGGCGTGGCGGCGGGCACCACGATGCCGAACCAGGACGACACCTCGTAGCCCTTCAACCCGGCCTCGGCGGCGGTGGGCACTTCCGGCAGCACCGGCGAGCGCTTGGCGCTGGTGATGGCCAGGCCCTTCACCTTGCCGGCCTTCACCTGCGGCGCCAGCACCGTCAGCGTATCGAAGGCGGTATTCACATCGTTGCCCAGCAGCGCGGTGATGGCCGGCGCGCTGCCCTTGTAGGGCACGTGCAGCAGCTGGGTGCCGGTGAGGCTGGCGAACAGCTCGCCGGAGAGGTGGCACAGCGTGCCGTTGCCGCAGGAGGAATAGGTGATCTTGCCCGGATCGGCCTTGGCCAGCGCCACCAGCTCCTGCAGGGTGTTGGCCGGCGTCGCCGCGCTGGCGGCCACCACGTAGGGCACCGAGGCCACCACCGACACCGGCGCGAAGTCCTTCACCGGGTCGTAGCGCAGGTCCTTGGCCAGGTGCGGCAGCAGGGTGAGCTGGCCGGCCGGCGCCAGCGACAGGGTGTAGCCGTCAGCCGCCGACTTGGCGACGAACTCCGCCGCGATGGCGGTGCCGGCGCCCGGCTTGTTCTCCACCACCACCGGCTGGCCGAAGCTGCTGGCGAGCTTCTCGGCATAGAAGCGGGCGACGGTGTCCGCCGCGCCACCCGGCGGGAAGGGCACGACCAGCTTCAGCGGCTTGGTCGGATAGTTGTTGTCGGCATGGGCCGGACCAACCGCCAGCGGCGATACCGACAGCGCGGCGCCGGCACCGGCCAGCGCGAAAGCGGCGAACAGGCGCCGGCCGAATCCGGCGGTGCCGGTGGAATGGAATTGCGACATGGATGACTCCTTGGATGGGATAGGGAAAAGAAAACCGGAAACGGAAATGCGAAAAGAATTGAGAGAGCGGGAAAGGGCGAAGGGCCTCACGCCAGCGCCTCCACCGCCTGCAGCGCCGCCCTCACCTCCTCCACGCCGGCGGCGGAAAGCGCTGCCTGCGGCGGCAGCGGCGCGCCCACCGGGTAGCCCTGCAGCACCAGCCCGCCCTTGATGCAGGCGGCGAGGTTGTGGCGGGCGAAAGCCTGGTTGAGCGCCCACAGCGGCCGCTGCAGCGCCATCGCGCCGGCCCAGTCGCCGGCGCGGCAGCGCTCGTACAGGGCCACGCTCTGGCGCGGCACCAGGCAGGCGGGGCCAGCCATCCAGCCCTGGCCGCCGATCAGCATCACCGCCGCCGGGATGTGGGCGGAGGCGGCGAACACCGCCAGCCGGCCTTCGGTGCGCTCCAGGATGGAGAGCAGGCGGCCGGTGTTCACCGAGGCGTCCTTGATGTAGCGCACCGTCTCCAGCCGGCTCAGGCGCTCTATCACCGGCAGGCTGAGGTCGGCGCGCTGGAAGTTGGGGTTGGTGTAGAGCACCACCGGCAGGTCGGTGGCGCCGGCGATGGCGGCGAAGTAGTCGTGGATGCCGTCGTCCGACAGCGGGAAGTAGGCTTCCAGGATGGCGAGCACGCCGTCGCAGCCGATGCGCGCCCAGTCGCGCGCCTGCGCCACCGCGTCGGCGGTGGTGGTGGCGGCCACGCCGGCCACCACCGGCACCCGGCCGGCGGCGGCTTCCACCACCACTTCGACGATGCGGCGCCGCTGCGCGGCGGAGAGATAGGCGAACTCGCCGGTGGAACCCAGCGGCGTCAGCCCATGCACGCCGGCGGCGATCAGGTCTTCGCACAGGCGCGCCAGCACCGCCTCGCGCACGCTGCCGTCGGCATCCACCGGCGACACCAGGTAGGGGAAGACGCCATGGAAGGCGCCACGCGAAGCCGCGGGAGCGGAAACAGGCACGCTCATGCTCACTCCGCCGCGGTGGCGCCGGTTTCCTTGACCACCTTGGCCCACTTCACCGCCTCTTCGGCGACATAGCTGGCGAAGCTGGCCTGGCTGCCGCCCACCGGCTCGAAGCCGAGATCCACCAGCTGCTGCCGCACCTCGGGCTGGGCCAGCAGCCGGGCGATTTCGCCATTGAGCTTGTTCACCGCCTCGGCCGGCGTGCCGGCGGGGAAGAACACGCCCACCCAGGTGGAATCCTCGAAGCCGGGAAAGCCGGACTCCGCCACCGTCGGCACATTGGGCCAGGCCTTCAGGCGCTCGCGGCTGGTCACCGCCAGCGGCACCAGCTTGCCGGCCTTCACATGCGGTGCCGCCGGCGGCAGCGGAATGGCGACCAGCTGCACCTCGCCGGCGATGCCGGCCGCCAGCGCCGGGCCGCCGCCCTTGTAGGGCACGTGGGTGACGCTGACCTTGGCCAGCGACTTGAACAGGTATTCCGACGACAGGTAGGGGGTGGTGCCCACGCCCGGCGAGCTGAAGTTGAGCCCGCCGGCGCGCGCCTTCTCCAGCGCCTGCGGCAGCGTGGTGGCGCCCAGGCCGGGGGTGGCGACCAGGATGTTGGGGCTGGAGGCGATGTTGATCACCGGCACCAGATCCTTCACCACGTCGTAGCCGGCGTTCGGGTTCAGGCTGGGATTGACCGCCACCGCGGTGGTGGTGAGCAGCGCGGTGTAGCCGTCCGGCGCGGCGCGCACCGCCGCCGCGGTGCCGACCACGCTGCCGGCGCCGCCGCGGTTCTCCACCACCACCGGCTGACCCAGCGCTTCGGAGAGCTTGTTCTGCAGCGAGCGCGCCACCACGTCGGCCACGCCACCCGGGGCGAAGGGCACGATGAGGCGCAGCGGCTTGTCCGGATAAGCGGCGCCAGCCGCCAGCGGCGCGGCGAACACACCGGCCAGGGCAGCGGCGGCCAGGGTCTGCAGCAGGCGGCGACGCGGCGGGCGGGAGGAAGAAATCTTGTTTGCGGACATCATGGACTCCAGGTTTCCGCGCCTGTGCGCGGACAAAAAATTCGTGCTGCACGGGCAAGCGCCACGGCAGCGGGGGAAACAGGGGAAGGTTGCGAACGGCGACCGGATGCGGCGAGAGCCGATCAGGCGCCGTTCGGCATACACGGGCGACATCGCGCGCGGGCGGCGGCTTGTCCGGTGGCTGTGGCGACATGAGCGGCGATCGGGCCGCAGACGGGTCGGGCGAGGCTGGCGCCAAGAAGAAGCGCGCCCTTCCCCACCACCGGCAAGGCGGCAGGCAAGCCGGCCGAAGAAGAAAGCGATCGCCGCGACATGATCAGAACGGCGCGAAGGCGGTGGCCGGCAGTTCCGCCAGCCTTGCCCGCACCCGCGGCAGCAGGTCGCGGCCATAGGCCACCGCGTCGGCCAGCGGCTCGAAGCCGCGCACCAGGAAATGGCTGACGCCCAGCCGGTGGTAGGCCAGCAGCGCATCGGCCACCTGCTCCGGCGTGCCCACCAGCGCGGTGGAGTTGCCGCCTATGCCGGTGCTGGCGGCCGCGCCGGAGGCGGCGCCGGTGAGCGCGGTGATGCCGGTCCACAGGCAGCTGTCCAGCACCTCGCCGCGCTCGGCGTAGGCCAGCAGGCGGCGCGAGCCTTCGTTCTGCGGGCCGGCGCTCTTCGCGGCGGCCGGCCTGGCTGCCGACTTCGCCGCCGCCAGCCGCCCGCGCACGCCGTCCAGGATGCGTTCGGCGCGCGCCCAGGCTTCGTCCTCGGTGGCGCCGAGGATGGGCCGCAGCGACAGCGAAAAGCGCAGCGCCTCGGCGCGGCCGTGGCGGGCGGCGGTGGCGCGCACCGCGGCGATCTGCTCGGCGATGCCGGCCAGCGGCTCGCCCCACATCATGAACACGTCGGCATGCTTGCCGGCCACCTCCAGCGCGGCGGCGGAGGAGCCGCCGAAGAAGATGGGAATGTGCGGCTGCTGCAACGGCCGCGCCTGGGTCACATGGCCCTTGACGCGGTAGTGGCGGCCGTCGAAGTCGAAGGGCTCGCCACGGGTCCATGCCAGCTTCAGCACTTCCAGGTATTCGTCGGTGCGGGCGTAGCGCTCGTCATGGCTGAGGAAATCGCCGTCGCGCTGCTGTTCGGCGTCGTTGCCGCCGCTGACGATGTTGATGGCCGCGCGGCCGTCGCTGAAGTGATCGAGCGAGGCGAACTGGCGTGCGGCCACCGTGGGCGCGACCACGCCCGGCCGGTGCGCCACCAGCAGGCCGAGGCGGCGGGTTTCGTGGGCGGCGTGGGCGGCGATCTGCAGGCCGTCCGGTGCGGCGCTGTGATAGGCGATCAGCGCGCGGTCGAAGCCGGCGTGCTCCTGCGCCCGCGCGCAGGCGCCCAGGTAGGCCTTGTCCACCAGCGGGCCGCTGGCGGGCTGGATCTCGCTGGCTTCCTGGTGGGAGAGGAAGCCGATGAATTCGACGGCATGCGGCTTGGACATGGCGGGTTCCTGGGCTTGCGGGGAGAGGGAAACGGGATGCGGGAGCGCCCCGGCCGCCCGCATGGAGGCGGCGGCCGGCGCGCGCTTGCGCTCAGTCGAACTGGGTGCCGGATTCGCGCACGACCTTGCCGTACTTGTCGTAGTCGGTGCGCACCTGGGCAGCGAAGGCGGCCGGGGTGCTGGGCCAGGCGTCCAGGCCCTGCGCCGCAAGCTTTTCCTTCACCGTCGGCGAGGCGGCGGCTTTGGCGATTTCGGCGTTCAGGCGCTCGACGATGGCCGGCGGCGTGGCGGCGGCAACGTTGAGGCCGAACCAGGAGGTGACTTCGAAGCCGGGGTAGCCGGCCTCGGCCACGGTGGGCACGTCCGGCAGCAGCGGCGAGCGTTCGCGGGAAGCGATGGCCAGGCCCTTGAGCTTGCCGCCCTTGATCTGCGGCGCCAGGATGGTGAGCGTATCCACCGCCAGATTCACGTTGCCGCCGATGACCGCGGTAACCGCCGGCGCGCTGCCCTTGAAAGGCACGTGCAGGATGTCGGTGCCGGTGGTGAGGCGGAAGTACTCGCCGGCCAGATGGATGATGGTGCCGCTGCCGGAGGAGGAGTAGCTGAACTTGCCCGGCGCCGCCTTGGCCTGCTCCACCAGCCCCTTGAGGTCGTTCACCGGCACCGCGTTGTTGGCGGCGATGACGACGCCGGTATAGGCCAGCAGCGACACCGGGGCGAAGCTCTTGAACGGATCGAACTTGAGGTTCTTGGCGATGTGCGGCAGCACGGTGAGCTGGCCGGTGGGCACCAGGTTCAGGGTGTAGCCGTCGGCCGGGCCGTTGGCGACGAACTCGGCGGCGATGGCGGTGCCGGCACCCGGTTTGTTCTCCACCACCACCGGCTGCTTCAGCGATTCACTGAGGGCGTCGGCGTAGATGCGGCCGACGGTGTCGGCGGCGCCGCCCGGCGGGTAAGGCACGATGAGCTTGAGCGGCTTGCTCGGCCAGTTGTCGGCGGCGGCGGCGAAGGGCAGCGCGAGGGCGACGGCGGCCAGCAGCGGCGTGGCCAGGCGGCGCAGCGAGGGGAAGGCGGTGTTCATGCTGGGGTGTCTCCGGGTGTGGATGCGTGGGTTTGTTTCTGGCGCGGCTCGGTGGCTAGCGGCCGGCGAAGCGCGGCGCGCGCTTCTCGGCGAAGGAGGCGATGCCTTCGCGGAAGTCTTCCGAGGCGTTGATCTCCTCGATGCCGGCGCGGGCGTGGGCCGCCAGCTCGGTCGGCCCCTTGGGCAGCACCTGGCCGACGAAGCGCTTCAGCAGCGTGGTGACCAGCGGCGCGTTGGCGGCGATCTGGGCGGCGAGTTCGCGCGCCACCGCCAGTTGCTGGCCCACCGGCACCACCCTATTCACCAGCCCGGCCTCGTAGGCACGCCGGGCGTCGATGGAGCCGCCCAGCAGCAGCAACTCCATCGCCAGCTTGTGCGGGATGCGCGCCGCCAGCGAGCTGATGAGCCCGCCGGAGAAGCCGACCTTGGCTTCCGGGTAGGAGAACACCGTGTTGTCGGCGGCAACGGCGAGGTCGGCGAACTGCACCAGCACCAGCCCGCCCCCCACCACCAGCCCGGCGGTGACGGCGATGATGGGTTTCTCCACCTGCACGCCGACGCCGGGAATGGCCTTCCACAGGTCGTGCGGGATGTCGCGCAGGTCGGCGCCGGCGGTGAAGGCGCGGTCGCCGGCGGCGGCGAGGATGGCGACGCGGTCGTCGCTGGCGTTGAAGCGCCGCCAGGCGGCGTTCAGCTCGCGCACCACGTCGTGGTTGATCACGTTGTACTTGTCGGCGCGGTCGATGAGGATTTCGGCGACGCCGTTGTTCGAGGTGTAGCTGACGGTGCTCATGCTCTGTTCTCTTGTGTGCTGCCCCGCCGCCTGCGCGGCGGAGCGTTCATCGGTGGCTGTGCCGGGGGAAACTCAGCGCACGCTCTCCACGTCGCGGCCCAGGGTGGCCACCCGCAGCTCGCGGGCGGTTAGGCGGGCGGCTTCGGCTTCGGCGCGGCGGCGCTCCAGTTCTTCGGCGCCGAGGCGGGCGGGGTTGGAGTAGTCCAGCTTCCAGCTGGCGTCTTCTGCCCAACGCAGCGGCGACTGCACGGTGGTGCGCGCCGCCGGGGCGCTCTCCAGCACCTTCAGCGCAAGCTCCAGCGTGGCCTCCTGCGAGGCCACATCGCCCGGCCGGCCGGCGGCGTTGCCCAGCGGAAAGTCGGAAAACAGCAGCCGCGGCACGCCGACGTATTCGACGATGTCCCGCGCCGCGCCCAGCACCACGGTGGCGATGCCAGCGGCTTCCAGCTCGCGCGCCAGCAGGCTCAGCGTCTGGTGGCAGATCGGGCAGTTGGGCACCAGCAGCGCCGCATCCACGCCATCGGCACGGCAGGCGGCGACGATCTCCGGCGCATCCACCTCCAGCGTGTGGCGCTGGCTGCGGTTGGTCGGCACGCCGAAGAAGCGCGGCGCGAGTTCGCCGATGCGGCCGGCCGCCACCGCGCGGCGCAGCGCCGGCAGCGGGAACCAGCAGCCGCTGTCGCCCAGGTCGGCATGCTTGCGGTCTATGCCGACGTGGGCGATGCGCAGGTCGTGGTCGATGGCGGTGTCGCCGTCATACACGCGGTAGAACTTGGCGGCGGCGTTGTAGGGCGCGCCCGGCCCCTGCTCGCCCTTGTCCGGCTGGTAGGGCGCGGCGGTGGTGAGCAGGGCGACGCGGCTCTGCGCCAGCGGCTTCTTCAGCGGCGCGAAAGGCACGTCCAGGTAGTGCGCCCAGACGTAGGGCGTGTCGTAGCCCAGCGCCAGGTACCAGGCGCGGGTGCGCTGGATGTAGGCCACCGGCTGGTCGAACTCGGGGGCGAAGCCGAGGGTGTTGTCGTCGGCCGCGCTCATGCCGGCCTCTGCCCGAGGGCCGTTGCGACCACGCGCCCGGCAGCGCCTCCCTCTCCCCTGGCGGGAGAGGGCTGGGGAGAGGGGGACAGCGTCGCCGCCTTGAATGCCAGGCCTGTGCGGCCTGCCCCCTCTCCCCCGACCCCTCCCCCGCCAGGGGGGAGGGGAGCAAGCGGCCGTGCGCTGCCGGGTGTGCTCAGCTTCATCTCAGCCCTTCCCCGCGATCTCGATCAGCTTGGTCTTGGCACCGGTGCGCGGCAGGCTGCCGTAGGGCAGCACCTCGACCTGCGGCCGGAAGGTGAGCAGCTCGCGGATGCGCTGTTCGATGGCGGCGCCGATGGCGGCCCATTCGGATTCCGGCGTGCCCTCGCCCGCCTCCACCGCGAGGCGCAGCGGCGGCTCGACGCGCGGCGGCGGTGCGTCCAGGCGGATGCGCAACTCGCCGGAGACCTTGGGACGGAACTGGGCGACGACGTTCTGGATGGCGGCCGGATACACCTTCACGCCCTTGATCGCCAGCATGTCGTCCACCCGGCCGACGATCTCCATGCGGGTGCCGAAATGGCCGCAGCCGGGGCATTCGCCGACGTGGAGCTTGAGGATGTCGCCGGTGGCGTTGCGGAAGGACGGCGCCGCTTCGTATTCCAGCGCGGTGTGGATGGCTTCGCCCACCGCACCGTCCTTCAGCTCCAGCGGCGCCTTGGTATCGGGGTCGACCAGGTCGTAGCGGAAGCAGTAGTCCTCGGCGAGGTAGTGCATGCCGTGGGAGTGCTCGCTGTCGCAGGTGATGGTGCCGTTGTGCCAGGCGCCGCCGGTGGCGTCGAACACCTTGGCGCCGTAATGCTCCTTGACGCGCTGGCGGAACAGCGGCTGGCTGGCGCCCGGCTCACCGGAGCAGTAGATGACCTCGATGCCCAGCGCGCCGACCGGCTTGCCGATCTCCTTGGGCGCGCGCTCGATCAGCTGGGTGACCATGGAGGGCGTGGCGAACAGCACCCGCGGCCGGGTCAGCTCGATGTAGCGCAGGATCTTGGGCACGCCGCCCTCGGCCCCCACCGCCACCGGCCGCGCGCCGTAGGCTTCCAGCGCCTGCACATAGGTGATGCCGGCCAGCCACAGCGACAGGCCGAAGGCGTGGAAGGTGGTGTCGCCGGGGCGGATGCCGGCGGCGGCGAACATGCGGCCCAGCACCGTGTAGGTGATGTCCAGATCCTTGCGGCTGAACACGTAGAAAGTCGGCGTACCGGTGGTGCCGGAGGTGGCGGCCAGGTGGATGGCGTTTTCCGGCGCGGTGGTCAGGTGCAGGCCGAGCGGATGGCCGTAGCGTTCCAGCGAGGCATCCTGCGACTCGCGGTGCCGGGTCTTGTCCATGAAGGCCGGCAGGCGGCGGAAATCGTCGAAGCTGCGGATGTCGTCCGGCGACTGGATGCCGGCTTCGAGGAAGCGCTGGCGGAAGTAGTCCTCGTTGCTCCACACGTAGCGGATCTGGCGCTGCAGCTTTTCCCAGCGGCGGGCGTTGAGCACGGCGAGGTATTCGCCGGGATCGCGGGTGGGAACGTCGAAATCATGGATTGCGTGGATGGCGTGCGTGCTCATGGTCGTCCTGCGTTTTTTATGGATGTGGTTGGCATTGCCGCGCCAGCGGCTGGCGCGGCAATGCGGAAGAAGGAGACGGAGGGAAGGCGGAACCGGAGGTGCCGCGCGGGGCCGGCGGCCCCGCCGTCAGTCCTCGGCGAAGGCCACCTCCCGGGTCGCGCGCAGCCGCGGCAGCGTCATCACCACGATCAGGCCGACGGCGATCAGCAGCAGCGTCAGGCTCAGCGGCCGGGTGAAGAACACGCTGGCATCGCCGCGGGAGAGCAGCATGGCGCGGCGCAGGTTCTCTTCCATCATCGGCCCGAGCACGAAGCCCAGCAGCAGCGGCGCCGGCTCGCAGCGCAGCTTGATGAAGAGGTAGCCGAGCAGGCCGAAGGCCACGGTGAGCAGCAGGTCGAACAGGCTGTTGTTCACGCTGAAGGCACCGATGCAGCAGAACAGCAGGATGGCCGGATAGAGGATGCGGTACGGCACCGACAGCAGCTTCACCCACATGCCCACCAGCGGCAGGTTGAGCAGCAGCAGCAAGAGGTTGCCCACCCACATGCTGGCGATGACGCCCCAGAACAGCTCCGGCCGCTCGGTCATCACCTGCGGGCCAGGCACGATGCCGTGGATCATCATCGCGCCTATCATCAGCGCCATCACCGCGTTGGACGGCAGGCCCATCACCAGCAGCGGAATGAAGGAGGTCTGCGCGCCGGCGTTGTTGGCCGATTCCGGCGCCGCCACGCCCTCGATGGCGCCCTTGCCGAAGCGCGAGGGGTCCTTCGCCAGCCGCTTCTCGATCATGTAGGCGGCGAAGGAACTCAGCATCGCCCCGCCGCCGGGCAGCACGCCCAGCACCGCGCCCAGGCCGGAGCCGCGCAGCACCGGCTTCCACGCCTGGCGGTAGTCGTCGCGGGTAGGCAGCACGCTGCCGACCTTGGCCACCGTCACATCGCGCTTCTGGTCGTGCTCCAGGTTGGCGATGATCTCGCCGATGCCGAAGATGCCCATGGAGATGACGACGAAGTCGATGCCGTCGGCCAGCTGCGGCAGGCCGAAGGTGAAGCGCTCCTCGCCGGAATTCACGTCGGTGCCCACCATGCCCAGCAGCAGGCCGAGCAGGGTCATGGCGACGGCCTTGACGATGTCGCCCTGCGCCAGCACCACCGCCGCCACCAGGCCCAGCACCATCAGCGAAAAGTATTCCGCCGGGCCGAACTTGAGCGCGAACTCCGCCAGCGGCGTGGCCGCGGCCGCCACCACCAGCGTCGCCACCGTACCGGCGAAGAAGGAGCCGATGGCGGCGATGCCCAGCGCGGCGCCGGCGCGGCCCTTCTTCGCCATCGCATGGCCGTCTATGCAGGTCACCACCGAGGACGATTCGCCCGGCAGGTTCACCAGGATGGCGGTGGTGGAACCGCCGTACTGCGCGCCGTAGTAGATGCCGGCAAGCATGATCAGCGCCGCCGCCGGCGACAGGCCGTAGGTCACCGGCAGCAGCATGGCGATGGTCGCCACCGGGCCGAGGCCGGGCAGCACGCCCACCAGCGTGCCCAGGGTGACGCCGACGAAACAGTAGAAAACGTTGTTCCAGGTCAGCGCCGCGTCGAAACCCAGCGCCAGATGAGACAGCAGTTCCATGTCGTTCCGCCGCTCAAGCCGGCAGCACGGGCAGCGGCAGGCCCAGGCCGTAGGCGAACACCGCCGAGCCGAAGAAGGCCAGCGCAACGCTCAGGCCCAGCAGCTCGCGGATGCGCACTTCCTGGTGGGCATAGCCGCTCAGCAGCGTCAGCGCCACCGTTGCCAGCACCAGGCCCTGGTGCGGCGCCAGCAGGGCGAAGGCGAGCACGCCGGCGCCGACGAACAGCGCCGGCCGCAGCCCCGCCAGCCGGCGCAGCCCGGCCGCGCCGCGGCCCAGCGCCTCGGCCACCTCGTGCGCTTCGTTCGCCGCCACCTGCAGCCGCAGGCTGCGCAGCCCGACCACCAGCCCCAGCACCACCAGGATGCCGCCCAGCACCAGCGGGAAGTAACCCGCGCCCATGCGCATGGCGGTGCCTATGGGGTAGGAGGAAGCGATATAGGCTCCGGCCAGGCCGAAAAGAACGAAAAGGCCACCGGCCAGCGCGTCCTGCCGATTGAGTATTCTGATTTTCATGTGGGCAATTACGGCGTTTTGATTTGGAAGCGGAATTGAGCGGCGAATAAGAAAAGCGGAGCTTTGAGAAAAGCGCGGGCTTTTCGAATCCACCAACCTGCAATTGCGAAATACAGCGAATTGCAGAAGACCGGAAACCACCGCCTGCTGCGCATCGCCAGAACTGGCGCGATGAGATGCGGCAATTCGGGTGGCGCAAAGTTATCACCGCGCGGATAGCGCCCAAATACGGATTTTGGCGTTGTAATCCACAAATTCAGAATTCATCCGCGCAGCCCATTTCATTTCAATCATCAATATTTCTTTCGTTATCGATATTGGTGAATAAGAGCCATGCCTTGCCCTTGCCGAAGCGGAGTCCGCCGCAGCTTGCGTCCCAGCCATTCATCAATTGGCGCAAATCGATTCGGCGATTGGTCCGCGCCGTTTCGTATATCGATCACTATTTTTCTTATATCGATGCCGTGGGCGGCCCCGTTACTCTGGCTGGCTCACCATCGCCACCGCCACGCCCGCGCATCGCGCGCTGCCGAAGAAGAAAGAGATGCCCGCCCACACCCGCTACACCGCCAGCCACTGGGGCCTGTACGCCGCCAGCGCCGACGGCCGCACGCTGCAGCCGCACGCCGGCGACCCCGACCCCTCGCTGATCGGCCAGGACATGCTCGCCGCCTACCGCTCGCCGCTGCGCATACAGCGGCCGGCCGCCCGCGCCGGCTGGCTGGCGCGCATGCGCGGCGAAGCCAGCAGCAGCGAGGACGACCGCGAGCGCCGCGGCAGCGAGGCTTTCGTCGAACTGGAATGGGAAGAAGCGCTGGACCTCGCCGCCCGCGAGCTGCAGCGGGTGCGCAAGCACCACGGCAACGCCGCCATCTTCGGCGGCTCCTACGGCTGGGCCAGCGCCGGCCGCTTCCATCACGCGCAGAGCCAGGTGCATCGCTTTCTCAACAGCATCGGTGGCTATGTGCGCCATGTGGACAGCTACAGCCTGGGTGCCGGCCGCGCCCTGCTGCCCCACCTGGTGATGCCGATGGACGAGCTGATGGCGCAGCACCACGACTGGAACGTGCTCGCCGCCCACACCCGGCTCTTCGTCGCCTTCGGCGGCGTGCCAGCCAAGAACGCCCAGGTGGGGTCCAGCGGCGCCTTCGAACACCGCTGCCGGCCGGGCCTGGCCGCGCTGGCGGCCAATGGCTGCCGCTTCGTGAATTTCAGCCCGGTGGCGGACAACCTGGACGCACCGGCCGAATCAGTGGAATGGATACCCATACGCCCCAACACCGACACCGCGGTGATGCTGGCGCTGGCCCACGGCTTGATCGCCGCCGGCCGCCACGACGCCGCCTTCCTTGCCAGCCACTGCGTCGGCTTCGAGCGCTGGCGCGACTACCTGTTCGGCGCCGACGACGGCATCGTCAAGGACGCTGACTGGGCGGCGGCCCTCTCCGGTGTGCCGGCCGGGCGCCTGCGCAGCCTGGCGGCGGAAATGGCGGCACAGCGCACGCTGATCAACTGCGCCTGGGCGCTGCAGCGCGCCGAGCACGGCGAGCAGCCCTTCTGGGCGAGCATCGCGCTGGCCGCGGTACTGGGCCAGATCGGCCTGCCCGGCGGCGGCTTCGCCCTCGCCTACGGCCCGCTGAACCTGATGGGCAGCCCGCACGCCCGCGTGCCCGGCCCGACGCTGGCGCAGGGCCGCAACGGGGTGGACGCCTACATCCCCGTCGCCCGCCTCACCGACATGCTGGAACAGCCGGGCCAGCCCTTCGACTACAACGGCCGGCGCCTCGTCTATCCCGACATCCGCCTCGTCTACTGGGCTGGCGGCAACCCCTTCCACCATCACCAGGACCTCAACCGCCTGGTGCGCGCCTGGAAGCGGCCGCAGACCATCATCGTCCACGAGCAGTTCTGGAACGCCCACGCCCGCATGGCCGACCTGGTGCTGCCGGCCACCGCCGCGCCGGAGCGCGACGACATCGGCTTCTCCACCCGCGAGCGCCATGTGGTGGCGATGAGCCGGCTGGCCGATCCGCCGGGCGAGGCGCGCGACGACTACGCCATCTTCGCCGCCCTCGCCCGCCGCCTGGGTACCGACGCCGTCTTCACCGAAGGCCGCGACGCCGCCGATTGGCTGCGCCACCTCTACACCGAGGCCGCCGCCAAGGCCGAGGCGCGCGGCAGCCACTGGCCGGACTACGACGCCTTCCGCGCCGCCGGCCTGCTGGACCTCGCCGGACTGGAGCCGCAAGCGCCGGTGGTGATGCTGGCCGCCTTCCGCGCCGATCCGGCTGCGCATCCGCTGCCCACGCCCAGCGGCCGCATCGAGATCCACTCCGCCACCATCGCCGGCTTCGGCTATGCCGACTGCCCCGGCCACCCGGTGTGGCGCGAGCCACGGGAATGGCTGGGCGCGTCCGCCGCTACCGAATTCCCGCTGCATTTGATCTCCGACCAGCCCGTCGGCCGCCTGCACAGCCAGCTGGACCACGGCCCCGCCAGCCAGGCGCACAAGCTGCACGGCCGCGAGCCTGCCCATCTCAACCCGGCGGATGCCGCCGCCCGCGGCATCGGCGATGGCGATTTGCTGCGCATCCACAACCGCCGCGGCGCCTGCCTCGCCAGCGCCCGCCTGGACCCGGCGGTGATGCCCGGCGTGCTGCGCCTGTCCACCGGCGCCTGGTACGACCCGCTGCGCCTGGGCGACGGCGATGCCGCCAACCTGGAGAAGCACGGCAACCCCAACGTGCTGACACGCGACGTCGGCAGCTCCCGCCTCGGCCAGGGCTGCGCCGCCCACAGCTGCCTGGTGGAAGTGGAGCGCTACCTGCGCGAAGCGCCACCGCTGAGCGCCTACGCGCTGCCGCGGCTGATTCCGGCGGCAGATATGGACTGAGAAAAGGCTTGCCGCCCCTCCTCCCCAGCCCGCAGCGCACCAGCAAAAACAGCAACGCCACCGGAGACCACACCGATGAACACCAGCCCGCCCCCGCCACGCGGCGGCATCGTGGATGCCAACTACCGCTTCGTCGCCGCCTACCAGGAGGTGAATGCCCGCATCGCCCAGCGCCAGCAGGCGCTGGCGCTCTATGTGTCGCTGACCCTGGGCCTGCTCGCGGTGCTGGTGGCGATGCGCCCGCCGCGCGACGGCGCCGGCCTGCCGGTGGAATGGCTGCTGCCCGGCTTCCCGGTAACTTCCGCCTGCCTGGTGTTCCTGCACTACAAGGCGGAGCGCGCGCTGACCAATCTGCGCCGCTTCCTCGCCCAGCTGGAACGCCTGGGCGACGCCCACCTCGTCCTGCCCAGCTACAACACCGACCCGCGCTGGACCACCGGCGCCAACCGCGCCCGCCGCTACCACGACTACGCCTCCGCCACCCTGGTCGCCGCCGGCAACCTGCTCGCCCTCGCCGCCGCCCGGGGCGTGCACCCGGAGCGCATCGCCCTCAACCAGCCCATCTTCTGGATCGTCGCCCTCATCGGCCTGGGTTGCGCCCTGGCGCTGCTGTGGATGCCGCGGCTGAGCTACAAGCCGGAGGGCGGAGCAGAAGCTTGAGAACGCCTTTTCATCAGAAGAAGCTTTCCAGCAATTTGAGCTGATCCTTGTCCAGGTGCTTGGCCAGCTTTTCGTCGCAGATCCAGCTGATCAGGTCGGCCTCCCTCACCCTCAGATGGAGGGCGGCCTGCCTCACCTTTGCCCGTTCCTCGAACCCCAGGGAGTCTTGCGGGCAACCCAGCCACAAGGCGGTGGTCTCCACCCCCAGCGCCGGCACGACCCGCAAGCGCTTGCAGGCATCGCCGAAGAAGACGATCTCCAGACCGGTCTCGGCGATCTCATCATCGCCGTCCATCTTCCCCCAGTCGTAATCGGTGCCCCAGGTCAGCTCGCCGAAGTTCTTGACGTAGACGGCAAGCAGGGTCGCCTTGCCATGCCCCTTCCTCTCCGCCTTCGTCGCCCAATCCGCCGGAATCCCGGTGTAGAGACTGCCCACATAGAACCCTCGACCACGCGCGCCAACCGTGTTCAGTCCGGGATCGATCCCGCCGATCATCATCGAGCGCGCCGAATTCGCGCCGCAGCCGTGAAAGCCGATGAAGTCGTAACCCTTGTTGGTGTACGACAGGGTTATCAGCTTCCGGTATTCGGTGCTGCCGGCCAGCGAGCGCTCCAGCATTCGCACGTCCCAGCGGTCGATCCGCGGAACACCGGGATGCGGCAGCTGGGTCAGCGAAAAATCCAGTCCCATCTCCATCACCCCCGCGGCGCCGCACTCCTGACACGTGGGCACCCGCAATTGCTGGTCGGTGTCGAGATCGAGGACATGGCTCGCATTGCAACTCGGACAATTCACCCGCTTTTTCGGCATGGCTCACCCCTTATCCCATTCGATTGAAAGGAAGCCTTATAGCCCAAATGCATTCGAAACAGAATTGACGCCACGTCGCGGCCGCGGATGTCTCCCGCGCATTCCATCCCCGCAGCCCTGCTTCTCCGGCCCATCCGGGCGCACTGCGGCCCTCCGCTGAAAGCAACTCGCGATGGCAAAGCCGGGCGACGGCGGACATACTGACCGCCGCCTTGTTTCCATCGAGCCCGCCATGCCCCGCTTCGCCGCCAACCTCAGCCTGCTGTTCACCGAAGTGGACTTCCTCCAGCGCTATGCCGCCGCGGCCGAAGCCGGCTTCGACGCGGTGGAGTGTCAGTTCCCCTACGCCTGGCCGGTCGAGCAGCATGTGGAAGAGCTGCAGCGCCACCGCCTGTCGCTGGTGCTGCACAACCTGCCGGCGGGCGACTGGACCGCCGGCGAGCGCGGCATCGCCTGCCTGCCGGGGCGGGAGGAGGAATTCCAGAATGGCGTGGGCCGCGCCATCGAATACGCCCGCGCGCTGGGCTGCCGTCAGCTGAACTGCCTGGCCGGGCTGGCGCCGGTGGATGTGGACCCGGACGAGGTATTCGACACCTTCGTCGAAAACCTGCGCTTCGCCGCCTCCGCGCTGGAGGACGAAGGCATGAACCTGCTGGTGGAGCCGATCAACCGCCACGACATTCCCGGCTTCTACCTGAACACCACCGCGCAGGCGGTGCAGGTGATGGACGCGGTATGGGCGGACAACCTCTACCTGCAATACGACGTCTATCACGCCCAGCGCAGCGAAGGCGAACTGGCCGCCACCTTCGCCAGCCTGCAGCCACGCATCGCCCATGTGCAGATCGCCGACAACCCCGGCCGCCACGAACCCGGCAGCGGCGAGATCAACTACCCCTTCCTGTTCCGCGAACTGGACCGCCTGGGCTACGACGGCTGGATAGGCTGCGAATACATTCCGGCGGCCGGAACCGCCGCCGGGCTGGGCTGGCTGACGCAGGCGCGGGCGGCGGGGTAAGCAGGTGTGGGCAGAGTGAGTGTGAGCTGGGCGGGTGTGGACTGGGCGCGCAGCGGCATGGATCCTGGCTGGGTTCAGACAGCTGAACACGCTAACGCTGCGCCTGCCTCCTCTAGACCTGGAACCGCTCCACCTTGGTCTTCAGGCTCCCCGCCAACCCTTGTAACTCGCTGGCGGTGCCGGCGGTGTTGCGTACCGACTGGCTGTTCTCTTCCGCCATCTGGGCGATGCGCTCGACGTTGCGGGCGATCTCGGCGCTGGCGCTGCTCTGCTCGCGTAGCGCCAGGGAGATGTCGGCCACCGCCTGCAGCACCTCATGGGCGCGCTGGCCGATCTGGCTCATGGACTCGCCGGCGCGCTCGGTGAGCGCCATGCCGTCCTGCACCTGGGCGACGCCGGCCGCCATGCGCGCCACCGCCTGCTCGGTGCCCTGCTGGATGGAGCCGGCCACCACGGTGATTTCCTGGGTCGCATGGGCGGTGCGCTCGGCCAGCTTGCGCACCTCGTCCGCCACCACGGCGAAGCCGCGCCCACTCTCACCGGCACGGGCGGCTTCGATGGCGGCGTTCAGGGCCAGCAGATTGGTCTGATCGGCGATTTCCTTGATGGCGTTCACCATGTCGCCGATGCTGCGGGCGCGGTCGCCCAGCTCGCGGATGGCCTCCGCCGAGGCGTTGGCGGCGTCGGCGATGCCGTGCATTTCGGCGGTGGAGCGCGCCATTACCTCGCCGCCCTCCTCCGACAGCTTGCCGGACAGCTCGGCAAGCTCATGCGCGGTGGCGGCATGGCGGCTGATCTCGTCTATGCCCACCGTCATCTCCTCCACCGCCGCCGCCATGCCGGAGGCGGCCTCGCTCTGGGCGTCGGAGCCGCTGGCCACCTGCTGGGCCGACTCCGACAGCCGGGTGGAGGCCTCGCCGACCTGGCGGGCGCTGCCCTGGATCTCGCCGATCAGCGCCGCCACATCGCGGGCCATGGCATCGAATTGGTCGGCCACCTCATGCAGCTCGTCGCGGGCGGAGAAATCCACCCGCGAGCGGTAATCACCGGCGGCGAAGCGCCGGGCACCGGCGCTCAGTTCCCGCACCGAACGCAGGATGGAGAAGTAGATGCCTGCGAGCAGGTAGGCCGCCACCAGCAGCGCCACCACCGAGATGGCGATGCCGACATGGAGCTGCTTGCGCAGATGGGCCAGACGCTCGTCCAGCAGTTTGTCCATGGCCGGCAGCACCTGCTGGCGATAGCCCTTGACCACGCTGTCGATGGCGCCGGTGCCCAGGGCGAAGAACTCCGCCGGCTTCATGCCGAAGCCACCATTCACCAGTTCGCGCCGGGTGGCGTCGGCCAGGCTGCCGACGCCGCGGCCGACCTCGGCCATCACGCCGGACAGGCTGGCGGCCATTGCCGGCGAAGCGCTGCCGGCGCGCTCCAGGCGGTCGCGCAGCTGCGTCTGGCTCTGCTCCAGCTGGGCGAGCTGGGCGACCAGCGCGTGTTCGTCGTCCCGGCTGGCTTCGCCGCGCGCCATCACGCCGGTGCCACGGCCGCGCAGCCGCCCCAGGCGCTCGGTGATCTCCGGGATGGAGTGCAGCATGGCGTCGATGAGATTGACGCCTTCCGGCTCGGAATCCAGCGTCAGCCCGGCGACATCGCCGAGCTGGCCCAGCCACACCAGCGTGCCTTCTATCGCCTGGGTGTGGAGGCGGAAGTTCTCCGGCGCCGGCAGGCTCAGGCCATTGCCGGCGAGGTTGGTGAGCTGGCCGCGCAGCGCCTGCCAGCCGGGCAACAAGGGCTGCCAGCGCTCGTCGGCGGCCAGGCTGCGCTCCACATCGCCCAGCGCGGTGCCCAGCGCCGCCGCCTTCTCCGCCTGCTGCGGCTTCAGCTCGGTGCTGCCGCCAAGCACGCCGGCGGACAGGCCGCGGTGCTGCTGCGCCAGCAACAGGGCGGAGATGGCCTGGTCGAGCAGGCCCAGGCCGGCATCCTCGCGTTCGGCGACGACGATGTTGTCGTTGAGGTTGCGATAGACCTGGTACAGCAGCGTCGCCGCCGCGATGCCGAAAGCGAGGGCGACCAGCAGGAACTTGATCGGATAGCGCAACCTGTCCAGCAACAGAATGGCTGGCATGAAGAAGGTGGCCATGGCGTCTCCCGGAATGCCCGGCCAGCTGCACCGGCATTCGTCATCAATGAAAGCTCAAGGGAATACCTGGAACGGCGCGGCCGCCCGGTGAGGGGCGGCCGGTTCCAGTTTAGACGCCGGCCTGGGCCGGCGCTGACCACATGGCATTAAACCCTGCGGTCAGCGTGGCGATGAATGTCCGGGATCAATGACAGCGGCCGGAAAGCGGTGTCAGCTGCTCAGCTGTCGGCCAGCACGCCGTCGTCCAGCCGCAGGGTGCGCTGGGCACGGCGGGCGAGGTTGTCGTCGTGGGTGACGATGATGAAGCTGGTGGCGTGGCGCTCGTTGAGCGACAGCATCAGGTCGAACACCGATTCGGCGGTGCGGCGGTCCAGGTTACCGGTGGGCTCGTCGGCCAGCACGCAGGCCGGCTCGGTGACCAGCGCGCGGGCGATGGCGGCGCGCTGGCGCTCGCCGCCGGAGAGTTCGCCGGGGGCGTGGTCCAGCCGGTGGCCCAGGCCGACCTCGCGCAGCACGGCGGCGGCGCGCTCGTTGGCCTCGGCCTTGGGCATGCGGCGGATGTACAGCGGCATGGCCACGTTCTCCAGCGCGCTGAACTCGGCCAGCAGGTGGTGGAACTGGTAGACGAAACCCAGCTTGCGGTTGCGCACCTCGCCGCGGGCGGCGTCGGACATGCGGGAGAAGTCCTGCCCCTCCAGCGCCACCTTGCCGCCGCTGGGCACGTCCAGCCCGCCCAGCAGGTGCAGCAGCGTGCTCTTGCCGGAGCCGGAGCTGCCGACGATGGACAGGCGCTCGCCGCGCGCCACCTGCAGGCTCACGCCGCGCAGCACCTTCACCGCGTCCGCGCCTTCACGGAAGCTCTTCTCCAGGCCTTCGCAGGCCAGCACCGGGATGTCGTTCTCACTCATAGCGCAGGGCCTCCGCCGGGTTCACCCGCGATGCGCGCCAGCTCGGGTAGAGCGTGGCCACCAGCGTCAGCACGAAGGACACCGAGACGATGCTGATGACGTCCGCCGGCAACACCTTGGAGGGCAGTTCGTTGATGTAGTAGATCTCCTTGTTCCACAGCGTGGCGCCGGTGATGGCCTCCAGCGCGGGGATCACCACATCCAGGTTGTGGGCGATGAGCAGGCCGCCGACCACGCCGGCACCCAGGCCGACGAAGCCGATGATGGCGCCCTGCAACACGAAGATGGCCATGATGGAGCCGGGGCTGGCGCCCAGGGTGCGCAGGATGGCGATGTCGGCGTACTTCTCCTGCACCGCCATCACCAGCGTGGACACGATGTTGAAGGCGGCGACGGCGACGATGAGGAAGAGGATGAGCGTCATCATGGTCTTCTCCAGCGCCACCGCGCGGAAGAAGTTGGCGTGGCTGCGCGTCCAGTCCACCACCATGGCGTTGGGCGCATCCAGCGTGGCCGCCAGCTCGCGCGCCACCCGCGGCGCGGCGAAAAGGTCGTCCAGCTTCAGCCGCACGCCGCTCACGCCATCGCCCATGCGGTACAGCGCCTGGGCGTCGGCCAGGTGCATCAGGGCGAGGCCGGAGTCGTACTCGTACATGCCGGCCTCGAAGATGCCGACCACCTCGAACTGCTTCACCCGCGGCAGCACCGCCGCCGGCGTCACCAGGCCCTGGGGCGCGATCAGCGTCACCTTGTCGCCCAGGCGCACCCGCAGTGCCAGTGCCAGGTCGCGGCCGAGCACGATGCCGAAGCGGCCGGGCTGCAGCGCATCCAGGCTGCCGGCCTTCATGTGGCGGCCGAAGTCGGCGACCTTGTCCTCTTCCGCCGGCAGGATGCCGCGCACCATGCTGCCGCGCACCACGTCTTCGAAGGACAGCAGGCCCTGCTCCTGCACATAGGGCGCGGCGGCGCGCACCGCCGGGTGCCGGCCGGCCTGGTCGGCCACCTGCTGCCAGGAGGCGAGTTCGCCATCCATGCTCTGCACCTGGATGTGGGAGGCGACGCCGAGGATGCGGGTACGCAGCTCTTCCTGGAAGCCGTTCATCACCGACAGCACGACGATGAGGGCGGCGACGCCGAGCGCGATGCCCAGCATGGAGACGAGGGAGATGAAGGAGATGAAGCGGTTGCGGCCCTGCGCCCGCTTGCGCGAGCGGGTGTATCGCAGGCCGACGAGGAGTTCGTAGCGCATGGGCTTGGCGGGTTGGTTGTACGGGCCCGCCGCGGGGGGCGGAGCGGGCGAGCCCGGCATTGTGCCCGGTTCAGGCTTTTCGTGGCGGATGGCGTGGCGGCGATGCCGCCTTCATTGCGGCGCCGGCGGCAATGCCCGGCGCCGGCGGGATCTCAGCCGGCCAGCGCTTCGCGCCAGCTGGCCCAGCTCATGCGCGGCATGTGCAGGTGGCGGTTGTAGGGCTGGTCGAACAGCACCTGGCGCCAGTCCGGCCGGCGGCTGCCGCGGATGTCCGGGTTGTCGTCCACCAGGATGTCGCCATGCACCACCGTCTTGTCCTTGGTGAGGATGATGCGGTCGACGAAACCCGGGCCCAGGTGCTGCTCCACCCATTCGAACTTCTCGGCCACGCAGTTGCGGTACTGGTTGAGCGGCGCGGTGCAGATGCGCACGTCGTGGCCGGCCTCCAGCAGTTCGCGCATGCCGTCGAGCGCGCCGGCGATGGCCGGCAGGTCGCGATAGAAGCCGGGCGCGGTGTAGATGGCCTCCACTTCTCCGTACAGGGCCTGCGGGTAGTCGTCACGCACATGCAGGCTGGTGCGGCGCTCCAGGGCGACGGCGGGAAAGTCGTGGCCGGCGCGCTGCCACGCGGTATGGAAGGCGCGCTCGAAGTCAGCGAGCACGCCGTCCTGGTCTATCAGTATCAGCATCGGATCCGGGGGTTGGTGAGAAAGTGACAGGGCTGGCGTTCAGCGGCCGCCGGCACGGTTGCGGCCGTCGCGCCGGCCGGGCTGGCCGGATTGCGCGGGCTTGCCCTGCTCCGGCCGCGGCGGGCGTCCGCCGCCGGGCTTGCCGCGCGCCGTGGCCGGGCCGGGGCGCGATGCCCCGCCGCCTGCGCGCTGGGGCGCCGGGCGCTCGCCCTGGCGCGGACCACTACTGCCGCGGCCGCGCTCCCCGCCCGGCCGGGCCGCCGCCGGGGTGGCCGCACCCGCTGGCTGGCCGCGCGGCACCAGGCAGCCGGCGCCGTTGCCGATGAGGTCGGCGCGGCCCATGCGCATCAGACCCTCGCGCAGGATGGGCCAGTTCTCCGGGTCGTGCCAGCGCAGGAAGGCCTTGTGCAGCTTGCGGATCTTGCCGGTGCGCACCGTCTCCACCGCCTCGGACTCCGCGCTCACTTTCTTCAGCGGGTTCTTGCGGCTGTGGTACATCGCGGTGGCGAGCGCCATCGGTGTCGGCAGGAAGGTCTGCACCTGGTCGAGGCGGAAATCGCGCTCCTTCAGCCACAGCGCCAGGTTGAGCATGTCTTCGTCGGTGGTGCCGGGGTGGGCGGCGATGAAGTAAGGCACCAGGTGCTGCTTCTTGCCCGCCTCCTTCGAATACTTCTCGAACAGCTTGCGGAAGGCTTCGTAGCTGCCCATGCCCGGCTTCATCATCTTCGACAGCGGGCCGTCCTCGCTGTGCTCGGGCGCGATCTTGAGCAGGCCGCTGACGTGGTGGGTCACCAGTTCCTTGACGTACTCCGGCGAGCGCACCGCCAGGTCGTAGCGCAGGCCGGAGCCTATGGTGATGCGCTTGATGCCGGGCAGCGCGCGGGCCTTGCGGTAGATCTGGATCAGCGGGCCGTGGTCGGTGCCCAGGTTCTCGCAGATGCCGGGATAGACGCAGGACAGGCGGCGACAGGAGCGCTCTATCTTCGGATCCTTGCACGCCATGCGGTACATATTGGCGGTGGGGCCGCCGAGGTCGGAGATATGGCCCTTGAAGTCCGGCGAGCGGTCGCGGATCTCCTCGATCTCGCGCAGGATGGACGCTTCCGAGCGGCTCTGGATGATGCGGCCCTCGTGCTCGGTGATGGAACAGAAGGTACAGCCGCCGAAGCAGCCGCGCATGATGTTCACCGAGAACTTGATCATGTCCCAAGCCGGGATGCGCGCCCCGCCGTAGGAAGGGTGCGGCGCCCGTGCGTAGGGCAGGCCATAGACGAAGTCCATCTCCGGCGTGCTGAGTGGAATCGGCGGCGGGTTCAGCCACACCTCGCGCGCCCCCGGCCCTTCGCCGTGGCGCTGTACCAGCGCCCGGGCGTTGCCGGGGTTGGATTCCAGGTGGAAGACGCGGGAGGCGTGGGCGTACAGCACCGGGTCGTCCTTCACCGCCTCGTAGGCCGGCAGGCGCACCACCGTGCGGCCGCGCTCGGCGCGGCGGGCGGCGACGCGTTCGGCCGCAGGCACGATACGCACCGGCTGGGCGCCGTCGGCGGCGGGCGCAGCGGCCGGCGCCGGCTCCATCGCGTAGGGGTCGGTGTGCGCTTCGATGCGGCCGGGGCGGTCCAGGCTGAGGGAATCCACTTCGCTCCAGCCTTCCGGCAGCCAGCCCGGCCGCGCCATGAAGGCGGTGCCGCGAAGGTCGCGGATGGACTCGATGGGCTCGCCGGCGGCCAGCCGCAGCGTGAGGTCGATCAGCGCGCGCTCGGCGTTGCCGAACAGCAGGATGTCGGCCTTGGAATCCGGCAGCACCGAGCGCCGCACCTTGTCCGACCAGTAGTCGTAATGGGCGATGCGGCGCAGCGAGGCTTCGATGCTGCCGATGACGATGTTGGCGTCCGGAAAGGCCTCGCGGGCGCGCTGGGCGTAGACGGTGAGGGCGCGGTCCGGCCGCTTGTTGGCTTCGGCGTGCGGGGTGTAGGCGTCGTCGGAGCGGATCTTGCGGTCGGAGGTGTAGCGGTTGACCATGGAATCCATGTTGCCGGCGGTGATGCCGAAGTACAGCCGCGCCTTGCCCAGGGCGCGGAAGGGCTCGGCCGAGGTCCAGTCCGGCTGGCTGATGATGCCCACCCGCAGGCCGAGCGACTCCAGCAGGCGGCCGATCAGCGCCATGCCGAAGCTGGGGTGGTCGATGTAGGCGTCGCCGGTCACCAGCACCACGTCGCACTCCTTCCAGCCGAGCGCCTGCATTTCGGCGCGGGACATGGGCAGGAAGGGAGCGGGCTTGCGCGGCGGTGCGGCGCGGGAAAACAGTTCTGCGGGCTGACTCATGATGGCCGCCATTGTATCGGCCGCCGCCTTGCTCAGGCGGCAGACTGCGGCTTTTTGCGTAACATGGCACGACCGCGGGCGGTCCTGCCACTGAGGAAAATAACCATGCGAATCATGCGCCTATCCTTCACTGCCGTTTCCCCTGCCAGCGGCCCGCAGCCGCGCGGCGCCGGCTTCGGCAAGGTTTGCGTCCTGACGCCGGGCAGCCGTTTCAGTGGCGGCCCAACCGGGCTCGGGGCCGCCCTTCTCCGCCTGCTGCTGGCGCTCTTCGCGCTGGCGGGCGGCGGCGCCGCGCTGGCGCAGGTCAGCGAGGCGCCGATCAAGGTCGTCTATCACATCAGCGACGGCAGCGCCCAGGCGGCGCGCGGGCTGGTGAACATCCAGAACCATCTGAACGCCGCGCCGGAAACCCGCATCACGGTGGTCACCCACGGGCCGGGCATCGACTTCCTGCTCGAAGGCGCCACCGACCCGCAGGGCCATGCCTTCACCAGCGCCATCGGCGCGCTGGCCGCCCGCGGCGTCGAGTTCCTGGTGTGCAACAACACCCTGGTCGGCCGCGGCATTCCGGCGGACAAGGTGGTGCTGGAAGCGCGGGTGGTGCCCAGCGGCGTCGCTGAAGTGGCGCGGCTGCAGGCGCGCGAAGGCTATGTCTACATCCGCCCCTGAAACCGCGCCTGCCGCCACGGCGCCGCGGCCGGAAGGCAGCGCCCCGCGTGCTAGACTCGCGCCCGCCCAAACCCGCCCCGGGCGACATCCCCAGATGCAGATCCACCTCGTTCTCCCCGGCCTGCTGTGGCCGGGCGCTCCCGCGATTTCTCCGGTCGCCGGCCTCGCGCTGCCGGCGCTGTCGCGCCTGCTCGGCCGCGGCGAGCAGCAGATCGCCGATTTCGTGCCGCTGGACCGCCAGTTCGCCGCCCTGTTCGGCCTGAGCGAGGGCGAGCTGCCGCTGGCCGCGCTGCGCCGCCACGGCGAAGCCGACGCGCCGGCCGATGCCGCGGCCGGCCAGCCGCCCGCCCACTGGCTGTGTGCCGATCCGGTGCATCTGCACTTCGCCCGCGACCGCATGCTGCTCAGCGACTTCCCCACCGAGGGCGATCCGCCGGATGCGGACGAAACCGAGGCGCTGCTCGCCAGCCTCAACGACACCTTCGCCGACCTCGGCCGCTTCGAGGCGCCGACGCCGGCGCGCTGGTACCTGCGCCTGGCCGCGCCCACCGAAGCCACGCTGTACCCGCTCAATGACGTCATCGGCCGGCCGATCGCGCCCTTCCTGCCGGAGGGCCGCGATGGCCTGATCTGGCAGCGGACCATGAACGAGCTGCAGATCGTGCTGCACAACCACCCGGTGAACCAGGCCCGCGAAGCCGCCGGCCGGCGCACGGTGAACAGCCTGTGGCTGTGGGGCGCAGGCGCCCTGCCCGGCAGGTTGAAGGCGCCTCAACCCAGGGTGCAGGCCAGCGATCCGCTGCTGCGCGGCCTCGCCCGCGCCGCCGGCATCACCCCCACCGAACCCGATCCCGACACCGCCCTCGCCGCCACCGGCACGCTGGTGGTGCTGGACAGCCTGCGCCGCCCCGCGCTGCAGCTGGACCTCGACGCCTGGCGCGCCGCGCTGGCCGAGGTGGAAGCGCGCTGGTTCGCCCCGCTCGCCGCCGCGCTGGACCAGGGCCGCCTCTCCACCCTCACCCTCAGCGCCCCCGGCGACCGCCGCACGCTGACGCTGCGGCTGGGCCGGCAGGCACGCTGGAAGTTCTGGCGCCGGCCGCAGCCGCTGGACGCCCTCCTCAAAACCCTGGCCCCACCGCCCGCGGCCCTGCCCACCGCGCCGCCGCCCGAGAACCCATGATCCAGATCCAGCCCCGCGCCATTTCCCAGCGCACCGTCGCCGCCCTGATGGACGCCGGCGTCCATCCCCTGCTCGCCCGCCTCTACGCCGCCCGCGGCATCCGCGCCCGCAACGAGCTGGACTACGGCCTGCGCGCCCTGCTGCCGCCGGACGCCCTCACCGGCACCCGCGAAGCGGCGGTGCTGCTGGCCGACGCCATCGAGGCCGGCGCGCGCATGGTCATCGTCGCCGACTACGACTGCGACGGCGCCACCGCCTGTGCGGTCGGCATCCGCGCGCTGCGCGCCTTCGGCGCCGATGTGCACTACCTGGTGCCGGACCGCGTCACCCTGGGCTACGGCCTCACCCCGGCCATGGTGGAGATCGCCGCCCGGCTGGAGCCGGACCTGCTCATCACGGTGGACAACGGCATCGCCAGCGTGGAAGGCATCGCCGCCGCCCGCGCCCACGGCATGGCCACGCTGATCACCGACCACCACCTGCCGGGCGACGAGCTGCCGGAGGCGGACGTCATCGTCAATCCCAACCAGCCCGGCTGCGACTTCCCCAGCAAATGCCTGGCCGGCGTCGGCGCCATGTTCTACACCATGCTCGCGCTGCGCGCCGAGCTGCGGGAACGCGGCGCCTTCGAGAACGGCCGCGAGCCCAACCTGGGCGACCTGCTGGACCTGGTGGCGCTGGGCACGGTGGCCGACGTGGTGAAGCTGGACCACAACAACCGCATCCTCGTCTCCCAGGGCCTGCAGCGCATGCGCGCCGGCCGCATGCAGCCCGGCATCCGCGCCCTGTTCGCCGCCGCCGGCCGCGACCCGGCGCGCGCCAGCGGCTTCGACCTCGGCTTCGCCCTCGGCCCGCGCCTGAACGCCGCCGGCCGCCTGTCGGACATGAGCCTGGGCATCGAATGCCTGATCACCGACGACCCCGGCCGCGCCCTCAACATCGCCCAGGAGCTGGACAAACTGAACCGCGAGCGGCGCAGCATCGAGGCCGAGATGCAGGAAGAGGCCGCCGCCCGGCTGGAAGGCTTCGACGCCGAGGGCAACGCCTCCATCGCCCTGTTCGAGCCGGACTGGCACCAGGGCGTGATCGGCATCGTCGCCGGCCGCATCAAGGAAAGGCTGCACCGGCCGACGGTGGCCTTCGCCCGCGGCAACGAGGGCGAGCTGAAGGGCTCCGGCCGCTCGATTCCCGGCCTGCACCTGCGCGACGCGCTGGATCTGGTGACCAAGCGCCACCCCGACCTCATCGTGCGCTTCGGCGGCCATGCCATGGCCGCCGGCCTGACCATACGCGAGGCCGACTACCCGCGCTTCCGCGAAGCCTTCGAGGAAATCGTCTCCGGCCTGCTGGAGCCGGCCGACCTGCAGCGCCGCATCGAAACCGACGGCGCGCTGGAAACCGGCTACCTCAGCCTGGATTCCGCCCGCCTGCTGGACCAGGAAATCTGGGGCCAAGGCTTCCCGGCGCCGGTGTTCAACGACGTGTTCCGCGTCGAACGCCAGCGCCTGCTGAAGGACCGCCACCTGAAACTGGAACTGGGCAAGCAGGGCAGCCGCTACGAGGCCATCCGCTTCAACCACGCCGACGGCGCGCCGGACACCATCCACGCCGCCTTCCGCCTGGCGGTGAACGAGTACAACGGCGTCTCCAGCGTGCAGCTGATGCTGGAGCACTTCGAGGCGGCCTGAGCCAGCCCTCCGGCCAGCGGCGTGCGACTCAGGCCTGCGGCCCGCCGCCGCGCCGCTGCATGTCCTCCACCACCACCCACAGCGCATTGGTGGAGATCAGCACCTCCAGCAACGACAGCACCAGCGACACCGCCAGCGCGACGATGCTGACGCCGAACAGCACCTTGCCGGCCATCTCGCCGTGCATGAACAGCGCCAGCATCGCCAGCGCGCACAGCAGGAAGCTGAGCACGCCGAAGGACTGCATGTACTGGATCAGGTGGATGCGCCGCTTGAGGCCGGGGATCTGCCGCATCACCACCGCGCTGTCCTGCGCCTGGGCGGCATGCAACTGGCGGATGACCTGGGCCAGCGTCAGGAAGCGGTTGGTGTAGGCAAGCAGCAGCAGCGAGATGGCGGGAAACAGCAGCGCCGGGGTGGTGATGTCCATAGATCCTGGGCGGTTGGAGAGGCGGACGGATGAGCCGCCTCGGGTTTCCTTGGGCGTGGGCCCGGCTGGCGGCGAGCGAAAGCCGCGCCGATTATGGTGTCGCCCACCGCCCCAGGCAATGCGCGCAAACCGCCATGGCCATGCCCTTCATGCCCGGTGCCCGCGCGGCCGCCATCAAGCCAGCCTGAAGCGCCCCACCGCCTGCCGCAGCCCGGCGGCCAGGTTCTCCAGCTCCCGCGCGGTGTCCGAAGCCTCCCGCACCGCGCGGCTGTTTTCCTCCGCCATCTGGGCGATGCGCTCGACGTTGCCGGCCACCTCGTTGCTGGCCACCGACTGTTCGCGCAGCGCATCCGAGATATCGCCGGCGTGGCGCACCACGTCGCGCGAGCCCTCGGCGATGCGGCTGATCACGCCGCCGGCTTCGGTCACCAGTTCCACGCCCTCCTCCACCTGCGTCAGGCTGGCGTCCATCGCCTGCACCGCGGCGCGGGTACCGCTCTGGATGCGGCCGACCATGCCGGCGATCTCGCCGGTGGAAACGGCGGTGCGCTCGGCCAGCTTGCGCACCTCGTCCGCCACCACCGCGAAACCGCGGCCCTGGTCGCCGGCGCGGGCGGCTTCGATGGCGGCGTTGAGCGCCAGCAGGTTGGTCTGGTCGGCGATTTCCTTGATCACGTTGATAATGGAAGAGATCTGGTTGGAGTGCTGCTCCAGCTCGCCGATGTCGCCGGAGGTGCGCCGCACCATGTCGGCGATGCGCTGCACGCTGGCCACCGTGCGCCGCAGCACATCGCTGCCCTGCTCGGCGATGTCGCCGGATTCGCGGGCGATGGAGGCGGCCTCATCCGCGCCGCTGGCCACATGGTTGATGGACACCGTCAGCTCCTCCACCGCGGCGGCCATGCTGGACGAAGCCTCACTCTGCTCGCCGGCGGAGGAATCCAGCGTGCGGGCGGTGCCGGAGAGCTGGCGGGAAGAGCCGGCGAGGCGGTCGGCGTCGCCGGAGATGGAGCCGAACATCTCGCGCAGCTGCGTCTGCATGGCGGCCAGTGCCTGCAGCAGCGCGTCTATCTCGTCGCCGCGGCGCGCCTGCAGCCGCATGGTGAGGTCGCCGGCGGCGGTGGCGTTGGCGGCGCCGACCGCCACCGAGAGACGGCGGGCGATGCTGCCGGACATGCTCAGCGCCACCGCGCCGGCAATGAGCACCGACAGCACGCCACTGCCGATCAGCATGTAGTAGGTGAGGTCGGTGGTGTGGTCCATGCGGGCGTTGCGCTCGCCCAGCAGGCGGCTTTCCTCGTCGATGACCGCCTGGCAGAGCTGGCGCAGCTTGTCCATTTCCTGCTTGCCGCGCTCGGTGCGGATCAGCGCCTCCATGGCGGCGAAGGGCTGGGCGCCGCTGTCTATCTGCCGGCGCAGGGCAATCTGCGGCTCCACCGCCTCGGTGCGCCAGGAGGCCGCCAGCTGCCGGATCTCGCTCAGGCGGGCCTGCTGGGCGGGGTTGTCCGCCGTGATCCGCTGGGCGGAATCCAGCTGTTCGCCGAACACCTTCTCGCCTGCGGTGAGCGGCTCCAGGAAATTCTCCCGCCCGGAAAGGGCGAAGCCGCGCACGCCGGTCTCGATGTTCACCAGCGCCTCGCGCATCTGCTGCGCGTGGCCGATGACCTCGTAGGTGTGGATGGTCATGCCGTTGGCGCCGGACAACGCCGCCACATTGCGCAGCGTCAGCCCGATGACGACGATGAAGATCAGCACGATCACGCCGAAAGCGGCGAGCAATTTCTGCCGTACGGTAAGCGTTTCCATCATCCCTTCTCCCATCCACGCCTGGCCTCACTGCCGTGGACCACGGCCGGTGCGACAAAAACAGGGCGGCGAGCGGCAGCGGCGCGGGCGGGCTGCTCGCCGGTATAATGCTCGGTTTTCCGAAATCCCCCGGAGCCCCTCCATGGAAGCCGAACGCAAGAACGCCATCGCCCTGAAACTCGCCGACCTCGCGGAGCGGGGCCGGGAACTGCGGAGGTATCTTTGACTACGACGAGAAATCGTCGAAGCTCGAAGAAGTCAATCGCGCCCTGGAAGATCCAGCCGTCTGGAACGACGCCGCCCGTGCCCAGGAACTGGGCAAGGAAAAGCGCCAGCTCGAAGATGTCGTCCTCACACTGAGGAACATAGAGCAGCAATCGACGGACCTGAAGGATCTGTATGAGCTGGCCGACGCGGAAGACGACGAGGACACCTTCGTCGCCGTGGAAACCGACCTCGGCGAGCTGGGCGCGCAGGTGGAAAAGCTGGAATTCCGCCGCATGTTCGCCAACCCGATGGACCCGAACGCCTGCTTCATCGAAATCCAGGCCGGCGCCGGCGGCACCGAGGCGCAGGACTGGGCCGGCATGCTGGAACGGATGTACCTGCGCTACGGCGAAAAGAAGGGCTTCACCGTCGAGCTGATGGAAGAGACCGAAGGCGAAGTGGCCGGCATCAAGAACTGCACCATCAAGTTCAGCGGCGAATACGCCTACGGCTACCTGCGCACCGAAACCGGCATCCACCGCCTGGTGCGCAAGAGCCCCTTCGACTCCAACGCCCGCCGCCACACCAGCTTCACCTCGGTGTTCGTGTATCCGGAAGTGGATGACTCCATCGAAGTGGAGATCAACCCGGCGGACCTGCGCATCGACACCTACCGCGCTTCCGGCGCCGGCGGCCAGCACATCAACAAGACCGACTCCGCGGTGCGTATCACCCACGCCCCGACCGGCATCGTCGTGCAGTGCCAGAACGACCGCTCCCAGCACCGCAACAAGGACGAAGCCATGTCCATGCTGAAGGCGCGGCTGTACGAGCTGGAGCTGCGCAAGCGCCAGGCCGAGCAGCAGAAGCTGGAAGATGCCAAGAGCGACATCGGCTGGGGCCACCAGATCCGCAGCTATGTGCTGGACCAGTCCCGCATCAAGGATCTGCGCACCGGCCACGAAGTGGGCAACACCCAGGCGGTGCTGGACGGCGACCTGGACGATTTCATCGCCGCCAGCCTGAAGCAGGGCGTGTGAGCCCGGGCGCGGGTGCGGCGGCCGGCATGCGGCGGTCGCAGTGCTCGCGCCCTCGCCCGCCGTCCTGCCGCGGCGCCGCCGCAAGCACCCGCAACGCCGAACAACGGCCCCTGCCTCCGCCCGCGGCCCAGCCGCGGGCGGGTTTCTTCAATCCAGCCAGGCCCGGCCCTTGAACGACAACCCCACCCTGCTCTCCGACTTCCTCGCCCCCGGCGTGGACGCCGACGAAGTGCCCGAACTGGCCACGCTCTCCGCCGCGCGGCCGATGCTGGACGCCTTCATCACCCTGTTCCGCGGCACCGAGGCGGAGGTGCTGATGCGCCTGCTGGTGCTGCGCGAGATCGGCCAGGAGGCCGAGATGCCGCGCTGGTCGCCGGAAGCGCTGCGCGCCCGCTTCGCCTACCTCGACCCGGTGAAGCTGGAAACAGTGCTCAAGCGCCTGCGCGACAACGCCCTGCTTTCCATCGGCGAGGACGGCAACTACTTCCTCTCCGACATCGGCCGCAACGCGGTGGCGGCGCTGGTGATGCTGCTGCGCTTCGGTGAGGAAGAGGATGCGGAGCTGGGCTTCCTCACCGCCCAGCTCGCCGGCCTGCAAGCAGTCGGCAGCCTCACGCCGGAAGCGCTCGGCCACCTGCTGTCCAAGCTCAACGATCTGTCCTGGCATTTCGAGGAGGCCATCGCCTCCGGCTCGGAATTCCGCATCGTCGATGCCCGCCGCCGGCTCTCCGCCAACGGCCGCTGGCTGGAGCGCGGCACCGACATCCTCAACCAGCTGCTGGCCGACCCGGAAGTGTCCTTCGACATCGCCCGCATCGCCCAGCGCATCGGCCTCGCCCAATCGCGCCTGGCGCGGGTGGATGCCGCCTTCCAGCGCGCGCTGAACAAGATCGAATCGCAGCGGGTCACACTGGGCGGCTCCGGCATCTCGTCCTCGGACGTCGCCGCCTGGCTGCGCAAGCAGGACGCCGCCAGCCTCGTCGGCCTGCTCGCCGACGCCGTCTCCGCCATTCCCGACCCGGCGCTGCTGGCCGGCGGCCACGAGCTGCTGGACCGCGCCGAAGCGGTGCTGGACGGCCAGGCCAACGCCATCGACGCCGCCGCGCCCCTGCCGCCGGCCAACCTCGCACCGGTGGCCAGCGCGCCGCCCACCGAGGATCTCGCCCTACTGGAACACTTCACCGGCCGGCTGGAAGGCCTGCCGGCGCCGCAGCCGCTGCATGCGGTGATCGCCGGCGGCGGCTTCGGCCCGGCCAGCTACCGCCTGTCGCTGCTCGCCCTGCTGGCCGACGGCGAGGACGCCAGCCCGGAAGAAGGCCCGGTCGGAGCCTTCATGCGCCTGCCGCTGGACGTGGTTTTCAACGACACGCTGACACCGGTGGGCGAGGACGAGATCGCCGCGATGACCCTGGGCGAAGTGCGCCCGCGCGGGTCCGCCGCGGTGCGACTTCCCCCCGCTGCGCCCGCCACCGACGCCGTCGATGCCGACGGCGCCCCGCTGATTTCCCCCTGAGCCGCACATGGAACACGAACTCAAGACCCTGATCGCCCGCCTGCTGGCCCTGCGCTGGCTGCCGCGCAGCGACCGCCTGGTGCGCCGCGCGCTGGTGGATGAAACCTTCCGCTTCGAGCTGGACCGCCGCCTCGGCGACATCGGCATGCAGCTGCTGGACAACCCCTACGCCGCCCACGTCGGCATCGCCCTGCAGCCCGAGCTGGCCGAACCGGTGTTCGGCGCCGGCCGCGAATACGCCGCCAGCAACCTCGGCCTGGAACGCAACGAGATCGCGCTGCTGGTGGTGGTGTGGGCGCTCATCGTGCTGCCCAAGCGCGAACGCCAGGTCACCCGCCGCGACCTCGCCGGCGACGGCCAAACCGACATGTTCGGCGGCGACAAGCCGGTGGCCCACGGCGACAGCGTTTCCGCCGGCCTCACCGAAGCCTCGCTGGTGGCCGACTTCGGCCCCCGCCTCGGCGGCAAGACCAAGATGAACATCGCCTTCGGCAAACTCGCCCGCCTCGGCTTCCTCGAACGCCGCAACGGCGTCATCAGCGAAGGCCCGCTGCTGGACGTGGCGCTCGACTACCGCACCATGGCCGACCGCATCATCCACGGCACCCTGGGCGAGATCCTGGCCGCCGCCGGCCATGAAGTGCCTGAAGCCAACGCCTTCGAAATGGCCGACGTGCTGCCGGACGAAGACGCCGGCGACGAGGACGACAACGGAGAACAACGCTGATGTTCCACATCAAGACCCTGGAACTGGTGCACTGGGATTTCTGGCGCCGCTTCTCGCTGCCGCTGGACGCCCAGATCATCACCATCGTCGGCCCCAACGGCTCCGGCAAGACCACCCTGCTCGACGCCCTGCGCACCCTGTTCGCGCTGCGCTGCTCCGGCAAGCGCGACTTCCGCCGCTACGTGCGCCGCGCCGACCGCAGCTACGCCTGGATACGCGCCATCGTCGCCAACCTGCCGGGCAGCACCGGCAAGCGCCCCTTCTTCCCCTGCCTGTCGGACGAAGTCACGCTGGCCTGCCGCATCCGCAAGGCCGGCGGCGACTGGATACGCGACTACACCATCGTGGATGGCAACCAGCCCATCGAAGCGCTGGAAGAAACCAGCGACTGGATAGGCCTGCGCGACTACCAGCACCGCCTCGCCTGGGGCGGGCTGACGCCGGCCATCACCAAGGTGCTGGCGCTGGAACAGGGCGACACCGACAAACTCTGCGAATACTCGCCCAAGGCCCTGCTGGAACTGGTGTTCGACGTCTTCGGCGACAAGGAGGTGCTGGACAACTACCAGGCCGCCCGAGAGGAGCAGAAGAGCGCCGAACGCGAACTGGACGAGCTCGGGCTGGACCTGGAACGCCTCAAGACCCAGGCCGAGGAGAAGAAGGCCGAGGCCAACCGCTTCCTCGAATGGAAGCAGCTGGCCGACGAGGTGCAGGCGCTGGAAGCGGAGATCGTGCCCCGGCTGGAAACCGCCGAGCTGTCGCGCGAAACGGTGGCCGAGCGTGAAGACCTCCAGCGCGTAAACCGCGAGCGCACCGAGAAACTGGCCGAGCAGCGCGACGCCCGCAGCCGCCTGGACACGGTGCAGGCCGAACAGCAGACCGGCGCCAGCGAACGCAAGCGCCTGAAAGAGCAGGATGGCGACGCCGAGCAGCGCCACCTCGCCGCCCACGACCGCGTGCGCGACCTGGAGAAGCTGCTGGCCGAGCGCGACGCCCTGCGCGCCCAGCTCGCCGCCGAACACGGCGCCGATGCGCTGTCGCTGGAGAAGGAACACGAAGCGGCGGATGCCGCCGTGGTCGCCCTCAAGCGCAAGGAGCGCGAACTGGTCGCCGCCTTCGAGGACAAGACCAACACCCTGCGCGGCGAACGCAACCGCAACGGCCCGCCCACCGATGGCGAGGTCGCCCGCTTCCGCGCCCGCCTCGCCGCCGAGGGCATCGCCCACCAGGGGCTGGCGGAAGTGGTGGAAGTCACCGATCCCGCCTGGCAGGCGGCGCTGGAAGCCATCCTGCGGCCCTATCGCCATATGGTGCTGCTGGACAGGGAATCCGACCGCCACCTCGCCTGGTCGCTGGGCGAGCGCGAGCGCTTCCGCCACTTCATCGTGCCGGAACGCGAAACCGCCCCGCCGCCGCGGCCGATGAGCCTGGCCGAGGTAGTGAATTTCAGCGCGCCGGTGCCGCGCTGGCTCAGCGACCTGCTGAACCGCATCCGCCGGGTGAAAGACGCCGATTCCGCCCGCGACCTGCCGCGCGAACAGGAATGGATCACCCAGGACGGCTACCACCGCGAGCGCCGCGGCGCCCGCCACCTCGGCCGGCCAAGCGAATTCCACTTCGGCGAGCTCGCCCGCCAGTCGCGCCTTGCCGGCCTGCAGGACGAAATCGCCCAGCTCGACAAACAGCTGCAAGCCCTGCGCCCCAAGCTGGACGAAGCCGAGAAGCGCCTCAGCGGCGTGCGCCAGCGTCTGCTCGGCCTGCAATCCGCCCAGCTACTCGCCGCCAACACCGAGCGCTACAACGATGCCGAAACCGAGCTGCCGCAGGCGCGCAAGGCGCTCACCGCCGCCATCGCCGAACGCGCCGAGAGCCGCGGCGCGCTGGACGAGCTGGTGGAGCGACTGCGCGGCGTCGAGATCGAAGCCGACCGCCGCGGCCGCGAGCTCAAGGCCATCGAACTGCGGCTGGCCGACATCGCCCGCGAACACGGCCCGCGCCGCCACGCCCAGGCCCAGCGCCTGGTGAAGCTGCGCCGCCGCCGTCGCGGCATGCCGGCACACTGGCTGGAGCAAAACGAACTCGCCCTGCTGGCGGAAAAGTACGGCGACGCCCGCGGCGCCCGCCTGCAGGCCGAGCGCCTGCGCCGCCACCTGGACGAAGGCGAGTGGATCACCGATCCGGCGGTGCTGGTGGTCCGCGACCGCCTGGGCGCCGACGTGGGCCTGCGCGAGCGCGACTACCTCGACCGCCAGGGCTACTGCGTCACCGCCCGCAACCACACCGACAACGCCCGCGCCGCCTACATCGCCAAGCTGCGCGCCACCGTGCGCGAGTACAGCAAGAACCTGAAGGCGCTGGGCGATCTCGCCAACGTCAGCGTGGATTGCGCGATGCCGCACCTGGAGAACGACGACCTCTCCCTCGGCCAGGCCGGCCTGGAAGTGCGCTTCGACTTCGACCGCAAGGGCGCGGTCGGGCTCAACGACGGCGAGGCCTCCGGCGGCCAGCAGGTGATGAAGTCGCTGATCCTGCTGATCGCGCTGCTGATGGACGAAGCCCGCCCCGGCGGCTTCGTCTTCATCGACGAGCCCTTCGCCCACCTAGACGTCGCCAACATCGACCGCGTCGGCACCTTCCTGCGCGCCACCCGCGCGCAATACCTCATCACCACGCCGGTGACACACAACGCCAATGTGTTCGCCCCGGCCCAGCTGACGCTGGTGACGCGGAAGAAGCCGCCCACCGAGAACTGGGCGCCGCCGATCGGCGTGCTGCAGCGGGCGGTTTAGGGCCAATACGGTTCAGCTGCGCCCAGCCTCGCCGCTGCACGCCTGCTCCCCCCAAAAGGGTTAGGCGGCAAAACGAAACGCGACTTCACCCGATGGAGCACCCTGTGGCCGGCAGGCCACAGGGTCGGGGCGCAGAGCGGAGCCGGGAAATGGGCTGCCCCGCCAGGGGCGGCCACACGTTCGCGTCCATCGCCTCCTGCCCACATTTCGGCCCCGTGGTCCGCATGCCGGCAGGGGCTCCAGGCTCGAGCGAACCCGTCACTCCTCCCCGGCACGCCCCTGCCCCCCGTTCAGTCCGCTCGTCGCACAAGCCCCGGTGCGACACCCCGGCCACCACCCCGCGAACCATCGCCCGTCAACGCAGACCTACAGCACATGGGCGCCGTCATGCCTGCACTGGCCCTTGCCGCGCAGACATGCTCTCGATTCACCTTCGACTACGGATGGATGCCATGTCAGGAACACCGTCATCGAACGCCGGACTGGGCGTGGTCGCCGGCGTCGCCATCGGTCTGGCGCTGGACAACATTGGCCTGGGCATAGGCATTGGACTGGCGCTGGGCATCGCCCTGGCGCTGGCGAACAAGCGCAAATAGTCCGATATCATCGCGGCCTGCCCTTCATCCCGAATCCCGGTTCCGACCGAGGCGCCTCAACTCAGACGCCCGCCAAAGCGAGCCCTGCAAGGCCAACGATGAACGACGCCCTCCCCTATGACCTGCTCGCGGATCTGGTACTGAGCGCCCATTTCGCCCTGGTGCTCTTCGTCGTCGGCGGCCTGCCGCTGATCGTGGCCGGCAACCTGGCCGGCTGGCGCTGGGTGAATCGCTTCTGGTTCCGCCTCGCCCATCTCGCCACCATCGCGGTCGTTGCCGCTGAAGCCTGGCTGGGCGTCACCTGTCCGCTGACCACGCTGGAAGGCTGGCTGCGGGAGCAGGCCGGCCAGAGCGGCCCGGGCCCCGGCTTCATCGAATACTGGCTGCAGCGGCTGCTATTCTTCGAGGCGCCGCCCTGGGTCTTCGTCTGCGCCTACACCCTGTTCGGCCTGCTGGTCGCCGCCACCTGGTGGCGCTTCCCTCCGCAACGCGGTGCCACCCACTCCGTACCCAGCGAGCAAAACCGATGATCTCCACCGATTTCCTCATCACTGCCCTGGTCGTCGTGCTGATTCCCGGCACCGGCGTGCTGTTCACCATTTCCACCGGCCTCTTCGCCGGCCGCCTGGCGGCCCTTTACGCGGCCTTGGGCTGCACCGCCGGCATCCTGCCCCATCTGCTCGCCACCGCGGCCGGCCTCGCCGCCCTGCTCCACACCAGCGCGCCGGCCTTCCAGGCGCTGAAATTCGCCGGCGTCGCCTACCTGCTCTTCCTCGCCTACGCTACCTGGCGCGACACCACCGCCTTCGAGCCGGCGCGCAATGCCGCGGCCACGCCCGGCGCCATCATGCTGCGCGCCTTCCTGCTCAATATCCTGAACCCCAAGCTGACGCTGTTCTTCCTCGCCTTCCTGCCCCAGTTCGTCGCCGCCGACTCGGCGACGCCGCTGGCCGACCTCACCCTGCTCAGCGCCGTGTTCATGGCGATGACCTTCATCGTTTTCGTCATCTACGGCCTGCTCGCCCACGGCTTCCGCCGCCTGGTCATCAATTCCCGCCGGGTGCAGCACGCCCTGCGGCGCAGCTTTGCCGGCGCCTTCGCGGTTCTGGGAGCGAAGCTGGCATTCTCGGAGCGCTGAGGCGCCGGAAGCACCCCCGCGCGAACGGGCAAACGCTCAATCCGCGCCAGCCCCCAGCACCCCGGCTTCCCGCAAGCGCGCCTTGTAGCCTTTCATCACCGGCCGGGAGATGGCCGTTTCCGCCAGCACCCGGTGTTCGTAGATCTCCGCCACCAGCGCCTCGCGCTCACCGGCGCGGGCCCGCGCGATCAGCATGTGCATGTCCTCGCCCAGCAGGCGGCCCGGGCGGCCACGCAATGCGTCGTACAGCAGCGGGATCACATCCTTGTCCCGCGGCCCCATCTTGCACTTGCCGTCCAGGATCTTGAGCATCACCGTGGTGGTGCAATCCACGTCCAGCGGGTCGGTAAGGTGGGCACTCGCCCAGTCGGCGATCTGTTCGGGGCTCATCCGGTACTCCAGGGTTTGGATGGCGGAAAGCAATGCAAGGACCGCGCCGGAGCACGTCCGGAGCCGGTTTTCCCGCGTGGTTGCGCCCGCTTCCATGCAAGCTCGATTTGCCGCCGCGTGGCGCGCCTGCGACAATTGCGCTCTTGACCACAGTGCCGACGAATCATGTCCGACCAGAACGCCCCGCTTACCCCCCAGGACGAAAACCACATCATCGCCGAGCGCCGCGAGAAGCTGGCGCAATGGCGCCAGACCGGCCGCGCCTTCCCGAACGACTTCGCCCGCGAGAACACCGCCGGCAAACTCGACGAGCTCTACGGCGAGAAAGAAGCCGAAGTGCTGGAAGCCACGCCGGTCGAGGTGAAGGTTGCGGGTCGCATCATGCTCAAGCGGGTGATGGGCAAGGCCAGCTTCATCACCATCCAGGATCTGTCCGGCCGCATCCAGCTCTATGTGAAGCGCGATGCGGTGGGCGAGGACATCTACGCCGATTTCAAGCACTGGGACATCGGCGACATCGTCGGCTGTGTCGGTACCCTGTTCAAGACCAAGACCGGCGAACTCACCGTGCAGGCCGCCGAGATCCGCCTGCTGACCAAGAGCCTGCGCCCGCTGCCGGACAAGTTCCACGGCCTCACCGACGTCGAGCAGAAGTACCGCCAGCGCTACCTGGACCTGATCGTCAGCGAGCAGACGCGTTTCACCTTCGTCGCCCGCAGCCGCATGGTGCAGTCCATCCGCAACTACATGACCGGCCACGGCTTCCTCGAAGTCGAAACGCCGATGATGCACCCCATCCCCGGCGGCGCCGCGGCCAAGCCCTTCGTCACCCACCACAATGCGCTGGACATGGAACTCTTCCTGCGCATCGCGCCGGAGCTCTACCTGAAGCGCCTGGTGGTCGGCGGCTTCGAGAAGGTGTTCGAGGTCAACCGCAACTTCCGCAACGAAGGCCTGAGCCCGCGCCACAACCCGGAATTCACCATGATGGAGTTCTACGAGGCCTACGCGGACTACCGCAGCCTGATGAACTTCACCGAAGGCCTGATCCGCAATGCCGCGCGCGAAGCGCTGGGCACCGAGAACTTCGTCTATCAGGGCCGCGAGCTGGACCTGTCCAAGCCCTTCGCCCGCCTCACCATCACCGAAGCCATCCACCAGTACCACCCGGGCTACAGCCTGGAACAGTTGAACGACGCCGAGTGGATCCGCGCCAAGCTGGCTGCCCTGAAGGCGCCGGCCCGCGCCGGCATGGGCCTGGGCAGCCTGCAGCTCGCCCTGTTCGAAGAGACCACCGAAGCCGAGCTGTGGGAGCCGACCTTCATCATCGACTACCCGGCCGAAGTCTCCCCGCTGGCGCGCCGCAACGATGCCAACCCAGACATCACCGAACGCTTCGAGCTCTTCATCGTCGGCCGCGAGATCGCCAACGGCTTCTCCGAGCTGAACGACCCGGAAGACCAGGCCACCCGCTTCATGGAGCAGGTGAAGGCCAAGGAAGCCGGCGACGAGGAAGCGATGTACTTCGATGCCGACTACATCCGCGCGCTGGAATTCGGCCTGCCGCCCACCGGCGGCTGCGGCATCGGCATCGACCGCCTGGTGATGCTGCTGACCGACAGCCCCTCGATCCGCGACGTCATCCTGTTCCCGCAGATGCGTCCCGAATAAGGCTGCCGGCAGTCGTAGTACCCGAAACCCGCTGCTGCATCCGCACAGCGGGTTTTGTCCTTTTACAGCCCACTCCCGCCCTCAGGACGCGGCCCACCGCACCGGCAAGCACCCTGTGCACAAGCCCAGTCTCAAGCCATCCACCATGCCGATACAACCAGCCCGCCTCGAATACGCCCCGGACGGCACGCCCTACTCCAGCGCCTACGGCGACGTCTATCACTCCAGCGACGGCGGCCTGGGGCAGGCTCACCACGTCTTCCTCGCCGGCAACCAGCTGCCGCGGCGCTGGCAGGGACAGCGGCACTTCACCGTGCTGGAAACCGGCTTCGGCCTGGGGCTCAACTTCCTCGCCACCTGGCAGGCCTGGCGGAACGATCCGGCGCGTTGCGAGCGGCTGCATTTCGTCTCCTGCGAGCTGCATCCCTTCGAGCGGCATGACCTCGCCCAGCTGCACCAACGCTGGCCGGAGTTCGCCTCCCTCGCCGAGGAACTGCAGCGGGCGTGGCCCACGCTGGTGCCGGGGCTGCACCGCCTGCATCTGGACCAGGGCCGCGTCACCCTCACGCTGGGCCTCGGCGATGCCACCCAACTGCTCGGACAGTTCGACCTCCAGGCTGACGCCTTCTATCTGGATGGCTTCTCCCCGGCGAAGAACCCCGAACTGTGGTCGCCACGCCTCTTCCACCAGCTTGCCCGCCTGGCCAAGCCGCAGGCGACGCTGGCGACCTGGTCGGTAGCTGGCGAAGTTCGCGAAGGCCTGCGGCACGCTGGCTTCGAAGTCGCGAAAGCGCCCGGCTTCGGCGGCAAGCGTCAGATGCTGCTGGGCAGCTACGGCGGACGCGATTACCGCGCCCCGCAAGCCGCAGGTGGCTCCACGACTCACGCCCGGCATGCGCTGATCCTGGGCGCAGGCGTAGCCGGCACCTCCCTCGCCGAACGCCTCGCTGCCCGTGGCTGGACGGTGAACATCGTGGATGCCGCCAATGGCCCCGGACAAGGCGCCTCCGGCAACCACGCCGGCGTGCTCCGTCCCTTGCCCAGCCTGGACGACAACCGCATGAGCCGCCTCACCCGCGCCGGCTCGCTGTACGGACTCCAGCACCTCTCCCGGCTAGCCGGACTCGGCCAATCGCCTCGCTGGAATGCCAGCGGCGTGCTCCACCTCGGACGCGACGAGAAACAGGCGCAGAAGATGGCCGCAGTGGTGGAACGCCATGCCCCACCGCCCTCCTTCCTGCGCTTCGTCGATGCCCAGGAAGCCTCCGAGATCGCCGGCTGGCCGGTGCCGCTGGGAGGCTGGTGGTTCCCTTCCAGCGGATGGGTTCAGCCGCCCTCGCTGTGCCGCGCCAATCTGGCGGCGCATCCGGAGGCAATACGAAGCCACTTCGGCGTGAAGGCGGCCCGCCTGGAGCAAGGCGAAGGCGGCGAAGGCTGGCGGCTGCTGTCGGAGGATGGCGAACTCATCGCCAGCGCGCCCGTCGTCATCCTGGCCGGTGGCGTCGGCATCAGCGCCTTCCCGGAGGCCGCGGCGCTGCCGGTGGTTTCCGCCCGCGGCCAGGTGAGCCTGCTGCCGGCCTCGGCGGGCAGCCCGCCCAAGGTGGTGGTCTGCCGCGGCGGCTATGTCAGCCCGGAGGTGGACGGCCTGCGCTGCGCCGGCGCCACCTTCAGCGTGGATGACGAGGAAACCGGCCTGCGAGACGCAGACCATCTCGAAAACCTGGAAAAACTGGAAGCGATGTTGCCCGGCTACACCGATGCTTTCAAAGACAGCCCGGCGGCCGGGCGGGTGGGCTTCCGACCGGCCTCGCCGGACCGCCTGCCCATGGTCGGCGCCCTGCCCGTGCCCGGCACCTATGCGCCAAGCATGTCGCTGGCGCAGATCCCGCGTCATGCCGGGCTCTACGCGGTATCGGGCTTTGGCGCCCGCGGGCTGGTATGGGCTTCGCTGATGGCGGAGGCTCTGGCGGCAAAGCTGGAGAACGAGCCCATGCCGCTGGAAAAAGACCTATGGGAGGCGGTGGATCCCGCCCGCTATCTGCTGCGCCCCCAGCGCCCAACCCTGCGGGAGGAATGAGCCTCCCGCGAGGCCGTGGCGGAATTCAGCCCAGGTAACGCGCGAGGCGCTTCAGCACGCGCTCGCGGCCCAGCACTTCCAGCACCGCGTCGATGGAAGGCGTCTGTGGCACGCCCAGCACCGCCACCCGCAGCGGAATCGCCACCTGTGGCATTTTCAGGCCGTGCTCGGCCATGGTGTCCTTGATCGCCTGGTTCAGCGCGGCCTTCTCCCACTCAGCCGCGGCAAAGCGGGCCTGCAGGCTCTTCAGCGCGGTGATCGCCGCCGGTGTCAGGTGTTGTGCCACCACCTCCGCAGCAGGATGCAACTCGACGCAGAACAGCTCCGCCGCATCGGCGAGCTCATTCAGGTTCGTGGCGCGGTCCTTGTACAGCGCAATCACCCTCTCCAGCGCCGGGCCCGCCTCGGGATCCAGCCCACGCCGGGCCAGGCGGCTGGCTACCTCGGCAGCCAGATAGCCGTCGTCCGCCTTCTTGATGTACTGGGCATTCAGCCAGTTGAGCTTCTCGGTGTTGAACTGGGCGGCCGATGGCGTGATGTGGTCGAGGTCGAACCATTCGACGAACTGCTCGCGGCTGAAGACTTCGTCATCACCGTGGCTCCAGCCCAGGCGCGCGAGGTAGTTGATGACCGCGTCCGGCAAATATCCCTCCTCGTCGTACTGCATGACGCTGACCGCGCCGTGGCGCTTGGAGAGTTTGGTGCCGTCGTCGCCCAGGATCATGGACAGGTGCGCGTATTGCGGCACGGTGGCACCCAGCGCCTTCAGCACATTAATCTGGCGCGGGGTGTTGTTGACATGGTCATCGCCACGGATCACTTGGGTAATACCCATGTCCCAGTCATCCACCACCACGCAGAAGTTGTAGGTTGGCGTGCCATCGCCTCGGGCGATGATGAAGTCGTCCAGTTCCGCATTGGCGATCTCGATCCGGCCCTTGACCAGATCGTCCCAGGCCACGCTGCCATCCAGCGGGTTGCGGAAGCGCACGACCGGCGTGACGCCGGCCGGCACCTGCGGCAGCGCTTTCCCGTCCTCCGGACGCCAGCGGCCGTCGTAGCGCGGCTTCTCGCCCTTGGCACGCTGCTCCTCGCGGATCTGTTCCAACTCCTCTGCCGAGGTATAGCAGTAATACGCGCTGCCGGCGGCCAGCATCTGCTGGATCACTTCCTTGTAGCGATCCATGCGCTGCATCTGGTAGAACGGGCCCTCGTCATGCTCCAGCCCCAACCACTGCATGCCATCCAGAATGGCCTGCACTGCCTCCGGCGTGGAGCGAGCCACGTCGGTATCCTCGATGCGCAGGACAAACTGCCCCCCGTGGCGGCGGGCATAGGCCCAGGAGAACAACGCGGTTCTGGCGCCGCCGATGTGCAGAAAACCGGTCGGACTGGGAGCAAAGCGGGTACGGACAGGAGAGCTGGAAGACATTTAGAAGGCAGAGCAAACGGTAAAGGCGCAATTCTAGACGATGGCCCCCGCATCCCGCCGCTGAAAAGCAAAAGCCCCGAAACGAAGCATCGTTTCGGGGCTTTCATATTCGTGGTGGGCGGTACTGGGATCGAACCAGTGACCCCTGCCGTGTGAAGGCAGTGCTCTACCGCTGAGCTAACCGCCCGATCAGCGCGCTTGAAACACGCAGCTTTTCAGGTCTTTCGCCGAGGCCCAGTGTGGTGGGCGGTACTGGGATCGAACCAGTGACCCCTGCCGTGTGAAGGCAGTGCTCTACCGCTGAGCTAACCGCCCCTCGCGAAAGAGGCCGGATTGTAGGAGTTGCACGCATGCTGCGTCAAGCAGCATCTACGACCCGGCAATGAAAAAGCCGATCGACTGGATCGGCTTTTTGAATTCTTGGTGGGTGCTGACGGGATCGAACCGCCGACATCCAGCTTGTAAGGCTAGCGCTCTACCAACTGAGCTAAGCACCCGCGCTGGAGGCGATTACCTTTAATTTGGCAACCGCTTCAAGCAAGCCCATTAGTTTACTGCATCTTTCAGGCCTTTGCCAGCGCGGAACTTCGGAACCTTGGCAGCCTTGATCTTGATGCTCTTGCCGGTGCGAGGATTCCGCCCGGTACGTGCAGCTCGGTCCCCCACATAGAAAGTGCCGAACCCGACCAGGGTCACACTATCCTTCTTCTTCAGTGCCTGCTTGACTGCCGCTACGGTTGCATCCAACGCCTTGCCAGCGGAAGCCTTTGAAATTTCGGCCTGCTTGGCGATGACTTCGATCAGTTCGGATTTGTTCACGTAAACCCCCTTCTCGATGGAATTGCGACGGGACTATCTCTGCCAAACCCAGGAACGGCGCGGGATTCCGGACCATTCCAAATGCGTTGCAAGCTGCAAGGGCTTTATAGCGTGCAGAATTCCAGCATGTCAAGAAAACGCCGCACCGCTGTAACACAGCGGTGCGGCGCGATCACAACATCAGCGAAGAGGATAAATCTCAGTGCGCGCGGATGTTCTGCGTTGAACTCGCATCTTCTGCAGATGCAACTGCACTATCCACATCTGCTTCCTTCTCTGGCAGTGGTTCCGGCTTACGCTCCAGGGCCAACTCAAGCACGCGGTCGATCCACTTGACTGGAACGATCTCCAGCGCATTCTTGATATTGTCCGGAATATCCACCAAGTCCTTCACATTCTCTTCCGGAATCAAGGCAGTACGTATCCCACCGCGCACGGCGGCCAACAGCTTTTCCTTCAGGCCACCGATGGGCAGGACCTCACCCCGCAGCGTGATCTCGCCAGTCATCGCAACGTCGCACCGCACCGGAATGCCGGTGAGCACGGACACCAGCGCGGTCGAGATCGCGATACCCGCAGACGGACCATCCTTGGGAATAGCGCCTTCCGGAAGGTGGATGTGGATATCGCTCTTCTGGTAGAAGTCCTCATCAATACCCAGCGAACGGGAGCGCTTGCGCACAACCGACAGCGCGGCCTGTATGGACTCCTGCATCACCTCGCCAAGCTTGCCAGTAGTCATCACCTTGCCCTTGCCCGGCAGCGCAACCGCTTCCACCGTCAGGAGCTCGCCGCCGACCTCGGTCCAAGCCAGACCCGTGACCTGGCCCACCTGGTTCTCCTTCTCCGCAATACCGAAGCTGTACTTGCGGACGCCGAGATACTTGTCCAGGTTCTTGGCGTTGATCACGATCTTGGTGGAACGGTTCTTCAACACCAACGACTTGACCACCTTGCGGCACATCTTGGAGATTTCACGCTCCAGGCTGCGCACGCCGGCCTCACGGGTGTAATAACGGCACACATCCCGCAGGGCCTCCTCGGTGACAGAAAGCTCATCCCGCTTCAAGCCATTGTTCTTCATCTGCTTCGGCAGCAGATAACGCTGGGAGATATTTACCTTCTCGTCCTCGGTGTAACCCGACAGACGGATCACTTCCATACGGTCCAGCAGTGCCGGCGGGATATTCAGCGTGTTCGCCGTCGCCACGAACATGACGTCGGAAAGATCAAAATCGACCTCGACGTAATGATCCTGGAAAGTATGGTTCTGTTCCGGATCGAGCACTTCCAGCAGCGCAGACGACGGATCGCCACGGAAATCCATACCCAGCTTGTCCACTTCATCAAGCAGGAACAGCGGATTCTTCACCGCGACCTTGCTCATGTTCTGAAGGATCTTGCCTGGCATGGAACCGATGTAAGTCCGACGATGGCCGCGAATCTCGGCCTCATCTCGCACGCCGCCCAGCGCCATGCGAACGAACTTGCGGTTCGTGGCCTTGGCAATCGACTGGCCAAGCGAGGTCTTGCCCACGCCCGGAGGACCGACGAGGCAAAGAATCGGTGCCTTGACCTTGTCTACACGCTGCTGGACAGCCAAATACTCAAGGATGCGTTCCTTGACCCGCTCAAGTCCGTAATGGTCCTTGTCGAGCACCTTCTCGGCTTCCGTCAGATCCTTGCTGACGCGCGACTTCTTCTTCCACGGCAGACCGATCAGCGTCTCGATGTAGTTGCGCACCACTGTCGCTTCGGCGGACATCGGCGACATCAGGCGCAGCTTCTTGAACTCGGCCTGAGCCTTCGCCAGCGCGTCCTTCGGCATGCCGGAGGACTTGATCTTCTTGTCCATCTCCTCGAGATCAGCGCCTTCTTCGCCTTCCCCGAGTTCCTTCTGGATGGCCTTGACCTGCTCGTTGAGGTAATACTCGCGCTGGCTCTTCTCCATCTGCCGCTTCACGCGGCCACGGATGCGCTTTTCGACCTGGAGGATGTCCAGCTCGGTTTCGAGTTGGGAGAGCAGCTTTTCCAGCCGCTCACCGGTATCGAACATTTCAAGCACTTCCTGCTTCTGCTCAAGCTTGAGCGGCAGGTGGGCAGCGATGGTGTCTGCCAGACGCCCCGGCTCCTCGATCCCCGCGAGCGAGGTCAGGATTTCCGGCGGAATCTTCTTGTTGAGCTTAACGTACTGGTCGAACTGGGCAATGATGGCCCGGCGCATCGCCTCGACTTCGTTATTACCGATGTCCGGCACCGGAACGGGCGTCACCTTGGCCACGAAGAGGTTGCGCAGATCCTCGACGGAATCGATGCGTGCGCGCTGAACCCCCTCGACCAGCACCTTGATGGTGCCGTCCGGCAGCTTCAGCATCTGCAGAATATTGGCGACGCAGCCGATGGAGTACAGATCCTCGACCGAGGGCTCATCCTTGGCCGCCGACTTCTGGGCGACGAGCAGGATGCTCTTGCCCGCTTCCATCGCGTTCTCGAGCGCCTTGATGGACTTGGGGCGCCCCACGAAGAGCGGGATGACCATGTGAGGAAACACCACCACATCGCGCAGCGGCAGTAGCGGCAGTTCCATCTGGTCGTTGGGGAGTTCAAGATGGCCCGACATTTTCATTTTCCTTGCGAGAAAGGTCACACCCATATATGGGCGTGACCTGGAAATTCAAGCGGCGGGTTGAAGCAGCTCAGTTCGAGCCCGAAACCTTCTGCTGTTCAGCGTAGATGAGCAGCGGCTTGGCACCATCTTCGATCGTACCTTCGTCGACCACGACCTTCTCCACTGATTCCAGCGCGGGCAGGTCGTACATGACGTCGAGCAGCGCGGCTTCGAGGATGGAGCGCAGACCACGCGCGCCCGTCTTGCGCCGGATCGCCTTGCGTGCCACAGCATGCAGTGCGCCCGGACGGATCTCGAGTTCCACACCTTCCATCGAGAACAGCTTCTGGTATTGCTTAACCAGTGCGTTTTTGGGCTCGATAAGAATCTTGATCAGCGCGTCTTCATCAAGTTCCTGCAGCGTGGCCACAACAGGCAGACGGCCGACGAACTCGGGGATAAGGCCGAACTTGATCAGATCTTCCGGCTCGACATTGCGGAAGGTCTCGGACAGGTTCTTCGCTTCCCGGCTCTTCACTTCGGCGCCGAAGCCGATACCGGCCTTTTCGGTCCGGTTGCGGATGACCTTGTCCAGACCATCAAACGCGCCACCGCAGACGAACAGCACGTTGGTGGTATCGACCTGGATGAAATCCTGATTGGGATGCTTGCGCCCACCCTGCGGCGGAATCGAAGCGACCGTACCTTCGATCAGCTTCAGCAGCGCCTGCTGAACCCCCTCGCCAGACACGTCGCGTGTAATGGAGGGGTTGTCCGACTTGCGGGAAATCTTGTCGATTTCGTCGATATAGACGATGCCTTGCTGCGCCTTGTCCACATCGTAATCGCACTTCTGCAGCAGCTTCTGGATGATGTTCTCGACGTCCTCACCGACATAGCCAGCCTCGGTGAGCGTGGTGGCATCAGCCATCACGAAAGGAACGTTGAGCAGACGGGCCAGGGTCTGCGCAAGCAGCGTCTTGCCGGAACCGGTGGGGCCGATCAGCAGGATATTGCTCTTGGACAGTTCGACTTCGTCCTGGCGGCCAGTCAGGTGGCGCAGACGCTTGTAGTGGTTGTACACCGCGACGGCCAAACTGCGCTTGGCTTGCGGCTGACCAATCACATACTGGTCGAGGATCTCGCAGATCTCATGCGGCGTAGGCAGCTTGCCCTTGACACCTTCCGTCTCGACATCGCCAGCGATCTCGTCACGAATGATGTCGTTGCAGAGCTCGATGCACTCGTCGCAGATGAAGACGGACGGACCCGCGATGAGCTTGCGTACTTCATGCTGGCTCTTGCCGCAAAACGAGCAGTAAAGCAGCTTTTCGCCACCCGTCTTCTTTTCCGTCATGGTCTGATTCTCCTCAGGTATCCGCCCGGCTGGTCAGCACTTTGTCCACGAGACCGTACTCGACGGCAGCAGCGGCAGACATGAAATTATCACGGTCGGTATCTTTCTCGATCCGCTCGATGGGCTGGCCGGTATGGGAAGCCAGCATATCGTTCAGGCGAGCACGCAGATGCAGGATCTCGCGCGCATGGATCTCGATGTCGGAAGCCTGGCCCTGGAAGCCCCCCAGCGGCTGATGGATCATCACCCGGGAGTTGGGCAGGCAAAAACGCTTGCCCTTCTCACCTGCCGCCAGCAGGAACGCGCCCATGCTGGCCGCCTGGCCGATGCACAGCGTGCTGACATTGGGCTTGATGAACTGCATGGTGTCGTAGATGGCCATGCCTGCCGTCACCGAACCGCCCGGCGAGTTGATGTAAAAGTGGATGTCCTTGTCGGGATTCTCCGACTCCAGGAACAGCAACTGAGCCACGATCAGGTTGGCGGTGACGTCATTCACCGGGCCGACGAGGAACACCACTCGCTCTTTGAGAAGACGGGAGTAGATGTCGTAAGACCGTTCGCCGCGACCGCTCTGTTCAACCACCATCGGAATCAGGCCGAGGCCGACCGGATCCCAGGTGCTGCTGTGCTGTGGTGTTCCGTTGTTCATCGTCAGTTCTTCCGCGGCTTACGCCGCATTGCCCATCAGTTCATCGAAAGCGACCGGCTTGTCGCTGGCCTTGGCCTTGTCGACCACCCAGCCCACGACGTTGTCTTCGATCACCACTGCTTCAGCCTGCGCCAGCCTTTCGGGCTGAGCGTAATACCAGCGTACCAGCTCCGAGGGATCCTCGTAGCTCTGCGCCATCTCTTCCACCAAGGCGCGGATCTGCTCCGGCTTGGCGTGCAGTTCCTGGCCCTTCACCAGCTCGGCCATGATCAGGCCCAGCTTCACCCGACGCACCGCCTGCTCGGCAAACCAGGCCGGCTCGACCGGGATGTCCTGCGACTTCATGCCGCGCATTTCCAGGTCGCGGCGGGCGTTGTCGGCCAGTTGGCGAGACTCCGCTTCGACCAGCGCCTTCGGCACTTCGATCGGGGTGACGGTCAGCAGCGCGTCCATCACCTGCTCCTTCACCTTGGCCTGGATACGACGCTTCACTTCACGCTCCAGGTTGCCCTTCACTTCTTCACGCAGCTTCGCCACGTCGCCGTCGGCCACGCCCAGCGCCTTGGCAAAATCCGTATCGACTTCCGGCAGTACCGGAGCTTCCACCGCCTTCACCGTCACTTCGAACTGCACGGTCTGACCAGCCAGATGCTTGGCGTGGTAGTCCTCCGGGAAGGTCATGTCGAAAGTCTTGCTTTCGCCAGCCTTCAGGCCCGTCACCGCGGCCTCGAAATCCTTGAGCATCGAACCGGCACCGATCACGAACGGGAAGTCGCTCGCCTGACCACCGTCGAACAGCTCACTATCCTTGCGACCGGCGAAGTCGATGACCACACGGTCACCTTCTGCTGCCGCACGCTCAGCAACCTGGAACGTGGTGCGCTGCTTGCGCAGCACATCGATGGTCTTGTCCACTTCAGCATCGCCAACGCTCAGGACCGGACGCTCGATCTGCTGCTCCGACAGGTCGCCCGGAACCACTTCGGGATAGACCTCGAACACCGCGCTGAATTCCAGTGCATCACTACCAGCGTTTTCCTTGGGCTCGATCCGCGGATAGCCAGCAACACGCAAGTTCTGTTCCCGGACTGTCTCACCGAACACCTTCTCGACCGCGGCACCAATCGCCTCGGAACGGGCCTGAGCACCATAGGTCTGGGCAACGATCTTCATCGGCACCTTGCCCGGGCGGAAACCCGGCATCTTCACGGTGCGGGCCATCCGCTTCAGGCGCGATTCCACTTCCTTGTCGATTTCCGCCATGGGAACGGACATGTCGATGCGGCGCTCCAGTGCGCTCTGGGTTTCCTGGTTGGTCTGCATTAAATCGATCCTGAGTGGTCAAAAATACCGCCCGGGCGCTCGCCATCCCCGCTTACTTCCATTAAATCCGGGGCTTGCGTACGAGTCGGGCTTGTTTCAAGAAAACGGCGATTCTAGCACAGGGGGCGGGTCTTCCTTCCAGCGGCCATCCGGCCGGAAAATGCAGGCGGGCCGGTGAAAAAATGCGCACTTCCACGTGGAACTCGCTCTATCGCGTGGCCCTCTGAAGGGTGAGAATGCAAGGCACGGCGTCCTTGCGGGCCTCCACAGCCCTCAGCGCCAACGCTTCGACGAACCTGCACCGGGCACCTTGAGCCCGCAAGTTTAGGAGACGTCCCCATGAGCATCTTCAACGCCTACCAAGCCCGCTTCGAAGCCGCCCGTGAAGAGGAGATGTCGATCCAGGAATACCTGGAGTTGTGCAAGGCCGACCGCTCCGCTTACGCCACGGCAGCCGAACGGATGCTCATGGCGATCGGCGAGCCCGAACTTGTAGACACCCGGCTGGATCCTCGCCTGTCACGCATTTTCTCCAACAAGGTCCTCAAGCTCTATCCCGCTTTCCGTGATTTCTACGGCATGGAAGAGGTCATTGAGCACATCGTGTCGTACTTCCGACACGCTGCTCAGGGGCTGGAGGAAAAGAAACAGATCCTTTACCTGCTCGGCCCTGTGGGCGGCGGCAAGTCCTCGCTGGCCGAGAAGCTGAAGACCCTGATCGAGAAGGTTCCCTTCTACGCGATCAAGGGTTCGCCGGTGCACGAATCTCCGCTGGGCCTCTTCGATGTGACCGAGGATGGTCACATCCTGGAAGACGACTACGGCATCCACCGCCGCTACCTGAACACCATCATGAGCCCGTGGGCGGTCAAGCGCCTGCATGAGTTCGGCGGTGACATCACCAAGTTCAGGGTGGTGAAGTTGACGCCTTCCGTGCTGCGCCAGGTCGCGGTGGCCAAAACCGAGCCAGGCGACGAAAACAACCAGGACATCTCTTCCCTGGTCGGCAAGATCGACATCCGCAAGCTGGAGGAATACTCCCAGGACGACCCGGACGCCTACAGCTATTCCGGTGGCCTCTGCCTTGCCAACCGCGGCCTGCTCGAATTCGTGGAAATGTTCAAGGCGCCGATCAAGGTGCTGCACCCCTTGCTGACGGCCACCCAGGAAGGCAACTACAAGGGCACCGAGGGCTTCGGCGCGATTCCCTTCGACGGCATCATCATGGCCCACTCGAACGAGTCGGAATGGGTGTCGTTCAAGAACAACAAGAACAACGAAGCCTTCCTCGACCGTATCTATACAGTGAAGGTGCCTTACTGCCTGCGGCTGTCGGACGAGATCCGTATCTACGAGAAGCTGCTTACCCACAGCTCCTTGTCCGAAGCGCCTTGCGCGCCGGACACGCTGAAGATGATGTCCCAGTTCGCAGTACTGTCGCGGCTCAAGGAGCCGGAGAACTCCGGCATCTACTCCAAGATGCGGGTGTATGACGGCGAGAACCTGAAGGACACTGACCCCAAGGCAAAGAGTTTCCAAGAGTACCGGGACTACGCTGGCGTCGACGAGGGCATGACCGGCCTCTCCACCCGCTTCGCCTTCAAGGTGCTGTCCAAGGTCTTCAACTTCGACCACCGTGAGGTCGCCGCCAACCCGGTGCACCTGCTGTATGTGCTTGAGCAGCAGATCGAGCAGGAGCAATACCCGCCGGAGGTCGAAGCACGCTACCTGGGCTTCATCAAGGAATACCTGGCGCCGCGCTACGCCGAATTCATCGGCAAGGAAATCCAGACCGCCTACCTGGAGAGCTACTCCGAGTACGGCCAGAACATCTTCGACCGCTATGTGATCTACGCCGACTTCTGGATCCAGGACCAGGAGTTCCGCGACCCGAACACCGGCGAAATCCTCGACCGTTCCGCACTCAACGACGAATTGGAGAAGATCGAGAAGCCGGCCGGCATCAGCAACCCGAAGGACTTCCGCAACGAGGTGGTCAACTTTGTACTGCGCGCCCGCGCCAAGAACGAAGGCCGCAACCCGAGCTGGACCTCCTACGAGAAGCTGCGGGCGGTGATCGAGAAAAAGATGTTCTCCAACACCGAAGACCTGCTTCCGGTCATCAGCTTCAATGCCAAGGCCAGCGCCGACGAGCAGAAGAAGCACCAGGACTTCGTCAACCGCATGATCGAGAAGGGCTATACCGAGAAGCAGGTGCGGCTGCTCTGCGAATGGTATCTGCGCGTACGCAAATCCTCTTGAAGCACCCTGGCGTTCCGCCTCCCCTCGCGCGGGGAGCAGAACGCCGTCGCACCACGGCGTTGCTGCAGCGCAGGTGAAAGCGCTGCCGTGCCCGGTAGTGGCCGCACGCAGGAAGTCACGCCGCTACCCGGTCAGCACGAGGCAATGTGTTCCCAACGCATCCTGGGCCCCGACTGGAGGAATACAAGGTGCGCATCATCGATCGGCGCTTCGACAGCAAGAAAAAAAGCGCGGTTAACCGCCAGCGCTTCATGCGGCGCTTCAAGCATCAGATCCGCCGCGCAGTTTCCGACGCGATACAGGGACGCTCCATCCGCGACCTCGACAACGGGGAGAAGATTTCCATCCCCACCCGCGATCTGTCCGAACCCCATTTCCAGCATGGACGCGGCGGCGAGTGGGAGCAGGTCTTCCCCGGCAATGACCAGTTCTCCGGTGGTGATCTGATCAACCGCCCGATGGGTGGCGGCTCCGGTGGCTCGGGCAGCGGCAAGGCCAGCAATGAGGGCGAAGGGGAAGATGACTTCGTCTTCCAGCTTTCCCGCGAGGAGTTTCTCGATGTCTTCTTCGACGACCTCGCGCTGCCCAACCTCGTCCGTACCCAGCTCGCGCGTATTACCGATTACAAGACGCAGCGTGCCGGCTTCACCTCGGACGGCGTGCCCGCCAACATCAACATCGTGCGCTCGATGCGCGGCGCGCTCGGCCGTCGGCTGGCGGTCGGCTCGCCCTACAACGCGCGGCTGCGCGAGCTGCACAAGGAACTCGAAGCCCTGCTGAAGGAGCAGGACGAAGACAGCGACGAGGTACGCGCCCTGCGGGAGGAAATGGGCAAGCTGCGCGCCAAGATAGAGCGCATCCCCTTCATCGACAGCTTCGACCTGCGCTACAACAACCGGGTGAAGGTGCCGCGGCCGACCACCCAGGCGGTCATGTTCTGCGTGATGGACGTCTCCGGCTCCATGGACGAGGAGAAGAAGGCCACCGCCAAGCGCTTCTTCATGCTGCTCTACCTCTTCCTCAACCGCACCTACGAGCACATCGAGGTCGTCTTCATCCGCCACCACACGGTAGCCAAGGAAGTGGATGAGGATGAGTTTTTCCACTCGCGGGAATCCGGCGGCACCGTGGTGTCCAGCGCACTCAACCTGATGCGTGACGTCATCCACCAGCGCTACACCGGTGGCGAATGGAACATCTACGGCGCCCAGGCCTCGGATGGCGACAACTGGGACAACGACTCCCCCATCTGCCGCGAGGTGCTGGGCGAAGGCATCCTGCCCTGGTGCCAGTATTTCGCCTACATCGAAATCACGCCGGGAGAGCCGCAGAACCTCTGGCGCGAGTACGAGAAGCTGCAAGGCGGGCACGCCAATTTCGCGCTGCAGCGGATCGAGGAGCCGGCAGACATCTATCCGGTGTTCAGAGAACTCTTCAAGAAGAATCTGGCATGAAGCGGACAGAAAAGAAAAAGCCCCTGCCCGGCGGCTCGGAATGGTCCTTCGAGAGCATAGAGCGCTATCACACCGAGATCGCCCGCGTGGCCGCGCAATACGGCCTGGACACCTATCCGGTGCAGATCGAGGTCATTACCGCCGAGCAGATGATGGACGCCTACGCCTCGGTCGGCATGCCGGTGAACTACCACCACTGGTCCTTCGGCAAGCAGTTTCTGGCGACCGAAAAGGGCTACCGCCGTGGCCAGATGGGGCTGGCCTACGAGATCGTCATCAACTCCAACCCATGTATCGCCTACCTGATGGAGGAAAACACCCTGCCGATGCAGGGCCTGGTGATTGCCCATGCGGCCTACGGCCACAACAGCTTCTTCAAGGGCAATTACATGTTCCGCACCTGGACCAACGCGGACGCCATCATCGACTACCTCATCTTCGCCCGTAACTACATCGCCCACTGCGAACAGCGCTACGGTGAGGAAGAAGTGGAGTTGCTGCTCGACTCCTGCCATGCGCTGATGAACCTGGGTGTAGACCGCTACAAGCGCCCGCCCAAGCTGTCGCTGGCCAAGGAGAAGCTGCGCCAGCAAGAGCGCGAGGAATACCTGCAGACGCAGGTGAATGACTTGTGGCGCACCCTGCCCGTCCATGACAGCCACAACAATGCCGCGGTGGAGCGCCGCTTCCCGGACGAGCCGGAAGAGAACCTGCTCTATTTCATCGAGAAGAACGCCCCGCTGCTGGAGCCCTGGCAGCGCGAGGTGGTGCGCATCGTGCGCAAGATCGCCCAGTACTTCTTCCCGCAACGCCAGACGCAGGTCATGAACGAGGGCTGGGCCACCTACTGGCACTACACCCTGCTCAACACCCTGTACGACGAAGGCCTGCTGGCGGACAGCTTCATGCTGGAGTTCCTGCAGTCGCACACCAATGTCGTCTATCAGCCGCCCTACAACACCCGCTGGTACAACGGCATCAACCCCTACGCGCTGGGCTTCGCCATGTGGCAGGACATACGCCGCATCTGCGAGTCGCCCACCGACGAAGACCGCCGCTGGTTCCCGGAGGTCGCCGGCAGCGACTGGCGCGAGACCTTCGACTTCGCGATGAAGAACTTCAAGGACGAGAGCTTCGTCGCCCAGTACCTGTCGCCCAAGGTGATGCGCGACTTCCGCATGTTCGCGGTGCTGGACGACGACCGCGAGGACAAGCTCAAGGTCTCCGCCATCCATGACGACTCCGGCTTCCGCCGGGTGCGCGAGGTGCTTTCCGAGCACTACAACCTCGGCAGCCGGGAGCCCAACATCCAGGTGTGGAATGTGGATCTGCGTGGCGACCGCTCCCTCACCCTGCGCCTGCAGGAATACCGCCGCCGGCCGCTGGGCGACAGCACCGAGGAAGTGATGAAGCACATCGCCCGGCTGTGGGGCTTCACCGTGCGCCTGGAGGCGGTGGACGAGGATGGCGACGTCGATCTCATCCACGAAACCCGGCTGGAAAAGCGCCGCAACGGCGAGCGTTGAGAGAAAGACGCCGGGCGACGCCACGGCCGCCCGGCCAGCGCGGCCATGATCGCAAGCGCGAACGTGGCCGCCGCACGTTGCAACCGCACGTGGCAACCAGGCACGCCAACGAAAGCCAGCACGAACATGGCGGCCCACGGCAAGGGCCCAGCGCTTAGAATCCGGGCTCTTCCCTGTCCGATAAGCCGAAAGACGCCGCCATGTTCTCGCCCGTTCTTCCCATCTATTCCGTCGCCGGCATCCGCGAGATCGAGAAGACTCTCGTTCCCACCGCCCGGCCCTCCCTGATGGAACGCGCCGGGCGCGCCGCGGCGGAGGATGCGGTGCGGCTCATCATGGATCGCCCCGGCCCCATCCTCATCGCCTGTGGCCCCGGCAACAACGGCGGCGACGGCTTCGTCATGGCGCGGCAGCTGCGCCAGGCCGGGCGCGACGTCACCGTCGCCTTCGCCGGCACCGCGGAAGGCTTGCCGCCGGAAGCAGCCAAGGCCCATCACGACTACCTCGCCGCCGGCGGCGGCACTGTCTGTGATCTGCCGGCCGCACCGGCGCAGGGCTGGGCGCTGGTGGTGGATGCACTGTTCGGCATCGGCCTCACACGCCCCATCGAAGGCCGCCTCGCCGCCTGGATCAATACCCTCAACGCCCAACAGGCGCCGCGCATGGCCCTGGACGTGCCCAGCGGCCTGGATGCGGACACCGGCCGCCTGCTGGGCGCCACCTTCCACGCCACCCACACCACCACCTTCATCGCCCTCAAGCCCGGCCTGCTGACACTGGACGGCCCGGACCACTGCGGCGAAATCTCGGTGCAGCGGCTGGAGGTCGACGGCCCTGCCTGGGTGCCGGCGCTGGGCCGCGCCATCCGCCCCAGCCTGTTCCGCGAACACCTGGTGCCGCGCCCGCGCAACACTCACAAGGGCCTGCATGGTGATGTCGGCATCCTCGGCGGCGACGCCGGCATGGTGGGTGCTGCGCTGCTGGCCGGCCGCGCCGCGCTGTGGCTGGGCACCGGCCGGGTGCTGATCGGCCTGCTGGATGCGCAGGCGCCCGCCGTCGATCCGCTGCACCCGGAACTCATGCTGCGCAAGGCGGACGCCCTGCCCCAGCGGCTCACCGCCCTGGCCGTCGGCCCCGGTCTCGGCACCCGGCCGGAAGCCGCTCCGCTGCTGGCGGCCGCCTTGGCGCGCGACATTCCGCTGGTGCTGGATGCGGATGCCCTCAACTTGCTAGGCCAGGATGCCAGCCTGCGCGACGCCCTGCTCCAGCGCAGCGCACCCACCGTGCTCACGCCCCACCCGGCCGAAGCCGGCCGCATGCTGGGCAGCGACACCGCCAGCGTGCAACGCGACCGCCTCGCCGCCACGCTGGAACTGGCCCGCCGCTTCCGCTCGCTGGTGGTGCTCAAGGGCTGCGGCAGCCTCATCGCCACGCCCGAGGGCAACTGGTATGTGAATGGCACCGGCCACCCCGGCATGGCCACCGCCGGCATGGGCGACGTGCTCACCGGGCTGGTCGTCAGCCTGCTGGCTCAGGGCTGGCCGGCGGAATCGGCGCTGATCGCCGCCGTCCACCTGCATGGCGCCGCCGCCGACCGCCTGGCGCGGGAAGGCATAGGCCCCATCGGCCTCACCGCCGGCGAAGTCATCGATGCCGCCCGCGGCGTCTACAACGGCTGGCTGATCGAGGCCACGCGCGGCCGTTGATCAAGCGCCCCGCCGCTCGCCCGGCGTCATGCCGAAGCGGCGGCGGAAGGCGCGGTTGAAGTAGGACAGGTCGGAGAAGCCGACCGCATAGGCGATCTCGCCCACCCGCGCCCGGCCATTGCAGGCCAGCTGCCGCTCCGCCGCCAGCAGGCGCTGCTCCAGCAGATGGCCGGTGAAGGTCTGGCCCTGCTCCTTGAACAGCGCCTGCAGGGTGCGCGGCGCCAGGTTCAGGTAAGCCGCCACCGCCGCCAGATCCAGCGCTGGCTCGCCCAGGCGGGCGCGGATGTAGGCGCAGCCGCGGCGGAACAGCTCCCGCCGCACCGCCGCCCGCGCCGCCTCGCCGGCCTGCTCCTGCATGCCGATGGCCACCGCCAGCAGATCCATGAAGCAGTCCGCCGCATGGTCGGCCGCCGCCGCGTCCAGCGAAGCCGCGGTACGCGCCAGCGTGCCGGCGTAGCCGAGGAAGAGTTCGCTCGCGCCGCCCGGCACCAGTGGCCGCGCCACCGCCTCGCCCAGCTCGGCGGTCCGCGCCGCCAGGCCAGCCAGCGGCACGCGGAAGCAGGTCATGCTCACCTCTTCCTGGAAATCCAGCTCGAAAGGCGAGATGCCGAGGTTGATGCTGACGCCGGCGCGGGCGATCAGCTGCTCCCGCCCGTTCTGCCGTAGCCGGCAGCGGCCACGGTGATGCAGATTGACGAAGGCCCAGCCGCTCTCGCCGCCGCTGCCGCCGCGCCGCACCCGGTAGGACTCCGCCTCCAGGCTGTTCACCGCCAGCGTGCCCAGGTCCAGCGCCCGCAGCCGCGCACGGAAGGGGCGGCCACCGCCGGAACGCTCGGTGCGCACCCGCAGGAAGGCATCGCACACCGCGTCGTTCCAGAACGCCAGGCCATCGCGCTCCGACAAGCCTTCGGTACTCCAGGTCCGCATCACGCCCATGGCGACTCCCCTTGGCAAGCTCAGGCAGCGGATCAGGACAATCCGCCATGCGCCTCCGTCCAAGACCGCCCACCGGCGGCTGCCGATACTGCCTGACGCCAAGACGCATCCCGCAACGATTGCGCGAAGCCTGTCCGCACGCTATCCGCTTCTTGCATCGACGAAACGTCACGGCGCCCCAACCCGTATCGACAGAGAGAGGCCCACGAAGATGAACGCCCCGCACGATCCGCAGCTGAAGACCTTCGCTCCCTACATTGGCGGCCGCGCCTGGGAGTCCGCCGACCAGCCGGTCACCCCGGTCATCAACCCCTACACCCGCGAGCCCATCGCCCTGGTGCGGCAAGCCACCGCCGCCGACATCGACGCCGCCATCGCCGCCGCGCAGGAAGCGCAGAAAGCCTGGGGCAAGACGCTGGCCTCGGAACGCGAGGCCATCCTCTGCCGCGCCGCCGACATCGTCGAAAAGCGCCGCATGGAGATCGCCAAGGTGCTGATCGAGGAAGGCGGCAACGTCTTCGGCAAGGCGATGTTCGAGTGCGACTACATGATCAGCACCTTCCGCATCGCCGCCGGCCAGGCGCGCGACGTTCGCGGCGAAACCATGCCGGCGGACGCGCCGGGCCGCATCTCGATGACGGTGCGCCAGCCGCTGGGCGTGGTCGCCGGCATCGGCCCCTTCAACGCCCCCTTCCTGCTCACCGGCAAGAAGCTCGCGCCGGCGCTGGCCGCCGGCAACGCCTTCGTGCTCAAGCCCTCGCCCTACACCCCGCTGGCGGCGTTGAAGTTCGCCGAGATACTGGAAGAAGCCGGTCTGCCGCCGGGCGTGTTCAACGTCATCCCGACCACCAACGAAGCGCTGGGCGACAAGCTGTTCGCCGACCCGCGGGTGAAGCTGGTGACCTTCACCGGCTCGGCCAGAACCGGCCGCATCCTCGCCGAGCTGGCCGGCCGCTACATGAAACGCATCGTGCTGGAGCTCGGCGGCAAGAGCCCCATCGTCATCCTCGCCGACGCCGACCTGGACTACGCGGTGCGCGCCGCCGCCTTCGGCATCTTCTTCAACCAGGGCCAGGTGTGCATGGCCAACTCCCGCATCATCGTCGAGGCGCCCATCTACGAGCGCTTCTGCGAAGCCTTCGCCGCCAAGGTGCGCACCGTGCCCTACGGCGATCCGGCCAACCCCGGCACCGCGGTCGGCCCGCTGATCAACCCGGCGCAGTGCGACTTCATCCGCGGCCACATCGACGACGCCCTCGCCAAGGGCGCCCGCCTGCTCACCGGCGGCGAACGCCACGGCGCCATCTTCGAGCCCTCGGTGCTGGCCGGCGTCAAGCCCGGCATGGAGGTGTACAACGAGGAGAGCTTCGGCCCGCTGGCCTCCGTCCTGGAAGCGCGCAACTACGAGCATGCGGTGGAGCTGGCCAACGACACCTCCTACGGCCTCTCCTCCGGCATCGTCACCAACGACCTGCAGAAGGCCTTCGATTTCGCCCTGCGGGTGGAAGCCGGCGCGGTGCACATCAACGACAACTCCTTCGACGACGACCCCAACGCTCCCTTCGGCGGCCAGAAGGACAGCGGCTACGGCCGCGAGAACGGCCGCTACTCGGTGGCCGACATGACCGAGCTGAAGTGGATCACCGTGCAGCTCGGCCAGCGCCAGCTGCCGTTCTGAGCGGCCAGGCCGCCCCGGGTGGGCCAATCTCACGGCCCGCCTGCCCTGCCGGGCGACCGGCGGCCTCGCAACACCTTGCCGGCGCGCGGACGCGGATTACAATCGATGCAACCCCAAGCATCCAGAGTTCATGCAGAAACTCAGCATCGACCGCCTCCAGCCCGGCATTTTCATTTCCCTCGCGTCGGTGGGCTGGTTGCGCCATCCCTTCCTGATCAACGAGTTCCGCCTCTCCAGCGAAAAGCAGATCCAGGCGCTGCGCGAGATGGGGCTGACCGAGATCGCCTGGGACCCGGCGCGCAGCAATGTCGAACCCCTGCCGGAAACCGGCGAGCAGGACGCGGCAGCGGAAAGTAACCTTCCCGATGAAGAGGATTTCACTGGCGCCGCGCTGGCCGGCATGCTGGACGAGAAGCGCGGCCGCGCCGCCCAGTTGCGCCAGCAGCGCGAGAACCTCGCCCGCCGCGAGCGCCAGTACGAGCAGGAAGCCATCGCCGCCGGCGACATCCTGAAGAGCTTCGCCGCCAAGCCGATGGAGGCCCACAGCAAGGCCAAGAACCTGGTCGGCGGCGTGGTCAGCGGGTTGGTGGGCAGCGAGAGCATGGTCATCCACCTGGTGAACCAGAAGAGCCGCGAGGCCGGCATCGCCTTCCACTCGCTCAACGTCATGGTGCTATCGCTGCTGCTGGGCCGCGCCGCCAACCTCAGCGAGGAAGAGCTGAAGCTGCTGGGCATAGGCGCGCTGATCCACGACATCGGCAAGGCCGAGATTCCCGCCCGGGTACTGCGCAGCAACAGCCGCACCGCGCCGGAAGAAGCCTTCTACCGCGCCCACATCGGCTACGGCATCAAGGCGGTGGCCGTGCTGCGCGACCTGCCGGTGCAGGTGCGCAACATCATCGCCTGCCACCATGAGCACTGGGATGGCGGCGGTTTCCCCAACGCCCTGGTCGGCGAAAAGATTCCGCGGCTGGCGCGCTTCGCCGCCATCGGCAATCGCTACGACAACCTGTGCAACCCCTTCGACCTGCGCGAAGCCAAGACGCCGGCCGAAGCGCTGCGGCAGATGTTCCGCAGCGAAGCCGCCCACTTCGATCCCACGCTGCTGCAGCTTTTCGTCCGCACCATGGGCGTGTATCCGCCGGGCAGCTTCGTCGCCCTCTCCAACGGTGCCGTCGGCCTGGTGGTGGAAACCCATGCCGACGATCTGCTGCGCCCGCTGGTGATGCTGCACGACCCGGACGTGCCGCGCACCGAAGCCATGCTGCTGGACTTGAAGGATGTGGATCTCAAGGTCACTAGCGCGCTCAGCCCGGCTAAACTGCCGGTCGAAGTGGTGGAGTACCTCGCCCCGCGCGGACGGCTGGATTACTACGTCGAGGGCAGCAGCGCCTGAACCGCCGACAAGCCCAACCCGCTCCACACCCTGGCCAGGCGCCCGCCCGCCGATAACAACAACAAAGACGATGCCCGACTCCCCTCCCCACCTGCTGCGCGCCGTCCTGCTGCTGCTCGGCTCGCTCGTGCTCTTCGTGCTGCTGGACGCCACCTCCAAATACCTGGGGCGCAGCTACCCGGTGCCCATGCTGGTATGGACGCGCTACGTGGTGCATTTCCTGTTGATGGTGGTGTTCCTCGCGCCGTCGATGCGGCTGCGCCTGGTGAGCACCCAGCGCCCCGGCCGCCAGGTGGTGCGCTCGCTCTGCCTGCTGGGCACCACCTTCTGCGCCATGGCGGCGTTGTCGCGCATGCCGCTGGCGGAAACCACCGCCATCGTCTTCGCCGCGCCGCTCATCGTCACCCTGCTTGCCCGGCCGGTGCTGGGCGAGCGCATCGGCGCGCTGCGCTGGGCGGCGGTCATCGTCGGCTTCGTCGGCGTGCTGCTCATCGCCCGCCCCGGCAGCGGGCTGGTGGCGGAAGGCATCTCCTTCGCCCTCGGCGGCGCGGTCAGTTATGCCATCTACCAGATCCTCACCCGCCAGCTCTCGCCCACCGAGAACCCGGTGACCATGCTGTTCTACACCGCGCTCATCGGTAGCGCCGGCATGTCGCTGGCGCTGCCCTGGATCTGGGGCGGGCCGATGCCGGGGCTGGTGGATGGGCTGCTGTTCCTGTCCATGGGCGTATATGGCGGGCTGGGCCACTTCCTGCTCATCCGCGCCTTCCGCGACGCGCCGGCCTCGGTGCTGTCACCCATCCTCTATGTCCAGCTGGTATGGGCCACGCTGTTCGGCTGGCTGGTGTTCGACCATGTTCCGGATGGCGCCGCGCTCGGCGGCATCCTCACCATCGCCCTGGCCGGCGCCATCATCGCGCTCGACAGCCGCCGGCCACGGCCCGCCCTCAACCCGGGCTGAGGCCGTCCGCCTCCGGCCGCCAGCGTCCTGGGCGGCCGGGGGCGGATGCTAAAATCGCCCAGTCCACCTAGAAGCGACTCCACCCATGATTCTTTCCGAGCAGCTCCGCGTCGAAATCCAGCGCAACGTCGCCACCTCCCTGGCCGAGGACATCGGCACCGGCGATCTCACCGCCCGCCTCATTCCCGCCGATACCGATGCCCGCGGCCGCGTCATCACCCGCGAGAACGCGGTGGTCTGTGGCACCGCCTGGTTCGACGCCGCCTTCGCCGCGCTGGACCCGGCCTCCACCGTGCTCTGGCATGTGCGCGACGGCGATCGCGTCGAAGCCGGCCAGACCCTGTGCGACGTGGTGGCCGGCGCCCGCACCCTGCTCACCGCCGAACGCACCGCGCTGAACTTCCTGCAGCTGCTCTCCGGCACCGCCACCGTCACCCGCCGCTTCGTGGACGCGGTGGCCGGCACCCGCGCCAAAATCATCGACACCCGCAAGACCCTGCCCGGCCTGCGCCTGGCACAGAAATATGCAGTGGCGGTGGGTGGTGGCACCAACCACCGCATCGGCCTGTACGACGGCATCCTGATCAAGGAAAACCACATCATCGCCGCCGGCGGCATCCGCCAGGTGGTGGAACAGGCGCGCGCCATCGCACCGTCCAACGTCTTCATCGAGGTCGAGGTGGAGAACCTGGAAGAACTGCGCGAGGCGCTGGACGCCGGCGTCACCATGGTGCTGCTGGACAACATGAGTCTGGAGGAAATGGCCGAGGCGGTGCGCGTCACCAATGGCCGCGCCGAGCTGGAAGCCTCCGGCGGCGTCAGCTTCGACAAGGTTCGCGCCATCGCTGAAACCGGGGTGGACCGCATCTCCATCGGCAGCCTGACCAAGGACGTCACCGCGCTGGACCTGTCGCTGCGCCACGTCGAGGAATGAGGCGGCTGGCCTGAGCCAGCTCCCTCAAAGCAGAACGGCCCGCACAGGCGGGCCGTTCCGTTTTTCAGCGCCGGGCGAACCGGCTGCCGGCGCCATCACTCAATGGCCGGCATCCATCGCCGCCGCACCACCCCCCGCCGGCTGGCGCTGCGGCTTGGCCAGCCAGATCAGCGCCGCCAAGCCCAGCAGCAGCAGGCCGGACAGCCAGAAATACTCGTTGGCCGACAGCATGTAAGCCTGGGCGTTGAGCTGGCGCTCGATCTGCGCCAGCGCCGCGTCCTGGCTCATGCCCAGCGACATCAGGCTGTCCAGGTAGCTGCGCGCCGCCGGCTCGTAGGCATTCACATGTTCCGCCAGCTGGGCATGGTGCATGGAGGCGCGGTTCTCCCAGGTGGTGGTGGACACCGAAGCGCCCACCGCCGCCGCCACCATGCGCAGGAAGTTGGACAGGCCGGAAGCCGCCGGAATGCGGTCCGGCGACAGGCCGGACAGGGTCAGCGAAGTCAGCGGAATGAAGAAGGCCGCCACCGCCGCGCCCTGGATCAGCTGCGGCAGCACCAGCTGCCACGGCCCCACGCCCAGGGTGAATTCCGAACGCATGAAATTCACCACCGCGAACAGGATGAAGGCGGCGCTGGCGTAAAGCCGCGGATCGGTCTTGTGCAGCGTCTTGCCCACGATTGGCGACAGGATCATGGCGAAGATGCCGATGGGCGCGGTCACCAGCCCGGCCCAGGTGGCGGTGTAGCCCAGGTATTGCTGCAGCCACAGCGGCATCAGCACCACGCTGCCGAAGAACATGCCGTAGCCCAGCGCGATCGCCACCACGCCGGTGGAGAAGTTGCGCCGCCTGAACAGCGACAGATCGACGATGGGGTGCTTCTCGCCCAGCTCCCAGATGAGGAAGAAGCAGAAGCCCACCACCGCGGTCACGCCCAGGGCAACGATCTCGCCGGAGGCGAACCAGTCCAGCTCCTTGCCCTTCTCCAGCATCACCTGCAGCGCCCCCACCCACAGCACCAGCAGGCCGAGGCCGACTACGTCTATCGGCAGCTTGCGGATGGGCGATTCGCGGTGGCGGAAGATGCGCCAGGTGACCAGGCCGGCGAGCAGGCCGGCGGGCACGTTGATGTAGAAGATCCACGGCCAGGACATGTTGTCCGAAATCCAGCCACCGAGGATGGGCCCTAGCACCGGCGCGATCAGCGTGGTCATGGACCAGGCCGCCAGCGCCGCCCCCGCCTTTGCGCGCGGAAAGCTCTGCAGCAGCAGCGCCTGCGACAGCGGAATCATCGGCCCGGCCACCAGGCCCTGCAGCACGCGGAAGCCGATCAGCATCTCCAGGCTGCTGGAGAGGCCGCATAGCAGCGAGGCCAGCACGAACAGCAGCACCGAGCCGACGAACAGCCGCACCTGGCCGAAGCGCTGGGTGAGCCAGCCGGTGAGCGGCATGGAGATGGCGTTCGCCACCGCGAAGGAGGTGATCACCCAGGTGCCCTGGCTGGGGCTGACGCCGACGTCGCCGGAGATGGCCGGAATGGACACGTTGGCAATCGTCGTGTCCAGCACGTTCATGAAGGTGGCGAGCGACAGCGACACCGTGGCGATGGCCAGGGTGCGGCCGCTCAGCGGCGGTGGCGGCGTAGGTGTAGGCGCGGCGGCCTGCATGGCGGCGTCTCCGCTCAGCGCAGCGCGGCCAGCGGCGCATGGCCGGCCGGACCGGCGGCCACCGGCACGCTGCGCGACACCGCGCCGCCGCCGAGGTTGGCGGCGACGATGGCCTCCACCCGCTGGCGCGCGCCATCGGCCAGCGAGGGCATGGCCTCGCTGCTGCTGCGCGCAGTCACCCCGGCGCTCGCCAGCGGCTGGCCGTCGCCCGGATCGCGTCTATCCACGTCCACCACCATGGAGAGGCCGATGCGCAGCGGATGCGCCTTCAGCTCTTCCGGGTCCAGCGCGATGCGTACCGGCACCCGCTGCACCACCTTGATCCAGTTGCCGGTGGCGTTCTGCGCCGGCAGCAAGGCGAAGGCGGAACCGGTGCCGGCAGCCAGGCCGACGACGCGGCCGTGGTACTCCACCTTGCTGCCGTAAAGGTCGGCGGTGAGCACCGCATGCTGGCCGGGGTGCATGCCGCCCAGCTGGGATTCCTTGAAGTTGGCCTCCACCCACAGGCTGTCCAGCGGCACCACCGCCATCAGCGGCTGCCCCGGCGACACCCGGGTACCCACCTGCACGCTGCGCTTCACCACCTGGCCGGCGATGGGCGCCGGCAGCCTGGCGCGCTGCAGCGCCAGCCAGGCCTCTTCCACCTTGGCCGCGGCCTGGGCCACGCTGGGGTGCTGCTCCACCGTGGTGTTGTCGATCAGCGCATGGTTGGAGGCCCGCTGCTCGCGGGCATTGGCCAGCGCCGCCTCGGCCGCGCTCACCGTGCTGCGGGCGTGCTGCAGCTCTTCGCCGGACACCGCGCCGGTGCCCGTCAGTGCCTCGCGCCGGCGCAAATCATCGCGGGCGCGGGCAAGGTCGGACTGGCGCTGCGCCACGGTGGCATCCAGCGAGGCGCCGGTGGCGAACAGGGTGCGCACATCGCGCACGGTGCGCGCCAGCGCGGCTTCCGCCTGGTCCAGCGCCACCTGGGCGTCGGCCGGGTCCAGTTCCACCAGCACGGTGCCGGGCTTCACCTGATCGGTGTCGTCGGCATGGATGGCCAGCACGGTGCCGGCGATCTGCGGGGTGATCTGCACCACGTCGCCAGCCACGTAGGCGTCGTCGGTATCCACATGGTGGCGCGCTTCTATCGCCCACCAGGCGCCCCAGGCGATGCCTATGGTGCCGAACACCAGCGCGGTCAGCAGCAGCATGGCGGGGCGCCGGCGCGGCGCGGAACTGGCGGGAGAATGGTTTTCCGTGTCGGACATGATGTCTCCGGGAATCAGGATTGGGGTGCGGCCGGCGTGGCCGAGAAGCCGCCGCCCAGGGCGCGGCTGAGTTCGATGGCGTTGTCGCGGCTGCGGGCGGCCAGCTCCACCGCCTGGCGGCGCTGCTCCAGCACCTGGGTTTCCACGCTCAGCACGGTGAGGTAGTTGGAAAGCCCCTCGCGGTAGCGCAGCAGGGCGAGGCGATACGCCTCCTCCGCCGCGCCTTGCGCCTTCTGCTGTTCGGCGCGCTGGCGGTCCAGCGCCTGCCAGGACACCAGCCGGTCGGCCACGTCCTGCAAGGCGCCCAGCACCGCGCCGTTGTATTGCTCCACCGCTTCGTCCTGCTCCGAATAAGCCTGGGCGAGGCCGGCGCGCAGGCGGCCGCCGTCCAGGATAGGCAGGCTGAGCGCCGGGGTGATGCCGACGATGCGGCTGTCGCTGCGCAGGAAGTGGTCGAAACCCACCGCCTGCAGGCCGACGAAGGCGGACAGATTCACGTTCGGGTAGAAGGCGGCCTTGGCGGCATCCACGGTGGCGCCGGCGGCACGGGCGCGGGCAAGGCGGGCCTGCAGGTCCGGCCGGCGGCCGACGAGGTCTGCCGGCACTTCCGGCGGCAGGGTCGCCACCGGCGCCAGCGCCGGGCGGCTCAGCTGGCGGCCGCGCTCGGGTCCGGCGCCGACCAGCGTCGCCAGCTGGTTGCGCAGCAGGGCGATCTGCTCATCCTCCGCCGCCAGCGTGGTTCGCGCCGCGAACACCGCGGATTCGGACTGGCGCAGTTCCACCCGTGTTTCCAGGCCGGCGCCCAGGCGTGCTTCGGTCAGTTCGCCGATGCGGCTGCGCTGGGTCACCGTGTCCGCCGCCAGGTCGCGCAGCGCGTAGTGGTGATCCAGTTCGCCATAGGTGCGCACCACCGCGGCGGCCAGCACCAGTTCAGTCTGGGTGCGTTCCAGCTGCGCGGCGTCCACACCGCTCATGGCCGCCTGCAGGCGGGCGCGGTTGCGGCCCCAGAAATCCAGCTCGAGGCTGAAATCCAGCGTCGCCTCAGGCGTGTTGGCGTAGTTGCCGGCATAGGGCGCCGGCACCATGCCGTAAGCGCTGTAGCGCTGGCGGGCGGCCGAGGCCTTGGCGGAAACCGAGGGCTGCAGCGCGGCGCCGGCCTGGGCTGTCTGGGCGCGCGCCTGGGCGATGCGGGTTTCCGCCACCCGCAGGTCGGGGCTGCCTTGCAGCGCCTCCCGAATCAGCGCATCCAGCTGCGGATCGCCGTAGGCCCGCCACCAGCCCTCTTCCACCGCTGCGCCGTGGGCGCTGGTGGCAAGCTGGGTGCCGATGCCGGCGGTATCGCGCAGGCTGGCATTGGGGCCGAGGCCGCCGGGCGAAGCACACGCGGCCAGCGCGAGCGCCACGGCCACCGCCATCAGGCGCTGGCTGCCGCCGCGGCTCGCCGCCGTGCGGGCGGAACCGGACTGTGCGCGGCCGGCGCCCACGCCCTGGGAAACGCAGCGAGCGAGCGGCGCTGCGGCTTCCATTACCGGGTCAGGAGTATTTTTGCTGTTTAGCACGTTACTGCCTATGCAGGTATTTGCTTAAAAAAATTCAGCTAGCAGAAAAGCTGCTTTCATTATTCGCCACGATGCGCTTGAGAAAGCCGATGAGCATGTCCAGCTCTTCCTGGCTGAAACCCTGGAGATGCGCGTTGAGCAGATCGACCACCGGCGGAATCACCTGGGGATAGAGCGCCTTGCCGGCCTCCGTCATCTCCAGATGCACCACGCGGCGGTCTTCCTGGCTGCGTACCCGGCGGATGAAGCCCTTCTCTTCCAAGCGGTCGATCATCCGCGTCATCGAGCCGGTGTCGGTGTTGGTGCAGCGGCACAGGTCGGCGGCGGTGCAGCCCGGCCGGCCATGCACCCGCACCAGCACCAGCCACTGCGCGCTGGTCAGGCCCAAGGACGCCAGCTTCACGTCCAGGGCGTTGATCATGCGCGAGCGCACCGAGCCGATGTAGAAGCCCAGGCTTTCTTCGGCCTGGTAGCCTTCCACGGAGTACAGCGGCTTCGAATCGGAGGATGGGGGTTGGGAGTCCGGCACAGCGTTTCAACGGAAAACGGGATTACGAGGCCGGACAATACCTGCCTATGCAGTTAATGGCAAGCCAGCCATTAGCTGGCTATGTGATCAAGCTCACACCCGGGCGACGATGAAGGCCTTCACCGCATCCACGTCCGGCGCCATCACTTCCACCCGCTGCGGCAGGGCTTCGATGCCGGCGAGGTCCGCCGGGCGCTCCGGCTCCTGGTCCAGCGCCTCGCGTATGGTTTCGGCGAACTTCACCGGCAGCGCGGTTTCCAGCACCAGCAGCGGCACCTCGGCCGGCAGCGCCGGCAGTTGCTCGAAGGCAACCTTGAGGCCGTCGGCGGTGTGGGTGTCCACCATGAGGCTGTAGTCGGCGTAGACCTTGCGGATGGTGGCCAGGCGGTCGGCGTGAGTGCTGCGGCCGGAGGCGAAGGCGAAGTCGCCCAGGCGGCCGAAGTGCGGCGTGCTGGTGAGGTCGAAGGCGCCGCCGGCATCCACCTGCTTCCACAGCGAGGCGACGATCTCCGGGTTGCGGCCGACCAGGTCGTAGACGAAGCGCTCGAAGTTGGAGGCCTTGGAGATGTCCATCGACGGACTGGAGGTGACGTAGGTTTCGGCGGTCTTGCGCGGGCGGTAGATGCCGCTGCGGAAGAACTCGTCCAGCACGTCGTTCTCGTTGGTGGCGAGGATGAGCTTTGCCACCGGCAGGCCCATCTGGCGGGCGATGTGGCCGGCGCAGATGTTGCCGAAGTTGCCCGAGGGCACGCAGAAGGCGATCTGCTGGTCGTTGTTCTCGGTGGCGGCGAAGTAGCCCTTGAAGTAGTAGACGATCTGCGCCGCGACCCGCGCCCAGTTGATGGAGTTGACCGCGCCGATCTTGTACTTCGCCTTGAAGGCGTGGTCGTTGGACACTGCCTTCACGATGTCCTGGGCGTCGTCGAACATGCCGGTGACGGCGATGTTGTAGATGTTCTCGTCCTGCAGCGAGTACATCTGCGCGCGCTGGAAGGCGCTCATCTTGCCGTGGGGCGAGAGCATGAACACCCGCACGCCGTGCTTGCCGCGCATGGCGTATTCGGCGGCGGAGCCGGTGTCGCCGGAGGTGGCGCCGAGGATATTGATGGTCTCTCCGCGCTTGTCCAGCACGTACTCGAACAGGTTGCCGAGCAGCTGCATCGCCATGTCCTTGAAGGCCAGCGTGGGGCCGTTGGACAGCTCCAGCAGGCCGAGGCGGCCCTGCTCCAGCCAGCGCACCGGGGTGATGTCGGCCGGGTCGTCGCCGGTGCGGGCGTGGCGATAGGTGTCGGCGGTGTAGGTCTTGTCGCAGATGGCCTTGAGGTCGGCCGCCGGGATGTCGGTGATGAACTTGGACAGGATGGCGAAGGCCAGCTCGGCGTAGGACAGCGAGCGCCAGGCGTCCAGCTCGGCCCGCGTCACCTGCGGATAGGTTTCCGGCAGGTAGAGGCCGCCGTCCGGCGCCAGGCCGCCAAGCAGGATGTCGCAGAACTCGGGGTTTGCGGGCTGGCCGGCGTGGCCGCGGGTGGAGATGTACTTCACGGAACGATCCTCGGAGTCTGAAGAAAGGGAACGCGGCCTGCGCCGGCGTCCGGGCACCGTCACGGTGCAAAGGCGGAATTCTAGCGAAAGCGGGGGCTTTGATCGCATTTTGCGAATCACCGGCCGCCGGCCCGCCATGGCCAGCGATTACACTGCGCCCTGCCCGCCTCCCGCCCACGCCATGACCCGCTACGAAAGCCTCGCCCTGGAAACCGAGCAGCGCATCCGCGACGGCCTGCTGCGCGCCGGCGAGCGCCTGCCCTCGGTGCGCAAGGCCTGCCACAGCCTGCGGCTGAGCCCTTCCACCGTGCTCAAGGCCTACTACCTGCTGGAGAGCCGCGGGCTGATCGAGGTGCGGCCGCAGTCGGGCTACTACGTGAAGGCGCGGCTCTCGCGCCCGCTGCCTGAGCCGGAGATGACGCGGCCGCCGGCCACCTCCACCGCGCTGGAGGTGAGCGATTTCATCTTCGAGATCCTGGAATCGGTGAAGGATCCGGCGGTGGTGCCGCTGGGCTCCAGCTTCCCCAGCCCCTTCCTCTACCCGCTGGCCAGGCTCGGCCGCTTCCTCGCCGCCGCCGCCCGGCACATGGACCCGCTGGCCACCGTCACCGACCTGCCGCCGGGCAACGAGGAGCTGCGGCGGCAGATCGCCCTGCGCTACCTGGCCCACGGCGGCGCGCTGTCGCCGGACGAGATCATCGTCACCTCCGGCGCCATGGAGGCGCTCAACCTCTGCCTGCAGGCGCTGACCCGACCGGGCGACCTGGTGGTGGTGGAATCGCCCAGCTTCTACGCCGGCCTGCAAGCGATAGAACGGCTGGGGCTGCGGGTGGTGGAGATTCCCACCCATCCGCGCGACGGCATCAGCCTGCCGGCGCTGGCCGAGGCGCTGCAGCGCCATCCGGTGAAAGCCTGCCTGCTGATGGCGAACTTCCAGAACCCACTCGGCAGCCTGATGCCGGAGGCGAACCGGCGCGAGCTCGTCGCCCTGCTCGCCCACCACCAGGTGCCCTTGGTGGAGGACGACACCTATGCCGAGCTGTACTTCGGCAAGGAGGCGCCGCTGACGCTGAAGTCGCTGGATCGCCAGGGCCTGGTGCTGCACGTTTCCAGCTTCTCCAAGAGCCTGGCGCCGGGCTACCGCATCGGCTGGGTGGCGGCCGGCCGCTACGCCCGCGCAGTGCAGCGCCTCAAGCTCGCCACCAGCCTGGCGACCACGGTGCCGGTGCAGATCGCGCTGGCCGACTTCATGCGCCAGGGCGCTTTCGACACCCATCTGCGCCGGCTGCGCGGCATGCTGGAACTGCAGGAGGCGGACATGGCCGCCGCGGTGGAACGCCACTTCCCGCCCGGCACCCGGATGACGCGGCCGCGCGGCGGCTACTTCACCTGGGTGGAACTGCCGTCCGGCACCGACGCGCTGGCGCTGCACCGCGCCGCCCTGGCCCGCGGCATCAGCATCGCGCCTGGGCCCATCTTTTCCGCCAAGCGGGAATACGGCCACTGCATCCGCCTCAACTTCGGCCACCCGTGGTCCGACACGCTGGAGCAGGCGATGGCGACCCTGGGCCGGCTCGCCGCCACGCCCTGAATCCCCCGTCCGCCATCAGCAAGGCTTGATATTCCCCCGCCCCGCAGCCATCTAGAGGGAGACGGGAATTCCCCGGTTTGCCGCAGGGAGTCTGAGCATGCAGTTCCAGGACTACTACCAGGCGCTGGGAGTGACTCGGGAAGCCAGCGCGGACGAAATCAAGAAGGCTTTCCGCAAGCTCGCGCGCAAATACCACCCGGACGTCTCCAAGGAGCCGGATGCCGAGCAACGCATGAAAGAGGTCAACGAGGCCTACGCGGTGCTGTCCGATCCGGAGCGCCGCGCCGCTTACGACCAGCTGTCGCAGGGCCGCCGCCCGGGCGAGGACTTCCGCCCGCCGCCGGACTGGGACGCCGGCTTCGAATTCTCCGGCGGCTCACCCTTCGGCAACGCCGACTTCAGCGACTTCTTCGCCGAACTGTTCGGCCGCATGAATGCCGGTGCCGCCGGCAGCCCCGGTAGCCACCGGCGCGGCGAGGACCACCACGCCCGGGTGGTGCTGGACCTGGAGGACAGCTTCACCGGCGCCACCCGCCAGATCACCCTGCGCGTACCGGAGCTGACCGCCGACGGCCATGTCGCCCTGCGCAACCGCACGCTGGAGGTGCGCATTCCGCGCGGCGTGCGCGAGGGGCAGGTCATCCGCCTCGCCGGCCAGGGCGCGCCCGCCTTCGGCAACGCGCCTGCCGGCGACCTGCTGCTGGAGGTGAGCTTCCATCCGCATGCGCGCTACCGCAGCGAGGGGCGAGACCTGCACCTCGGCCTGCCGGTCGCGCCCTGGGAAGCGGCGCTGGGCGCGGTGGTCGAGGTCGAGCTGCCGGAAAGCACGCTGAAGGTGCGCATTCCGGCCGGCAGCCAGCACGGCCGCCAGCTGCGGGTACGGGGCAAGGGCCTGCCCGGCGACCCGCCCGGCGATCTGCTGCTGGATCTGCGCATCGTGCTGCCGCCGGCGGACACGCCGGAGGCGAAGGCGCTGTACGAAACCATGGCGCGGGACATGGCTTTCGACCCGCGCGCCGAGGCGAGGAGCTGAACATGCGCGACGACAAGGACATCCCCACCGGCAGCCCGCTGGAGGACTGCTGGCTGCCGCTGGAACAGGTAGCGGCAGCCTGCGCGGTCGAGCCGGAATGGCTGCTGCGCCACATCGAGGACGGCCTCTTCGTCGGCATGGTCAGCGTCGGCGGCACCTGGCGCTTCTCCACCGTCGGCCTCGCCCGCGCCCGGCGCATGCGCGAACTGGAACGCAACTTCGACGCGGTGCCGGAACTCGCCGCGCTGGTGGCCGACATGCTGGAAGAAATGGACAGGCTGCGCGCCCGCCTGCGCCGCGCCGGGCTGATCTAGCCGGGGCCGGGGAACGCAGGGGCAGGCCGATGAATGCGGCCCGCACTTGGAAGCCGGCCCTTGCGTCCCCATCTGCAGAACACGGGCCTACAACACGAACAAGCCGGCCCGCCTGATCAGGAGCCCCCGACATGAGCGACAAACTGCACCTCGCCTGCCCCCATTGCGCCGCCATCAACCGCTTGCCGCAGGAGCGGCTGAGCCAGCAGCCGGCCTGTGGCAGCTGCCACCAGCCGCTGTTCACCGCCCAACCACTGGCGCTGGATACGGAGAGTTTCAACCGCCATCTGCAGCGCGAAGAGATACCACTGCTGGTGGATTTCTGGGCGCCCTGGTGCGGCCCCTGCCGCACGATGGCACCCGCCTTCGCCGCCGCGGCCGCCACGCTGGAGCCGGCCTTCCGGCTCGCCAAGGTGGATACCGAGGCGGTGCCCCAGCTCGCCGCCCAGTTCGGCATCCGCAGCATTCCGACGCTGATCCTGTTCCGCCAAGGCCGCGAAGTCGCCCGTCAGGCGGGTGCGATGGGTACGGCGGACATCCTGCGCTGGGCGCGCGGCCATGGCGGCTATGTCTGAAGACGGGTCTGCGGCACCCGGCGCCGCAGACCAGCCAGCGTCAGCGGTTCACATCCACCACCAGCCGGCCGCGTACCCGGCCGGCCAGCAGTTCGCCGGCAAGCGGAATGGCTTCGCCGAGGCCGACTTCCTGCGTCATCGCCTCCAGCAGCGCCGGATCCAGGTCGCGCGCCAGGCGCTCCCAGGCCTGCAGCCGGTCCGGCCGCGGGCACATCACGCTGTCCACCCCGGCCAGGGTCACGCCGCGCAGGATGAAGGGCGCCACAGAGGCCGGCAGGTCCATGCCCTGCGCCAGGCCGCAGGCCGCCACCACACCGCGGTAGCGCAAGCTGGCGCAGATATTGGCCAGGGTGTGGCTGCCGACGGTATCCACTGCCGCCGCCCAGCGCTCCTTGCCCAGCGGCTTGCCCGGCGCGGAGAGTTCGGCGCGGTCGATGATGGAAGCGGCGCCCAGCTTCTTCAGGTAGTCCGCCTCCGCCGGCCGGCCGGTGGAGGCAACCACGGTGTAGCCCAGGCGGGCGAGCACCGCCACCGCCACGCTGCCAACGCCGCCTGCGGCGCCAGTCACCAGCACTTCGCCCCAGCCGGGCGTCACGCCGTGGCGCTCCAGCGCCAGCACGCACAGCATCGCGGTATAGCCGGCGGTGCCTATGGCCATCGCCTGGCGCGGCGAGAAGGCCGCCGGCAGCGGCACCAGCCAGTCGCCCTTCAGGCGCGCCTTCTGCGCCAGCCCGCCCCAATGCACCTCGCCCACGCCCCAGCCGTTGAGCACCACCTGGTCGCCCGCCCTGTATTCCGGATGGCTGCTGTGCGTCACCGTGCCGGCGAGGTCGATGCCGGGCACCATCGGGAAGCGCCGCACCACCGGATTGGTGCCGGTGATGGCCAAGCCGTCCTTGTAGTTGAGGGTGGAATAAGCGACGTCCACCGTCACATCGCCTTCGGGCAGCGCGCCCTCGTCCAGCTCCGTCAGCGCGGCGCGGTAGCCCGCTTCGTCCTTGTCGATCCGGATTGCCTTGAACATCCTGCCTTCCTCCGTGATGTCGCCCGGCTCCGCCGGGCATGAGGCCGGCCGCTTCAGCGGCGCGGCAATGTGGCGATGAAACCCTCGGCGAACAGGCGCAGTGCCCGCTCGCTGCCTTCCAGCTTGGCCCTCAGCACCGCACCTTCCCAGCCAGTCCAGAAATAGGCGGCAAGACGGGCGCAGTCGGCGCCCGCCGCCAGTTCGCCGGCCTGTTTCGCCGCTTCCAGGCAGGCGGCCAGCCGGCTCTCCCAGTCGGCCAGCACCGCGCGCAGGCTTTCCCGGTAGGCCTCCGGCAGCGCGGCGATCTCCTGCCCCAGGTTGCCGACCAGGCAGCCGCGGCGGAAGCCGTGGCGCGCCATGCCGCTGCAGGCGTCCTCCACGAAGGCCTGCAGCCGCGCCAGCGGCGACAGCGCTTCGTCGAGGAAATGGCGATCCAGCTTGCGGGCGAAGTAGGCGGCGTAGCGTTCTATCAACGCCGCGCCGAAGGCTTCCTTGCTGTCGAAGTAGTAGTAGAAGGAGCCCTTGGGCACGCCCACCCGGCGCAGCAGTTCGTCCAGCCCGCTGGCGGCGAAACCCTTCTCGGTGAGCACTTCCAGGCCAGCGCGCAACAGGGCTTCGCGGGTATCGCGGGCGACATCCACACGCGGCGGGCGACCCGGCTTGCGGCGAACGGGGGCGCTGGCGGCCGGGTCGGCCGCGCTATCCAGTGGCATGTCGGTCGGGGCTGATGAGCTCATGCCCGAAATATTAGACCGATCGTCTACAAAATCAAGCTGGTGAGGTTTTGCCCGGCCGGCAAACTGTTACGCTCGGAAATCAAACAGGCTGACACTGTTACGAAACAGGGGGCGGTGGTGTACTGCCGCTGCCGTTCTTCCGGCGCTCGACTCCGGCGTCCGGGCAGGCGGCGCGACGAGGAAAAACGCCACCATGTCTGCATCCACCAGCCGGGCCCACGACGCCCGCATCGTGTTTTACGCCAAGACCGGCAAGGTCCATCCCCGCGAAGTCCGCGGCTATTACGACAGCCTGCGCTGGGCCATGGTCTGGCTCACCCAGATCCTGTTCTACGGCGCCTGTTGGCTCAGCTGGGACGGCCGCCAGGCGCTGCTGTTCGACATCGCCGAGCGCAAGTTCTACTTCTTCGGCCTGGTGCTGTGGCCGCAGGACGCGCTGCTGCTGGCCATCCTGCTCATCATCTCCGCCACCGCGCTGTTCCTGGCCACGGCGGTGGCCGGCCGGCTGTTCTGCGGCTTCGCTTGTCCGCAGACGGTCTATACCGCGATCTTCCGCTGGGTGGAGGCGCGCATCGAAGGCGACCACCTCGCCCGCATGCGCCTGGACCAGGCGCCGGCCGGCCCGCGCAAGCTGGCGCTGAAGGCGGCCAAGCATGCGTCCTGGCTGGCGATTTCGCTGTGGACCGGCATCACCTTCGTCGGCTACTTCACCCCGCTGCAGGGGCTGCTGGCCGAACTGGCGCAGCTCTCGCTGGCCGGCTGGGCGGCCTTCTGGGTGGGTTTCTACGCCCTCTTCACCTATCTCCAGGCCGGTTTCGCGCGGGAGATGGTGTGCCAGCACATGTGCCCCTATTCCCGCTTCCAGGGGGTGATGATCGACGCCGACACCTCGACGGTGTCCTACGACGCCCGCCGTGGCGAGCCGCGCAAAGCCAAGCGCGCCGGCGGCGCCCATGGCGACTGCGTGGATTGCAGCCTGTGCGTGCAGGTCTGCCCCACCGGCATCGACATCCGCGAAGGCCTGCAATACCAGTGCATCAACTGCGGCCTGTGCGTGGATGCCTGCGACAAGGTGATGGACAAGGTCGGCAGCCCGACCGGCCTGATCCGCTTCGCCTCCGAGCGGCAGCTGGCCGGCGGCCCGGCGAAGGCGGTATGGCAGCGGCCGCGGGTGCAGATCTACGCCAGCCTGCTGGTGGTGTTCACTCTCCTGGGCGCGTGGACGCTGTCGCAGCGCATTCCGCTGCTGGCCGATGTGCTGCGCGACCGCGCGGTGCTGCTGCAGGAAGCCGCCGACGGCAGCATAGAGAACAGCTACACGCTGAAGCTGATGAACCTGGTGGAAGCGCCGCGCCGCTTCGCGGTGACGGTGGATGGCCCGGCCGGCGCCCGCCTCGTCGGCAACAGCAGCTTCGACGTGCCGGCGGGCAGCGTGCTGCCGGTGTCGGTCACCGTCGCCGCCGCGCCGGATACCTCGCGCTCCGGCGCCCAGCCGGTGCACTTCCACATCAGCGCGGTGGATGATCCGGCGGTACGCATCGTCGAGCAGAGTTCCTTCCTGCTGCCCTGAAGCGCCCCACCTCTCCTTCAGTGCCGCGCGTCCAGCATCTCGCGCAGCGGCACTGGCAGGAGGGCGCGCAGGCGGGCGACGATGGCTTCCTCCTTGCGCGTCCACAGGATGCCCAGCCAGATCACCAGCAGGCCGAGCGCGGTGAGCACGAAGGGGAAGAGCACGCTGTCCTTGAACACGTCGTAGGCGAGGTGGCCGAGGTAGAAGGAGGCGCCCAGGCCGCCGAAGACGACGAAGACCCGCCGCGCCAGCGCCGCGCCGATGCCTATCATCGCCAGGTTGATGCAGAAGTAGAGGAACTTGCCGAGCTCGTCACGGGAGTCCATGGCGCTCAGCCCGCCCCAGAAGGCGACGACGCCGAAGAGGTAGAGCCAGAAGGCGAAGTCGCGCTGCTGCCGGGTACGCACATCCACCCAGAAGGCGAACAACGCCATCGCCAGCCCGAACCACAGCGACACCAGCTTGCGCAACTGCCAGTCGTAGTCGCCATCCAGGCTGAGGTAGGGCACCAGGTCCATGCTGATGTACCACAGCGTCACCGCCACCGGCATGACCATGAAAGGCAGGCGGTAGCGCCACAGCAGGATGGCGGCGACGGCCAGCGTCGCCAGCTCCATCATCAGCCAGCGCCAGTCGATGTGGGTGTGGAAGGCGCGGAAAGGCCGGCCCTCCGCCCACCAGCCCAGGTCGACCTGCAGCCCATACACCGCCAGCGGCACCAGCACCACCACGAAGGCGCCGGCAATGCCGGCCGGAATCGCCAGCCGCCTGCGCAGCAGGAATTCGACGAAGGCCAGGCCGGCGGCGCCGTAGCCCAGTGCGATCGCCATCAGCCCCCAGCCGCCGAAGCGCTCCCAGCCCAGGTTCATGAACAGCGACATCGCGCCTATCGCCAGCATGCCGCCGAGGTAATAGAGGATGTGGGCGGCCTTGAAGCGCGGCACGTCCTGGTTGCGCGTCTCCAGGAAGCGCCACAGCGCCTCGGCCTGGCTCTCGCTCAACACACCGGCGGCGCTCGCATCCTTGAGCGCCTTGCGGTTCAGTTCCATGGGCATTCCTCGATCTCGGAGCGGACGCGCAAGGGTAAGTCAGGAAGGCGCGGCCGCGGTGTATGGGCTTTGGGCGGCGGGAACCGAAGCGATCGGTCTTGCGGGAATGGGTGGCGGCAGTGAGGTCTGCCGCTCTGGCGACGATGCCATCGATAGCGCCGCAACCGGGTGAGGACGGCGCCACTACCTCCAACCCGCCGACGCCGCCCTGCCCTGCGCGCCACGCAGTGGCAATGGGGCCCGCACCCGAACGGGCCGGCCCCCGAGTGCTCAAGCGTTCTTGTTCTTGCGCCCCAGCCAGCCCTTCACCGCCGCGCCCACGCCCAGCGCGGCCAGTGCGATCACCTTGGCGAATTTAGCCAGGAAGGCGCCTATCACCGCCAGCAGGCCCAGCTTCTTCGCCGCCGCGCCGCCCACCAGCGCGGCCAGGCCGTACTCCGCCACCTTGTCCACACTGCTGTCGAAGTCGCCATAGCGCTTGCCTTCGTTGAAGCTGAGGCCGGCCAGCAGTTCGCGGGCCAGCGGCTTTTCCGCTTCCACGCTGGCGAGGTCGGTCACCAGGTTCATCGAGTAGTAGCCCTCGCGGCCAAGCTGGTAGGTGTTGTAGTTCACGCCGGCGCCGCTGTCCTCGGTCGGCTGCTTGTCCCGCACTTCCGCCGACCACACCAGCCGGTGGGTGCCGGCGTCGTAAGCGGGCTTTTCCACCCAGCCGGCGACGACGAATTCGGCGATGCCGCGGGCGGCGCGCTGCTCGTTGGCCTGCTCGGTGCCGTCCTTGAGGTTCTGCAGCAGCTCGTCGGCGTCCCAGTCCTTGGCGTCGTCGTCCTTCACATAGCCGGCGCGCTCGAAGCGCAGGCTGATGAAGCCGTTCATCTGCTCGCCGATGATGAGGCCGAGGAAATCGCCATCGGTGAGATTGCCCATGGCGTGCATCAAGCGCGCACCTTCCGCCTTGGGGATGAAGGCAAAACCGGCCGGCAGGTCCAGCGCGCCCTGCTCACCCAGCGGAATCTTGGCCGGCCCGTGCTGCTGCGCCGCGGCGGCAGCTTCCGAGGCAACTTCCATCTCGCTGGGCTGCTCGGCCGCGGCCGCAGCAGCAGCAGGCGGGGTTTCAGCGAAGCTGGGCGATGCAAGCAGGAGGGCGAGGGAAGAGAGGCAGGCGGCCAGGCCGTTGCCGAACAGGCGCAGGGACATGATGTGAAATCCGCGGGAAAGAAAACAGCAATAAGGGAACAGCAAAGGCGAGACGATACGCCGCCGCAATCACCGCGTCATCATGCCTTTTGGATTCTGGCGGGTACCGCGCCGCGGCGCCGGGTTCACCCCGAGCGCATCCCGCGCCCAAAGCCCTTAGAATTCCCCGCCTCGACTTTTCCTTTCCCTGGCGACCACACCATGATCTCCAGCTTCACCCCGCCGCAACGCATCCTGATGGGCCCCGGCCCCTCCGACGTGCCACAACGCATCCTGGCCGCGATGGCGCGCCCCACCATAGGCCACCTGGACCCGGCTTTCGCCGAGCTGATGGAGCAGACCAAGACCCTGCTGCGCTACGCCTTCCAGACCGAGAACGCGCTGACCTTCCCGGTTTCCGCGCCCGGCTCCGCCGGCATGGAGATGTGCTTCGTGAACCTGGTCGAACCGGGCGATACCGTCATCGTCTGCCGCAACGGCGTGTTCGGCGGCCGCATGCTGGAGAACGTGAAACGCTGCGGCGGCGTGCCGGTGGTGGTGGATGATGCCTGGGGCACCGCGGTGGATCCCGCCAAGGTGCGCGCGGCCTTCGAGGCCAATCCGCAAGCGCGGGTGCTCGCCTTCGTGCATGCGGAGACCTCCACCGGCGCCCAGTCCGACGCCGCGGCGCTGGCCGCCATCGCCCGCGAGTTCGGCGCGCTGACCATCATGGACTGCGTCACCTCGCTCGGCGGCACGCCGGTGCTGATCGACGAATGGGGCATAGACGCCGCCTACTCCGGCAGCCAGAAATGCCTCTCCTGCACGCCCGGCCTGTCGCCGGTGACCTTCTCCGAGCGCGCGGTGGAACGGGTGCGCGCCCGCCGCATGCCGGTGCAGAGCTGGTTCCTGGACCTCAACCTGGTGCTGGGCTACTGGCAGTCCGGCGGTCGCCGCACCTACCACCACACCGCGCCGGTGAATCCGATGTATGCGCTGCACGAGGCGCTGGTGATGCTGCGCGAGGAAGGCCTGGAGAACGCCTGGGCCCGCCACCGCGCGATGCACCTGCGGCTGAAGGCGGAGCTGGAAGCGCTGGGCCTGAGTTTCGTCGTCGCCGAGCAGGATCGCCTGCCGCAGCTGAACGCGGTGCATGTGCCGGCCGGCGTGGACGAAGCCGCAATCCGCACCCGCCTGCTGACGGAGTTCGACCTGGAGATCGGCGCCGGCCTCGGCGACATGGCCGGCAAGATCTGGCGCATCGGCCTGATGGGCCATTCCGCCCGTGAAGAGAACGTGCTGCGCTGCGCGGATGCGCTGCGCCAGTGCCTGGGCGGCGAGCGCATGGCGGCCTGAGTTCAGCCCACGCCCGCCTAGCCCGGCTGACGCCGGGATGACCCCGGCTTGGCCACCACGCAGAAACGACAACGCCGGCTTCACGCCGGCGTTGTTTCATCCATCCGCCTAGAGGCAAAAGCCGCAGCCTGAACGGCTTGCGGCCCCTGCCCGCGCGGGGATCAGAGGTTTTCCAGCCGCAGCCGGGTGACCTTGCCCTGCACCACCGGCAGCGCCTCGATCTTGGCGATGGCGGCGTTGGCATTCTTCTCCACCGTCTGGTGGGTCAGCATGATGATGTCGGTCTGGGCTTCACCCTCGCCCGGCTCCTTCTGGATCATCGCATCGATGGAGATCTGGCTGTCGGCCAGGATGCGGGTGATGTCGGCGAGCACGCCCGGCTTGTCCTCCACCCGCAGGCGCAGGTAGTAGGAGGTAACGACCTCGTCGATCGGCAGCACGGCCACGTCCTGCATCTGGTCCGGCTGGAAGGCCAGGTGCGGCACGCGGTGCTCCGGATCGGCGGTGTGCAGGCGGGTGACGTCCACCAGGTCGGCGATGACGGCCGAGGCGGTCGGCTCGGCACCGGCGCCCTTGCCGTAGTACAGCGTGGCGCCGACGGCGTCGCCCTGCACCAGCACCGCGTTCATCGCGCCTTCGACGTTGGCGATCAGGCGCTTTTCCGGGATCAGTGTCGGATGCACCCGCAGCTCCACGCCTTCTTCACGGCGACGGGCGATGCCCAGCAGCTTGATGCGGTAGCCCAGTTGTTCGGCGTAGGTGATGTCCACCGCCTGCAGCTTGGTGATGCCTTCCACATAGGCCTTGTCGAACTGCATCGGGATGCCGAAGGCGATGGCGCTCATGATGGTCGCCTTGTGCGCGGCATCCACGCCCTCGATGTCGAAGGTGGGATCGGCTTCGGCGTAGCCCAGCGCCTGGGCTTCCTTCAGTACTTCGGCAAAGGGCAGGCCCTTGTCGCGCATTTCCGACAGGATGAAGTTGGTGGTGCCGTTGATGATGCCGGCCAGCCACTGGATGCGGTTGGCGGACAGGCCTTCGCGCAGCGCCTTGATGATGGGGATGCCACCGGCGACCGCCGCCTCGAAGGCGACCATCACACCCTTCTTCTGCGCGGCGGCGAAGATCTCGTTGCCATGCACCGCGAGCAGCGCCTTGTTGGCGGTGACCACGTGCTTGCCGTTCTCGATCGCCTTCATCACCAGCTCGCGGGCCACGCCGTAGCCACCGATCAGCTCGACGACGATATCCACTTCCGGGTCGGCAACCACGGCGAAGGCATCATCGGTCAGCTTGACCTCGTCGCCGGCCGCGACGCTGCGGGCCAGCTCGAGGTTCCTGTCGGCCACCGTGGTAATTCGGATCGGACGCCCGGCGCGGCGGGTGATTTCCTCCGCATTGCGTTTGAGGACGGTGTAGGTGCCACCACCTACGGTTCCGATGCCCAGCAGGCCAACGTTGATCGGTTTCATTCAGTGCTTCCGTGTGTGTCGTTGAGAGTGATTCAGGTGCCGTGGCGCTTGCGGTAGCCGTCGAGGAAACGGGCAATGCGGCCAATGGCATCCCGCAGGTCGTCCTCGTGCGGCAGGAAGACCAGGCGGAAGTGGTCGGGCTGGATCCAGTTGAAGCCGGTGCCCTGCACCAGCAGTACCCGCTCGGCTTCCAGCAGTTCGGCGATGAAGGCCTGGTCGTCGGCGATCGGGTACATCTTGGGATCCAGCCGCGGGAACATGTACAGCGCGGCCTTGGGCTTGACGCAGCTGACGCCGGGAATGGCGGTGATCAACTCGTGCGCCAGGTCGCGCTGGCGGCGCAGGCGGCCGCCGGGGCCGACCAGATCGTCGATGCTCTGGTAGCCGCCCAGCGCGGTCTGGATGGCGTACTGGCCGGGCACGTTGGCGCACAGGCGCATCGAGGCCAGCATGTTCAGGCCTTCGATGTAATCCTGGGCGTGGCGCTTGTCGCCGCACACCACCATCCAGCCGGCGCGGTAGCCGCAGGAGCGGTAGTTCTTGGACAGGCCGTTGAAGATGATGGTGAGCACTTCATCCGACAGCGAGGCCAGCGAGATGTGGGTGGCGCCGTCGTACAGCACCTTGTCATACACCTCGTCCGCATACAGGATCAGGCCGTGCTGGCGGGCGATGTCCACGATGCCGCGCAGCGTCTCTTCCGGATACAGCGCACCGGTCGGGTTGTTCGGGTTGATCAGCACCAGCGCGCGGGTGTTCGGCGTGATGCGGCTGCGGATGTCGTCCAGGTCCGGCAGCCAGCCGTTGGCTTCGTCGCAGACGTAATGCACCGGCGTGCCGCCGGAGAGGCTGACCGCGGCGGTCCACAGCGGGTAGTCCGGCGCCGGCACCAGCACCTCGTCGCCGGCATCCAGCAGCGCGTTCATCGCCATCACGATCAGTTCGGACACGCCGTTGCCGATGTAGATGTCTTCCAGCGTCACACCCTTGATGTGCTTCTGCTGGGTGTAATGCATGATCGCCTTGCGCGCAGCGAAAATGCCCTTGGAATCCGAGTAGCCGGCCGAATTCGGCAGGTTGCGGATCATGTCCAGCTGGATCTCTTCCGGCGCGTCGAAGCCGAAGGAGGCCAGGTTGCCGATGTTCAGCTTGGTGATCTTGAGGCCCTCGTCCTCCATCTGCTTGGCGCGGACCAGCACCGGGCCGCGGATGTCGTAGCAGACGTCGGCGAGCTTGGCGGACTTCTTGACCGGACGCGGTACGGCGGCTGCGGCGGCCTCGGCCTTGACCACCGGTTCCGTGGGTGCCATTGCCAGATTCAGAGTCTTCGCCGCATTCATGTCCGTAGGGTCCTGTGTCGTGGAGGTTTGGCACGCGTCGGTGCCGGGAAAGCGCGGACCGCCTTCCGGCCGCTGCATCGCAGCTGCCGCCCCCGGCGGGCGCCGCGCGCCGGATCGGGGAAAAAGGGTGCTATCTTAGCCCCGCCCGCCGCAGCGCGGCAATTGACGCGGAGCCCCCTCTACTCCGCCCGGACCGCCCGCCATGAAGCTCAATCTGGATCGCAATTCCACGGCCAATGTCGTCACCGGCTACGGCCCCGGCCACCTGCTGATCAACAAGGTGCGCCACGACGGCAACCTGCTGCTCACCGCCGACCGCGTCGTCACCGGCTGGGCACCCGGCGGCTTCGCCGGCCTCACTGCCGAGGACTTCGCCGCGGCGCGCGAACTCGGCACCGAAATCGTCATCATCGGCACCGGCGAACGCCAGCGCTTCCCCGCGCCGGCACTGCTGCGGCCGCTGATCGACGCCCGTGTGGGCTTCGAGATCATGGATCTCGCCGCCGCCTGCCGCACCTACAACATCCTCGTCGGCGAAAGCCGCTCGGTTGCCGCCGCGCTGATGTTCGACGCCGCCGCCTGAGCGCGGCGCCGTTCCGGGCTGGCTTGTCTACGGAGCGCGATTGTCAGCCGCGCCCACTGTGCATTACGCTGCGGTCAGGCCAATCACAGGAGGCAACATGACCGCAACGTCCGCGCCAGATTTCAGCCTGGCCGCCACCGGCGGCAGCACCGTGGCGCTCTCCGCGCTGCGGGGCAGCAAGGTGGTGCTGTACTTCTACCCCAAGGACAACACCCCCGGCTGCACCAACGAAACCAAGGATTTCGGCGCGCTCCACCCTGCCTTCGCCGAGGCGGGCTGCAAGGTGTTCGGCATTTCCCGCGACAGCCTGAAGTCGCACGAGAACTTCAAGGCCAAGCTCGAACTTCCCTTCGAACTCATTTCCGACCCTGAGGAGACCGCCTGCAACGCTTTCGGCGTGATGAAGATGAAGAACATGTATGGCAAGCAGGTCCGCGGCGTGGAACGCAGCACCTTCGTGATCGCCGCCGACGGCACCCTCGCCCGCGAATGGCGCGGCGTTAAGGTTGCCGGCCATGCAGAGGAAGTCCTCGCCTTCGTCCGCTCGCTCTGAGCCCCCGTGGGCCGGGCGAAGCTCTCCGCCGCACACGCACGCAGCACCCCGATCGCGAACGGAGAAACGACCCGGCCAGCCCCTTACTTCCCCGCCAGCCAGAGGTCAACGATGCCAGCAGCCGCCACGTCCAGGAAAGAGAAAGCCGCCGCTCCCCGTGCCCGGCGCACGCCAAGCGCGGCGAAGACCAAGCTCTTCGTGCTCGACACCAACGTCCTGATGCACGATCCCACCAGCCTCTACCGCTTCGAGGAGCACGATATCTACGTGCCCATCATGACGCTGGAGGAGCTGGACAATAACAAGAAGGGCATGTCCGAAGTCGCCCGCAACGCCCGCCAGGCGAGCCGGATGATGGACGAGATCGTGTCCTCCTGCCTCGACAAGATGGAGGCCGGCATCCCGCTCAAGGAGCCGTCCCACGATCTGGCCACCGGCAAGCTCTTCCTGCAGACCGAGGCCATCAACGTCACCCTCCCCGCCGCGCTGCCCACCGCCAAGGGCGACAACCAGATCCTCGCGGTGGTGATGTTCCTCGCCGAGCGTTTCCCCGGCCGGCCGGTCATCCTGGTGTCCAAGGACATCAACATGCGCATCAAGGCCCGCGCCCTCGGCCTGGATGCGCAGGACTACTTCAACGACAAGGTGCTGGAGGATACCGACCTCCTCTACACCGGCACCCGCGAACTGCCGGCGGACTTCTGGGACACCCATGGCAAGGGCATGGAGTCGTGGAAGAACGAGGGCCGAACGCTGTACCGGCTGAAGGGCCCGCTGACCCCCAACCTGCTGATCAACGAGTTCCTCTACCAGGATGGCGAGACTCCGCTGGAGGCCTGGGTCAAGGAGAAGACAGGCCGCGTCGCGGTCATCGAAACCCTGATCGACTACAGCCACCAGAAGAACAACGTGTGGGGCATCACCTCGCGCAACCGGGAGCAGAACTTCGCCCTCAACCTGCTGATGAACCCGGAGATCGACTTCGTCACCCTGCTCGGCCAGGCCGGTACCGGCAAGACCCTGCTGACCCTGGCCGCCGGCCTCACCCAGGTACTGGAAACGAAGCGCTACTCCGAGATCATCATGACCCGCGTCACCGTGCCGGTGGGCGAGGACATCGGTTTCCTGCCGGGTACCGAGGAGGAGAAGATGGCGCCCTGGATGGGCGCGCTCGAGGACAACCTCGACGTGCTCAACGGCACCACCGGCGAGGGCGGCGACTGGGGCCGCGCCGCCACCCGCGACCTGATCCGCAGCCGCATCAAGATCAAGAGCCTCAACTTCATGCGCGGGCGCACCTTCATCAACAAGTTCCTCATCATCGATGAAGCGCAGAACCTCACGCCCAAGCAGATGAAGACGCTGATCACCCGCGCCGGCCCCGGTACCAAGGTGGTCTGCCTCGGCAATATCGCCCAGATCGACACGCCCTACCTCACCGAAGGCAGCTCAGGCCTCACCTTCGCGGTAGACCGCTTCAAAGGTTGGCCGCACTCCGGCCACATCACGCTGCAGCGTGGCGAGCGCTCCCGCCTCGCCGACCACGCAGCGGAAGTGCTGTAAAGCGCAAGCCCCGGTGACTGGAAAACAACAGCCACCGGGGCTAATTACTTCATAAGTAAAATATTAAAAATCAAACAAAAATGGGATTTCTGTTTAAATAACAAAATCTTGCAAAACACATCCTTGCAGCAGCCGTCAATGTGTGATCAGAGACCCGGTTTCCCCCTTCTGGGCATCAGGTTATGATCCGCGCGCATAAGTAAAACTACGATTGACGGAGCTGCCAGCACGCTGAAAGCCGCGTCCTCCAACGCTGGAACGCGCTGCCGCTCCACCCCCTGACTGGAGTTCGCAGCACCCCATGGACATGCGCGCAACGCGTCCCCCACCGGCCGCCCCCGAGGCAGCCTGGCCCCAGGAACGCTTCCTCGACCCCAAACGCCCCATCGTCACCAAAACCGACCTGGAAGGCCGCATCACCTACGCCAACCCGGCCTTCGTCGCCATCAGCGGCTTCTCCCGCGAAGAACTCATAGGCGCCAATCACAACATCGTCCGCCACCCGGACATGCCGAAGACGGCTTTCGCCGATCTGTGGCGCACCGTGCAGGCCGGCCACCCCTGGCGCGGCCTGGTGAAGAACCGCGCCAAGAACGGCGATTTCTACTGGGTGGATGCCTACGTCACCCCACTGACGGAGAACGGCAGAACCGTCGGCTACATGTCGGTACGCAACGCCCCCGGCAGCGCCGACAAGCAGGAAGCCGAAGCGCTGTACGCAGCGGTTTCGCGAGGCAGGCAGCAACTGCCGGCCACGCCGCTCGAAGGCGGAATGCCGCTGGGCTGGCTGAGCGGTGGCGGTCTGGCGCTCATCACCTTGCTTGGCGCGGGCAGCGCATTCACCTCCGGTTTCGTCGCCCTGAGTCTGCTAAGCCTGCAACTGCTGGTGGCCGTAAGCCTCTGGCTGATGCTGCGGGCGTCGGTGACTTCGCCACTGGAAGCCGCGCTGCAGCTCTTCCGCCAGGTCGCGGAAGGCAATCTGAAAGCGGAAATCGGCGCCCACGGCTGTCGGGAGCTGCGCGCCCTGCGTACCTCGGTACGCTCCATGCAGGTCAGCCTGCGCGCCCTGATCGGCGACGTGGTCTCCTCTGCCGGCGATACCGCCCGCGAAGCCGGTCTGCTCTACAGCAACGCCAAGCGCCTGCAGCAGGGCTCGCAGGAACAGGCCGACCAGATTTCCTCCTCGGCTGCCGCCATGGAGCAACTGGCGGTTTCCGTCAGCGAAATCGCCGGTACCACGGACAGCAGCGCCCGCGAAGCCGGCGAAGCCCTGCGCGTCACCGAGGAAGGCCAGCGCAACATGAACCACGCCGCCGACACCACCCACAAGGTGGCAGACGCGGTGGCGGACAACGAGCGCATGCTGGACGCGCTCTCCGAATCGGTGGAGAAGATAGGCGCGGTTGCCGCTTCCATCAGCCAGATCGCCAAACGCACCAATCTGCTGGCACTGAACGCCGCCATCGAAGCCGCCCGCGCCGGTGAGCAAGGCCGCGGCTTCGCGGTGGTGGCCGGCGAAGTTACCGAGCTGGCCGGGCAGACGCAGCACAGCACCGAGAACATCGCCAGCCTGGTGGCGGAGATCAACGAGCGCCGCGCGGGCGTGATCGCCAGCATGCGCTCGCTGCGCGAAGGCGTTTCCGACAGCGTCGGCACGATACGCACGGTGGTGTCCGAGCTGGAAGTCATCTCCCGCGCCAACACCACCGTCGCCGGCAATGCGGTGGAAGTGCAGCACATGCTGCGGCAGCAGGAGCAAGCCTCCAGCGAGGTCGCCAACATCATGGAACGCATGAGCGGCCTGACCGACGACAACCTGGACGCGGTCGGCCGGGTGGAACAGGCTGCCGGCGCGCTGGAGACCACTTCCCGCGAGCTGCAACTGCTGGTGGGCCACTTCGAACGCCGCATGTAAGCACCGCCAGTATGGCCAGGCTCCGGGCGCGCCGCTTCCGCCGCCCGGAACTTGCGCCAGATCAGTCCAGGCGGGGGCGCCAACCCTATAATCCGCCGTATTCCATTTGCGGATTGCGACATGACCGCCACCGCCGCCGAAATGCTGGTCGGAGCCAGTTCCGACTTCCTCAAGCGCTTCTCGCCCTTCAACCGCATGGAGACGGATGCGCTGGCCTTCCTGGCCCAGCGCGCGGTGCTCGTATTCCATCCCAAAGGCAGCGCCATCCTGACTCCGGAGATGGGCCAGGCGCGCAACTTCCACATCGTCCAGCGCGGCAAGGTACAGGCCCGCCAGGTTGGCGCCGCCACCGTCACCGAGTACGCCAGCATGACGCTGGGGCCGGGCGAGTGCTTCCCCATCGGCGCCATCTCCGCCGCCCGGCCGTCCACCAACAGCTACCTGGCGGTGGAAGACAGCTTCTGCTTCCAGATCGGCGCCGAGGATTTCCTGCAGTTGATGCAGATGAGCCCGGTGTTCCACCTCTTCTGCACCCAGTACATCGCCAGCCTGCTCAACCAGTCGCGCCAGCAGCTGCAGACCACCTTCACCCAGCGCGCCGCCGAGCAGCAGACGATGACCACACCGCTGGGCCAGCTGGTCAAGCAGGCGCCCATCCACGTCCCCCCGGAAACGCCGACCCGCGGCGCGCTGGAAAAGATGGCGGAGCATCACATCGGCTGCATGGTGGTCGCGGACCAGGACACCCGGCCGGTCGGCATCCTCACCCAGAGCGATCTGCTTCCGCGGGTGGTGCTGCCGGGCTTCGACCTGTCGCGCCCCATCAGCGAGGTGATGACCGCCAATCCGCATCAGCTGCCCGCCAGCGCGTCCGCCTACGACGCCGCGCTGGAAATGGCCACCCACGGCGTGCGCCACCTGCTGGTGATCGACAACGACGGCAAGCTGAAGGGCGTGGTCTCGGAACGGGATCTGTTCTCCCTGCAGCGCATCAGCCTGCGCCAGATCCGCGCCGGCATCGAAAGCGCCCAGGATGTGGAGGCGCTGCAACGCGCCAGCCGCGACATCCGCTCGCTGGCGCTCAACCTCATCGCCCAGGGCGTGGGTGCGGAACAGCTCACCCAGTTCATCTCCGCCCTGAACGACGCCCTCACCCGCCGCATCATCGCCCTGGCGCTGGAACAGCACGACCTCTACGGCATCGACCACGCCTGGTTCGCCTTCGGCTCCGAAGGCCGTCACGAGCAGACGCTGTCCACCGATCAGGACAACGGCATCGTCTGGCAATACCCCGAACTGCAGGATGTTGAACGCATACGCCAGCGCCTCATCTCCTTCGCCCGCGACGTCAACGAGAGCCTCGCCGCCTGTGGCTTCCCGCTGTGCAAGGGCAACATCATGGCCAGCAACCCTGAGCTCTGCCTGACGCTGGACGAATGGAAGGAACGCTTCGGCCACTGGATACGCGAGCCCGACCCGCAGGCTCTGCTCAACGCCTCCATCTTCTTCGACTTCCGCGTGCTCCACGGCAACGAGCGCCTGGGCGACCAGCTGCGCAACTGGCTCAACCGCAGCGCCCGCAACACCCCGGCCTTCCTGCGCATGATGGCCTCCAACGCCCTGCAGGTGTCGCCACCGCTGGGCCGCATCCGCGATTTCGTGCTGGAAGACGACGGCACCATAGACCTGAAGACCTGCGGCGCCCGCCTGTTCGTGGACGCCGCCCGCATCCTCGCCCTGCGCACCGGGGTGGATTCCAGTTCCACCGCCCAGCGCCTGCGCCAGGCCGCCAACCGGCTGGGTGGCCAGCAGGAGGAAGTCGCCGCCATCCTCGACGGCTTTCACTTCATCCAGCTGCTGCGGCTGCGCTCCCAGCACCTGGAAACCGAGCACGGCGCGCCAGGCGACAACAAGATCGATCCGGACAGCCTCAACGAGCTGGACAGACGCATCCTCAAGGAAGCCTTCCGCCAGGCGCGCAAGATCCAGCTACGCCTCAAGCTGGACTACCAGCTATGAACAACTGGCTTACCCGCCTGCTGTCCGGCAATCCGCGCAACAATCCAGATCTGCCGCACTTCGAAACCCGCTATGCGGTGATCAACACCGAAGCCAGCGGGCTGAACCCGGACAGCGACCGCCTGCTCGCGGTGGCCGCCATCGGCATCGAAGGCGGCGTCATCGACCCCAACAACAGCTACTACGCCGCAACCACGCCGTCGGCCGACGAGGCCCTCGCCGGCCTGCTCGATTTCATCCACGACAAGCCGGTGGTCGCCTTCAACACCAGCCTGCAACGTGCCCTGCTCGACCGCTCGCTGGGCGACAAGGCGGATGCGCTGGCACAGACCACCTGCCTGGATCTCTATTACCTTCTGCCAGCCCTGTTCCCGGAGAAGCGCGATCTCCCCGGGCGGCTGGCCGACTGGATGGCGCTGTTCGACATCGAGACCTTCCAGCGCCATCACGCATTGGGCGATGCCTGGGCCATCGCCCAGCTTTTCCTCGCCGTCCAGGGCCGTGCCCTGAGCCAGGGCCTGGTCACCGCCAGCGCCCTTCACGACGCCGAACACGCCTACCGCCAGCTCAGACGTCAGGCATAGGCCGCGGCCCTGACACCCCACTGCCTGTTCAAACTTCGACAGATGCCACCTCAGGGCGAGTAAGCGTTTACACCTACGCCTCTCATGCGTATAGTCCGGCCGATGCGCGTCCGACCAACCTTCCTTGCCCTCGCCTTGTCCGCGGCACTGCTCTCACCGGCGCAAGCCCATGAAGCCGCCGTTCCGGCCCGGGAAGAGGCCCACGGAACGCTGATGTCGGAGTACTCGGATGCCGTTCAGGACCTGGTCAACCAGGGCATGAGCTACCTCGGCATCCGCTATCGCTTTGGCGGTACTTCCCCGGAAACCGGCATGGACTGCAGCGGCCTCGTGCAGAACGTGTTCCGGAATGCGGTCGGCCTCGACCTGCCCCGCACCGCCCGCGAAATGTCGTCCCTGGGCGACAAGATCAACAAGCAGGAGTTGAAGCCGGGCGACCTCGTCTTCTTCAACACCATGCGCAAGGCGTTTTCCCATGTGGGCATCTACATGGGTGAAGGCCGCTTCCTCCACGCCCCTGCCCGCGGTGGCGAAGTCCGCATCGAAAGCATGTCCACCGCCTATTGGGCCAAGCGTTTCAACGGCGCCCGTCGGCTGGTGAACGAAGAAGAGGCGCTGCCGCTGGGCCACTGAGGCCAGCGGCAGCGCCTCTTCCGGCTGCTCGCATCCAGTTCCTTACAGGCTTACGCCTTATTTCTTGCGCTTGCTGCTCTTGCAGCTGCCGTTGCACGCACCGCAATCCTCGGTGATGCGCTTGCCCAGGGCCTGCTGCAGCGCACACACCGAGCGCCGACAACAAACGAACATCACACCTTCCCGGCTGGCAGCTTCGCGGAAACGCTGCATCACGTTGTGGCCGAGGAAATCGGTGAAGAGAATCACCATCTGGATGCCGGAGGGCAGCGGAGCGGTGCGCCGCTGATGGCTGCTGTCACGGCCGCTCACATGCGCCGCGATGCTGATACCAAACTGCTGCAGGACATCCGGGATATTGCCGAGACGATCGGCGCCAACAATCAGTGCGTTCATGCGATCTTCCTGTATGCGAACAATTCTCATCCGCATCATGGCTGCAAACCCTGAGCTTTGCAACTGAGAATTTGTATCATTACCAGCTGAAGACCTTCTCGCGACTACATTTGTTGCTCACGAGAGCAGCGGAAAACGGCAAAAACCATTTCAGCACAAAGGGATAAGCTCATCCCCAGCCACGGATGCATAATCCCCAAGACGAGCATCTTTCCCGCCGCGCCATGCCTTTTCCACTTCCCATGCTTTCGACAAGCTGCATTTGTCCCTCGCGACCGCCCTGCTTTTCCCTTCGTCGATCGCATCCGGGCGGCCCTGGCGGCCGCGCAATCCCATGATTCCCTGGCTCACCGACCGCCCCTTCTTTCCGCCGGTCGAACAGGCACTGGTGGAACCCAATGGCCTGCTCGCCGCCGGCGGGCGGCTGACGCCCGAATGGCTGCTCGCGGCCTACCAACGCGGCATCTTTCCCTGGTACAGCGCCGGCGAACCCCTGCTGTGGTGGAGCCCGAATCCACGCCTGATACTGGAACCTGCGGCGATACGCATCACCCGCTCGCTACGCAAGACCTTGCGCAGCGAGCGCTTCGAGGTCCGGCTGGATACCGTTTTCGAAACCGTATTACGCGAATGTGCCGCGCCGCGCGAACCGGGTGGCGGAACCTGGATCACGCCCGAAATGCAGGCGGCCTACTGCCGCATGCACGAACTCGGCTACGCCCACAGCGTGGAATGCTGGCGCGACGGCAAGCTGGTTGGCGGCCTTTACGGCATGGCGCTGGGCCGCGCCTTCTTCGGCGAATCCATGTTCTCGCGCGAAAGCGACGCCTCCAAAGTGGCACTGGCCCACCTGGCGCGCTTCCTTGAGCGGCGAGAATATGCCGTGATAGATTGCCAGATGACCACTGCCCACCTGCTCTCCATGGGCGCGCGCGAAGTGCCGCGGCGGGAATTCTGCGCCGGCCTCGCCCGCTGGACCCATGAAGGAGAACCGCCCGCACGCTGGAACAACGAGGCGCTGGTGGACATCGACTGGACCTGACGGAGATTGCTCGAAGCTGAGCGCGAAGAACGATGCAGCAGGACTACCCCTACGCGCTGATCCAGTTCTACGCCACCGCGCCCTACGCGTGTTCCTACCTGCCTGACCGCATGGCGCGCTCCCAGGTCGCCACCCCCGGCCACCTCATCGATCCGCAGGTCTACAGCGAACTGGTGCGCCGCGGCTTCCGTCGCAGCGGCGTGTTCACCTACCGGCCGCATTGCGATCACTGCAACGCCTGCGTGCCGGTGCGCATCCCCATCGCCCGCTTCGAACCGGACCGCAGCCAGCGTCGCGCCTATAAGCGCCATGCCAACCTGGTCACCGACGAGCATCCGCTGGTGTTCTCCGAAGAGCACTACATGCTCTACCAGCGCTACCAGGCCTCCCGCCATGCCGGCGGCGGCATGGACCAGGACAACCGTGAGCAGTACGCCCACTTCCTGCTGCAAAGCCATGTGGACACCCGGCTGGTCGAGTTCCGCGAGGATGGCGTGCTGCGCATGGTGAGCGTGATCGACCGCCTCACCGACGGACTCTCCAGCGTCTATACCTTCTACGACCCGGAAGTGACCGCCAGCGCCTACGGTACCTACGGCATCCTGTGGCAGGTCGAGGCCTGCCGCCGGCTCCGCCTGCCCTATCTCTACCTCGGCTACTGGATAGGCGAGAGCCGCAAGATGGCTTACAAGGCGCGCTTCCAGCCGCTGGAAGGCTATCGCGACGGCGACTGGCGACTGCTGGACACCTCCGCCCACGAAAGTTGAGCGTCGGTAACAAGCGGTTCGCCGAGCAAGACGCGAATCGTTACAATCCCGCGATGCTCTACGACCTCGCCCGCCCCCTGCTGTTCTCGCTGGATGCCGAGACAGCCCACGAACTGGCCATCGCCTCCCTCAACCTCGCCGGCCGCGCCCTCCCCGCCTGCAGCACCGATGCGTCCGACCCGGTGGACGTGATGGGCCTGCGCTTTCCCAACCGCGTCGGCCTCGCCGCCGGCCTGGACAAGAACGGCGAGGCGATAGACGGCCTCGCCCGCCTCGGCTTCGGCTTCCTCGAGATCGGCACGGTGACGCCGCGCCCGCAGCCGGGCAACCCGCGCCCCCGGCTGTTCCGGCTGCCGGAGGTGAAGGGCATCATCAACCGCATGGGCTTCAACAACCATGGGGTGGAGGCGATGGTGGCCAACATCCGCGCCGCCAAGTTCAAGGGCATCCTGGGGGTGAACATCGGCAAGAACCTCACCACGCCGCTGGAAAATGCTTTCGACGACTATCGCCTGTGCCTGGAAAAGGTCTATCCGCTGGCGAGCTACGTCACCATCAACGTCTCCTCGCCGAACACCAAGAACCTGCGCCAGCTGCAGGGCGGCAGCGAGCTGGACGACCTGCTCGGCCGGCTGAAGGCGGAGCAGCAGCGTCTGGCCGACCAGCACGGCCGCTACGTGCCGCTGACGCTGAAGATCGCGCCCGATCTGGAGGCCGCGCAGATCACCGAGATCGCCGACGCGCTGCGCCGCCACCGCATCGATGGGGTCATCGCCACCAACACCACGGTTTCGCGCGACAAAGTGCAGGGCCTGCGCTACGCCGAGCAGCAAGGCGGCCTTTCCGGCGCGCCGGTGTTCGAGGCTTCCACCGCGGTGGTCGCCCAGCTGGCCCAGGCGCTGGCGGGCGAACTGCCCATCATCGCCGCCGGCGGCATCACTGATGCCCGCTGCGCCCGCGCCAAGCTGGAGGCCGGCGCTGCCCTGGTCCAGCTTTACAGCGGACTGATCTACCGCGGCCCCGGCCTGGTCGGCGAATGCGTGCGCGCCACCACGGAAGCACTGGCCGCCTGAGCCACGCTTGAACGACTGGAAACCGCCCAGGGAGCAGACCGGCCCTCGGCGGCCTTTTCAAACGCACCGCTGAACCCAAGCCCCTCGCCGGCCTCAGGCCCGCGGGCTTGAGCCGCCCCGCCCGGCGGCGCGATAATCCGCCGATTCCAGCCTGCCCCGGGGCCATGAGCCATTACCTCTTCATCGTCATTGGCGCCGTCCTCGTCAATAACGTCGTCTTCGTCCGCATTCTTGGCCTGTGCCCCTTCATGGGCGTGTCCAAGAAGCTGGAGACCGCGGTCGGCATGGGGCTGGCGACCACCTTCGTGCTCACGTTGGGTGCCGGCAGCAGCTACCTGATAGACCGCTACCTGCTGCAGCCGAACGATCTCGCCTATCTGCGCACGCTGTCCTTCATCGTCGTCATCGCCGCCATCGTCCAGCTCACCGAGCTGGTCATCCAGAAGAGCAGCCCGCTGCTGCACCAAGTGCTGGGCATCTACCTGCCGCTGATCACCACCAACTGCGCGGTGCTGGGCATTCCGCTACTGAACGTCGGCATGGGCCACGACCTGCTGGAATCGCTGCTGTTCGGCTTCGGCTCCTCCGCTGGTTTCACCCTGGCGCTGATCCTGTTCGCCGGGCTGCGCGAACGGCTGGAAGGCGCCGACGTACCGGGTCCGTTCAAGGGCACCGCCATCGCCATGATCACCGCCGCCTTCATGAGCCTCGCCTTCATGGGCTTTGCCGGACTGGACCGTTTCCACTGAACGGCCCACGCCACGACCACCCGCCATGCTCTCCGCCCTGCTCGTGATGACCGGTATCGCCCTCGCAATCGGCGCCACGCTGGGTTACGCCGCGGTGCGCTTCCGCGTGGAAGGCGATCCGCTGGTGGAGAAGATAGACGCCATCCTGCCGCAGACGCAGTGCGGCCAGTGCGGCTACCCCGGCTGCAAGCCTTACGCCCAGGCCATCGCCGGCGGCGAGGCGGAGATCAACCAGTGCCCGCCGGGCGGCGAGGAAGGCATACGCAAGCTGGCCGACCTGCTGGGCCGCGAGGTCAAGCCGCTGTCGGAAGAGCACGGCGTCGAGAAACCGAAGGCGGTGGCGGTGATCGACGAGCAGACCTGTATCGGCTGTACCTTGTGCATCCAGGCCTGTCCGGTGGATGCCATCGTCGGCGCCGCCAAGCAGATGCACACCGTGGTGGAGAAGCTCTGTACCGGCTGCGAGCTGTGCGTGGCGCCCTGTCCGGTGGATTGCATCAGCATGGTGACGCAGGCGGAAACCGTGCAGACCTGGAAGTGGCGCTACCCGGTGACGCCGCTGCGGGTCGAAGGAAAACGGGCGGCATGAAGGCGCTGCGCAAGCTGTTTTCCTTCAATGGCGGGGTGAAGCCGGAACCGAACAAGGCGGCTTCCACCACCGAGCCCATCGCCATCGCACCGCTGCCGGCACGGCTGGTGGTACCGCTGTGGCAGAGCGCCGGCGCGGCGGCGCTGCCGCTGGTACAGGCCGGCGACCGGGTGCTCAAGGGCCAGTGCATCGGCGCGGCGGACGGCGGGCTGTCGGTCGCGGTCCATGCGCCCACCTCCGGCACGGTGCTGGAAGTCGGTCCGCAGCCGATGGCGCACCCCTCCGGCCTGCTGGCGTCCGCCGTCGTGCTGGCTGCGGACGGCGAGGATCGATGGGCCGGACTGGAACCGGTCAACGTCGCCGGCACGCCGCCTGATGCCTTGCGCGACCTGCTGCGCGATGCCGGCATCGTCGGCCTGGGCGGCGCCGTCTTCCCCAGCCACCAGAAGCTGCGTCCCGGCCAGCAAGGCACCCGCACGCTGATCATCAACGGCGCCGAGTGCGAGCCCTTCATCACCTGCGACGACATGCTGATGCGGGAACGCGCCGCCGGCATCCTGCGCGGTGCGCTACTGATGAAACACATCCTGCAGGCACAGGAAATCCTCATCGGCATCGAGGACAACAAGCCTGAAGCCCTCGCCGCCATGCGGGCTGCCGCCGGCGACGAGGCGGAAGTCATCGCCGTGCCCACCCGCTACCCGGCCGGCGGCGCCAAGCAACTGATCCGGGTGCTGACCGGCATCGAGGTACCGCACGGCCGCCGCTCCACCGACTACGGCGTGCAGTGCTTCAACGTCGGCACCGCCTTCGCCATCCATCAGGCGCTGGACTTTGGCCGGCCGCTGATCTCGCGGGTGGTCACCGTGGCCGGCAACGTCGCCCGGCCGCGCAACTACGAAGTGCTGATCGGCACGGCGATGCGAGAGGTGGTGGCGCTGGCCGACCCGCGGCCGGACACCCGGCGCTACATCATGGGCGGCCCGATGATGGGCGTGCCCATGCCAGATTTCGACGTGCCGGTGGTCAAGGCCACCAACGCCGTCCTCGCCAGCAGCCCGACGCTGTTCCCACCCGCGCCGCCGGAACAACCCTGCATACGCTGCGGCGAATGCGCCCGCGCCTGTCCGGCCGACCTCCAGCCGCAAGAGCTCTACTGGTTCAGCCGCGCCCGCAACTTCGGCAAAGCGCAGGAATACCACCTGTTCGACTGCATCGAATGCGGCTGCTGCGCCTACGTCTGCCCAGCCCACATCCCCCTGGTGGATTACTACCGCTACGCCAAGAGCGAAATCTGGGCGCACGAACGCGAGAAAGACGCCGCCGACGCCGCCCGCCAGCGCTTCGAATTCCGCAACTTCCGCCAGGAGCGCGAGGAAAGCGAGAAAGCCGCCAAGCTGGCCGCGCGCAATGCCGCGGCGGCGGCCGCGGCAAGTGCGGACACGGGCGAATCCGCATCCACCGACGCCCAGGCAGAGACCACCGCCTCCTCCGCAGAGGACAAGAAGAAAGCCTTGATCGCCGCCGCCCTGGCCCGCGCCCAGGCGCAGCAAACCGCCGCGCCACCGCGCAACACCGACAACCTCAGCGCGGAAACGCAGGCTGAAATCGCGGCCATCGATGCCCGGCGTCAGCAGGCCTCGGCCGCGCCCCCGGCCGCTGCGCCAGAGACACCCGCCGCCAGCGCCGCCGACAAGAAGAAAGCCCTGATCGCCGCCGCCATGGCCCGCGCCCAGGCCCAGCAGGCCGCCGCGCCGCCGCGCAACGTCGATGATCTCAGCCCGGCGACCCAGGCCGAGATCGCCGCCATCGAAGCCCGGCGCCAGCAGGCTGCCGCCAGCGACGATCAGCCCCCGGACTCGCACAAATGACGCACTCCCCCTACCTCCGGCAGGCACCCAGCGTGCGCGGCGTGATGCTGACGGTGCTGCTCGCGCTGCTGCCGGGCATCGCCGTCTATGTCTGGCAGTTCGGCGCTGGCATCCTGGTCAATCTGCTGCTCGCCAGCGTCGTGGCGGTGGCGGCGGAAGCCGCGGTGCTGCAGCTGCGCGGCCGCGCCGTCGGACTGGCGGTGGGCGATCTCTCCGCCCTGGTCACCGCCTGGCTGGTCGCGCTGTCATTGCCGCCGCTGGTGCCCTGGTGGCTGACGGTGCTGGCGGTGCTGATCGCCATCGTCGCCGCCAAGCACCTCTACGGCGGCCTCGGCCAGAACCCATTCAACCCGGCGATGGCGGCCTATTGCACGATGATCGTCGCCTATCCGGCACTGATGTCGCAGTGGCCGGCGCCCGGCCAGCTGGATTTCGGCACGCAGCTGGACCTCATCCTCGGCGGCGCGAGGAACATCGACGCCATCAGCAGCGCCACCGCGCTGGATGCCCTGCGCACCGGCCTGCGCGCACCAGCCGCCACGGTGGATGCGCTGCGCCAGACCTCGCCTTTCGGCACCCTCGGCGGCAGCGGCTGGGAATGGGTGGGCGCGGCCTACCTGCTCGGTGGCCTCCTGCTGCTCGCCCGCCGCGTCATCACCTGGCACATGCCGCTGGCTTTCCTGCTCACGCTGGCGCTGGTGTCCGGCACGGCCTGGCTGATACAGCCAGCGCAGTTCGCCCCGCCGTGGTTCCACATCGCCTCCGGCGGCGCACTGCTGGCCGCCTTCTTCATCATCACCGATCCGGTTTCCGGCGCCACCACGCCGCGCGGCAAGCTCATCTTCGGCGCCGGCATCGCCCTCGTCGCCTGGCTCATCCGCAGCTTCGGCGCCTATCCGGAAGGCATCGCCTTCGCCGTACTGCTGATGAACATCTGCGTGCCGTTAATCGACATGAAGACCCAGCCGCCCGTCTTCGGCCACCGCGGAGGCGAGTCGCCATGAGCAACGAAGCCGCGCCGAACGCCGCCCGGACCGCGCTGCGCACCGCCGCCATCATGCTGCTCTTCACCCTGATCTTCACTGCGGTGATGGCCTACACCTACCACACCACCCGGCCAGCCATCGAAGCCTCCCGCGAGCAGGAACAGATGCGGCTGGTGGACGAGGTGCTGCCGCCGGGCAGCTACGACAACGCCTTGCTGGAAGACTACGTGCTCGTCGGCGACACCCCGCCACCCGGCCTGGACAAGGGCGCCCGCATCTGGCGCGCGCGCCGTGCCGGCGAGCCGGCTGCGCTGGTGATGGAGGCCCTGGCGCCGGACGGCTACGCCGGCCGTATCGCCCTGCTCGTCGCGCTGGGCGCCGATGGCCGGGTGAGCGGCGTGCGCGTCACCGCCCACAAGGAAACGCCGGGCCTGGGCGACTACATCGACCCGCGCAAGGACCGCGACAAGCACTCGCCCTGGATCGCCCAGTTCGACGGCCGCAGCAACGAAGCCGCCAGCTGGCTGCCGACCAAGGACGGCGGCACGCTGGCCTATCGCAGCGGCGCCACCATCAGCGCCCGTGCCGTCGGCCAGGCGGTGGGCCGCGCCGCCGGCTGGGCCCGGGCCCAGGGCCGGCAGCTCTACGACGCCCCCACCGGCAGCCGCCTACCCTGAGGAACGCGCCATGACCCGCCAGGAATTCCGCGAACTCGCCTACAACGGTCTGTGGAAGCAGAACCCCGGCCTCGCCCAGTTGCTGGGCCTGTGCCCGCTGCTGGCCATCAGCACCAACATGGTCAATGCGGTCAGCCTCGGGCTGGCGACCATCCTGGTGATGGCGCTCTCCAATCTGGCGGTGGCCTGCCTGCGCAACTTCATCCCTTACGAGATCCGCATCCCGGTCTTCATCCTCATCATCGCCGCGCTGGTCACCGTGGTGGATCTGGCCTTCAACGCCTATTTCCACAGCCTCTACCTGGTGCTGGGCATCTTCATCCCGCTGATCGTCACCAACTGCATCGTGCTCGCCCGGGTGGAGGCCTACGCCGCCAAGAACCCGGCGCTGACCTCCACGGTGGACGCCATCATGATGGGCGCCGGCCTGCTGGGCGTGCTCGCGGTGCTCGGCGCGCTGCGCGAACTGGCCTCCAGCGGCACCCTGCTGGCCGGCATCGAAATGCTGCTGCCCGGCGCCAGCGCACTGCAACTCTTCGGCGACGACTACCCCGGCTTCCTGCTGGCCACGCTGCCACCGGGTGCCTTCTTCACCCTCGGCTGCCTGATCGCCGCCTACAACGCCATCAACCAGCGCCGCGCCGCCCGCCGCCTGCAACCTCCCCGGCCTGCGACGGACGGACAGGCCACCACAAACACCCCTCTCACTTCCTGACTGCCCATCACGATGCCCACGATGAAACGCGAAGCGATACGCGAGTTCTTCCGCCGCCTCGCCGAAGCCAACCCCGAGCCCAAGACCGAACTCGAATACGGCAGCGCCTACCAGTTGCTGGTCGCCGTCGTCCTCTCCGCCCAGGCCACGGACAAAGGCGTGAACATCGCCACCCGCAAGCTCTTCGCGGTGGCGCCAACGCCGGAGGAAATGGTGACCCTGGGCGAAGCCGGGGTGACCGAGTATGTGAAGACCATAGGCCTGTTCCGCAACAAGGCGAAGAACGTGGTGGCGCTGTCCCGCCTGCTGCTGGAACGCCATGGCGGCGAAGTGCCGCAACAGCGCGAGGCGCTGGAAGCCCTGCCTGGCGTCGGCCGCAAGACCGCCAACGTGGTGCTCAACACCGTGTTCCGGCATCCGGTGATGGCGGTGGATACCCACATCTTCCGCGTCTCCAACCGCACCGGCCTCGCCCCCGGCAAGGATGTGGTCGAGGTGGAACACGCGCTGCTGAAGCGCGTTCCCAAGGATTACCTGCTGGATGCCCACCATTGGCTCATCCTGCACGGACGCTACGTCTGCGTCGCCCGCAAGCCCCTGTGCGGACAATGCAACGTGCGCGATCTGTGCTGTTTTCGAGACAAGACCGCCTGAAGGCGGCCGCCCCCAAGGAGAAACATCGATGTTCAATCCCAGCCGCGACCAGGTCCGTTCCTTTTTCATCGAAGCCTGGCGCAAGCACCGCGCCCACGAAGTCCTGACTCCGCTGGAAGCGATCGCCGCCGACATCATCGGTCTGCACCCCGAATACCACGCCGTCGTGGAAGACCCGGATGCCATAGACCGCGATTTCAGCCCGGATGACGGACAGCTGAACCCCTTCCTACATCTTTCGCTGCACCTCGCCATCGAGGAACAGCTCTCCATCGACCAACCGCCGGGCATACGTGCCGCCTTCAACAGCGCCTGCGAGAAGCGCGGCAGCCGCCACGACGCCATGCACGACACACTGGAATGCCTGGGAGAAACGCTGTTCGACGCCCAGCGCAAGGGCGGACAGCCGGATGGCGCGGCCTATGTCAGCTGCGTTTTACGCCGGGCCGAGCGCCACTGAGGAACACCCCTCGGATATCCGCTATTGCATAGCCCAAAAGGCAGAATGAAGAATGGCCGGCCGCCCACTCCGGGCATGAAAGCCTCTCCACCGAGAAAACGCCAATGTCTTCATTCCGCCTTCGCTTCGGTGCCTGGCTGCTTGCCCTGGCACCCGCCGCCGCAATCACCCTCGCAGCCCTGCCCGCCCATGCCAAAGAGATCGTCATCGGCCAGGTCGCGCCCTTCTCCGGCTCCCAGGCTGTCACCGGCAAGGCCATCCATGCCGGCGCCAAGCTCTACATCGACCATGTGAACAGCCAGGGTGGCATCAACGGCCAGCAGATCCGGCTGGTGACCCGCGACGACGCCCAGAAACCGCAGGAAACCGTGCGACTGGTGAAAAGCCTGGTGCAGGAGGAAGCGCCGGTGGCGCTGCTGGGTACGGTGGGCACCGACAACGTCAAGGCGCTGATCGATGATGGCGTGCTGGTGCGTAGCGCGCTGCCGCTGGTCGGCGCGGTGTCCGGCGCCAGCGCGGTCATCGGCGCACCTTCGGTATTCGTGGTCAAGGCCAGCTACCACGACGAAGTCACGCGGCTGTTCGAGCAGCTCTCCAACCTCACCATCACCCGCGTCGGACTGGTCTACCAGGACGATGCCCTCGGCCAGGATGTGCTCGGCGGCGCCGACAAGGCTGCCGCCAGCCACAACATCCAGCTGCTGGCCAAGGTCGGCTATGCGCGCAACACGACCGACGTCGGCGCGGCAGTGGCGGAAATGGTGAAGGCGGCACCGCAGGCCATCTTCCTCGGCGCCACCACCGCCGCCGCCATCGAGTTCGTCCGCCAGTACCGCGCCCGCGGCGGCTCAGCCACCATCTACGGCCTGTCCATCATCGACACGCAGCAGCTGCTGACCCAGCTCGGCCCGGATACAGCCCGCGGCTTCGCCTTCTCGGTGGTGCTGCCAATGGAAAGCCAGGCCACGCTGGCGGTGAACCGGGAATACGCGAAGCTGAAGGCCGGCGCCCAGAACCCGGACATTTCCGCCCGCTCCATCGAGGGCTTCATCGCCGCCAAGGCGCTGGTGGCCGCGCTGCGGCAAGCCAACAGCCCGCTGAAGGCGATGCAGTCCATGCGCAATCAGGATCTGGGCGGCTACCTGCTCGATTTCGGCACGCCGGGCCGCCCCGGCTCCGCGCTGGTGGATTTCGCCATGTTCGGCACCGGCGGCCGCATCATCCACTGAGCGCCGATGCGTTGGGGCCGGCGGCCAGCCGGCTCCGGCGGTTCAGATCGCCAGCTTGATCAGCGGGCGTAGCAACTCGATCTCGACCTTGTGTTCCGCAAGGCTCAACTGGTAGGCCACCGCGATCAAACGCGCCCGCGTCGTCAGCGATAGCTGGCGCGGCAAACTGGCCACCTCCAGTTCCACCGCCTCCACGCAGGCTTCCAGCAGATCCACCGCGATCACCGGCTCGCCGGCGGCAACCTCCACCGCCCTGCGGCCGGTCAATACATACAGTACGTCCACACCCTCGCTGGCAGCCGCCGCCAGGTAGGCCGCACCCGGCAGGCGTTCACCTTTTTCGTATTTCAATTGCGCTTGCTTCTGCACCCCTGCAAGCGAGCCGAAGTCGGCCTGGCTCATACCCAGACGCAACCGCTCACTTCTGAGCCGTTCTCCGATGGAGCCCATTCACATCCTGAAAGAAGTTGACAGGTACGCATTCGCGTATCACTATCTGAATTACGTAAGCTATTTGGAAACCCCGCACGGGAGCCTCCTGTCCAGCACCGTCATGCCAGAGCGCACGAATCTGAGCCCGAACAATGTCGTTCAGCACGGGCTGCAACTCATGGCGGTTTATGCGAATTCCGCAGAATCCGCAGCGGCCCGTTTTCTGGAAGGCCGGATAGCCGATCTCGAAGTTGCCGCCCAGACCATAGAACGCGACGCGGCCGCACTAAACACGACCTATACCACCCTTGCGCGTCTGCTCGAATTCGCCAATGCGCCCAACGAGCACCACATCCGCCTGACGACGGCACGTGACGCCCACCGGGATCGTCTGCACGCCCTGAATATCGGCATCTTTAGGGAATACCTGAAGAGAAGAGCAGGCTAAGTCTTTCGCGCCCCGCTGTCGGGGAATTGCGTCATGCTCGGCCAGCGATAGGAAAGCAGCCACCGGCGCCCTCGCCGGGACTCCCCTCCCCCGCCGCGGAACAGCCGCACATTATCCGCCCCCGCGCGCAAAAACCCTGCTTCCGCAGGGCTTTTCCCGATCAACGCTTCACGAACAACCCCTGCTGACTCGCAAACCAGGCAGCGAGGTCGGCCATGTCCTGCTTGGACAAAGCCTGTACCTGCGCACCCATGATCGGGTCCTTGCGCCTGCCCGACTTGTAGTCGTGCAGCGCCTGCAGCAAGTAGGCCTCGTGCTGGCCGGCGATGCGCGGGAAATCCGCCGTCTGGCTGTTACCGTCAGCGCCATGGCAGGCCGCGCATACCGCGGACTTCTCCTTGCCGGCCGCCGGATCTGCCGCCTGCGCAGACATCGCGTGGAGACAGGCCATCAGCAGTAGTACAGACAACGAGAACACAGGGCGCGAGAGAGCGGTTCTGGCGAAGGTACTCATTTGGCACCTCCGTAGTAGGCGGCGAGATCGGCCATGTCCTGATCGCTAAGGCCGCCGGCGATGCCCTGCATCGTCGGATGGCTGCGGGCGCCGCTCTTGTAGGCCTGCAAGGCCCGAACGATGTACTCGGGATGCTGCCCCCCCAGCTTGGGAACCGGGTACACCTCGGGGAAAGAGGTGCGGTAGCCCGGTATGCCGTGACAGCCGATGCACATCGAGATTTTTCCCTTCGCCGCTTCGGCATTTCCTTCGGCCGCGCTGGCGGCACCTCCGGTAAGCGCCACGCCGATGGCCAGAAGCAGATGTCGCTTGAGCATGCAGCCTCCTCCGTGTGGGTTGGATGCCGTTTCCGGCACCTTAGACGCACCCGGCTTCTTCTCGGACCAGGGTCCGGCGACGGGCGGCGTACCGTCTAAACCTAGTCCTATAATCGCCGACTACTAATCAGAGGATTCCCCGATGTCCCGCTCCCAGCCCCAACTGCGCTTCGAAGGCTCCAAGGATTACGTCGCCACGCCGGACCTGATGCTGGCGGTGAACGCCGCAATCAACCTGCAGCGGCCGCTGCTGATCAAGGGCGAGCCAGGCACCGGCAAGACCATGCTGGCGGAGGAAGTGGCCGCCGCCCTCGGCCTGCCGCTGCTGCAATGGCACGTCAAATCCACCACCAAGGCCCAGCAGGGCCTGTACGAGTACGACGCGGTCTCCCGCCTGCGCGACTCCCAGCTGGGTGACGACCGCGTCCGCGACATCTCCAACTACATCGTCAAGGGCGTGCTGTGGCAGGCCTTCGAGGCGGAACAGCCGACGGTGGTGCTGATCGACGAGATCGACAAGGCGGACATCGAATTCCCCAACGACCTGCTGCGCGAACTGGACCGCATGGAGTTCCACGTCTATGAGACGCGCGAACTGGTGCGCGCCCGCCATCGCCCCATCGTCTTCATCACCTCCAACAACGAGAAGGAGCTGCCGGACGCCTTCCTGCGCCGCTGCTTCTTCCATTACATCCGCTTCCCGGACAAGGAAACGATGCAGCGCATCGTGGATGTCCATTTCCCAGGCATCCGCCAGGAGTTGCTCAACGAAGCGCTGGAAGTGTTCTTCGGCCTGCGCGAAGTCCCCGGCCTGAAGAAGAAGCCCTCCACCTCCGAACTGATCGACTGGCTGAAGCTGCTGGTGGCGGAAGACATTCCGGCAGAAGCGCTGCACACCAGCGACGGCAAGGTCGTCATGCCACCGCTGGCCGGTGCGCTGCTGAAAAACGAGCAGGACATGCATCTGTTCGAACGCCTGGTCTTCATGGCGCGGAACAATCGCTGAGGCGGGAGGCGCGCCGTGCTGATCGACTTCTTTCTCCACCTCAAGACCCGCAAGCTGCCGGTCTCGACCCGCGAGTATCTGAATATGCTTGAGGGCCTGCGCCAGCATGTGTGCGGCCACTCGCTGGACGAGTTCTACTACTGGTCGCGCATCTGCCTGATCAAGGATGAATCGCTGTACGACCGCTACGACCAGGCCTTCGGCGAGTATTTCAAGGGCGTCACCGAACTGCCCGGGCTGGCGCAGGAACTACCGGAGGAATGGCTGAAGGCGGCCGCACGCAAATACCTCAGCCCGGAAGAACAGGCCCAGCTGGAGAAGCTGGGTTGGGACAAGCTGATGGAAACGCTGCGCCAGCGCCTGGAAGAACAGAAGGAACGCCACCAGGGCGGCTCCAAGTGGATAGGCACCGGCGGCAGCTCACCCTTCGGCAACAACGGCACCCATCCGGAAGGCATCCGCATCGGCGGTGACTCCGCCGGCAACCGCAGCGCGGTCAAGATCTGGGAGCAGCGCGAATTCCGTAATCTGGACGATCAGGTCCAACTCGGCACCCGCAACATCAAGGTTGCGCTGCGCCGCCTGCGCCGCTTTGCCCGCGACGGTGCCGCACAGGAGCTGGACCTGGACGGCACCATCGCCGCCACCGCCCGCAACGCCGGCTGGCTGGACCTGATGATGCGGCCGGAGCGCCACAACTCGGTGAAGGTACTGCTGTTTCTGGACGTCGGCGGTTCGATGGACGACCACGTCAAGGTCTGCGAGGAGCTGTTCTCCGCCTGCCGCAGCGAGTTCAAGCACCTGGAGTACTTCTACTTCCACAACTGCGTGTATGAGAGCGTGTGGCGCGACAGCCGCCGCCGGCACAGCGAACGAACGCCGCTGGCGGACGTGATCCACCGCTACGGCCCGGACTACAAGCTGATCTTCGTCGGCGACGCCACCATGAGTCCCTACGAGATCCTGCATCCCCATGGCTCCATCGAGCACATGAACGCGGAGCCCGGTGCGGCCTGGCTGCGGCGGCTGCTGGACGCCTATCCGGCGGCCGCCTGGCTCAACCCGGAGCCGGAGCGGCTGTGGGAATACCGGCAGTCCATCGGGCTGATACACCAGCTGGTGGCGGAGAGGATGTATCCGATGACGCTGGATGGGCTGAGCCGCGCGATGCAGGCCCTCTCGCGCAAGCATTGAAGCGCCGCGGCATTGCGCCGCGGGCGCCGGGTGCGACTCAGGGCGCGCGGTAGTTGTCCTGCGTCATCAGGTCGATACCGCAGGGCAGGTTCTCGATCCAGGACAGGAAGCGCGCCACCATCTCCTTGCCTTCGAAGCGCGCGCCGTGCTGCGGCACGATCATCTCCACATCCAGCGTGCGCACCATGTTCACCCAGTAGCGGCAGATCTTGTTCGACACCATGTAGCGGCGGTGGAAGCCCATCATGGACGGGATGTGGGCGTCGAAATCCTTCACCGGCGCGCCGGCCAGCACATGGTCGATCAGCGAAGCGCCCATGTCGCCGGAGAACAGAATCTTGGCGACCGGATCGTAGAACTGGAAGTTGCCTTCCGAGTGCATGAAATGCGCCGGCAAGGCCTTGAGCTTGCTGCCGCCCAGCGGAATCAGCATGCCTTCGTCCGGAATGCCGATGATGCGCTCGGAGTAATCGCGACCGGTGGTGAAGTGCGGCAGAAAGCGGGTCCACAACTTGGAGATGAGCACGCGGCAGCGGGTGGTCACCATCCACTTGTTCAGCGAGGCGATGATGTCCGGATCCGGGTGGGAGGCCAGGATGTAATCCAGGTTGCGCGACGGGAAGTAGCGCTGCATGCCCATCAGCAGGCCGTTGTAGGTCATGTTGCCGCCGGGGTCCACCAGGGCGCCGTGGCCGCCATCCACGATCAGGAACTGGTTGCACTGCACCGCATGTTCCGCCTCTTCATCGACCAGATCGTAGAAGGCAAGGCAAATGTGGGTGCCATCGTTGTAGAGCTCGACTGCCATATTCTTCTCTCTCTGTGGAAGGCGGAATGGGGAGGCGGGCTACTCTACAGCAGACGCTGTGCCCCGCAGCGGTGCATCCGCGCTGGCTTTGACGTCGATCAAAACTCGGCGATTTTTTCCGTGCCAGCAGATTCAGAAAACATTCAGACGAAAAAAAGGCGGCCCTGGGGGCCGCCTTGAAGCTGCTGTCCGCACAAGTGCGAAACGGTGACCGGAGTACCCGCCGGCCCGGGCGTGCTTTCATCCAACGCCACGACCGCCGGGCGGCCATGGAAGAGCAAGACGAGGCTCACTCGGTAAAAGGCAGCGGCTGCATGCCAAAGCCTTCGTCCAAGTCCTTGATCTGCCGCAATAGCACATCCAGCTCTCGCTGCAGGCGCAGCAGCGCCTCTTCGTCGAGCAGGCGCAGCGCTTCCGGAAGTACGCCCCTGGCCGGCGACGGCGCCCGCCCCAGCAGGGCTTCGCCTTCGGCGGTGAGATAGAGCCTGACGACCCGCTGGTCCGCGCTGGTCCGTTCCTTACGGAGAAGCTTGGAGGTTTCGAGGCGGTCCACCATGTTGGAGGCGGTGGACTGATGCAGCGCCATGCGATTGGCCAGTTCGCCCACCCTCAGGCCCGGCGCCTCGGCGAGTTCCTGCAGTGCCCAGAGCTGCGCCCCGGTTACGCCACTTTGCCGCTCTATCCACTGGGAGTGACGCTGTGCCGTCCGGATCAGGACTCTGAAGCGTTGCAGGACCGATAACGGTGTCACCTGCGCCCCTTTTTCCCCGGACTTCTTCAAGGCGGTGTTCGACTGCGGCATGAAAATTGGCTCCGACTATATTTGCTCAAACCATCATTGTCAAAAAATTTACCATCCCGTCCGGGATGGCGTATCGTGTCGATCCTGCGCGCTGAACCGGAATCAGGGCGGCAGCATGGCAGGTAAACGCAGCACCCCGCGAAAAGGTTTAGCGAAAATGTAATACCCGGCGAAAGTATTTTTCCTGCCCCGATTCCAGAAGAACAATCTCCGCCCCCGACCTTAGATGCAACCCACCGAGCCCACGCCGGATAACGAGCCTTATTCCCGCCGGACCCTGAACCAACTCGCCCGCGGCAGCCGGCGCTACGCCCTGCCCTGGCTGTCGATAGGCCGCTGGCACAAACGCCTGCTGCTGGTCGGCGCCGCCCTGCTCGCCGGCCTCATCGCCATCCTTTTCGCCATCGGCGCCGAGCTGGCGATCGCCTTCCACCGTGGGGTAATGAACTGGGCGCCCTGGCTGACGCTGATCGTCGCCCCCGCCGGCTTCGCGCTGATGGCATGGCTGTCGCAACGTTTCTTCCCCGGCACCGAGGGCAGCGGCATTCCGCAGGCGATCGCCGCCTCGATGTCGGACGATGGCCGGGTGCGCAATCAGTTGCTGTCTTTCCGCATCGCCATCGCCAAGGTGCTGCTGACGCTGGGCGGACTACTGTCGGGCGCCTCGGTCGGCCGCGAGGGGCCTTCGGTTCAGATCGGTGCGTCGATGATGCACATGCTGGCCGGGCGCCGGCGGCATCGCATCGCCTCCAGCCACGACCTCATCGTCGCCGGCAGCGGCGCCGGCATCGCGGCGGCCTTCAACACGCCGCTGGGCGGCATCATGTTCGCCATCGAGGAGATGTGCCGGCACCGCTCCTTCCGTGCCAACAGCACCACGCTGACGGCGGTGATCTTCGCCGGCCTGATGTCGCTGGCGCTACTGGGCAACTACACCTATTTCGGCCGCACTCCCTCCGCTATCGACTGGCAGGAGAGCCTGTGGCCCATCCTGATGTGCGGCGCGGTCGGCGGCTTGCTGGGTGGTGGCTTTGCCCGCCTGCTGATCGCTTCGGCGCGCGGCCTGCCGGGACAGATCGGCAAGTTCTCCATCGAGCGGCCCATCGCTTTCGCCGCGGCCTGCGGCCTGGGCACCGCGCTGATCGGCCTTTCCACCGGCGGCCTGACCTACGGTACCGGCTACGAAGAATCCAAGGCCGCGCTGGAAGGCACCTCCGCCCTGCCGATGTATTTCCTCATCGCCAAGATGGCGGTGATCTGGCTGGCCTTCGTCTCCCGCATTCCCGGCGGCATCTTCGCGCCGGCCCTGGCGGTGGGCGCCGGCCTGGGCACCGATATCGCCTTGATGCTGCCGGGCGAACAGGGCTCGGCCATGCTGGTGCTGGGCATGGTGGCCTTCCTTGCCGGCATGACGCAGACGCCCATCACTTCCTTCGTCATCGTCATGGAGATGACCGCCAACCATCAGATGCTGCTGCCGTTGATGGCGACTGCGGTGGTTGCCCACGGCTTTTCCAAGTCGGTATCACCGGTACCGCTGTACCACGCGCTGGCCCACCTCTCCTCCCGCCGCGCCGAACACAAGACGCGACTAGCAACGGAGCAGGCCCCGCTGCAGAGATGACAAAAAGGGCATGTCCCTCACAGGACATGCCCTTTTCCCTCACCCGGCCGGCCTTGCCGCCAGCCGGGGCATCCGCAGCGCTCAGTTCGTGCCGCTCATCGCCAGCATGAGTTGATTGATTCGTTTCACGAAGGTAGCCGGATCGTCCAGCGTGCCGCCTTCGGCCAGCAGGGCCTGGTCGAACAGCACCTGGGCCCAGTCGTCGAAGCTCTTGTCCTCGTACTTCAGCCGCAGCACCGCCGGGTGGTTCGGGTTGATCTCCAGGATGGGCTTGGAGACAGGCGCCGACTGGCCGGCCGCCTTCAGGATGCGCGCCAGGTTCATCCCCATGTCGTGCTCGTCGGCAACCAGGCAGGCGGGCGAGTCGGTGAGCCGCAGCGTCACCTTCACATCCTTCACCCGCTCGCCCAGGCTGGCCTTCATCTTCTCCAGCAGGTCCTTGTAGTCGTCGGCGGCCTTCTCGGCTTCCTTCTTCTCGGCTTCGTCTTCCAGCGCGCCCAGATCCAGGCCGCCCTTGGCAACGGAGACCAACGCCTTGCCGTCGAACTCCGGCAGGTTGCCGATCACCCATTCGTCGACGCGGTCGGTCAGCAGCAGCACCTCGATGCCCTTCTTCCGGAAGATTTCCAGGTGCGGGCTGTTCTTGGCGGCGTTGAAGGTTTCGGCGGTGACGTAGTAGATCTTGTCCTGGCCTTCCTTCATGCGCGAGATGTAGTCGGCCAGCGACACGATTTCTTCCGGCGTGTCCGCCTTGGTGGAGGCGAAACGCAGCAGGCCGGCCACCTTGTCCTTGTTGGCGAAGTCCTCGCCCACACCTTCCTTCAGCACCTTGCCGAACTCGTTCCAGAAGGTGGCGTACTTTTCCTTGTCGCCGGCTTCGTCGCTGGTCGCCAGGTCTTCGAGCAGGCCGAGGATCTTCTTGGTGCAGCCCGCGCGGATGGTGTCGATGTCCTTGGATTCCTGCAGCAGCTCGCGCGAAACATTGAGCGGCAGGTCGGCGGAATCGACCACGCCGCGCACGAAGCGCAGGTAGGCGGGCAGCAACTTCTCGGCGTCGTCCATGATGAAGACGCGCTTCACATAGAGCTTCACGCCGTGCTTGGCATTGCGGTCCCACATGTCGAAGGGGGCATGGGCCGGCACGTAGAGCAGCTGGGTGTATTCGTGGCGGCCTTCGACGCGGGAATGAGTCCAGGCCAGCGGCTCGTCGTAGTCATGGCCGACGTGCTTGTAGAAGGCCTTGTACTCGTCGTCGCTGATGTCGCTCTTGGAGCGCGTCCACAGCGCATTGGCCTGGTTGATCGTCTCGTACTCGTCGCGCAGCACCTGTTCCTTCTTTTCCTCGTCCCACTCTTCCTTGCGCATCACGATGGGCTGGACGATGTGGTCGGAGTACTTGCGGATCAGGCTCTTCAGCTTCCAGCCGGACAGCAGGTCGTCCTGGTCTTCGCGCAGGTGCAGGGTGATCTCGGTACCGCGGGGCGCCTTCTCCACCACTTCAATGGTGTATTCGCCGGCGCTCTCGCCGGTCATGGAGCATTCCCACTTCACGCCCTCGGCGGCAGCCAGGCCGGCGCGGCGGCTAAGGACGGTGACCTTGTCGGCGACGATGAAGGCGGAGTAGAAGCCGACGCCGAACTGGCCGATCAGGTGAGCGTCCTTCTTCTGGTCGCCGGTGAGCTTGCCGAAGAACTCCTTGGTGCCGGATTTGGCGATGGTGCCGAGGTGGGCGACCGCTTCGTCCCGGCTCATGCCGATGCCGTTGTCGGCGATGGTGATGGTGCGGGCGGCGCTGTCGAAGTCGATGCGGATCTTCAACTCGGAATCCGCTTCATACAGCGCCGGCGTGTCCAGCGCCTCGAAACGCAGCTTGTCGCAGGCGTCGGAGGCATTGGAGACGAGTTCGCGCAGGAAGATCTCGCGGTTCGAATACAGGGAGTGAATCATCAGGTGAAGCAGCTGCTTCACTTCGGCCTGGAAGTTGAGGGTCTGGGCGGACGCCGCTTTGGCTTCGGACATGGAACAACTCCGTACAGGTTTCCCGGGGCCGGCGGGCCCCGCGTGTCAATTTGGATAAAGGGAAACGGTGGATCGCGCCCGCAGAAATGGGGCCGATGAAGCGCATTTCAAGCCCTGGGGGGCGAATGCGCTGGAAGATTATTCGTACTGGATGCTGGCGACTTCCAGCTCCCGCATGCCGGCGGGGCTCATGAAGCGGACGACGTCGCCCTCACGGGCCTTGAGCAGCGCGCGCGCCAGCGGCGAAATCCAGCTGATGCGGCCATCGGAGGCATTTGCCTCGTCCACACCAACGATTTGCCAGCGCTGTTCGTTGTCGCCATCCAGGTCGGTGATGGTCACCGTCGCACCGAAGAACACCTGGTCTATGCCCTGCTGGCGCTCGGGGTCGACCACGTCGGCGCTCTCTATGCGCTTGATGAGGAAGCGGATGCGGCGGTCTATCTCGCGCAAGCGCTTCTTGCCATAGATGTAGTCGCCGTTCTCCGAACGGTCGCCATTGGAGGCCGCCCACGCCACGGTCTCGACCAGCTTGGGGCGTTCCACCCGCACCAGGTTGTCGAGCTCCTCGCGCAGCGCGTTGTAGCCACGCCGCGTCATGTAGTTCTTGCTGCCGGGCGGCAGGCGCAGGGTGGGAGACAGTTCTTCGTCATCGTCTCCACCCTCGCTTTCCTTGACGAATGCCTTGTTCACGATGGGTGTTCCGGTTACCGGTGAATCCCGCCGATGGTACGGCAAGCACCGCCGCCGGGCCAACCTCCGGCGGGGCGCGGGCTCAGTGGTAGATCGCGGGCTGAGTCAGCAACGCATCGTAGTGGTCGATGAACTCACCAAAGTCGTCCGCCTCCTCGGAGCTTGCCAGCAGATTGAGTTCCTCGCGGAAACGCTGCGCCGCCTCGGCACGGATCAGGGTGCCACGGCCGCTGCGCTTGTCTATGACCTCGATCGCATCCTGGGCCGGATAATCCACCACGTACAGCACGGGGTTGTTGCAGACGACGTTCATGGTTTTGCTCCCATCACGACAGTCCCGGTCAAAGCGCCGGGAAAACTGCGTCGACGCCTCCCACATGGGCGCACCGACACCGCCTTTCAAGCCCCCGCGCCGAAGTTGTCATTCCGCGGGGCCCCGCATACCATTCGTCAAAGACCCTTCCACCATAGGCGCTATCCTTTCGGGGTACGCCACACCCAGGCCTCCTTCCATGACCGACGACGCGTTCGACGACGTGACCAGCCTGCAGGCCCGTCTCGAAGCCCTGCGCGGCGAACACCGCGATCTCGATGAAGCCATCGCCCGCCTGGCCGACTCTCCCTCCGACGACGAACTGCTGCTGCGCAGGCTGAAGAAGCGCAAGCTGGCGATCAAGGACCGCATCACCGTCGTCGAGCGCATGCTGCAGCCGGACGACCTGGCCTGAACGCAGCGCCTGCCGGCATCCCCGCCAGGCAAAATCACCCTACGGGCGCCCGGCCGGTATCCCTCCTTCGGTATTCTTCCGCCCTTTAGCCGCCGACCCGTCCAGCGGCACAGGAGTTCCCCATGACCCAGCCCGGCAGCTTCGGCCGGGAGACGCTGGCCCTGCATGCAGGCCAGTCTCCCGACCCCGCGCATGGTTCCCGCGCAACGCCCATCCACTTCACCACCAGCTACGTTTTCCCGGATGCGGAGCATGCCGCCGCCCTGTTCAACCAGGAACGCCCCGGTCACGTCTATTCGCGCATATCCAACCCCACCAACGCGGTGCTGGAAGAACGGGTGGCCGCGCTGGAAGGTGGCGCCGGTGGTCTCGCCGTCGCCAGCGGGCAGGCGGCGCTGCATCTCGCCATCGCCACCTTGACCGGAGCCGGCGGCCACATCGTCGCCTCCCGCGCGCTTTACGGCGGCTCCCACAACCTGCTTGGCTACACCCTGCCCCGCTTCGGCATCCATACCACCTTCGTCGACACCTCGGACATCGACACCTGGCGCGCCGCCATCCGCCCCGAAACCGCACTGCTGTTCGGCGAGTCGGTGGGCAACCCCGGGCTGGACGTGCTCGACATACCCAGCGTTGCCGGCCTTGCCCATGAACACGGCCTGCCGCTGCTGGTGGATGCCACCCTGGTCAGCCCGGCGCTGCAGCAGCCGCTGGCGCAGGGAGCCGATCTGGTCATGCACTCCGCCACCAAGTACTTGGGCGGCCACGGTGTCGCCGTCGGCGGCGTGCTGGTGGATGGCGGCCGCTTCGACTGGGAAGCCTCCGGCCGCTTCCCGACGCTGACCGAGCCCTACGACGGCTTCCATGGCATGGACTTCGCCGAGGAGTCGCCGGTGGCAGCCTTCCTGCTGCGCGCCCGGCGCGAAGGCCTGCGCGACTTTGGCGCCTGCCTGTCGCCGATGAACGCCTTCCAGATTCTGCAGGGCCTGGAGACGCTGCCCTTGCGCATGCGCGCCCATGTCGCCAATGCCAGGGCGGTTGCCGCTCACCTGGCGGCGCATCCGCTGGTGGAGCGCGTCGCCTATCCGGAACTGGAGAGTCATCGCGACCACGCACTCGCCCACAAGCTGCTGCCGGAGGGTTGCGGCGGCGTCCTCTCCTTCGAGCTGCGCGGCGGTCGCGAGGCCGGCAAGGTTTTCATCGGCGCGCTGCGACTGTTCTCCCACCTGGCGAATGTCGGCGATGCCAAATCGCTGGTCATCCATCCGGCCAGCACCACCCATTTCCGCATGTCCGCCGCAGACCTCGCCGCCGCCGGCATCGGCGAAGGCACCATCCGGCTGTCGGTCGGGCTGGAATCGGCGGACGACCTGCTCGCCGACCTGGATCGCGGCCTGTACGCCGTCGGCAAACTGCTGAAGAGCTGAAGCCATGGACATCCAGCTGCAAGGACAAACCGTCCGTCTGTACCACGGCGGCCGCGCCTTCGATAACAAGCGCCCCGCCATTCTGCTGCTGCACGGCGCCGGCCACGACCACAGCGTCTGGACGTTCCAGGCGCGCCATCTCGCCCAGCGCGGCTTTGCCGTCGTTGCACCCGACCTCCCCGGCCACGGCCGCTCGGCGGCTCCCCAACTGGACTCCATCGAGGCCCTGGCCGCCTGGGTGCTTGCCCTGGCGGATGCGCTGGAACTGGGCCATTTTCGCCTCGCCGGCCACAGCATGGGTTCGCTGATTGCCCTCGCCACCGCTGCGGCCGCTCCGCAGCGCATCGCCGCCCTCGCACTGCTCGGCAGCGTCGCCCCCATGCCGGTAGCGCCTGCGCTGCTGCAGGCGGCACAGGAAGACCGTAGCCGCGCTCACGGCATGATCAATCAGTGGTCCTACACGCCACGCGGCCAACTGGGCGCCTCGCCCACGCCGGGCAGCTGGCTCACCGGCGCCAACCAGAGCCTCATGGAACGCCAGGCGCCCGGCGTGCTGGCAGCCGATCTGGCCGCCTGCAACAACTGGCTGGGCGGGCTGGAGGCCGCCGGCCGGATCACCTGCCCGACCCTGCTGATCTGCGGCGAACGCGACCAGATGACCCCGCCGCGTGCGGTAAAACCCTTACGCGATGCGCTGGTCAACGTCCCAAGTGGTGCGCGTATGATGCAGATTCCGGGGGCCGGCCATGCACTGATGGCGGAAGCCCCGGATGCGATCAGCGATGCGTTGCGGGGGTTTTTCACCGACACCTAAAACAAGATCATCGACCAGGCCTTCCGGCGCACTTTCTCGCGCCGGCCCGCGATTGCATTTCCCCTGGTCCGCCCCCGTTCTGCTGCCTGACGACAACCTTGACAGGAGAGAGACATGTCGCAGCCGAACGATAGCCAGCTCCAGCCCGATGCCGAAGGCCTGCCCTTCCCCAGCATCCGCGACGTTCCGGCCACATCCCCGCTACGCTGGCTGGCCCGCGGCCTGTCCGACCTGCTGGCCTGCCCCATTCCCAGCCTGTTCTACGGCTTCTGCTTCGCCGGCATGGGCTTGCTGATCACCCTCGTGTTCGAGCATGCCTACCAATACACCTCGGCGCTCACCTCCGGCTTCCTGCTGCTCGGCCCCTTCCTCGCGATGGGCCTGTACGAGCTGAGCCGGCGCCGCACGCTGGGCGAATCCTGCGCGCTGCTGCCCACGCTGACGGTGTGGAAGCGCAACGCCGGCAACCTCGGCATCTTCGCCGTCGTGCTGGGGGTGATCTTCCTTGTCTGGGCCCGCGCATCGCTGATCGTGTTCGCCCTCTTCTACACCAGCGAGCTGCCCAACCTCAGCGGCTTCCTCGAACAGATCCTGGCCATGGAGAACCTGGAGTTCCTGATGGTGTATTTCGGCGTCGGCCTGTTGTTCGCGACCATCGTGTTCGCGGTCAGCGTGGTCTCCATCCCGCTGATGCTGGACCGCAACCAGGACGCCATCACCGCCATGCTCGCCAGCATAGGCGCGCTGGCACGCAACCCGGGCGCCATGCTGGTCTGGGCCGCCCTCATCGTCGGCCTGACGGTGCTCGGCTTCCTCACCTTCCATGTCGGTCTGGTGGTGCTGATGCCGCTGATCGGCCATGCGACCTGGCATGCCTACCGCGACATCGTCGAATCTCCAGCCACGCCCTGAGCTGAAGCTGGCGCGGATCAATCCCTGAAGGTCATGAGCAAGGGCTGGTGATCGGAAGCCGCGGTGGCGCTGACGATCTCCACCGCAGACAGGCGGCTCGCGAGGTCGTCCGTGATGAAGGCGAAATCACAGCAATAGGAACGCTTGGGCCACTCCGCCTCGTGCAGGCCGACACTGGGCGCATGCGGCCGGTTGCCATGCACCACCGGCCAGGCATCCACCCAGGGCGCCTTGCCGGATGCATCCGGCGCCACCATGGCCGTGTAATCGGCCGACTCTGGTTCGCAATTGAAATCGCCGCAGATCAACGCCGATGCCGGGCGCGGCCGGCCGGCGAAAGCCGGGTTGCCCTCCTTCGCCGGCACCGGGCTGCCGGCGATATCGCAGGCCTCGGCCTGGATGGCACGCAGGGCGGCAATCTGGGCAGCCCGCTGGCGCTGGGAGTAATACTCCAGATGCGTGGTCATGATGCGGACCGGCCCCCACGGCGCCATCACCACCGCCTCGATGCACACCCGCTGCATGCTGGGCAGCTCGGGCTCAGCCGGCGCCGGCAGCAACCTGCGGAACACCTGCCCGACCGGCAGCCGCGACAACAGCAGATTGCCGAAACGCGCACGGCCGCGCTCGCCGCCCGGCACATCCACACCTGGCCCCCAGACCGCGTGATGATCCGGGAAAGCGGCGCGCAGCAGCGCCACTTCATCTTCCTCCGCCCCACCCGGCAGCCCTGGGAAACACTGGGCAACCTCTTGCAGGCAGATCAACTCCGGCGTATCCATTTCCCGCAGCGCCGCGATGGTGCGCTCCGGCTGCACGACCCCGTCGGCACCACGGCACCATTGGATGTTCCAGCTTACGAGTCTCGTCATCCGTTTCCTTCCTCTTGTCCTTCTTAGCAACGTCCCGCATACCGTGTGCCGGCAGGAGACGCCATAATCACTGCAAGCCGGGCCACCTCTCTCATCATGAAGCATAGTCATCAGCATGCCGGGCATGACCATGCCGGCCACGATCATAGCCATGCGCACGACCACGGCGCCCACGCTGCGGGCCACGCCGACCATGCGCACCATGACCACTCCGCCAGCCGCTGGCTGCCGCTGGCGCTCACGCTGACGCTGGCTTTCGCCGCGGTAGAGGCGATTGCCGGCTGGTGGTCCGGCTCGCTCGCGCTGCTGGGCGATGCCGGCCATATGGTCACCGACTCGATGGCGCTGGGCCTGGCCGCCGTCGCCGCCCGCCTGGCCAAACGCCCCGCCAGCGAACAGCATTCCTTTGGCCTGCAGCGGGTGGAAAGCCTCGCCGCCCTGGCCAACAGCGTGTTCATGCTGCTCCTGGTCGCCGCGCTTGCCTGGCAGTCTGTGGTGCGCCTGCTCGCTCCGCGGGAAATCGCGGGCGAGGCGGTGACCCTGGTCGCGCTCGCCGGCCTGGCGGTCAACCTGCTGGTGGCCTGGCTGCTCACCCGCGGCGAGGGCGACCTCAACACCCGCGGCGCACTCCTGCATGTGATGGGCGACCTGCTGGGCTCGGTCGCCGCCCTCAGCTCCGGGCTGGTGATCCAGTTCACCGGCTGGACGCCCATCGACCCCTTGCTCACCATGCTGATCAGCGGCCTCATCCTCGCCTCCACCGTCAACCTGCTGCGCCGCGCGGTGCACACCTTGCTGGAAGGCGTGCCGGAAGGTATTTCGCTGCAGGAAGTCGGCACCGCGATGGCCGGCGTAAAGGGCGTAGCTTCGGTGCACGACCTGCACATCTGGAGCCTGGACTCCAAACGCTCGGCGCTGTCGGCGCATGTCGTCGTCGCCGACTGGCAGCGCTGGCTGCAGATCCTGCCCGCCATGCAGCAGCTGCTGGCCAAGCGTTTCGGCATCGAGCACGTCACCCTGCAACCCGAACTCCCGCCCGCCGAGCCGCTGATCTTCACGCCGCTCGGTTCACGCCAGGATGGCGATCACGGATAATCCGGGCGCTCCCCTAAGGACCGCAACCATGCATTCGGCTCAGGAACTGGTCAGCCATGTAGAAGCACTGGCATCGCTGCCCACGGTTTATCAACGCATCCGCGAGCAGTTGGACTCCCCCGATGGCTCGGTCATCGAAGTCGCCCGCCTCGTCAGCGCGGACCCGGCGCTGACCGTGCGCCTGCTCCGGCTGGTCAACAGCGCGCTCTACGGCTACGGCGGCCAGGTGGATACCGTCAATCGCGCGGTGCAGATCCTGGGCCTGCAGCAGGTGCACGACCTGGTGCTGGCCATGTCGGTAAGCGCGGTGTTTTCCGGCATCCAGCCGGAACGCATGGAAATGGGCCGTTTCTGGCGCGGCAGCGTGATGTGCGCCCTGGCCGCCCGCACCATCGCCCAGGGCTGTGGCCTGCCCTCGGCCGAGCGCCTCTTCGTCATCGGCTTGCTGGCCGACCTCGGCCACCTGGTGATGTACCAGACGGTTCCGTCGCTGGCCGCCGAAGCACAGGACAGCGCCGACCGCGGCGATGAAGCGCTGCATCTGGCGGAACAGCGCATCGTCGGCTGCGATTACGCGGAAGTCGGCGCCACCCTGATGGATCACTGGCGCCTGCCGCCCTTCTTCGCCGAGGTGGTCGGCGCCCAGATCGTCCCCCGCCTGGGTGGCGATCATTCTTTCGACGCGGCCATCCTGCATGTCGCCAGCGCCCTGGTGCAGGCCGACCGCCGCGGCGAAGCCAGCAGCGCGGCCGCCGAGCGCATCGCGCCTTCCGTGTGGTCGCAGCTGAACATGTCTCCCGAAAGCCTGAGCCGGATACGCGAAGAAGCAGAACTCAACCTCGCGGCCTACGTCTCGCTCTTCTTCCCCAGCCTCAAGATGCACTGAAGCCGGTCCGGCGCCAGCTTGAAACGCTGCTTGGCCGCAACCCGTAAAGGCTTGTGGCGGTGGCTGTTTGCTTCCAAAAACGCACCAAAACCCATACTACATGTAGTATTTTTCAACCCATTGAAATACAAGAATATTTTATAAATCACTGATTAGCATCAATTTTTATTGGTTTGTGCATCAGCGCTGCAGGCGCTATCCTTCAAAAGTCATTCCATGAAGGGGCCGCACAAAACCATGAGCAAGACAGCCGCTGGCCAAGCAGATCGCGACGCCACAACCCTGGTGGCACAAGAGATTTCCGGCGAGGTTCTGGTCGAGAAGTACGCCAAGGGCGACGAACGCAGCATCCTCGAAGTTCGCCAGCGGGTTGCCCGCGCCCTTGCCGCCATCGAGGTGGAAGACAAGCGCGCGTACTGGGAAGCCAAGTTCCTCGAAGCCCAGGAGAAGGGTTTCGTTCCCGCCGGCCGTATCAACAGCGCCGCCGGCACCACGCTTGCCGCTACCCTCATCAACTGCTTCGTGCAGCCGGTGGGCGACTCGGTGACCGAAGCGGTGGACGGCCGACCCGGCATCTACACCGCCCTCGCCCAAGCTGCCGAAACCATGCGCCGCGGCGGCGGCGTCGGCTACGACTTTTCCTCCATCCGCCCCAAGGGCGCGCTGGTACGTGGCACGCTGTCCAATGCCTCCGGCCCGGTGTCCTACATGCGCGTCTTCGACCGCTCTTGCGAAACGGTGGAATCCGCCGGCGCCCGCCGTGGCGCGCAGATGGGGGTTCTGCGCTGCGATCACCCGGACATCGAGGAATTCATCCACGCCAAGGACCAGGGCGATCTCAGCAACTTCAATATCTCGGTCGGCGTCACCGATCCCTTCATGCGGGCGGTGGAGAGCGACGGCGAGGTCGAACTCGCCCATCGCGCCGAACCCACCGAAGAGCTGAAGGCCGCAGGCTCCTATCAGCGGGACGACGGCCTCTGGGTGTATCGCAAGGTCAAGGCGCGGGCGCTGTGGGATCAGGTCATGCGCTCCACCTACGATCATGCGGAGCCGGGCATCCTCTTCCTGGATCGCATGAACCAGGACAACAACCTCTACTACTGCGAAACCATAGAGGCGACCAATCCCTGCGCCGAGCAGCCGCTTCCGCCCTATGGCTGCTGCTGCCTGGGCTCGATCAATCTCACGCTCTTCATCAAGCAGCCTTTCACCGATCAGGCAGAGTTCGACTACAGCGCCTTCGGCAAGGTGGTGGACGTGTCCATCCGCATGCTGGACAACGTGCTCGAAGCGACTCACTGGCCGCTGGAGCAGCAGCGTCAGGAAGCCGACTCCAAGCGCCGGGTCGGCCTGGGTTTCACCGGGCTGGGCGACGCGCTGATCATGCTGCAAAAGCGCTACGACACGCCTGAGGCGCAGGAAGAAGCACGCAAGATCGCCGAGTACATGCGCAACCGCGCCTATCTCGCCTCGGTCGAACTCGCCCGCGAGCGCGGCGCCTTTCCGCTGTTCAATGCCGATCTCTATCTCTCTGGTGGCAACTTCGCCTCACGCCTGCCAGCAGACGTGAAGGACAAGATTCGCAAGCACGGCATCCGCAACTCCCACCTGCTGTCCATCGCCCCCACCGGCACCATTTCCCTGGCCTTCGCCGACAACGCCTCGAACGGCATCGAACCGCCCTTCTCCTACACCTACACCCGCCGCAAGCGCATGGCGGACGGCACTTTCAAGGAATACGCGGTCGAGGACTACGCCTGGCGTCTGTACAAGCATGCCGGCGGCAACGTGAATGCGCTGCCGTCCTACTTCGTGACCGCACTGGAGATTTCCGCCCAGGCGCACAAGGACATGGTCGCGGCTGTCGCGCCCTATGTGGATACGTCCATCTCCAAGACGGTGAATGTCCCCGAGGACTATCCCTACGCCGACTTCGAGGATCTCTACCTCACCGCCTGGAAGGCCGGCCTCAAAGGCCTGGCCACTTACCGGCCGAACTCGGTGCTGGGCTCGGTGCTGTCGGTTGCTCCGACAGCGGAGCAGAAGCGGCCGCACGACGTCGAACTGTCCGACGCCAACAAGCGCCTCTCCATAAAGAGCCTGCCGGCGCCCGTCCTCGCCTCCCTGCGCTGGCCCGGCCGGCCGGAGGTGCCGGACGGCAACCTGGCGTGGACCTACATGCTGGGCACGCCATCTGGCAACTTCGCCCTCTTCGTCGGCCAATTCGGCACCAACGGTGGCACCTTCCCCTTCGAGGTCTGGGTGAATGGCGCCGACCAGCCGCGCGGCCTGGGCGCGGTGGCGAAGACGCTGTCCATGGACATGCGCGCCAACGACAGGGGCTGGCTCAAGCTAAAGCTGGACATCCTGGCCCGCACCGTCGGCGAGAAATCCTTCGAGATGCCCTTCCCGCCCCACGGCGAGAAAAAGCTCTTCCCCGGCGTCGTCTCCGCCTTTGCCCAGGTCGTCAGCTACCGTTGCGAGAAGCTCGGTGCATTCGAGAAGGAAGGCAGCAGCCCGGTGCTGGACAGCCTCTTCAGCCAGGAGGAGCCCAAGACCGGCACCGATGGCACGCTCTCGTGGACAGTGGACATCTACAACCCGGCCACTGGCGAAGACTTCGTCCTCGGCCTGAAGGAAATCACCCTGCCCGACGGCGTCACCCGGCCTTACTCCGTCTGGCTGTCTGGCAACTATCCGCGTGCCCTGGACGGCCTCACCCGCATCCTGTCGCTGGATATGCGGGTCATGGATCCGGCCTGGATAGGCATGAAGCTGCGCAAGCTGCTGAACTACCCGGAACCCCTGGGCGACTTCATGGCCTTCGTCCCCGGCACCAAGCGTCAGCAGAACTATCCGAGCACGGTGGCCTACATCGCCCAGTTGATGATCCATCGCTATGCGATGCTGGGCGTGCTTGATGAGAAGGGCTATCCGACGCGGGAAATGGGCATCCTGGAAACGCCCCGCGACGAAAGCGAACCCAAGCTGATGCAGGGCGCGCTGTGCAATGAATGCGGCAATCACACCGTCATCCGCAAGGATGGCTGCGACTTCTGCACCGCTTGCGGCGCGGTGGGAACCTGCGGCTGAACGGCAGCAGTTAGCTCCCGAAAAGCAAAGAGCCCGCGATTGCGGGCTCTTTTTTTTGGATGCCTATCTCCAGCAGAACGGCTAAGGCAAGAGAAAAATTATCGAGACCTCAAGCCCGGCACCAAACCTTAAGCTTCAAACAAACGCCGGTTCATCTCCCGCGTTGCGCTTGCGCAGCAGCGGCAAGGCCCGGAAAAGCGCAGCGATGGTCTTGCCATCGGTGATGGTGCCTTGATGAACGGCTGCTTCGGCCTCATCCGCCGAAAGCGTCAGGATTTCGAGGAACTCCCCTTCATCCAGAGCATGCCCAACCTGGGTCAGTCCCTTGGCGAAGAAAATCTCGATGCGTTCATCCGAGTAGCCGATGCAGGGATGCATCACGCCAAGATACTGCCAGCTGTCCGCCTCGTAGCCGGTTTCCTCGCGAAGCTCCCGTCGCGCGCAATCCAGGATGTCTTCACCCGGATCGATCTTCCCGGCAGGCAGTTCAAGGAAAGCCCGACGCAAGGGATAGCGGAACTGGCGCTCGAACACGAGCCGGCCATCGGGCAGCAAAGCGACGACAACCACAGCCCCCGGATGCCGCACGTATTCCCGGTAGCTCTCCCCTCCATCCGGCAGGCGAACCTTGTCCCGCCAGACCTTGAGCAGCCCTCCCTGGAATACCGGCTCGCTTTCGAGCTGGAGCTCTTCCAGGGGATCTCGTTCGGGTGCGGTCTCGCTCATCAGCTAGTTGGAACAGCCAGACTCAGAGCGAAGCCAGCAGCGCGTAAGCGCACACCGACATCAGGGCCTGCGGCGCCAAGCCGAGCGCGGCAATCGCCAGGCCGTTGGCAGACAGCAACACGCGCAGCTCGGCGGGCGCATGGATAGGCGCGGTATCCACCGGCGGATCGAAGTACATGACCTTCACCACGCGAAGGTAGTAGAAGGCACCGATCACCGACATCACAACGGCAATGGCCGCAATCCACATGTAGCCCGCAGCCACCACCGCCTGCAGCACCGAAAGCTTGGCGAAGAAGCCGATGAAGAAGGGAATGCCCGCCATCGAGAACATCACGAACATCATCATCGCCGCGAACCAGGGGCTGCGCTTGTTCAAGCCCTTGAAATCATCGATGGAGTCCGCCTCGAAACCGGCCCGGGACAGCAGGATGATCATGCCGAAGGACGCCAGGCTCATGATCACGTAGGAGACCGCGTAGAACATCGCCGAGCTGTAGGCGTTCAGCGCGTAGTGGCGATCACCGTCCACCACGCCGGACAGCAGCCCAAGCAGCATGAAGCCCATGTGGGAGATACCGGAATAGGCCAGCATGCGCTTCATATTGCTCTGCGCGATGGCCGCGAGGTTGCCCAGGATGATGGACAGCACGGCAACGAACATCAGCATGCTCTGCCATTGCTCGGCAACGTCGAACAAGCCCCAGATCAGCAGACGAACCGCCATCGCGAACGCGGCCAGCTTGGGTGCGGTGGCGATGATCAGCGTCACCGCGGACGGCGCACCCTGATAGACGTCCGGCACCCACATGTGGAACGGCACCACGCCCAGCTTGAAGGAGATACCCGCCATCAGGAACACGATGCCGAACAGCAGCACCGTCTTGTTCGCCGACTGGTGGTAGACCGCGTTGGCGATGCCGGAGAACTCGAGCGAACCGGTAGCGCCGTAGACCATGGACATGCCATACAACAGCAGGCCGGAAGCCAGCGCACCCAGCACGAAATACTTCATCCCCGCCTCGGTCGAGCGCGCGGAATCGCGGTCGAAGGCCACCATGGCGTACAGCCCGAGGGACATCATCTCCAGGCCGATGTACATCGGCAGCATGTGGTTGGCGGTAACCATCACCATCATGCCCAGCGTCATCAGCAACGCGAGAACGTAGTACTCGGGCTTGTCGATGTTGCGGTCGGCCAGGTAGCCACGGCCGTAGAGCAAGGCGATGGCCATCGAGAAGTAGATCAGCAGCTTCAGCAGGTCCCCCATCAGGTCACCGATGAAGAGATTGCTGAAGGTGTAGCTGACATCGCCCTTGAGGGTGTAGATGGTGACGAAAGCCGCTGCGATCAGGGTGAATTGGGTCAGCGCGTAGGCCAGCCAGCGAACGCCGCGGGCGAAGGTGCTGGCAAGCATGACGACGAGCGCCATGATCGCAACGAAGATCTCCGCTGCAGCGGGGTAGAAGTCGGGGACGACAAAGTTCATCTTCTGACCGGTCCGGTAAAGTGTCTCGCCTACGCTTACAGCTTGCTCACGGCAACGTGACGTAGAAGTTCATCGACGGAAGCGTGCATCACTTCGGTGAAGGGGAAGGGATACAGGCCCATTGCCAGCACGCAGACCGCAAGAATGGCCAGGAAGGCGAATTCGCGCGCACTGAGGTCTTCCAGCTCGGCCACGTGGGAGTTGGCGACGGGGCCAAACACCACGCGCTTGTACATCCACAGGGTATAGGCAGCGCCAAGGATCAGCGTGATCGCCGCGCCAAAACCGATCCAGAAATTGAACTGGACCGCGCCGAGAATCACCATGAACTCACCGACGAAACCGCTGGTGGCCGGCAGGCCTGCGTTCGCCATCGAGAACAGCATGAAGAAGGCGGCGAACTTCGGCATGGTGTGCACCACGCCACCGTAATCGCTGATCTGGCGCGAGTGCATACGGTCGTAGAGCACACCGATGCAAAGGAACATGGCTCCAGAGACGAAGCCGTGCGAAATCATCTGCACCAGCGCGCCTTCGATCGCCAGCGGATTAAACATGAAGAAGCCCAGCGTCACGAAACCCATGTGGGAGATGGACGAGTAGGCCACCAGCTTCTTCATGTCCGTCTGCACCAGGGCGACGAAGCCGATGTAGATCACCGCGATCAGGGACAGCGCAATGATGAGGCCAGAATACTCCTGGGCCGCATCCGGCACGATGGGCAGGGAGAAACGCAGGAAACCGTAGGCGCCCAGCTTCAGGGCGATGGCCGCCAGCACGACCGAACCGCCAGTCGGTGCTTCAACGTGAGCATCCGGCAGCCAGGTATGTACCGGCCACATCGGTACCTTCACACCGAAGGCGATCAGGAAGGCGAAGAAGATCAGCGTCTGCTCGGTGATGTTGAGCGGCAGCTGGTGCCAATCCAGGATGCTGAAGCTGCCGTCCGCCTGCATGAACAGGTAAAGCAGCGCGATCAGCATCAGCAGGGAGCCGAACAGGGTGTAGAGGAAGAACTTGATCGCCGCATAGACGCGGTTCGGACCACCCCAGATGCCAATGACAAGGTAGAGCGGAATCAGCGACGCTTCGAAGAAGACATAGAACAGAATGCCATCCAGTGAAGAGAAGATGCCGTTCATCAGACCGGACATAATCAGGAAGCAGGCCATGTACTGCGCCACTTTCTCTTCGATCACCTTCCAGCCACCCAGCACCACCATGATGGTGATGAAGGCGTTCAACAGCACGAACAGCACAGAAATGCCGTCCACACCGAGGTGGTAGTTGATGTTGAAGCGCGGGATCCAGGCTCCCAACTCGACGAACTGCATCGCGCTGGTCGAGGGGTCGAACCCGAGGTAGAGCGGAATCGTGACGATGAAGCCCGCGATCGCCACCAGCAGCGCCAAGCCACGCGCCAAGGGAGCATTGCGGTCGGAGCCGGTAGCGAGCACAAGCAGCCCGCCCAGAATCGGCACCCAGATCGCGAGACTGAGGAAGGGAATGTCCGTCATCGTTGCTTTCCGTTCTATACGTCGCTGGCGACGCGTTTGGTCTTGTTATGCATCCGTCCCCGGCATGCTCATCCGCGGTTGAACCAGAAGGTGAGCAGGATGAACACGCCGATGATCATGGTGAAGGCGTACTGGTAGATGTGGCCGGTCTGGAACAGGCGCGACATCTGGGCGATCCAGCCCACCAGCTTTGCGGTGCCGTTGATGGCGACACCGTCGATCAAACCCTGGTCGCCCGCTTTCCACAGCCCCTTGCCCAGCAGGCGTGCGCCACCGGCAAAGAAGATCTCGTTGAAGCGGTCGAAGAAATACTTGTTTTCGAGCAGCGAATGGATGGGCTTGAAGGTGCGCTGGATGGCCGCCGGAATTCCCGGCTTGACCATGTAGAAGAACCAGGCCACCGCCACACCGCCCATTGCCAGCCAGAACGGCGCGGTCTGTAGCCCATGCAGCGCCATCGCGACCGGGCCGTGGAAATGCGCGGCCAACTCTTCGAGCCCGACATGGTTGTCACCCACGTAGATCACGCCATCGAACCAGGAACCGAACAGCATCGGCTCGATGGTGAAGAAACCGATCAGCACCGAAGGAATCGCCAGCAGCAGCAGCGGCACGGTGACAACCCAGGGCGACTCATGCGGCTTCTGGCCCGGCGCCAGGCCGTGGTGGTGATCGCCGGCGTGCGCATCTTCCTCGTGTTCATCATGATGATGTTCGTCGTGATGATGAGCCTGGCCGAAGCGCTCCTTGCCGTGGAACACCAGGAAGTACATGCGGAAGGAGTAGAACGCGGTCACGAACACCCCCAGCATCACGCAGAACAAGGCGTAACCCGCACCCGGGATATGCGAGGCATGGACAGCCTCGATGATGGAGTCCTTGGAATAGAAGCCGGCGAAGAACGGGAAACCGATCAGCGCGAGCGAGCCCAGCAGCGATGTGATCCAGGTGACCGGCATGTACTTCCACAGGCCACCCATGTTGCGCATGTCCTGGTCGTGGTGCATGCCCATGATCACCGAACCCGCGCCGAGGAACAGCAGGGCCTTGAAGAAGGCGTGGGTCATCAGGTGGAACACCGCGGCCGAGTAGGCAGAAACACCCAGCGCGACTGTCATGTAGCCCAACTGCGACAGCGTGGAGTAAGCAACGACGCGCTTGATGTCGTTCTGCACGATGCCCAGGAAGCCCATGAACAGCGCGGTCGTGGCGCCGATCACCAGGACGAAGGAGAGTGCGACATCCGAGAGTTCGAACAGCGGCGACATGCGCGCCACCATGAAGATGCCCGCGGTCACCATGGTCGCCGCGTGAATCAGCGCGGAGATCGGAGTGGGACCTTCCATGGAGTCCGGCAGCCAGACGTGGAGCGGAACCTGCGCGGACTTGCCCATCGCGCCGATGAACAGACAGATGCAGATCGCGGTGATCAGCGGCCAGCCAGTAACCGCCATCTCCTGAGTCGCCAGATCACCAGCCTGAGCGAACACTTCAACGTAGTTCAGCGAGCCGGCATAGGCGGCAACCAGGCCGATGCCCAGCAGGAAGCCGAAGTCACCCACGCGGTTGACCAGGAAAGCCTTGAGGTTGGCGTAGATCGCCGTCGGACGCTCGTACCAGAAGCCGATGAGCAGGTAGGACACCAGGCCGACCGCCTCCCAGCCGAAGAACAGCTGCAGGAAATTGTTCGACATCACCAGCATCAGCATGGAGAAGGTGAACAGCGAGATGTAGCTGAAGAAGCGCTGGTAACCGGGATCTTCATGCATGTAGCCGATGGTGTAGATGTGCACCATCAGCGAGACGAAGGTCACCACCAGCATCATCATGACCGTGAGCTGGTCGATCATGAAACCGACTTCAAAGGTCAGGCCGCCCGCCTCCATCCAGGTGTAGAGGGTGCCGTTGAAGGTGTTGCCGGCCTGCACGTCGCGGAAGATATAGATCGACGCGACGAAGGCCACTGCCACGCCAAGAATGGTCGCCACATGAGCGCCAGTTCGGCCGATCAGCTTTCCGAAAAGCCCGGCCAAGATGGCGCCCGCAAGCGGCGCCAGGGGCACGAGTAGATAGAGCTTCTGCATGTCCGTCATCGCGTGCGTCCCTTTAACCCTTCAGGCTGTCCAGATCATCCACATGTATCGTCCGCAGGTTACGGAACAACACGACCAGGATCGCCAAGCCGATTGCAGACTCGGCGGCAGCCACCGTCAGGATGAAGAAAACGAAAACCTGGCCCGCGATATCCCCCAGGTAGTGGGAGAAAGCAACGAAATTGAGGTTGACCGCGAGCAGCATCAGCTCGATGGCCATCAGCAGCACGATGAGGTTCTTCCGGTTCAGAAAGATCCCCACAACGCTGATCGCGAAAAGGATCGCGCCCAGGATGAGGTAATGGGAAAGGGATAGCATCTTCAACTCCCTGATCGCTTCGGCCGCCGCCGCCGCGGTTCTTATTCGTGACTTGTTTTAGTCCTTCTCGGCCGGCATCTTCACCAGCTCGACTCGGCCTTCCCGCTTGACTGCAACCTGCTCGGAAGGATTGATGTACTTCGTTCCCTTGCGCTTGCGCAGCGTCAGTGCAACCGCGGCCACCATCGCCACCAGCAGCACCAGCGAGGCCAGCTCGAAGGGATAGACGTAATCGGTATAGAGCACGCGGCCCAGTTCGCGGGTATTGCTGTAACCCGCCTGCGGCTCTGGCGGTGCAGGCATGGCATCCAGGCCGAAGTAACGACCACCAAGCACCATCGCCATTTCGACCGCCATCAGCACACCGATCAGCGCCCCGACCGGCAGGTAACTCCAGAAGCCCTGGCGCAGCCGGTCGAGATTGATGTCCAGCATCATCACGACGAACAGGAACAGCACCATTACCGCGCCGACATAAACCATCACCAGTGTGATCGCGAGAAATTCGGCCTGCAGCAGCAACCAGATACCGCTAGCGTTGAAGAAGGCCAGCACCAAGTAAAGCGCGGCATGCACCGGATTACGCGCGGTGATGACTCGCAACGCCGCGAACACCAGGATCACGGCGAGAAGGTAGAAGACGAAGGTCTTGAATTCCATTTTTCCGTTCGCAGCGCCGACGCGCCCTCCTTAACGGTACTTTGCGTCCTGCTCGCGGTCTGCCGCGATCTGACCCTCGTAGCGATCGCCCACCGCCAGCAGCATCTGCTTGGTGTAGTACAGATCGCCGCGCTTCTCGCCGTGGTACTCGAACACCCGCGTCTCGACGATGGCATCAACCGGACAGGCTTCCTCGCAGAATCCGCAGAAGATGCACTTCGTCAGATCGATGTCATACCGGGTTGTCCGACGGGAACCATCGTCCCGCTGATCCGATTCGATGGTGATCGCCAGCGCCGGGCACACCGCCTCGCAAAGCTTGCACGCGATACAGCGTTCCTCTCCGTTCGGATAGCGACGCAACGCATGCAGACCGCGGAAACGCGGACTCTGCGGCGTCTTCTCTTCCGGAAACTGGACCGTAATCTTGCGAGCAAAAAAATGCCGCCCGGTAAGGGCCATGCCCTTAAGCAGTTCCTTCAGGAAGAGACTGCCGATGTAATCCCTAGCACCCATCACCCGTACCTCAAGACCAGATCGAGAGCGGCGACATCATCCACACCGCGACAACGACCACCCACACCAGCGTGACCGGAATGAACACCTTCCAGCCCAGACGCATGATGTGGTCGTAACGAAAGCGCGGGAACGTCGCACGCACCCACAGGAAGATGAAAAGAATGGCCGCAGTCTTCAACGCCAGCCAATGGAAACCATCGGGCAGGAAACCGAACGGCGACAGCCAGCCACCCAGGAACAGGACCGAGGTCAGGATGGAGACCAGGATCATGTTCGCGTATTCGGCCAGGAAAAACAGCGCGAAGGTCATGCCGGAGTACTCGACCATGTGACCAGCGACCACTTCCGCCTCACCTTCAACCACATCAAACGGCGCGCGGTTCGTCTCGGCAATCCCGGAAATCAGATAGACGACGAACATCGGCAGCAGCGGCAACCAGTTCCAGGACAGGAAGCCCAGCCCCATATCAGCGAAACGACCGGTGCTCTGCGAGACCACGATGTCTGAAAGATTCAGGCTGGCCGAGATCAGCAACACGCAGATCAGCGCAAAACCCATGGACACTTCGTAGGACACCATTTGTGCAGCAGCACGCATCGAGCCCAGGAAGGGATACTTGGAGTTGGACGCCCAGCCGGCCACCACAACCCCATAAACTTCGAGCGAGGTCACTGCAAGCAGGAAGAGCAGGCCTGCATTGACGTCGGCAAGGACCAGACCATCATCAAAGGGCACCACAGCCCAAGCCACCAGCGACGGCGCCAGCGCCAGGATGGGACCAATGATGAAAAGCCCCTTGCTCGCACCAGAAGGAATCACGATCTCCTTCAGTAGCAACTTCACACCGTCCGCCATGGGTTGCAACAAACCCATGGGACCGACGCGGTTGGGGCCGATACGCACCTGCATGTAGCCGATAACCTTGCGCTCGGCGAGCGTCAGGTAGGCCACGCAGATCATCAGCGGAGCGATGATCGCAATGATCTTCACCAGCGTCCAAACCAGAGGCCAGGCGGGCCCGAACAAATCTGCAACCGGTTGCAGCATCGCTTCCATCAAGCACGCTCCACGCTGAGTCGACCGCTGAGAGGCCCAAGCGCGGCCGTAGTCCGATGCGCCGCCGCAATCCGCACGCAACCGACAACCAAGGTGTCGTCAGCCACTGCAGTCAATTCCACGGCAGCGCCCGCCTGCCCCACCCGAACCCGCTCTCCGCTAGCAATGCCCAACTGAGCAAGCATGGCCGAATTCAGGCGCGCTACCGGAGCGGCTGCATCCTTTGCCTTCTGCAGAGGCGTAGAACGCCGCACGATGGGATCCGCAAAGTAGATGGGCACATCCGCAACCCGCTCAAGCCCGCCGACGGCGACGGTCGTCGGACCTGAAGAAATCGCGAACACGGTACTGTCGGCAAGCCTCTGTGCCTCATCGCTGCCGAACGCTGCTCTGGTAACGGATTCGGAATCCTCGTAGGCAAAGCCTTCGAGCCCCAGCAGCGTTCCAAGTACGCGCAATACCTTCCAGCCCGGGCGGCATTCGCCCAGCGGTCTGGCCACCGCGTTGAAACCCTGCGGCCGCCCCTCGCAATTCACAAATGTGCCGGACGTTTCGGAGAACGGTGCGACTGGCAACAGCACATCCGCGCATTCGCGCAGCGACGGACTGTCGAAAGCAGAAAGCGCTACGACGATCTCGGCGGACTGGAGCGCCGCCTCGGTACTGCGGGCATCGGCAAAATCCAGATCAGGCTCGGCACCGAATAGGACGTAAGCCCTGCGCGGGGAATCGACCATTGCCTTGGCGTTCAACCCGGCATCGCCTGGCACCGCACCCGCCAGATAACCACCCACGCTATTGGCAGCCTCGCCAATTACGCCGGCCCGACCACCGGTCAAACGTGCGATCTCGTAAGCCAACGCTTCCAGTTCTGCAGCCTGCGGGTGCTGAACCGCAAGGTTGCCCAGCCACACCGCCAGCTTTTCACCGCCGCCGACGAGCTGAGCCAGTGCTTTGGCTTCGTCGGAAACTTCGGTCGGCAGACCGGATGCGAGGGCATCCGAGACGCTCACGCCCTTCTCATCCGCCAAGGCACGTACAAGCTGACCAAGTGCCGCAACCATTTCCGACGGCGCCACCAGCATGCGACTGCGCACCGGCAGCAACCACTCTTCCGCCGTCGGGCCAACCACGCCGACCCTCAACCCGCGCTTTGCCGCCTGGCGCACACGCTGTGCAAGCAGAGGCGCATCCTTGCGCAGGAAACTGCCGATCACCAGCAAGCGATCAAGCTCACCGACCTCAGCGATAGGCATGCCCAACCACGGGGCACCGGAACGCTGCCCATCTGCGCGGAAATCAACCTGGCGCAGACGGAAATCCACGTTGCTGGTACCCAGGCCACGCATCAGCCTCTGCCCGAGGAAAAGCTCTTCAAGCGTGGCATGCGGCGACAGCAACGCACCCAAGGCATCGGCACCATATTGAGTTGCTACCCCACGCAGGCCGTTCGCAGCAAATTCGAGCGCGGTCTGCCAATCAACCTCTCGCCATGCTCCACCCTGCTTAATCTGTGGTCGCTGCAGACGCTCAGCGCCATTGAGGGCTTCGTAGGAGAACCTGTCTTTGTCCGAGAGCCAGCATTCATTGATGGCCTCGTTCTCCAGCGGCAGCACACGCTTGACCACATCATGCTTGGTCTGGACGATTAGATTTGCACCCAGGGAGTCGTGCGGACTCACCGACTTTCTGCGGGACAATTCCCAGGTACGGGCAGCGAAGCGGAAAGGCTTGGAAGTCAGGGCACCAACCGGGCAAAGATCGATGATGTTGCCCGAGAGTTCGGAGTCCACCGTCTTCTCGACGAAGGGCATGATCTCCGCGTGCTCACCGCGGAACGCCTGGCCCAATTCCATTTCACCAGCAATTTCAGTGGTGAAACGAACGCAACGGGTGCAATTGATGCAGCGGGTCATGTCCGTCGAAACCAGTGAGCCGAGGTTCTTGTTCAGAACAACCCGCTTCTCTTCCTGGTAACGCGACTGGCTCCCGCCATAACCCACGGCCAGATCCTGCAACTGGCACTCGCCCCCCTGATCACAGATCGGGCAATCCAGCGGGTGATTGATCAGCAGGAACTCCATCACCCCCTTCTGCGCCTTGACCGCGGGCTCGGAGTGAGTCCATACCTTCATGCCGTTGGTCACCGGCGTCGCACAGGCCGGCAAAGGCTTGGGAGCCTTCTCCACCTGCACCAAGCACATGCGGCAGTTGGCAGCGATGGAAAGCTTCTTGTGATAGCAGAAATGGGGAATGTAGCTGCCGACCTTGGCAGCGGCATCCATGACCGTGCTGCCGTCCGGCACCTGTATCTGCTGGCCGTCGATTTCGATCTCTAGCATGAGGGGCTCACGTAGATTTGGCTGCCTTCGTACTGCACTTCAGGCGACACGAAACACTTCTTGTTTTCGATATGGAACTCGAATTCCGAAGCGAAATGCTTGATGAAACTCTGCACCGGCATTGAGGCTGCATCGCCCAAGGCGCAGATGGTCCGACCCATGATGTTCCCAGTGACCGAGTTCAACAGATCAAGATCATCCGGTCGACCAAGGCCATTCTCGATACGGTGCACCACCCGATAGAGCCAGCCGGTGCCTTCACGGCAGGGAGTGCATTGCCCACAGGATTCTTCGAAGTAGAAATACGACAGACGCTCAAGCGCCTTCACCATGCAGGTCGTTTCATCCATCACGATCACAGCCCCGGAGCCCAGCATCGAACCGGCTTTGGAGATGGAGTCGTAATCCATGGTGCAATTCATCATTACGTCGGCAGGCAACACAGGAGACGACGAACCTCCGGGAATCACTGCCTTGAGCTTACGCCCACCGCGCATGCCGCCCGCCATTTCCAGCAAGTCGGCAAATGGCGTCCCAAGAGGGATCTCATAGTTGCCCGGGCGATTCACATGACCGGAAACGGAGAACAGCTTCATCCCCCCGTTGTTCGGCTTGCCAAGATTCAGAAAAGACTCGCCCCCCATATTGATGATGAAGGGGACGGAGGCGAAGGTTTCCGTGTTGTTGATGGTCGTCGGCTTGCCGTACAAACCATAGCTAGCAGGGAAAGGCGGCTTGAAACGCGGCTGCCCTTTCTTCCCTTCAATGGATTCCAGCAGGGCGGTTTCTTCGCCGCAGATATATGCGCCGTAACCGTGATGGGCGAACAAATCGAAAGAAAAGCCGCTTCCGAGAATATCCGCGCCAAGCAAATTGGCCGCCCTGGCTTCGGCCAGCGCTTCTTCGAAACGCTGATACACCTCGAAGATCTCACCGTGAATATAGTTATACCCACGGGCACAACCCATCGCGTAAGCCGCGATCGTCATCCCCTCGATAACGGTGTGCGGGTTATAGCGAAGAATATCCCGGTCTTTGAACGTACCCGGCTCACCTTCGTCTGAGTTGCATGCCAGATATTTGTCGCCCGGAAACGAGCGCGGCATGAAACTCCACTTCAATCCGGTCGGGAAGCCTGCGCCACCCCGGCCACGCAAAACCGCCGTCTTCAATTCGGCGATGATGGTCTCCGGCGGGATCTTCTCGGAGATAATTTTCTTCAGCGCAGAATAACCACCTCGGGCGAGATAGTCCTGCAGCCGCCAGGCACGGTCGCCGTCTACACCGGCGAGGATCATTCCTTGCGCACTCATTTGCTTTCCAGATCGGCCAGCAACTGGTCGATCTTCTCCTTGGTCATCCAGCTGCACATGTGATGGTTGTTGACCAACAACACCGGAGCATCACCACAGGCCCCCATGCATTCACCTTCCTTCAAGGTGAATTTCCCATCTGCCGTTGTTTCGTTGAAATCAATCCCCAACTTCTGCTTCACGTAGTCGGCAGCATGAACGCCGCCCGACAGGGCACAGGGGAGATTGGTACAGACAGTGATCTTGTGCTTACCAACCGGCTCAAGATCGTACATGTTGTAGAAGCTGGCGACCTCGTAGGCCGCAATAGCCGGCATTTCCAGATAATCCGCGACGAAGCCGATGAGCTCCTTGGGAAGCCACCCCTTCTCGACCTGTGCGATACGCAACGCAGCCATTACCGCGGATTGCTTCTGATCCGCCGGATATTTGGCTACCTCTCGATCAATCTGTTGCAGCGATTCTTGGCTCAGCATGTCGTGCTCATCTTCTGGTTTGCCTGCCGCTTCTCTGTGTTGCGGATTAGTTCCGGCTTATCTGTCGATTTCGCCAAACACCACATCCATCGTGCCAATGATTGCAACAACGTCAGCAATCATATGACCACGTGCAATTTCATCCATGGCCGCCAGATGTGCAAAACCTGGCGCGCGGAGCTTCAAGCGATAAGGCTTGTTCGCACCATCGGAAACCGCATACACGCCGAACTCACCTTTCGGATGCTCAACCGCGGCATATACCTCGCCCTTAGGGACATGGATGCCTTCAGTGAATAGCTTGAAATGGTGAATCAGCTCCTCCATGTTCGCTTTCATCTGTTCGCGAGGCGGAGGTGCAACCTTGTGATTGTCGGTGATGACCGGCCCAGGATTTTTCCGCAGCCACTCAATACATTGTCGAATGATCCGGTTCGATTGACGCATCTCTTCCATTCGACAGAGATAGCGGTCGTAGCAGTCACCGTTCTTTCCGACAGGGATATCGAAATCCAAACGATCATAGACTTCATAAGGCTGCTTCTTACGCAGGTCCCATGCGATCCCGGAACCTCTGAGCATCGGACCGGAAAACCCCCAGCCCAGAGCCTGTTCAGGCGATACGACACCAATGCCGACGGTGCGCTGCTTCCAGATACGGTTATCCGTCAGCAGAGTCTCGTATTCATCACAGTAGCGCGGGAAGCGCTGCGTGAAATCATCAAGAAAATCGAGCAAGGAGCCTTGCCGGTTGGCGTTCAATTCCTGAACTGCCTTGGCATTCTTGAATTTGTTGACCTGATACTGGGGCATGCGGTCAGGCAAATCCCGATAAACACCGCCCGGACGATAGTACGCCGCGTGCATACGCGCCCCTGAAACCGCCTCATACACGTCCATGAGATCTTCACGCTCACGGAAGGTGTACAGCACCATCGTCATTGCGCCAATATCCAGCGCATGAGTGCCAATATTGAGAAGGTGATTCAGAACACGGGTAACTTCATCGAACATCACCCGAATGTACTGCGCCCGCAGCGGTACTTCCAGGCCAAGCAGACGCTCAATGGCCATGCAATAGGCATGCTCATTGCACATCATGGACACGTAGTCCAGGCGATCCATGTAAGGAACCGACTGAACCCAGGTCCTGGTCTCGGCAAGCTTCTCGGTGCCCCGGTGCAGCAGACCGATGTGAGGGTCTGCACGCTCCACAACCTCGCCATCCAGCTCAAGCACCAAGCGCAACACACCGTGCGCAGACGGGTGCTGCGGGCCAAAGTTGATGGTGTAATTGCGAATCTCAGCCATGACCGACATCCCCGTAATTCTCTTCCCGCACAATGCGCGGAGTATTTTCCCGAGGTTCGATCGTCACCGGTTGATACACAACCCGTCCAAGCTCTGGGTCGTAACGCATTTCCACATAACCCGAGACAGGGAAGTCCTTACGGAACGGGTGTCCGACAAAACCATAATCCGTCAGGATTCGACGCAAATCCGGATGACCGGAATACATGACTCCGTAGAGATCAAAAGATTCGCGTTCGTACCAGTTGGCACTCGGCCACAAATCAACCAAGGAGTCCAGCACGGGGAAGTCATCGCTATCGGCAAAAACCCGCAACCTCAAGCGCCAATTATTCTTGATGGAAAGCAAATGGGCCACAGAAGCGAAACGCCCTCCCTCCCAAGACCCATTGCCGTAAGCCAAATAATCCAGCCCCGAGAGATCAATCAATTGCTCGAAACTCAAATCGGGATTATCCCGCAGCGTTCTTGCAACCTGCAGATAATTGGAGGCGGAAACTTCTATTGTCAGCTCGCCGCATTCAAGCAACTGCGAATGCAGCATCTCACCGAAAACTTCGCGAAGCTTTTCACTGAGCCGTTCAAGTTTGGCACTCATTTTCGAGCCTACCTGTCAGCGCGCAATAGTATTGGTGCGCTTGATCTTGTTCTGCAGCTGGATGATTCCGTAGAGAAGCGCCTCCGCCGTCGGAGGGCACCCCGGGACATAGACATCCACAGGAACGATGCGATCGCAACCGCGTACGACCGAATACGAATAGTGGTAATAACCACCACCGTTTGCACAGGAGCCCATGGAGATGACCCAGCGAGGCTCGGCCATCTGGTCATACACTTTGCGCAGAGCCGGCGCCATCTTGTTGCACAAGGTACCAGCAACAACCATCAGATCCGATTGCCGAGGGCTAGGCCTGAAGACCACACCAAAACGGTCCAGGTCATAACGTGCACAGCCTGCGTGGATCATCTCTACCGCACAACAGGCTAACCCGAAAGTCATTGGCCACAATGAACCGGTACGCGTCCAATTGATGACCGCATCAAGCGAAGTAGTGACAAACCCTTCGCGAAAGACGCCCTCTATGCTCATACCTTACTCCCAATCGAGTGCGCCGTTCTTCCACTCGACGATATAACCGATAACCAGAATGGCCAGAAAAACCATTACGGATCCGAAAACGAACCATGCGAGTTCGCCGGCGGCGATGAATTCCTGAAAGACGGTTGCCCAAGGAAAAAGGAAAGCTATTTCCAAGTCAAACAGAATGAAGAGAATAGCAATGAGATAGTAGCGGACATCGAATTTCATCCGGGCATCTTCAAATGCCTCGAATCCGCACTCATAAGGGGAGAGTTTTTCGCCGTCAGGGCGATAAGGGGCGAGAACACGCCCCAGAATGACAGGAGCAACACCGAAGCCCAAACCTACGAGAATGAAGACCAAAACAGGAAAATAATTTTCCAGCATGCCCATTTACTCCTATTTGAGCCTAGCGACTTATCTATGTCGCCATTATTGTTTTCAGTGTCCCTGTAGAAACGCCCGCTTGCGCGGGCGTCTCAGTATTTTGGTGCCGACGATGAGACTCGAACTCATACGGCTTTCGCCACCACCCCCTCAAGATGGCGTGTCTACCAATTTCACCACGTCGGCTCGCTGTTCGTTACAGCCAGATAATTATACGACTATTTGCGCAGTGCGCAAAGCCTCTTTCCACTTTTACTTCGGAATCGACTGCGCTTTGGAGTCATCAGCAGGCGCCGGAACTTCTTCCGCCTTAGGCTGCTGTGCGGGCGCCGGCACAGATTGCACAGCCCCTTCCATAATGCTAGCCGGAGCACTCGGTTTGTTGCTTGCCAGATAACTCAAGCCAAGACTCGTAATGAAAAATACCGTCGCAAGAACTGCCGTTGTTCTGCTCAAGAAATTTGCAGAACCGGAAGAACCGAACAGGCTACCCGACGACCCACTACCAAAAGCCGCCCCCATATCAGCGCCTTTGCCATGCTGTACGAGCACCAAACCGATGACACCAATGCCAACCAGCACGTGAACCGTCAGCACCAGAGAGAAAAGCATATTACTCATCATAAACCCTGAAAAACGAGCCGCCGCTCAATTACCTGCAGCAGCGCGGCATATCGCCAAGAAATCCGAAGCAACCAGGGAAGCCCCCCCGATCAGCCCACCATCCACATTCGGTACCGCAAAAAGCTCGACAGCATTGCCCGGCTTGACGCTCCCCCCGTACAGGACTTTCGTTGCCACGTCATCACCGAAGGCACGCAGGGTCCAAGCCCTTACTGCTGCATGAACCTCCTTCACCTGCGCCACACTAGCAGTCAAACCGCTGCCAATCGCCCACACAGGCTCATAGGCCAGCACAACCCGCTCTGCCGCCAGCCCATCAACCTCTGCAGCCACAGCATCCAACTGGCGCGTGACCACCTCCAGGGTCAGCCCATCGCTCCGCTCAGCCAATGTTTCACCAACACAGACAATTGGAAGCAAGCCAGCGCGCAGCACGGCTGCCGCCTTGCGCCCCACCATCCGGTCATCCTCGTGGAACAAGCTGCGGCGCTCTGAGTGACCAACGATGACATAGCGACACCCCAGATCCGCGAGCATCCGTACGCTTACTTCACCAGTGTAGGCCCCATCATCAAACTCGCTGACGTTCTGGGCACCTATGCCTACGCCAGTTTGCGACGGCAGAAATTGCGAAGCCTGAAGCAGATAGGGGAAAGGCACACATACCACCACCTCGCACCCAAGGACGCCCGCCTTCCCCACGCTGCCCAGCAGTTCAGCGTTACCCGCTAGACTGCCATTCATCTTCCAGTTGCCAACAACGAGTTTCTTGTTCACGTTCATGGCCCGTCTGGCAAATCGCGGAATTATAGGTTGATGGTGTTGAAGGCGCAAACGCCCTGCCCCGCACACAGGTGTGCAAGGCAGGGCGTCGTCAAGCAGCACCGGCAGATCGCCGGCATGCCTTCATCTCAACCAAAACGACCGGTGATGTAGTCCTCGGTTTCTTTCCGCTTCGGCTTCAGGAACAACTCGTCGGTAACGCCAAACTCCACCATCTCCCCAAGATACATGTAGGCGGTGTAATCCGAGATACGGGCCGCCTGCTGCATGTTGTGAGTCACGATGACGATGGTGAACTCCTTCTTGAGTTCATCCACCAGCTCCTCAATTCGGGAAGTGGAGATCGGATCCAGCGCGGAAGTGGGCTCATCCAGCAGCAGTACTTCAGGCTTGACCGCAATACCCCGGGCGATACACAAGCGCTGCTGCTGTCCGCCGGAGAGGCTCATGCCGCTTTGTTTGAGCTTGTCCTTGACCTCATCCCACAGCGCAGCCTTGCGCAGCGCCCATTCGACCCGCTCATCCATATCCGCAACGGAGAGCTTTTCGTGCAGGCGCACACCGAACGCAATGTTGTCGTAGATCGACATCGGGAACGGCGTCGGCTTCTGGAAAACCATACCAATCTTCGCACGCAGTACGCTTACGTCGACGTCGCTAGCCAGCAAGTTACGTCCGTCGAACAGCAACTCCCCCTCGGCTCGTTGATCCGGGTAGAGGTCGTACATGCGGTTAATGGTACGCAGCAAGGTAGATTTGCCGCAGCCGGAGGGGCCGATGAAGGCGGTCACAGTGTGGCGCGCCATCCGGAAATTGATGTTCTTCAGTGCATGGAACTTGCCGTAGTAGAAATTGAAGTTCCGGAACTCGAGTTGCGCGTTGGCGATGTCCATTTCGGTCGTCAGTCCTGTACCCATGGGTCGTCAGTTGAGCTTTTCGGCCCGCAGGAAGACGCGGGCGATGATGTTGAGGGCAAGTACGCCCAAAGTGATGAGGAACACCCCAGCCCAGGCCAGTTGCTGCCATTCCACAAAGGGACTCATCGCGAACTTGAAGATGGTGACCGGCAGGTTCGCCATCGGCTCATTCAGATTCAAGCTCCAGAACTGGTTGGAGAGCGCGGTGAAGAGCAGCGGGGCCGTTTCGCCAGCGATACGTGCCACAGCAAGAAGGACTCCAGTCACCACACCTGCCCTCGCGGCTCGAAGGGTGACCTTGGAGATCACGACCCGTTTCGGGGCACCCAGCGCAAAGGCCGCCTCTCGCAAAGTGTTCGGCACCAGCTGCAACATGTTCTCAGTCGTTCTCACCACAACCGGCAGAACGATGAGGGCCAGTGCAACAACGCCGGACCAGGCAGAGAACTTGCCGGTATTCGCCACGATCAGGGCATACACGAAGAGACCGATGACGATGGATGGCGCGGACAGCAACAGATCGTTGATGAAGCGCGTAGTCTGCCCCAACAGATTGAAACGCCCGTACTCCGCCAAATAAACCCCGGCGAGGATGCCGACAGGCGTTCCAAGCACGGTTGCCAAGGTGACCATCAGGGCGCTACCGGCGATGGCATTGAGCAGGCCACCATCACTTGCGCCCGGCGGCGGCGTCATCTCTGTGAAGAGGTTCAGGGAAAGCCCTGACACCCCCAACTCAAAGACCGTCCAGAGTATCCATGCCAGCCAGAACAACCCGAAGATCATGGCACCCATGGACATGGTCAACGCGAGCCGGTTGACCATCTTTCTACGCATCAACAGGTTCATGGCGCTCAGCTCCGTCCGCCTTCGCCCTTGGAGAGGCGTAGCAGCAACATTTTGGATACCACCAGCACGCAGAGCGTAATCACGAACAAGATCAAACCCAGCTCCATCAGTGCTGCGGTGTGCAGCCCGGGGTCCGCTTCCGCGAATTCGTTCGCCAGAGCGGAGGTAATGCTATTCCCGGGTGCGAACAGGGATGCCGTATTCAGGAAATTGGTATTGCCGATGACGAAGGTCACCGCCATGGTTTCACCCAGCGCACGACCCAAGCCCAGCATGACTCCACCAACCACACCGGTTTTCGTGTAGGGCAGAACAACCCGCCAGACAACCTCCCAGGTGGTGCAGCCCAAACCGTAGGCTGACTCCTTGAGCATCGCCGGCGTCACCTCAAATACGTCGCGCATCACGGACGCAATGTAAGGGATGATCATGATCGCCAGGATCACACCAGCACACAGCAGGCCGATGCCCAGCGGAGGCCCTGCAAACAGACGACCGATCAAGGGCAGATGACCCAGCGTGTTCTGCAGCGCAGGCTGCACGTACTGGGCAAAGATCGGGGCAAAGACCAGCAGGCCCCACATGCCATAAACAATACTGGGAATGGCGGCGAGCAATTCGATCGCCGTACCGAGCGGCCGCCGCAACCAGCTCGGCGACAACTCAGTCAGAAAAAGCGCGATACCGAAGGACACCGGAACCGCGATGACCAGAGCGATCACAGCGGTAACCAGCGTGCCGTACACCGGCACTAGGGCACCAAACCTCTCCATCGGCGGATTCCATTCCGGCGAGAAGAGAAAACCAATGCCAAAGGCTTGAAGACTGGGCCAGGACGCGACAGTCAGCGCAACGATAATCCCGGCCAGCAACACAAGGGTAAGTACAGCGAACGAACGCGCGACCCCAGAAAACAGACGGTCGCCCAACTTTGTCATTCCGTGACTTCCTCCCTTGTTATCGGAACCTTGGCCGGCAGGGGCGGAAGAGGTTGCAGATAGCCCTCCCCCACCAATCTTTATCTCGCCGAAGGCCTCAGGGGCCTCCGGCCGTTCATTGCGTTGCATCGCGCCTGGTCTTTAAGGTCGATCAGTGCTTCAGAACAGTAGCACCACTGGCATCCTTCATCTCACCCCAAGAGGCCTTGATGAGCTTGATGGTATCGGCAGGCAGCGGTACGTAGTCCAGGTCAGCAGCCATCTGCGAGCCATTGGCGTACGCCCAGTCGAAGAACTTCAGTGCCTCAAGAGCTTGAGTCGGCTTGTCCTGAGTCTTGTGCATCAGGATGAAGGTTGCACCAGTGATCGGCCAGGAAGTCTTACCAGCCTGGTCGGTGAGGATTTCGTAGAACGCAGACTTGCTCCAATCCGCACCGGCAGCAGCAGCCTTAAAAGCGTCATCGGTAGGTGAAACAAACTGGCCTTCCTTGTTCTGCAGTGCAGCGTAGGTCAGCTTGTTCTGCTTGGCGTAAGCGTACTCCACGTAGCCGATAGAACCCGGCAGACGCTGCACGAAGGCGGAAACACCCTCGTTACCCTTACCACCCAGACCAACCGGCCACTGAACTGCAGAGCCTTCGCCAATCTTTTCCTTCCACTCGGAAGAGACCTTGGACAAGTAGTTGGTGAAAATGAAGGTGGTACCAGAGCCATCCGCGCGACGGACGACACCGATCGGCTGGTCGGGCAGGGCCAGACCCGGGTTCAGAGCGGCGATGGCCTTGTCGTTCCACTGGACGATCTTGCCCAGGTAGATGTCAGCCAGCAGTTGGCCGGTCAGCTTGAGTTCTCCCGGCTTGATGCCCTGGACGTTCAGAACCGGCACAACACCACCGATCACGGTAGGGAACTGTTGCAGACCATTCTTGCTGAGCTCTTCCGGCTTCAGCGGCATATCAGACGCACCGAAATCCACGGTCTTGGCGTTGATCTGGCGGATACCGCCGCCAGAGCCGATGGATTGGTAGTTTACCTTGTTGCCGGTCGCCTTCTGGTAAGCGTCGGCCCACTTGGCGTACACCGGGGCCGGGAAGGAAGCGCCCGCACCGGTCAGCTCTGCAGCGTGGGCGCCCGTGGCAAACAACACGGCGGAAGACGCAACCACGGCGAATTTCTTCGACAAACGGATCATGACTACCTCTACTTGGTGACAGAGCCGCCAAAGTATCAATCGTTTGTTACGCCCATGTTTCATGTCTTCAAATTGTCAGACGACCGCAGCCTCAGCCGCCCCGGCAATAGCCCTGGCCAAGCGTTCTACGAGCCCACCATCCTTCCCTTCAACCATCACCCGCAGCAGAGGCTCCGTGCCTGAGGGACGGAGCAATACCCGCCCTTGATCTCCCAAGGCAGTCTCCGCGGCTTCCTTAGCCCCCTGAATACCTGCGTCAGCCTGCCAATCGAAACCAGCAGGCAGGCGGACATTGATCAGCTTTTGAGGATAGAACACCAGATCAGAACATGCGCCACTCAAGCTCTGCCCACGCTGCCGCAGAGCCGCGAGCACCTGCAGAGCTGAGACGATGCCATCGCCGGTGGTGTGCCGATCCAGGCAGATGATATGGCCCGAATTTTCCCCGCCGAGCTTCCAAGCCCGCTCATGCAGGGTCTCCAGCACATAGCGGTCTCCGACCTTCGCCCGAGCAAAACCGACGCCCAGCCTCTTGACTGCATGCTCGAAGCCGAGATTGCTCATCAGAGTGCCGACCACACCATCGAGACGCCCTTCTTCATGGCGAGCGCGGGCAATTACATAGAGCAGCTTATCTCCATCGTAAATCTCGCCGCCTTTATCCACCATGATCAGGCGGTCAGCGTCCCCATCCAGGGCAATGCCGATATCCGCCCCATGCGCGAGCACCGCCTGCCGGAGATTTTCAGGGCGCGTCGCCCCAACACCATCATTGATGTTCAGACCATTCGGTTCAACACCAACGGAGAAAACCTCCGCGCCAAGCTCATGAAAAACATTTGGGGCAATGTGGTAGGCCGCTCCATGCGCACAATCAAGCGCGATCTTCAGGCCGCGCAGGTCAAGCTCATTGGGAAAAGTGCTTTTACAGAACTCGATGTAGCGTCCAGCCGCATCGGCAATCCGGCGCGCTCGCCCCAATCGCGCCGAATCGACGCAGCCCATTGACTCCTCAAGGCGAGCCTCGATTTCCTCTTCCACCGCATCAGGCAGCTTTGTCCCCTGCGCGGAGAAAAACTTGATCCCGTTATCGTAGAAGGGATTATGGGAGGCAGAAATCACCACACCAGCCTGAAGGCGCAGTGCGCGCGTCAGGTAAGCCACCGCGGGAGTCGGTATCGGGCCAGCAAGCATCACGTCCACCCCTGCTGCAGCGAAGCCAGCCTCCAGAGCAGCCTCCAGCATATAGCCAGAGATCCGGGTGTCCTTGCCGATCAGAATCGCGGGATTTTCCCCTGCAGGCAGCTTCTCCCGAGCAATCAGCGTCACGCCCGCAGCGTAACCCAGCCTCATCACGAACTCAGGAGTTATCGGCGCATCTCCAACCTTTCCCCGCACACCATCGGTGCCGAAATACCGTCTGCCCATCGCTCACCTCAAAGGAAAGGGCGAATTATGACACTGCTTGCCAAACCAGCATTGCATCCCGAGTCGCAGCGACGTCATGCACCCTCACGATAGAGGCGCCCCTCTGTACCGCGATCAAAGCCGCGGCAACGCTTGCCGGCATACGCTCTTCCACTGCTCGACCGGTAACCGCTCCCAGCATGGATTTCCGCGACAACCCCGCCAAGACAGGTAGCCCAGACAATTGAAAGCGGTCCAACTCCTTCAGCATCGCGAAGTTGTGCTCCACGCTCTTGCCAAAACCAAACCCTGGATCCAGCAGAAGACGTCCGGGCGCCACCCCTGCCAATTCCAGGACGGCAATGCGCTCGGTCAGGAAAGCCGCCACCTCCGTGACAACATCTGAATAACGCGGGCTCTGTTGCATAGTTCTAGGCTCACCTGCCATATGCATGACGCACAAAGCTGCTTGAGTGTCCTGGACCGCCTCCACTGCACCCACAGCCCTGAAACCATTTACGTCGTTGACCAGATCCGCTCCCGCGACCAACGCTGCTTTCATTACGCCCGGCTTCAACGTATCGACTGAGATTGGGACATTCCACGAGGCAAGTGCCTCAAGAACACCGACAATGCGTTCAATCTCCTGAACCTCCGGCACCGGCTCCGCCCCCGGGCGAGTCGACTCGGCACCGATATCAAGGATGTCCGCACCCTGCTCCAAAGCCTCCTCTGCCCTACGCAGCGCTCTGGACACATCACCATTACTCCCATCTCCCGTGAATGAGTCCGTCGTCAGATTGACGATCGCCATGATTCGAGGCCGGCTCAAATCCAGATCAAATCGGCCACAGCGCAATACACCCATTTCATTACCCAAAAAAATGCGGGCCGGAGTTACCCGGCCCGCAATACATTTGCTAAGAAAATCTATGCTGCAGGAGCTGCCGCGTTAGGCGCGGCTCCAGGAGAGTCGTCCTTGGAACGCGGAACAGGCACCGAAGCCGGCTTGGGAGGACGCGGCGGACGACCAGCCATGATGTCATTCACCTGCTCGGCATCAATGGTTTCCCATTCGAGCAGAGCCTGAGTCATCACCTCGACCTTATCGCTGTTTTCCTCGATCAGGCCACGAGCCAGTGCGTACTGCTGATCAATGATCCGACGGATCTCGGCGTCCACCTTCTGCATCGTGGCTTCAGAGACATTACGATGCGTGGTCACCTGCCGACCAAGGAAGATCTCACCCTCTTCCTCGCCATAGACCATAGGCCCCAAAGTATCCGACATGCCCCACTGAGTCACCATCCGGCGAGCCAAATCCGTGGCACGCTGGAAGTCGTTGGAAGCACCTGTGGTCATCTGCTTCATGAAGATCTCTTCGGCAATCCGGCCGCCGAACAGAACCGCAATGGTTTGCAGCAAACGCTCCCGGTCCTGACTGTAGCGATCTTCCTCCGGAAGCTGCATCGTCACACCAAGCGCACGACCACGCGGGATGATGGTGACTTTGTGAACCGGATCAGTCTTATCAAGCAATCGCGCTACGACAGCATGACCGGATTCATGGTAGGCCGTATTCCGGCGCTCCTCCTCCGGCATGACCACAGATCGACGCTCCGCGCCCATCATGATCTTGTCCTTGGCGCGCTCGAAATCCTCCATGTCCACCAAGCGCTTGTTCGCACGAGCGGCAAACAAGGCCGCTTCGTTAACCAAGTTAGCCAGATCGGCACCAGCAAACCCTGGCGTTCCACGAGCAAGCACCTGCGGGTCCACATCCGGCGCAATCGGCACCTTGCGCATGTGCACCTTCAGAATCTGCTCGCGACCACGGATATCCGGCAGGGCAACAACCACTTGCCGATCGAAGCGCCCCGGACGAAGCAAAGCGGGGTCAAGCACATCGGGCCGGTTGGTCGCGGCAATCACGATCACACCCGTCTGGCCTTCAAAACCATCCATCTCAACCAGCAACTGGTTAAGCGTTTGCTCACGCTCGTCGTTACCACCGCCCAGGCCTGCGCCCCTCTGGCGACCAACGGCATCGATCTCGTCAATGAAGATGATGCACGGCGCGTGCTTCTTCGCCTGCTCGAACATATCGCGGACACGGGCAGCACCCACGCCAACGAACATCTCAACGAAGTCCGAACCCGAAATAGAGAAGAACGGAACCTTGGCCTCACCGGCAATCGCCTTCGCCAGCAGCGTCTTACCGGTACCGGGAGAGCCGACCATCAGGACGCCCTTGGGAATACGCCCACCCAGCTTCTGGAATTTAGACGGATCACGAAGGAACTCAACCAGCTCACCAACCTCCTCCTTGGCTTCATCGCAACCCGCGACATCCGCAAAGGTGATCGAGTTGGCAGACTCATCCAGCATACGGGCCTTGCTCTTGCCGAACGAGAACGCTCCGCCTTTACCTCCCCCCTGCATCTGGCGCATGAAGAAAATCCACACGCCAATCAACAGCAGCATCGGGAACCAGGACACGAAAATACTCGTCAGGAAGGACTGCTCTTCCTCAGGCTTCGTCGCATTGACGGAAACGCCATAGCGCATGAGGTCGGACACCATCCAAATATCCTGAACCCCCGGTGTGTAAACCGTGATCTGGCGTCCTTCCTGCGTAGTCGCACGTACTACACGGCCGTCAATCGTCGCCTTCGAGATACGTCCCGCCCGAGCCTCCTCCATGAACTGCGAGTACTCCACGGTATTGGGCGCCGACTGGCGGGCGTTGAACTGGTTGAATACGGTCATCAAGACGACGCCGATAACCATCCAGATCGCGAGATTCTTGAAAAGATTGTTCAACGTATTACCCCAAAAGCCTTCTACAGGCGTGCGTTGGATTGACCCATTCTAGAGGGGAACGTTCCCCCCCGCAAACCAATGAGGGCGATTGCCGTGACCTATGACCCTTTGATCCTTAGCGCTGGCGGAGACCGCTTCCGAGCAGATAAACCTCTGCGCTACGGTCTCGGGAAGCCTTCGGCTTGCGGACTTGTACGGAGGAAAAAACCTCCTCCATCTCCTGCCGAAACGCCATGAACCCTTCTCCTTGAAACACTTTCACCAGAAAGCGCCCTCCCGGCTTCAAATGAGACGCAGCAAAATCAAGAGCCAGTTCACAAAGATGGATGGACCTCGCCTGATCTACGGCACCGACCCCCGACAAGTTGGGGGCCATGTCGGAAAAAACAAGGTCTACCGGCGCACCATCCAGTTCTGTCTCCAGAGCATTCAACACGGGCTCTTCTGTAAAATCGCCTTGGAGGAAGGTAACTCCATTGATCGGCTCCATCGGCAGGAGATCCAACGCAAAGACTTTGCCAGACCCACCGCAGCGCTGGACGGCGACCTGCGACCACGATCCAGGAGCCGCGCCAAGATCGACCACTACGGCGCCCTGCTTCAGCAAGCGGTCTCGCTCGTCGATTTCCATCAGCTTGTAGGCCGCACGGGCCCGATATCCCTCGGCATTGGCCTTCAGCACGTACGGATCGTTAAGATGCTCCCGCATCCAGGCCTTACTGGTCTTGCTTCGTTTCATCGGAGTAAAATCCGTGTCCCACGAAAAGAGAATTTCAATGCTTGAACTTAACCCGGCCGAACGGCGCGAACTGCGTGCCCGGGCACACCATCTCAGCCCTGTGGTCACCATCGCCACCAACGGCCTGACTCCATCCGTCGTCGCTGAAATCCATCGCTCTCTGCAAGCCCATGAACTCATCAAGGTTCGGGTTCAGGGTACGGAACGCGATCAGCGCGAAGAGTTGATGGAGCAACTTTGCAATGAACTGGACGCCGCACCAGTCCAGCATATCGGCAATATCCTCATTGTCTGGCGCAAGCGGATAGAAGAAACGAAAAGTGCTTCCGCCGAAAGCAAGAGCAAGGCTACGGCCCGCCCCGGCACTGCAAAGTCAGCCGCGGCCTTTGCTGCGGCGGCACGGCGCGCCGCACTGATCCGGGCTTCAGCTGAGAAACGCAAGAGCGGCCCGCGCACTTTTGGCAGCAAGCCGAAGGCCAAGCGCTAAGTTCTCCCTGCAGACGGGCGACGGGACAGAACAGCCATCCTCACCTCCTTCTGCAAGAAACGATGGCCTGAAGACAAACTCCTTCAGGCCATCCAGAGAAATACCGCGACCGGCATCGCCGGCCTCTTCATCCGAACTGGTCAGAGGTACCGGACTTCGATTATCTCGTACTCACGGATACCGCCGGGCGCCTGCACTTCCGCGATATCGCCCGCATACTTGCCAATCAGGGCACGGGCAATCGGAGAACTGACCGAGATCTTGTTCTCTTTGATATCCGCCTCGTCCTCGCCAACGATCTGATACGACACGGTCTGACCGGACTCCATGTCCTCCAGATCCACCGTTGCACCGAATACGCAACGGCCGTCGGCGTCCAGGAGCTTAGGATCAATGATCTGGGCATTGGACAGCTTGCCTTCGATCTCCATGATCCGCCCTTCGATGAAGCCTTGCCGCTCCTTGGCGGCATCGTACTCGGCGTTCTCGGAAAGGTCGCCATGCGAACGTGCCTCGGCAATGGCCGCAATCACATTGGGACGCTCCACCGTCTTCATGCGGTGGAGCTCGACGCGGAGCTTCTCCGCGCCAGCGATAGTGAGAGGTGTCTTGTTCATGCGACTTTGTTCAGTTCCGCGTGCAGCGTTTGCACGGCATAGACTTCGAGACCTGCGAGGTGACGAATCCCCATGCAGGCTGCGCGTGCACCTTCGATCGTGGTGTAAACCGTAACCTTGGCAGCAAGCGCGCTGGTCCGGATGGAGCGCGAATCAGTAATGGCCTGACGCTTCTCCTCCACGGTGTTGATTACCAGATCAATCTCATTGTTCTTGATCATGTCGACGACATGCGGCCGTCCTTCATTGACCTTGTTCACCACTGAGACCGAGATGCCCGCAGCTTCAAGCGCGGAGGCAGTCCCACGGGTAGCGACGAGATTAAAGCCAAGCTCCCGCAGCTCCTTCGCCACTTCAACTGCGGACGGACGATCCGTCGGCTTCACACTGATGAAAGCTGTACCCGAAGTCGGCAGACGGACACTAGCCGCCAGCTGACTCTTGACGAAAGCCTCGGCAAAACTGCGGCCAACGCCCATGACTTCGCCGGTGGACTTCATTTCCGGCCCGAGGATGGTGTCCACGCCCGGGAACTTGACGAAGGGGAACACCGCTTCCTTCACCGAGTAATATGGCGGAACGATCTCGCCGGTAACGCCTTGCTCGACAAGCAACTGGCCCGCCATGCAGCGCGCAGCCACCTTGGCCAGCGGCAGCGAACACGCCTTGGAGACAAACGGCACGGTACGCGAAGCGCGCGGATTCACTTCCAGTACGTAAACAACCGCGTTATCGCCCTCGCCCTGGATGGCGAATTGCACGTTCATCAGGCCGACCACGTTCAACGCACGCGCCATCGCTTCGGTCTGGCGACGCAGTTCATCCTGCAGCTTGGCGGACAGCGTGTAAGGCGGCAGCGAGCATGCGGAGTCGCCAGAGTGCACACCGGCCTGCTCAATGTGTTCCATGATGCCGCCGATGATGACCTGCTTGCCATCGGACAACGCGTCCACATCCACTTCCGTAGCGTCATTGAGGAAGCGATCCAGCAGCACCGGCGATTCATTGGAGACCTTTACCGCCTCGCGCATGTAGCGCTCGAGATCCTTCTGCTCATGCACGATTTCCATCGCGCGACCACCCAGCACATAAGAAGGACGGACCACCAGCGGATAACCGATTTCAGCCGCCAGACGCACCGCCTCTTCTGGCGTGCGCGCGGTACGGTTGGGCGGCTGCTTCAGACCGAGATCGTTCAGCAGCTTCTGGAAACGCTCCCGGTCTTCAGCGGCGTCGATCATGTCCGGCGTGGTGCCGATGATGGGCACGCCGTTCTCTTCCAACGCCTTGGCCCGCTTCAGCGGCGTCTGGCCACCGAACTGGACGATGACGCCAACCGGCTTCTCGATATGCACGATCTCGAGGATGTCCTCCAGCGTGATCGGTTCGAAGTACAGGCGATCAGAGGTGTCGTAGTCGGTCGACACAGTCTCCGGGTTGCAGTTGACCATGATGGTCTCGTAGCCGTCTTCGCGCAGGGCGAGCGCAGCGTGGACGCAGCAATAGTCGAACTCGATGCCCTGGCCGATGCGGTTCGGACCACCGCCCAGCACCATGATCTTCTTCTTGTCGGTCGGCCGTGCCTCGCACTCCTCCTCATAGGAGGAATACATGTAAGCGGTCGACGTGGCGAACTCGGCCGCGCAGGTATCTACCCGCTTGAACACCGGTCGCACGCCCTGAGTATGGCGATGCAGACGAACCGCAGTTTCATCCGTGCCCAGCAGCTTAGCCAGACGGCGGTCGGAGAAGCCCTTCTTCTTCAGCTCACGCAACTCGGCAGCTTGAATGGCCTTCAGCGAACGACCTGCCAGCGACTTTTCGGTCAAAACGATGTCTTCGATCTGAGCCAGGAACCAAGGGTCGATCTTGGTCAGGGAGTGAACTTGATCCTGGGTCATGCCCTCGCGGAAGGCCTGACCGACATACCAGATGCGCTCGGCACCCGGATTGGCCAGTTCATGCTCCAAGTCTTCACGGTCGGCCTCGACTTCATCCAGGCCATACACTCCAACCTCAAGGCCCCGCAGCGCCTTCTGGAAGGACTCCTGGAAAGTCCGGCCCATGGCCATCACTTCGCCGACCGACTTCATCTGGGTCGTCAGGCGGGAGTTGGCCTGAGGGAACTTCTCGAATGCGAAACGCGGAATCTTGGTGACGACGTAATCGATGGACGGCTCAAATGAAGCCGGCGTCGCCCCACCAGTGATGTCGTTGCGGAGCTCGTCCAACGTGTAGCCAACCGCCAGCTTGGCAGCAACCTTGGCGATCGGGAAGCCGGTTGCCTTGGAAGCCAGTGCAGAAGAGCGGGAAACTCGCGGGTTCATCTCGATCACGATCATTCGCCCATCCTTGGGGTTGATCGCGAACTGGACGTTGGAACCACCGGTATCCACCCCGATCTCGCGCAGCACGGCGATCGAGGCATTGCGCAGAATCTGGTATTCCCTGTCGGTCAGTGTCTGGGCCGGCGCAACGGTGATCGAGTCACCGGTGTGGACGCCCATCGGGTCCAGGTTTTCGATGGAGCAGACGATGATGCAGTTATCGGCGCGGTCGCGCACGACTTCCATCTCGTATTCCTTCCAACCAAGCAGCGACTCTTCGATCAGCAGCTCGTTGGTAGGACTCGCCTCGAGACCACGTTTGCAGATCTCGTGGAACTCTTCCATGTTGTAGGCGATACCACCGCCGGTACCGCCCAGCGTGAAGCTCGGGCGGATGATCACCGGGAAGCCGATGCTGCCCTGCACCTGCAACGCCTCTTCCATGCTGTGGGCGATGCTGGAGCGCGCGGAACCGAGACCGATGCGGGTCATCGCTTCCTTGAACTTAAGACGGTCTTCAGCCTTGTCGATCGCCTCCTGGGAAGCGCCGATCAGTTCGACACCGAACTTGTCGAGAACGCCATGACGCGCCAGGTCGAGCGCACAGTTCAGCGCCGTCTGCCCACCCATCGTCGGCAGCAAGGCATCCGGGCGCTCCTTCTCGATGATCCGCTCTACCACCTGCCAGGTGATCGGCTCGATGTAGGTGACGTCCGCCGTCTCCGGGTCGGTCATGATGGTCGCCGGATTGGAGTTGACCAGGATGACCTTGTAGCCCTCTTCCCGCAGCGCCTTGCAGGCCTGTGCGCCGGAATAGTCGAATTCGCAGGCCTGACCGATGATGATCGGGCCAGCGCCGATGATCAGGATGCTCTTGATGTCGTTACGTTTGGGCATTGCCTCGCCTCGATGATTCTGAAGCGGCGGGCCGAAGCCCACCGGTTGCATTCTTTACTTTGCGCCGTCTTCCATCAGGCGGATGAAGCGGTCGAACAGGTAGGAAACGTCGTGCGGCCCCGGGCTCGCTTCCGGGTGGCCCTGGAAGGAGAAAGCAGGCACGTCGGTCCGGGCGATACCCTGGTTGGTACCGTCGAACAGCGACACATGCGTCACCCGCAGAGTGTCCGGCATGGTCGCCGCATCCACCGCAAAGCCGTGGTTCTGGCTGGTAATCAGCACCTGGCCGGTTTCCACGTCCTTCACCGGGTGGTTTGCGCCATGGTGACCCGCCTTCATCTTCAGCGTCTTGGCTCCAGAAGCAAGCGCCAGCAGTTGATGCCCCAGGCAAATGCCGAAGGTCGGCAGGCGCGCGGCGAGAATTTCCTTGATCGCCTGAATCGCGTAATCGCAGGGCTCAGGATCGCCAGGGCCATTCGAGAGGAACACGCCGTCCGGCTTGAGTGCCAGCACATCCTTCGCAGGCGTCTGCGCCGACACCACTGTCAAGCGACAGCCACGGGACGCCAGCATGCGCAGGATGTTGCGTTTCACCCCGAAGTCGTAGGCGACGACATGGAACCGGGCATCACTGGACACAAAACCCTTGCCGAGCGCCCACTCGCCTTCGGACCAAGGATAGGCAGACTTCGCGCTGACAACCTTGGCGAGGTCCATCCCCGCCAGTCCAGGGAACTCCCGCGCTGCGGCGATCGCCTGCTCGGGGTTGAGCGCAGCCCCTTCGGCAGCAGTCACGATACACCCAGCTTGAGCGCCCTTCTCCCGCAGGATACGGGTGAGCTTGCGGGTATCCAGCCCCGCGATTGCAACGATGTTCTCATCACGGAGATAGGCATCCAGCCTCTTCTCCATGCGGAAGTTCGATGGCAGCAGCGGCAAATCGCGGATCACCAGACCCGCGGCATGCACCCTGTCCGCTTCCACGTCCTCCCGATTGACACCGGTATTACCGATGTGCGGATAGGTCAGCGTCACGATCTGGCGGGAATAGCTGGGATCCGTGAGGATCTCCTGATATCCGGACATGGAGGTATTGAATACCACCTCACCAACCGTGCTGCCGACCGCACCAATACCCTTGCCGAAAAAAACCGTCCCGTCGGCAAGCGCGAGAAGGGCGGGCGGAAAAGCGGTCACGACAAACTCCTGAGTTTCAGCCGAAATGGGAACAGGCCGGCCTGAGCGTCCCCATATGTGAAAAAAACGGGACGCCCCCTGGGGCGGTCCCGCTATCAAATCCTTGAGATTCTAACGTTTTTGGGGCATCGAGGCAACGCGGGGGCGGCAAGGCAGGCCTCCTACCCTCAACCCCGCGACCTTTGAGTATCACGCCTGAACCCCATGAAAAGCCCTGCATTGCAGGGCTTTTGCATCACTTCAGGCCGAGAACATCCTGCATGTCGAACAGGCCAGCAGACCTGCCCCGCAGGAAGCGCGCTGCACGCAGAGAGCCCGTCGCGTACGGCATCCGGCTGGCCGACTTGTGAGTGATTTCGATGCGCTCGCCGATACCAGCGAAGAGCACCGTGTGATCGCCAACTACGTCACCACCCCGGATCGTGGAGAAACCGATGGTTTCCGCCTTGCGCTCGCCAGTCACGCCTTCGCGGCCGAATATGGCGCACTCATCCAGGTCGCGACCAAGCTCACGGGCCACCACCTCCCCCATCCGCAAAGCGGTGCCGGACGGAGCGTCCACCTTGAAGCGATGATGCGCCTCGATCACTTCGACGTCGTAGCCCTCAGACAGGATGCGGGCGGCAACTTCGAGCAGCTTGAACACCGCATTCACACCCACGGCCATGTTGGGTGCAAACACAACCGGAATCGACTCCGCAGCCTTGGCGATAGCAGCCTTGCCTGCAGCGTCAAAACCCGTGGTACCGATCACCGCAGCCTTGCCCAACTCTTTCGCCAGCGCCAGATGCTCCAACGTACCTTCAGGCCGGGTGAAATCAATGACGCAATCCGCTGTGGCAATCGCCTGCCGGGCATCATCAGTAATCAGCACGCCAGTGGTGCTCCCGGCGAACTCACCCGCATCCCGACCCAGAAAAGCCGTACCCGGACGATCAAAGGCCGCCGCGAGAACAATCTCTTCATCCTTCAGCGCCGCCTCGATCAGCATCCGCCCCATCCGCCCGGACGCTCCTGCGATCGCTACGCGTATTCCAGTCATTTCACCATCCACTCAAAATTCTCGACGTCGCACCAGCCCATGACCGGCACGCCGCTCACTTGCTCTCTGTGGCCGGCACATCCACTACGCGGGAACGATGGTCCTGCTGCTGCGCAGCCGCCCCCTGCGCGTCGCCGGCGGAAACATCGCCCTCGACGTGATCCAGCTTGTCATCCACGAAGTACACCGAGATGATCCGCTGCTCCGCCTCCGCCTTGCCCGGCTTGAAGCGATAGACGTAGTCCCAGCGATCTTTGCGGAACACGTCCACGATCAGCGGCGACCCCAGGACGAAGCGAACCTGGTCCCGAGTCATACCCTTCTTGAGCTGGGAGATCATCGCCTGGTCCACGTAATTTCCCTGGCGAACGTCTATCTTGTAAGGATTCACCTTGTTAACGATGGTATCGACGGAACAAGCTGTGACAAGCACGGCGGCAATAAGCGCGCAGGGGAGCGAGGAACGCATGGAGTGGGTCAGGTAAGGGCGCCGGCAATCGACGCACGGTTCTCAGTAAAGGGCAAAAAATATAACATAGCGCCGCCGGGCAGACCGCCCTACCTCACTGCCCCTCCCTAGCCACCCGACAGGCAACTATGTCCGAGAACTCCAAAAGCTTAAAAAGCATCGGCCTGAAGGCGACTTACCCACGCCTCAAAATTCTGGATCTGTTCCAGAATTCCGATCTGCGCCACCTCACCGCGGAAGACGTCTATCGCCTGCTGATGAACGAAGGCATGGATATCGGCCTTGCCACGGTCTATCGCGTTCTGACGCAGTTCGAGCAGGCTGGCCTGCTGGAGCGCCATTACTTCGAATCCGGCAAGGCGGTTTTCGAACTGAACCAAGGCGGCCACCACGACCACCTGGTGTGCCTACAGTGCGGCAAGGTCGAAGAGTTCTACGATGCTGAAATCGAGAAGCGGCAGAACGCGGTGGCGGCCGAGCGCGGTTTCGCAGTCAAGGAGCACGCCCTGTACCTGTACGCCGACTGCTTGCGTAAGGACTGCCCCAATCGCGGGGACGAAAGCCTCTAAGCTCTTGCTTGCGCCCGGGCGTCAACCCGGGCTCGCGCGCCACAGCGCCCCCTCTTCCGCGACTTAACCGGCAGTAGTCGCCAGCATTTCGGCCGCATGCTGTCGGGTGGTATCCGTGATATTCACACCGCCCAACATGCGCGCAATCTCTTCGATGCGCGCAGCGGAATCCAGCGGCGTCACCTCGCTCAGGGTTTCACCCCCCTTTTCTGCCTTGGCGATCTGCCATTGCCAGTTGGCGCAGGCTGCGACCTGCGGCAGGTGAGTCACGCATAGCACCTGGCGATCCTTGCCCAGACGGGCGAGCAGCTTGCCCACGATTTCGGCCACACGCCCGCCGATGCCCACATCCACCTCATCGAAGATCAGCGTTGGCGTGGCGGCATCCCGGCTGGTCATGACCTGTATTGCGAGACCGATGCGCGAGAGCTCGCCGCCGGAGGCCACCTTCGCCATGCTGCGCAGTGCTTGACCGGGATTGGCCGCCACCCTGAACTCCACCTGCTCGACACCGCCGGCAGTCGGCTCAGATGCTTCCAGTGCGACCTCGAATCGCCCTCCTGCCATCGCCAACGTCTGCATGGCTTCGGTAATCTCGGCAGACAAACGTTCCGCAGCCGGACGCCTGGTGGCCGACAACTTCACTGCCAGCTCGTCGTAGCGCTTGCGGGCACCGGATTCGGCCTCCGTCAGACGAACCGGGTCGGCCTTTGCCTCGAGCTCCTCGAATCGCGCCCGCCAGCCCGCCAGCAAATCCGGCAACTCTTCAGGGGCTGCGCGATATTTACGGGCAACATCCATGACCGCCGAGATACGGCGCTCCACTTCAGCCAGTCGCTCAGGATCCAGATCCAGCCGATCCCGGTAACGCCTGAGGGCATGCAGCGCCTCGTCGGCTTGCACCGCAGCCGATGCCAGCAATTCCCGTACTTCGTCGAGACCATTGTCGATGCCAGCCAATTCCGCCACACGGGCATCAAGCTGCGCCAGGACGGCGCAAACGGCAAAGTCACCGTCATCCAGAGCGGCCAGCGTCGCATCCGCTCCTTCCATCAGACTCGCAGCATGAGCAAGACGGGCATGTTCGGCGTTCAGTTCGGACCACTCCGCCGCCTCAAACCCCAGCTCGTCCAACTCCTTTATCTGCCAGCCCAGCAATTCGCGCTCACGCACAGAAGCCTCGGTATCCTGCTGAGCGGCTCGCAATGCGGCGGCCGCCTGCTGCCATACCCGATAGGCGTCAGCCACCTCCCGCGCCAGCACCTGGGCACCGGCATGGGTGTCGAGCAGGCCTCGTTGTGCATCGCCGCGCAGCAGGGCGTGGTGTGCATGCTGACCGTGAATATCCGCCAGAAAATCCGCGGCCTCACGCAACTGCGCCAGCGTCGCCGGCGTACCGTTGATCCAACCTCGGCTACGCCCTCCTGCATCGACCACCCGACGCAGGATCACCATGCCATCCTCGGTCGGCAGATCCTGCTCGGCCAGCCAGAGCGCCAGCGCACTGCCCTCCTGCAGATCGAACTCCGCAGCGATGTCGGCCTTCTCCCGGCCCACGCGAACTACAGAACCCTCCCCCCTTCCGCCAAGCGCAAGGCCTAGCGCGTCGAGCAGGATGGACTTACCCGCACCGGTTTCCCCGGTAAGCGCGCCGAAGCCCGCGGCAAAATCAAGTTCTAGGCGGTCGACAATCACAAAGTCGCGTATGGTCAGGCGGCGCAGCATAGTCTGGTCTGGGCTGAACTAAGAATGGCCTGCGGGATGGCGCAAGCGGTCAGTTGTGGCGAGGCGTTGCACTCCAGTGCAACTTCTCTCGCAGCATGGCGTAGTAACTGTAGCCCTGCGGATGCAGGAAACGGACAGACAGCGGAGCACGCGTCAAACGCACACAATCCCCGGCACGCGCATCGAAACGCGTCTGTCCGTCGAAGTGCACCCGTGCATCGTGCGGCGGCAGGAGTGCAATCTCCACCTTGCAGGTATCCGGCAGCGTAACCGGACGGGCTGTCAGCGCATGCGGACATAGCGGCACGATGGCAATACCACCCACCGATGGATGCAGGATAGGGCCGTTTGCCGACAAGGCGTAAGCGGTGGAGCCGGTCGGCGTGGAGACGATCATGCCGTCAGAACGCTGGGTGTACACGAATTCGCCGTCTATCGACAGCTCGAATTCGATCATCCGGCCGAGCTCGCCCTTGTTCACCACCACGTCGTTCAGGGCCAACGTGTGAAAAACCCGCTGCCCGTTGCGCACCACCTCGGCATCCAGCATGAAGCGGGACTCCTCGCTGTAGTGGCCGTCCAGGATCTCCCCCAGCTTCTGCAGCGCATCCTTGCGAGCGATGTCGGTCAGGAAACCCAGTCGACCAAGATTCACGCCAGCCAGCGGTACAGCGTGCTCAGCAAGGCGACGCGCGGTGTTGAGCATGGTGCCATCGCCACCGACAACCACCGCCAAATCCGCCTGCGCGCCGATTTCGTCATAGGTGGCGACCGGATATCCACCAGCTTCGCCAATGGAACTCGCCGTGCCTTGTTCAATCGATACGCTTACACCCCGTTCGCGCAGGAAAACCGCGATTTCCAGCACGGACTCCACCACGTCAGGGCTCTGGTATTTTCCGATCAGGGCAATATTGCGGAAGTGCGCACTCATGGGCGCCGATTAAACCATATTCGCGTAAGCGCATGGCGCGCATGGCTGCGTTGCAGCACTTGACCCGCGCCCCTGAAAGCCGGCTATATTCAAGCCCTGACATGACACCGCTCGACCCCCGCTCCCAAATCCTGCTGAAGACCCTGATCGAACGCTACATCGCGGAAGGTCAGCCGGTCGGTTCTCGCGCACTGTCGCGCTACTCCGGTTTGGAACTGTCGCCTGCGACGGTCCGCAACGTGATGAGCGACCTGGAGGAGATGGGCTTCATCACCAGCCCGCACACTTCCGCCGGACGCATCCCGACCCCGCTCGGCTACCGCGTCTTCGTCGACTCGCTGCTCACCGTACAGCCGCTGGAAACCGCGCGAGTGCAGGCGCTCAAGGGCCAGTTGATGCCGGACCAGCCCCAACGGCTGCTGAACTCCGCCTCCCACCTGCTCTCCGGCCTTACCCAGTTCGCTGGCGTGGTCGTCGCGCCCAGGAAGGAGGCGGTGCGCATCCGCCAGCTCGAGTTCATCAGCCTGTCGGAAACCCGCATCCTGCTCATCATCGTCACCACTGCCGGCGACGTACAGAACCGCATCCTGCTTACCCGCCGCTCTTATTCCAGCGGCGAGCTGAGCAACGCCGCCAGCTATCTCAACGAGCATTTCGCCGGCCTGTCCTTCGAAGAGATCCGCCAGCGCGTACAAGATGAACTGAAGCAACTGCGCAGCGACATGACAGAGTTGATGACCGCCGCGGTGGAAGCCGGTAGCGAGGCCGCGGAGGAAACCGCGACCAACTACGTCATCTCCGGCGAAACCAATCTGCTGGACGTCGAGGACCTGTCCTCCAACATGTCCCGCCTGCGCGAGCTGTTCAAGCTCTTCGAGCAGAAGACCGGCCTGATGCAGCTGCTGGACCTCTCCAACCGTGCCCAGGGCGTGCAGATCTTCATCGGCGGCGAGTCCGGCCTGGCGCCACTGGACGGCTGTAGTGTCGTCACTGCGCCCTATGAGGCCGATGGACAGGTCGTGGGCTCGGTTGGCGTCATCGGCCCAACCCGCATGGCCTACGATAGGGTGATCCCCATCGTGGACATCACCGCCCGCCTGCTTTCCAGCGCGCTGTCGGCGAATCACTGATCGCCGGCCCGCGCCACACTTTCCGCCGTTCCACCTGTCGTCAGAGCCCGCCCATGGCCCGATACTGGCCTGAACCCGCTTCACCCAACGATCAGCCGCAGACCTCACCCGCCATCGTGCTGGTCAATCTCGGCACGCCTACCGCGCCAACTGCAGCTGCCCTGCGCCCCTATCTGAAGCAATTCCTGTCCGATCCGCGGGTGGTCGAGATTCCGCGCGCGGTCTGGCTTCCCATCCTCAACGGCATCATTCTCAACACCCGTCCTGCAAAGTCTGCCGCCAAGTACGCCAGCATCTGGATGGATGAAGGGTCGCCGCTCAAGGTTCATACCGAACGCCAGGCCAAGCTGCTTGGCGGCTACCTCGGCGCCTCCGGCCATGCCGGGCTCAAGGTCAGCTGGGCGATGCGCTACGGCGCGCCATCCATCCCGGATACGCTGAATGCCCTCAAGGCGCAGGGCTACAGCCGCATCCTCATCGTGCCGATGTATCCGCAATACGCGGCAAGCACTACGGCCAGCGTGATGGATGAGGTCGCCCGCAGCCTGCTGCACTGGCGCAATCTGCCGGAGTTACGCTTCGTTCGCGACTTTCATCGCGATCCAGCCTACATCGCCGCACTAGCAAGCAGTGTGCGGGAGCATTGGGCGAAAAACGGCCAGGCGGACCGTCTGCTCATGAGCTTCCATGGCATTCCCAAGCGCAGCATCACCCTGGGCGACCCCTACCAGCGTGAATGCCATACGACCGCCAAGCTGGTCGCCGAAGCGCTTTCGCTCCCTGCGGATCGGCTTCAAGTCACCTTTCAATCCCGCTTCGGCAAGGCGGAATGGCTGCAGCCCTACACGCAGCCGACGCTCGAAAAGCTGGCACGCGAGGGCGTACGCTCGGTGGATGTGATGTGCCCTGGCTTTGTCGCCGATTGCCTGGAGACGCTGGAGGAGATCGCGATGGAATGCCGCGATGCCTTCCTGTCCAGCGGCGGCAAGACGTTCAGCTACATTCCCTGCCTGAACGAGCGCAACGACTGGATTACCGGCCTGAAGTCGGTGGTTCTGCAGCACCTGGATGGATGGCTGCCAGCTGACGCCCGCGCTCATGCTTCTGCCCTGGATACGCTCAACATCGGACGATGAACATGAGGCTGCTCATCCGCTGGGCGCTGAATGCCGTCGCCCTGCTGCTCCTGCCGGAAGTCATCTCCAGCCTGCGGGTGGACAGCTATGCGGCGGCCCTCATCGGCGCCATCCTGCTCGGCCTCGCCAATGCGCTGATCCGCCCGATCCTCCTCCTGATCACACTGCCCGTCACTCTGCTGACCTTCGGTCTCTTCGCCCTGGTCATCAACGCCCTGCTGTTCTGGGCCGTCTCCAGCCTCATCGGCGGCCTCCATGTGCCCGATTTCGCCACCGCCTTCTGGAGCGCCCTGCTCTACAGCTTGCTGACCTGGCTGGTCAGCAAAGCCGTGGGCGGTTCAGGCCAAGAACTCCACCGCTGATCCCGCCCGACTCAAGTTTTGGCGCTGGCGGCCGTTATCGCCACCGGGTGTTTTCATTCGGGGGAATGGCGATGAAGATCGAGAGCGCATCACTGCAGCTGCAATCAAGCCATGCGGAAACACGCCGCGTGGAACTCTCCCAACGTTTGCAGGCTTGGGTGCAGCGGACAAACGACGATAACGACCAGCGCAACCAGCGCTCCTCCGGCAGACCTACGGTAACCATCTCTGACGCTGCCACCAGCGCCCAGCAGGCGGAAGCGGCAAAGGACAGCGATTCCGCAAGCCAGGACCCGCATGTGTCGCTGATGATCAAGATCATCGAGTACTTCACCGGCAAACCGGTCAAGGTCATGCGCCTGTCCGATCTGGGCTCCATGCAATGGGCGTCCAGCAGCAACAGCAATGCCGCTGCATCAAACGGCACCAGCAGCGGTTTCTCCTACGATCTCGAAGCCCGCTACAGCGAATCTGAATCGACTTCCTTCGCCGCCTCCGGCGTCGTCCGAACCTCGGATGGCAAGGAAATCGCCTTCGACATGGCGCTGAGCATGAGCAGGAGTTACAGCGAATCCATGTCGGTCAGCATCCGCGGCGGCGATGCCCGCCTCAAGGATCCTCTGATACTCGATTTCGCCGGCAGCTCAGCGCAATTGTCCGACCTGCGTTTCTCCTTCGACCTCGACGCCGATGGCGTTCTGGATGAAGTGCCACTGACCGGCGGCAAAGGCCTGCTCGCTTTCGATCGCAACGGCAATGGGGTAATCGACGACGGCAGCGAGCTGTTCGGCGCCCGCACCGGCGACGGCTTTGCCGAGCTGGCGGAGTTCGATGCGGACGGCAATGGCTGGATAGACGAGAACGACCCCATCTTCTCCAAGCTCAAGGTCTGGACACCGGATGCCTCCGGTGCCGGCACATTGCAGTCGCTGGCGGAAGCCAATGTGGGCGCGCTCTATCTCGGGCGGGTCGATACCGCCTTCGCGCTCAAGAATGCGGCGAACGAAACCCTGGGGCAGATGCGCAGCACCAGTGTCTATCTGCGGGAAGATGGCAGCGTCGGCGCGGTCAGCCAGGTGGATTTGAGCGTTTGAGCTTGCGCATAAGCAGGCAAGCGGAACTCAGTCCTCGACCAGTTGCAGGTCCAGTCCGCCGGTGGCGGTGAAGTCACTGCGGACGGCGGCCTGCCCGTCCTGTGCCACCACAGCGGCAAGCTCGGCCAGCCGCCGCACGACGACGGTGGCGATCTGGCGCCGGAACATCTCCAGCACTTCATCGCTAGCCAGCGCCAACGCGGCGGGGTTGATTTCCAGGTAGGTCAGCGGAGTCAGCGAGACCACCGTCGTGCCGTGGCGATGCTCCACATGGTCCAGCCACGCCTTCTCACCGAACAGTTCCCCCGGGCCCAGCTCCATCACCCGGTTGCCCTTGACGGAAATCTCGACCTTGCCTTCGAGCAGGATGCCGAAACGCTGGTCGGCATCGCCCTCGCGCATCAGCGCCACCTTGTCGCCCACCTTGCGCCAGGTGCAGATGCGCAGCACTTCCCATAGCTCCACATCCTCGAACTCGGTGAAGAAGTTCATCTTGCGCAGCATGGAGAAGCGGCTGGTGTCCGGCGCGACCTCGGTGTCATCCAGAATCTTGTAGCGCACCGCTGCCAGATCCTTGGCGAAATCCGCGCCGTTCTTGTAGCGGGAATAGAGATCCTTCTCCAGCGCCTTGCGGATCACCGCATCCATCTGCTCGGGAACATCAGGATTCAGCTGCGACACCGACGGCGGATCGGCATTGACGATCTTGTAGACCAGCTGCGCCGGATTCGAAGCGCGGAAGGGCAAGCGGCCAGTCAGCAGATGGAACAGCACCACGCCAAGCGAGTACAAGTCCGTCTTCTGGTTCAGCGGATAACCCTTGATCTGCTCCGGGCTCATATAGGCCGGCGAGCCCACGCCCATGATGAAGGTGGAATCCGTCTCCACCTTCTTGCTGACGTTCAGCGCCAACCCGAAATCGGTGATCTTGACGTTGTCCTGGTCGTCCACAAGGATGTTGGCCGGCTTGATGTCCCGGTGGACGATGCCCTGGCGATAGGCGTGGTCCAGTGCCATGCAGCACTTGAAGACGATGCCTATCGTGCGGTGGATGGGCAGCAGGCGCTCAAAGGAGCAGAAACGCTCCATGGACTCGCCAGGGAAATACTCCATCACCACATAAGCTTGATCCTGTTCGACCACCGCGTCGAAGATGCGAATGACGTTAGGATGATCCAGGCGGGAGGCAACTGCCTTTTCCGCCTTCAGCAGCTTGAGCAGACGCCGGTTCCACTTCGCCTCGTCTTTCACCTTGTCGTCGAAGCGGATGTGCTTCACCGCCACCGGCTCCGGATAGTGCGGATTCTCGGCCAGATAGACGGTCGCCGTCGCGCCGCGACCTATCTCTCGCACGATCCTGTACTTGCCGATTTTCTCCGGAATCTGACCCATGGAACACGGGAGGGCGCAAGCCCTACTGCTGGATGGACTTCCGATTGTGTCACGAAGCAGTGTAAATCGCCCATTCCAACACTTTCCGGCCGCCCAAGGCCAAACGCTGTGCTTAAATCCCGCCATCCTCGCTTATCTGCTTCTGGAGACCGCTTTGAGCGAACGTGCCGACCTGCTCATTCACGCCCGCTGGATCGTGCCCGTCGAGCCTGCAGATCTCGTGCTGGAACAGCACAGCATCGCCATCAAAGATGGCCGCATCCTGGCACTACTGCCGCAGCAACAAGCCAGACAGCACTACCTTGCCGCCAAGGAAGTCGAGTTGCCGGACCATGTACTGATCCCCGGCCTGGTGAATCTGCACACTCACGCCGCCATGAACCTGCTGCGCGGCTATGCCGATGATCTGCCGCTGATGCGCTGGCTGCAGGAAGCCATCTGGCCGGCCGAAAGCAAATATGTCTCGTCGGCCTTTGTGCGCGACGGCACCTTGCTCGCCGCGGCCGAAATGCTCAAAGGCGGCATCACCACCTGCAACGACATGTACTTCTACCCGGACGCCGCGGCCGAAGCTTTCGATGCAGCGGGGATGCGGGCCGTCGTCGGCATGACCATCACCGAGTTCCCCACCCCTTACGCCAGCGATGCCGACGACTACCTGCGCAAGGGTCTGTCGGCCCGCGATCGCTGGCGGGACCATCCGCGGCTGAGTTTCAGCCTTGCCCCGCACGCCCCCTACACCGTTGCAGATGCCACTCTGGAGCGAGTGACCAGTCTGGCCGGTGAACTGGAAGCGCCCATCCATATCCACGTACAGGAAACCGCGGGAGAAGTCCGCGACAGCCTCGCCACCCATGGTCTGCGACCGCTCGCTCGACTGGAGAAGCTGGGTATCCTCGGTCCGGAAAGCACTGCGGTCCATTCGGTGCATCTGGACGACAGCGATATCGAACGGCTGGCGCGACTGCATTGCAATGTCGCCCACTGTCCAACCTCGAACCTGAAGCTCGCGAGCGGCATCGCGCCGGTCGCCCAGCTTCTCGCTGCCGGCGTCAATATCGGCCTGGGCACCGACGGTGCCGCCAGCAACAACCGCCTCGACGTCTTCCAGGAAATGCGCCTCGCCGCGCTCCTCGCCAAGGCTTCCAGCGGCGATGCAGCCATCCTTCCAGCCCATCAGGCGCTGCGCATGGCAACCTTGAACGGCGCACGGGCGTTGCGGCTGGACGACCGCATCGGCTCTATGCTTCCCGGCAAACGGGCCGATCTCTGCGCCATTGCCCTCAACGACCTGAACACCCGCCCCTGCTTCGATCCGGTTTCCCACCTGGTGTACGTCGCCGGTCGGGAACAGGTTTCGCATGTGTGGATCGACGGCGAAGCCCGCGTGGATCAAGGCTCTACGCTGTTGCAAATAAGCGACATTGAATTGCTCAGGCTCTCGGCGGTATGGCAAACTAAGCTCGTTAGTTGAACTAGATAAACTGGTTCAAACCCACGCGAAGACGGCATATGAAAGCTGTTTTCTTTTGTTTTCGCAGCGGCATTTCCGATCTCTCGCCCTTCAAAGAGGAAACCATGATCAGACAAACCAAGAAACAAATGCTCATGATGGCCGCCATCGCCTCGATCGGCCTGACCGCTTCTGCTGCCTTCGCCCAGACGAAGGACGTCGTCGTCGATGGCAAGGGCGAGATTCCGTACGCCATTGATGCCCGCAACACTGTTGCTCGCAGCGGCACCGGCCTCTGCTGGCGCACTGGCTACTGGAGCCCCGCGGCTGCCAGCACTGCCAAGGCCGGCGAATTCCCGGTCGGTTGCGAATGCGATAGCGACATCGTGCCGAAGGAAAGCTGCGTTGCTCCGGTCGCCGCTGCTCCGGCCCAGGCTCCCGCCGCCGCTCCTGCCGTCCGCCCGACCGCTGACAAGGTCAAGCTGTCCGCCGACACCCTGTTCGATTTCGACAAGGCCGTCCTGAAGCCGGAAGGCCGTACCAAGCTGGATGAACTGGCTTCTCAAGCCAAGGGCATCAAGCTGGAAGTGATTCTGGCCGTTGGTCACACCGACCGCCTGGGCTCCGACACCTACAACCAGAAGCTGTCCGAGCGCCGCGCCGCCGCCGTGAAGACCTACCTGGTCAGCAAGGGCGTGGAAGCCAACCGCATCTATACCGAAGGCAAGGGCAAGAAGCAGCCGGTTACCGGCGCCCAGTGCAACAACGTGAAGAACCGCAAGGCCCTGATCGAGTGCCTGCAGCCGGATCGCCGCGTGGAAGTGGAAGTGATCGGCTCCAAGTAAGCCGAAGCCTTTACTGCGAAAAGCCCTGCTTCGGCGGGGCTTTTTCATTTCTGCGGCTGGAACGCGGCAATCCAGCTCTAGTCACAGCAACCATGCTCTCCAAAGGATTTGTGATGAACGCAACCAACGCCGATCCGGCAGAACTGCAGAAATTCAGCGAACTCGCCCATCGCTGGTGGGATCCGACCTCCGAGTTCAAACCTCTGCACGAGATCAATCCCCTGCGTCTGGACTGGATCGACAACTGCGCCAGCCTCGCGGGCAAAAAGGTGCTGGACGTGGGTTGCGGCGGCGGCATCCTCTCCGAAAGCATGGCGGCACGAGGGGCAAACGTCACCGGACTGGATCTGTCGGAGAAGGCCCTGGGTGTAGCCAAGCTGCACCTGTTCGAGAGCAGCCAGAAGGTCGATTACCAGTTGAACAGCGCCGAAGCCTTCGCGGCCGAGCACCCTGCAGCGTTCGATGTCGTGACCTGCATGGAAATGCTGGAGCACGTTCCTGACCCGGCCAGCACCATCGCCGCCTGCGCGCGCATGGTGAAACCCGGCGGCCATGTCTTCTTCTCCACGTTGAACCGCAACTTCAAGGCCTACCTGTTCGCCATCGTTGGGGCCGAATACGTGCTGAAGCTGTTGCCTCGCGGCACCCACGAATACGCCAAGTTCATCAAGCCCTCCGAGCTGGCTCGCCACTGCCGCAATGCAGGCCTGAGCACGGAAGAGCTCATTGGTATGAGCTACAACCCGCTCACCAAGATCTACTCGCTGGGCAGCGATACCGATGTGAATTACCTGATCCATGCTCGCCGCCCCGCCTGAAGCAGTCTTCTTCGACCTGGACGGGACGCTGGCCGACACCGCGCCTGATCTCGCCGGCGCCACCAACCGTCTGCTGATCGAGGAGGGGCGCGAGCCTCTCCCGCTGGAGAAACTGCGGCCCCATGTATCCCACGGCGCCACCGGCATGCTGCGCACGGCGTTCTCGATAGAACCCGGCACGGAAGCCCACGCGCACTATTCGAAGCGCTTCCTGGCGCACTACGAGCAGGTGCTCTGCGTCGCCACCCGCCTCTTCGATGGCATGGAAGACGTGCTGCTGAAGCTGGAGGCATGCGGCATCAAATGGGGAGTCGTGACCAACAAGCGGCAGCGTTACACCCTTCCCCTGATTGCCGCATTGGAGCTGGACAAGCGGGCAAGCTGCATCGTCAGTGGCGATTCCGCTCCGCTTCCGAAACCCGCTCCGGACACCCTGCTACTGGCCTGCTCGCTGTCGGGCGTAACGCCGTCACGTTGCGTTTACGTCGGAGACGATCTGCGCGACGTCCAGGCGGCAAAAGCAGCCGGCATGCCGGTTGTGGCAGCAGCCTACGGCTACCTGGGCGACACGCTTCCCATTCAGCATTGGGGGGCCGATGCGATCATCGAAACGCCCATCCAGCTCCTTCAAACGCTAGCCCTCGGCGTGATAGACTCGCCCTCTTGAAATCCGGATGCCTAGACACCATCTGGTTTGCAATGCATCACCGATCACTGGGGCCGACCTGGCTTCGACGTGGGTCGCGAAGCAGCGCAGTGCATACCGAGGACCAGTCACCTCGTAAATCCATCTGGGAAACTACAAACGCCAACGACGAGCGTTTCGCTCTCGCCGCTTAATCCCGGCGGGCGCTGCACCGACATGTCTCTGGGTCGGGTGGTTCCAGCGTAAGCTGGGCCGCTGCAGTGTCATTTACAGAGACTCGCGAGCAGGGCCGGGTTACTTGGCCCCGCAGCTAAAGGTAAGGTAACTCGCTTCTGGCCGGCCCGCTGACCGGCTAAGCCAGAGGTTAAATCCAAATAGGTCGGCTAAGTATGTAGAGCTGTCTGTAGAGGGCTTGCGGACGGGGGTTCGATTCCCCCCGGCTCCACCAGCATATAGCAGTAAAATCAATGGCTTACTTTCCGAAAGATAAGGAAAGTAGGCCATTTTTTTGGGCTGTTCAGGGTAATGTGGTCAGCATTTTCTGTGCACGGAATGATTGCGTTCCCCTACGGCTAGGGCTTCCCCTCATAAGCCGCTGCAACCCCATGAAAATCGGCTAGAGTTATGCGGTATATATAGCTCCCGCACGGGGGCCTATCCCTACCGAGAGAGTGATCATGGGACGAAAGACGCGGATAGCGGCTGCACTGAATAACACGAGGCTGCCGAACTGCTGCGTGACCAACTCATTCAAGAGCATTAACTTAGCTCCTCATGACCTACGCCTCTCAACCTGGGGGCAGTTTGGCAATGCGAAATTTAAAGCCACCGCAGTTGACCCTGGGCACCTCAAGGATCCGGTCGCCTACCTCCAGTTGGGCGCAAGCCTTGTAAAGGACGCAGAATGGGCTGGCGTGTGCCAAACCTTCGCCTGTGCCTCGGCAAGCGTGATTAACAAGGACGTCCAGGGCGTCACTTCAATCGAACTATTTTCATTTGGGACGAGCTTTAGCGGTCACGTGTACTTGGTGATTGACAGGCCTCAGAACTCGGACCCGGCCGATCCCTCTACGTGGGCTGGCTCTCTCGTTGTTGATCTCTGGTACGCAATCCAGAAGACCACTCCGAACGCTGCCGTCTATAGCCCAAACTCCGCCTATTACGCTTGGCTTCAAAATCAGCTGAAGATCAAGTGCGTCCTCAAGGTAGTGTGATGCCGCGAAACCACCCCTCTCTCACCGGGCAGCAAGCCAAGGAGATCCGGCTCCACCTCCAGATGAATCAGTTGGAGTTCTGGTCGCGCTTGAACATCACGCAGTCGATGGGGAGCCGATACGAGCGCGGAAGCACTTCGATGCCGCCAGCGGTGGAACAGTTGCTGCGGATGGCCACCGGCTCAGAGGCAGAGGCAACCGAAGCCCTCAGGGCGATGCGGGCCGGCTTCGGAAAACAGGACAGCCCAGCGCCCGCACCTCGCAGCAAGAAACCGCGGGAATCGGAGTACGAGCCTGATCCGTTCGCGCACCTTCCGTTTGGGATGCTGCCGTAGGTCAGGCGCTACTCCACCGCCTTCGCATCTTCTACCCGCATCCCATGCCGCTCCATCACCGCATTGCGCAGCGTCATCAGCCGATCCAGTTCGCGGCGCTTCATCTCGCCGTCCGCCCCTGAGCGCCGTATAGCTTCCATCCGGTCGTTGTAGCCGCTGACCTGTTGCTGAGCTCGGTTGAGCGAGCGCCGCAGCAGCAGGAGTTGCCCTCTCCCTGGCCACTTCCCGCGCCCCATCGTTCCGTATCGCGTCGTGCTGCTGGTTCAGAACGTGCCACGCCCCAAACTGTCACGCATGCAGACCATGCCGCATGGATCGTGTGTAACTGGCGTCAGCCGATCAGTTAATTGACGTTAACGTCAACGTAATGCAAAAATCGATCTCAGTTGTCCGCCTCATCACCTCTTCCGCAAGGCATAGCGCCGCCTTTCGGCCAGGACAGGGCAACAAGAAGCTGGACGCCCAGGCCGGTTCTTCTTGCCTGACGCTGAAAACAGCCCTCGCCAGGCCCCAGACAGCCAGGCAAATCCCATTGCAGAGAAGCTACGATGACGTACAGAGACTCCTGGATTGAAGGCCCCAAGGGCCGCCTTTTCACCCGCATCTGGTCGCCCGAAACGCCCACCCAGCGTGCGCCCATCATCCTGCTGCACGACTCGCTGGGCTGCGTTCAGCTCTGGCGCGGTTTGCCGAAAGCCCTTGCGCAGGCGACCGGCCGGCAGGTAGTGGCTTATGACCGACTGGGCTTTGGCGAGTCGGCTGCGCATCCGGGCAAGCTGGGGCTGGACTTCATCAACGCCGAGGCGGAAGGAGACTTCAACGCGGTGCGGACACAGCTGGGCCTGGACCGCTTCGTCCTTCTTGGCCACAGCGTCGGCGGTTGCATGGCGATCAACTGCGCGGCCCATTTCAGCATGCACTGCGTCGCCCTCCTCACCCTGGCGGCCCAGGTCTTCGTCGAGGATCTGACCTTGCAAGGGATCAGCGCGGCCAAGGAGCAGTTCAAGGACGCGACTCAGCTGGACCGCCTGCGGAAGTACCACGGCGACAAGGCGCAATGGGTGCTGGACGCCTGGACCGGCTCCTGGCTCAACCCCGCCTTTTCGGCCTGGTCGCACGAAGCGGTGCTGCCGCAGGTGAATAGCCCCACGCTGGTCATCCATGGCGTGAATGACGAGTACGGCTCTCCAGCGCACGCCCGCTCGATCGCAGAACGGGCGGGCGGCCCGGTTCAGCTGGAAATCCAGCCCGGCACCGGCCATTTCCCCCACCGGGAGAACGAGGCGGCCATCGTGGAGATGCTGGCCCGTTTCACCCATGCGCTGGCCTGATTTCCACTCGGCCGCAGCCCGCGGCCGAGGCAGTTGCAGCCCGCGCCCTGCCGGAGAAGCCGGGCTTCAAACCACCCTGCCCCATTGAACGATCTTCGCAGCGCAAAGCCACAAAGCCCCCTGCCCTCCGCCATGCGAGGCACCGAAAGAAGCCCGAATGCGGATTTGTCACGCCCTTCCTGGCCTTGCCGCTGATGCCGTGCCAAGCTGTGATATACCTAGCGTTTCCCACAACCATGGCATGGCGGAACAATGAGCACGCAGGAATATCCGGTGGTTTTCGGCACGGACGACATCCTTCGCAGCCTGTGCGAATCGGTGACCAAGGTGCTGACGGTGGCAACCGAGAGCCAGGTCCGCTACGCGAACATGGTCCAGCGCATCAACAAGACCTGCCTGAAGCCGGACATCGGCTGCTTCGTGCTGTTCGACGGCGGCTTTTCCGGTCTGGTGGTCATCAACTTCTCCGCCCATGCGGCGATGGAGCTGTATGAGCGCTACATGCTGAACATGGGCATGGCGAAGGAGGAGCTGGCAAGCGCCTTCACCTCGGACGAAGTGGGCAATGTGATGGGCGAGCTGATGAACCAGATCGTCGGTGACTTCACCGGCAAGGTGTCGCGCGAGCTGCAGACCCACATCACCCAGAACCAACCGAAGATGCTGGCGCTGACCAAGCAGGTGATCCTCAGCGTGGATACCCACCTGGACCAGCCGGAAGCGCGCCGGGTGACCTTCTACACTGGCCGCAACAACATCTTCTATCTCGAACTGGCGATAGACCGTACCGAGTTCATTCAGCTCAACGAATTCGCCGCAGCGGAAGAGCCGGACCCGGACGCGCTGCTGGAATCCGCCGGCAAGGAAACCGCGCCTTCCGGCCCGGCGAGCAGCGCCATCAGCCAGGAAGACCAGGACGAATTGCTGAAGTCACTCGGCATGTAAGACGCCGGGAATAGAAAGGCCCAGTGCCGCTCCAGGCGCTGGGCCTTTTCATTTCGAGGCGGCGAAATGCAGCGGGTCATTTGCTGCGCAACAAGGGGCGATCACCAACGCTTGCGTCGGTAGTGATGCATCTACCTTTTCGCCAGCCATACCGGGTTTTCGGTAATACAGCGCCGGCTCAGCCAGCAACCGCTCGAGGCGCTCGACCTTCCCGAACGCGACTCAAACGCAAGGCCAGAAGACCTGCGGCAGGCTGAGCTCCACTCGCAGAAAAGCCCTCAAGCCGCCCCCAGCAGCGCCATCACCCGGTTACGGCTGACCGCCATCAGTGCCGGCGCCACTGCGGCGAAGACGTTGAAATCCGGTTTCTCCGCCATCGCCTCGAAGCGCTGGACGAAGGACGCCGCCCAGTCGGATTCATCCACCGTGGTGGCGCCCCCAGCCGCAGCCGCCCCGCTCGCGGTGCTCTTCTGTTGCGGCTGCATGCGGGCGTCGGCTTCGGCCAGGCTGCGGTTGATGGTGCTTTTGGCCTGGCGGATGAGGTCCAGCGCGGTCAGCACCTCCTGCAGGGTCTGGCGGGCGGCGTCGGTGTCATCGGCACGCCAGGATTGGGGCTGGATGGCGTCAGCCTCAGCTTCGGTGCGCACCCGGTTGAACTGCCCGGTGGGGAAGCGCTGGCCGCCGCCCTTTACCGCCAGGGAGTCCCGCAACGCCGGCCAGTCGCCTTCGGCGACCGAGAACACCAGGCTGCCGCCGCTGCGTTGGACACCGATGCCCATGGGCGCGAGCGCGTTCTGGAAACGGCGCAGCGCGGTGGTTTCTCCGGCTGCCGGGTCCAACGCGACGCTGGCCTGCTTGCCGGCGGCTGCGAAGGACAGCGTTTCCTTGTCGCCGCTGCGCAGGCTGTCCGCATCCAGGCCACGCACCTTGAAGCGCTGCTGGGCGCTGCCGGCCTGCACCACCTTGAGCTGGCCATCCAGCGTGCCGGCGGTGGCGGCGTCGCGCTGACGCCAGAGGGCATTGAACTGACGCAGTTGTTCGTTGAGCTTCGCATCGCTGCCCGAGCCAGTGCCGCTGTCGGCCTTTTTCTCTGCCAGTTTGCCGCTCAGCGCGCCTTTCAGGCTCTGCAGGCGGTTGCCTGCCTGGTCGAGGAAGTTCAGCGCCTGCTGGGCGCCGGCCACCTGCCGGTTCAGCTCGAAATCCAGGTTGCGCAGGCCGCCGCGGGTAGACGGCAGCGAAGTCACCGTCTGGCCACTGGAAGCGCCTTGCGCGGCGCTGCGGCCGAAGCCGCCGTCACCGAAGGCGAGGCGGCGACCGGAGGTGCTGGTGCCGGAGCCTAGCGCAGGAATCTGCATCGTCTATCCGCCCTCGCCTCAGAGGACGTCGAACAGGGAGAGCTGGCTCACCGCGCCATAAGCCTTCTGGGTGGCCTGCAGGGCAACGGTGTAGCCGTTGAGCTTGACCGCCGCGTCGCCGTAGTCCAGCTGGCCGATGTCCAGCGCCGCCTGCTGGTTGGAGAGGCTGACGTTGGCGTGGTTGTTCTCCAGGGTGGCGAGGATGTTCTGCTGGCCGCCAAGGCGGGAGATGGTGGCGGAAACGATGTCCAGCGTGCCGTCCAGCAGATCCAGCGTGCCGGTGACCTGCGCCCGCACCGCCGGGTCGTTCACGCTGGTGCCGCTGGCGCTCAGCACCTCCACCGTGCCTTCCATCGAGTTCAGCAGATCCGCCAGTTCAGCGACGGTGACGTTGGCCGCCTGGGTGACGCCGTTGCCGACCACCACGCGCTGCTCGGCGGTGTTGCCGGTGAAGCTGTAGCGGGAGCCGACCGGCGCGGTGTCGTCATAGGTGATGGCGGCGGTGTTGGTCAGCGTGCCGGAGAAGAGGTAGCGGCCTTCCTGATCCTTGGTGTTGGCGGTGTAGAAGATGCTCTCCGCCAGCGATTTCAGCGAACTGGCCATGGCGGCGACGTCGTCCGGCGTATTGGTACCGTCGGCCGCCCACACCATCAGATCGTGGGCCTGCAGGATGTCGTTGGAGATCGCATCCAGGTAAGTCTCGTTCAGCGTCAGCCGGGAGGACAGCGCGCCGACGTTGTCGCGGTACTGGTCCAGCGCCGCCTCTTCGCGGCTGAGGCGGGACAGGCGGACGTTGGCGATGGGATCGTCCGAGGGCTTGAGCAGGCGCTGGCCGGTGGCCATCTTCTGCATGATCTCGCCCAGCCGCACGTTGGCAAGCTGCAGCGCGGTGTTCATCGTCGAGTGGTACTGGGTGCTGGCGATGCGCATCATCCTTCTCCTCAGCCCATGGCCGCCAGGGTGTTGTCGAACAGCTCGTTGGCGACGGCGATGACTTTCATGTTGGCCTGGTACATCTGCTGGAACTGGATGAGGCTGATGGCTTCCTCGTCCTCGTTCACCCCGCTGGTGGATTTCCAGCTTTCCTCCGCCTGGTTGCGCACGGTTTCGGCGGTGCTCATGGAGGTCTGGTTCTGCTGGCTGTCCATCGCCAGCTTGCCGACCAGCTGGGTGGCGGCGTCGGAGAAGGACACGGTGCCGATGGAACTCAGCGTGACCTGGCTGGACTGGATGCCGATGAGGTTCAGCAGGTTGCCGCTGTCGCCCGGCAGCGCCGGGTCGGAGGAGAAGGCCAGATCGGCGGCGAGGAAGCCGTCGCTCACCTTGAGGATGGACGAGGTGCTGGTGGCATCGAACTCGAACAGTGGGCCGCCGGCGGAGCCGTCCGGCGTATAGCCGTCGGCCAGCAGCTCGTTCACCCGGGTGCTGAACTGGTTCGCCATCTCGGTGACGGACTCCATCAGCGGCACCAGCACCTTGCTCTCGAAATCGTTCAGGCCGCCCAACTCGCCGCTGAGGTTGTCGCCCTTCACCACGAAGGATTCCTGGGCGAAGCTGAGCTTCAGCGTCTGCGAGCCGTCGAGGTTGCCTTCCAGGCTGAGGGTGCCGGCCAGCGAGCCCACCACCAGCGGCTGGCCGCTGCGCAGGGAAACGCTGCGGGTGCCGTCGGCCTGGTCCACCACCTGCACGCCAACCAGCTTGGAGAGCTCGTCTATCTTCAGGTCGCGCGCATCCACCAGGCCGGAGGTATTGCCGCCAGTGGCCTGGGCGGCGGCGATCTGCTTGTTCAGATCGGCGATGCCGGCGCTGAGGCCGTTGATCAGCGACACCGTGGTGGCGCGCTGCTGGAACACCGCCTGGCGCTGGTTCACCAGCACCTGGTTGATGCTGTTGAAGCGCTGCGCCGCTGCATCGGCGGCGCTGATGACCTGCTGGCGCAGCGGGCTGGAGGACGGGTCCACGCTGGCCGCGTTGAGCGCGCTGAAGAAAGCGTCCAGGCCGCTGTTGAGGTTGGAGGTGTCGTCGCCCATGACCTGTTCCAGCTGGGTCAGGTAGGGCTGGGTGGTGCTGTACTGGCCGAGCGAGGAGTTCGCCTGCCACATCTGCACGCTTTTATAGCCGTCGCTGAAACGCAGCAGCGAGGAAACGGTGACGCCGTTGCCGGCCGCCAGCACGCCGCCGGCGAGCGGCTGCACCGAGGAAAGCAGCACGCCCTGGCGGGTGTAGCCAGGCGTCATCATGTTGGCGACGTTCTGGCTGGTCATGTTGAGCCCGACCTGGGCGGCGAGCGCGCCGGACAGCGCGTTGTTGATCATGCTCATGGCGGTCTTCCTGTTCAGGGCGCGGGCGCCGTCGTGGCGTTCGCGGACGCTTCCTGTTCATTCAGGGCGACCGCCGCGGCCGCCGGGTTAAATGCCGTGGCGGCGGCGAGCGGCGCGGTGTTCGCCGCCGCCAGCCGCTGCGGCTCGGCCGGCAGGATCTGGCGCAGGATGGCGTCCGCCACGCCGAAGGCGCGCTGGCCGGCGAGCACGTCCGCCACCACGCCGTCGGCCATGTCCAGCATGTCCTGGTTGATGCGGTTGCTGAACACGCTGTCCTCGCCCGCCATCTCGCGGGTCACCTTGCGCATCTGGCGCATCATCTCGGCGATGAAGAAGCCCTCGAAGCGCTCGGCGGCGTCTTCCGCCTTGGCGCGGTAGGCCGGGTCCAGCACCGGGGCTTCGGTGGTGGTGGCGGTGGAAAGCAGGCCGGCCTTGTTGCCCAGGGTGTCGAGTTCCATGTGCTGTCCTCAGATGACGATGAGTTCGCCGTCTATCGCGCCGGCCTGGTCCAGCGCCTGCAGGATGGCCATGACGTCGTCCGGCGTGGCGCCGGTGCTGTTCACCGTGTCGATGATGCTCTGCAGGCTGGCGCCGGCCGGCCACTTGAACATGCGCGGCGCGTCCTGCTCCACCGAGATCTGCGATTGCGGCGTGACCACCGTGTCGCCGCGGCCGAAGGGTGCCGGCTGGCTCACCTGCGGCGTCTCCGAGATCACCACCTTGAGCGCGCCGTGGGAGATGGCGGCCGCCCGCACCCGCACGCCTTCGGCGATCACCACCGTGCCGGTGCGGGAGTTGAAGATGACCTTGGGCGTGGCCTCGCCCACGTCCACCTGCAGCCCTTCCAGCGAGGCGACGAAGGCCACCCGCTGGGTGGGGTTCTCCGGCGCCATCACGTCCACGCTGGTGGCGTCGCGGGTGGAGGCGATCTCGCCGTAGCGGCGGTTGATGGTCTGCACGATGTTGGTGGCGGTCTGGAAGTGCGGCCGCTTGAGGCTGAGGCGCACCGTGGGACGGGTGTCGAAATCGCTCTCGATCTCGCGCTCTATGCTGGCGCCGTTGGGAATGCGGCCGGCGGTAGGTGTGTTCACCGTGACGTTGGAGCCGCTGGCGCCCTGGGCGGACAGCCCGGCGACCACCAGATTGCCCTGCGCCAGCGCATACACCTCGCCATCGGCACCGCGCAGCGGCGTCAGCAGCAGGGTGCCGCCGCGCAGGCTCTTGGCGTCGCCCAGCGAGGACACGGCGATGTCTATGGTCTGGCCCTTGCGGTAGCCGGGCGGGAACACCGCGCTGACCATCACCGTGGCGACGTTCTTCAGCCGGGTGCTGCTGCCGGTGGGCAGCTTCACGCCGAACTGCTTGAGCATGTTGTCCACCGACTGGCCGGCGAATTTCACCTGGGTGCTGTCGCCGGAGCCGTGCAGGCCGACCACCAGGCCATAGCCGATAAGCTGGTTCTCGCGCACGCCTTCGACGTTGACCAGGCTGCGCAGCGCCTGCGCGGCCTCGGCGGCGGGCGTGAGCAGCAAGGGCGCGGCGGCGAGCACGAAAGCGGCGGCGAGTTGGATGAAGCGTTGTTTGCGCATGGAAACCTCGGGGTTCAGAACGGCATCCAGGGGCTGTTGAAGAGCCGCGTCAGCCAGCCGGCGGAATTGGCATCCGCCAGCGCGCCACGGCCGGAATAGGCGATGCGGGCGTTGGCCACCCGCTGGGAGGAGACGCTGTTGTCGCTGTCGATGTCGCTGGCGCGCACATAGCCGCTGAGGCGGATGAATTCCTCGCCCTGGTTGAGGTAGAGGGTCTTCTCGCCCTCGACCCGCAACAGGCCGTTGGGCAGCACCTCGTGCACCACCACGGTGATGGCGCCCTGCAGGGTGTTCTGCTGCGAGCTGGTGGCGGAGCCGTCGAACTCGCGCTCGGCGCTGGCGGAGGCATCGGTGCGCAGCGTGCGGTTGCCCAGGCTCAGCGGCGAGATGGAAAAGCTGCTGTCCTTGCCGTAGCTGGTGTTGGCGCGCTTGCTCGCCTGGGTGGTTTCGCGCAGCACCACGGTGAGCACGTCGCCGGGGCGGAAGGCGCGGCTGTCCGAGGTCACTGACCAGGGCGAGTCGGAGATGAACACGCCGCCCGCCTGCCCCTTGCGCACCGGCGGCTGCAGCAGCGCCATGCGCAGGTCCTCGTCCGCCGCGGTGGGCGGCATGGGCTGCAGCGCGGTGCAGGCGGACAGCAGCGGCGGCAGCAGGCAGGCGAGCAGGCGGGTGTTCATGTCAGCGCACCGCCTGGGCGAGGTACTGCATCATGTTGTCGGCGGCGGAGAGCACTTTGGTGTTCATCTCGTAGGTGCGCTGGGCGGCGATCATGTCCACCATTTCCTCCACCACCTGCACGTTGGAGCCTTCGAGCGCGCCCTGCTTCAGCTTGCCCATGCCCTCCTCGCCCGGCACGCTTTCATTGGGCACGCCGCTGGCCACCGTCTCGCGGTAGAGGTTGTCGCCCAGCGCCAGCAGGCCGGCCGGGTTCACGAAGCCGACCAAGGTGAGCTGGCCCAGCTGTTCCGGCGCGGCGGCGTTGGCGATGGTGGCGGAAACCACGCCGTTCTCGCCGATGGTGACGCCTGAGGCATTGGCAGGGATGACGATTTCCGGCACCAGCGGCAAACCCTGGGCGGTCACCAGGCGGCCGTCCGCATCCACCTGCAGCTGGCCGGCGCGGGTGTAGGCGATGTCGCCATTGGGCTGCTGCACCTGCAGGAAGCCCTGGCCGACGATGGCCACGTCCAGCGCCTGTTCGGTGGTCTGCAGGTTGCCGGTGGTGAACACCTTCTGCGTGCCGACCAGGCGGGTGCCGTTGCCCAGCTGCACGCCGGAGGGCGCGGTGGTGTTGTCGTCGCGCTGGGCGCCGGGCTGCACTTCCACCTGGTAGAACAGGTCTTCGAACACCACGCGGTCGCGCTTGAAGCCGACGGTGTTCACGTTGGCGATGTTGTTGGCGATGGCCTGCAGCTTGGCGTCCTGGGCCTGCACGCCGGTCTTGCTGATCCACAGTGCGGGATTCATGGTCTTGCTCCGTATGCCTGGTAGTTAATCGCGCATCAGGCGGTTGCCCGCCTCGGCCATGTCGTCGGCGGCCTTGTAGAGCCGCATCTGGATTTCGAAGTCGCGGTTGAGGTTCATGGTCGCCACCATCTCGCCGATGGCGGAGACGTTGCTGCCTTCCAGGTGGCCGCTGCGCAGGGTGACGGTGTCGTCCACCGCCAGCTCGGCGCCGTCGCGGGCGACGATGAGGCCGGCCTCGTTCTTGGTCAGCGCCGCCGCCTCGCCGCGCACCAGCCGCAGGCGGTCCACCTGCTGCATGTCGTTCTGCCCCGGCGGCAGGATGGAGATGGTTCCATCCACGCCTATGCTCAGGCTGGTGTAGGGCGGCAGCACGATGGGGCCGCCGTCGCCCAGCACCGGGCGGCCATTCACCGTCAGCGCGCCCTCGCCATCCACCGAGAAGTTGCCGCTGCGGGTGTAGGCCTCGCCGCCCTGCCACTCCACCGCGAACAGGCCGTCGCCGACGATGGCGACGTCCAGGTCGCGGCCGGTCTGGCGCATCACGCCCTCGCCGCCGGACACCGCGTTGGCCTGCAGCTGGCTCATGTGGCGGGAGTCGTAGCCGTAGCCGCCCACCGCCTGGCTGGTGGCCAGTTCCAGGTCGGCGCGGAAGCCGCCGGTGTCGAGGTTGGCGAGGTTGTTGGCATGCACCTGCTGCGCCTTCAGGGCGCGTTCGGCGCTGCTCATCACCGTGTAGATCAAGGCATCCATGTGGGCGCTCCGGCGGGCTGGCTTACAGCGCCTGCATCAAGGTCTGCATCATCTCGTTCTCGGTCGAGATGACTTTGGTGTTGGCCTGGTAGTTGCGCTGGGCGGACATCAGGGTGACCAGCTCGGAGGTCATGTCCACATTGGACTGCTCCAGCGCGCCGGCGGTGAGGCTGCCGGCAAGGCCGACGCCCGGCGCCGAGTACAGCGGCAGGCCGGAGGCGTTGGAGGTGGTCCAGCTGGTGTCGCTGACGGCCACCAGCGCGTCCTGGTTCGGGAAGGTGGCGAGGGCGATGGTGCCCACCTTCAGCTTCTCGCCGTTGCTGTAGGTGGCGAGCACGCTGCCGTCGGCATCGATCTGCACGCCGCTCTGGGTGCCGGCGGCGTAGCCGTTGGCGGCGTTGGTGGTGGTGGTGGCGTCGCCGCCGTACTGGGTGGTGCCGGTGTAATCCACCGCCAGCGTCATCGCCTCGGCGCCGGTGGGCGTGCCGAGGTTCACCGTGACCGCGGCGGTCGGCGTCTGCAGCCGGCCCTCGGTGTTGAAGGTGAGCACTTCGGAGCCGACCGGCGCGCCGCCGTCGAAGGTGTAGTAGGCGGTGATCTCGTTGGTGTCGGTCTTGACGAAGTACTGCGTCACCGTGTGCTTCACGCCCAGCGAGTCATGCACCACCGACAGCACCGAGCTGTTGAAGGATTGCGGATCGGCCGGGTCGAAGGTGGCGACGGTGGGCACCGTCCAGTCCACCGACAGGTTGCCGACGTAGTCCAGCGTGGTGCTGGCCTGGGCCGGGATCTGGCCGGTGGGGATCTGCAGGTTGCCCATGGCGCCCAGCGCGTCGCTGCCTTCCACCGCGGCGTAGCCCTGCACCTTGCGGCCGAAGCTGTCCACCAGGTAGCCGTCCTTGTCCTTGGCGAACACGCCGACGCGGGTATAGACCTCGGTGCCGTTGGTGTCGCGGGTGACGAAGAAGCCGCCGCCGGTGATGGAAACGTCCAGGTCGCGGCCGGTGTTGAGCACGCCGCCGCCTATGCCCAGCGTCTGCGTCAGCGAGGACACCTCGGTGCCGGTGGGCTGAGTGCCGGCGTACATGGAGGCGAAGTTGGCGCGGCTGGACTTGAAGCCGTAGGTGCCGGAGTTGGCGATGTTGTTGCTGATGGTATCCAGCTGGGTATTGATGGCGTTGATGCCGGACAGGGCGATTTCGAAGCTCATGGTTGCATCCTCTCGAACCTGGGGTTGTTCAGTTGACGCTGCTGCCGTTGAAGGCGGTGATCGCGGTGCTGGAGATTTCGCCGAGGTTGGCGACGGTGAGCATCACCCCGGTGGTGGAAGAGAGCCGCACCTTCTGCACCTGGCCGGTGATGCCGATGGCCGGCGTCTCGCCGCTGTCGGCAACCACGCTCATGGTGTAGCTGCCGGCCGGCAGGCCCAGCGCTTCCGGATCGATGGTGAAGGCCACCTCGCCCGGCGCCTGCGTGCCCAGCTGCAGCTTGTAGGTGCTGCCGCCCTCGCCGGTAAGCACCAGCGTGGTCGCGGCGCTGGCATTGCCCAGGGTGAAACTGCCGCTCACCGGCTGGCCGGACAGGCTCACCGTGTCGGTGGTGACGGTGACCTGGGAGCCGACCTGGCCGCCCAGCGTCAGCACCTGCAGGCTCTCCAGCATGGAGGCGGTGACGCCGCTCTGGCTCACCAGGTTCTGCAGCGCCTCCATCTGGCTCAGCTGGGTGAGCTGGCCGACGAACTCGCTCGGGTCGGTCGGCTCCAGCGGGTTCTGGTTCTTGATCTGCGCCACCAGCAACGTGGTGAACAGTTCGGACGGGCTGTCGTCCGTCGAGCTCATGGTGATGGCCGACGACGAGCTGCTGCTCGTGGTGTTGCTGCCGTTGTTGCTTACCGCTGTTGCCATGATCAGTTCTCTCCCAGCCTGAGCAGCGACTGCTGCATGGATTTCACCCGGCCCAGCACCTCGACGCTGGATTCGAAGGCACGCGAGGCGGCCATCATGTCGGTCATCTCCGCCACCGAATTGACGTTGGGGTAGAACACCATGCCGTCCTCGTTCGCCAGCGGGTTGTCCGGCTCGTAGGCCTGGCGCAGCGGCTCGGTGCTCTCCACCACGTCCAGCACCTGCACGCGGGCGCCGGCCACCTGCTCGCCGCTGCTCTCGTAGATGGAGGCGAACACCGGCTTGCGCGCACGGTAGGTTTCGGTCTCGGTAGCGGAGGCGGTCTGGGCGTTGGCGAGGTTGCTCGCCACCGTGTTCAGCCGCAGGGACTGGGCGGTCATCGCCGAGCCGGCAATCTGCGCGATATTCCTGAATGACATGCTTATTGCCCCTCTATGGCCTTGGCCAGGCCCTTGAGCTTCATGTTGAGAAAGGTCAGACTTGTCTGGAAATCCGAGGCGTTCTGCGAGAACTGCGCCTGTTCCGTCCCCAGCTCCACCGTGTTGCCGTCCTGCGTCGGGTTGTTCGGCAGGCGATAGAGCAGTTCGGTGTCGGCGGTGCTCAGCGACAGCCCTTCCCCGCCGGCCACCTGGCGCAGCGTGGCGGCGAAGTCGATGTCCCGCGCCTGGTAGCCGGGCGTGCTGTCGTTGGCGATGTTGGATGCCAGGATCTTCGTCCGCTCCGCGCGCAGCCGCAGCGCATCCGGATGCAGCCCCAAGGCCTTGTCGAAATTTATGCCCATGCGTTTACCTCATTCATCCCGGTTGTTCGAAGTCCTGCTCGGCCTGGCCTGCGCCACTGCCCTGCCCGCCCTTGCCGCCAGCGAAGATCCGGTGGCCCGCGCCGCGCGCGAATTCCTGCTCGACAGCGCCGCGCAGGCCGGGCTGGTGCAGCCGGAGGTGAGCCTCAAGCTGATCGCCGGCGACGGCGCGCCGCTCGCCTGCGGCGGCACGCCGCGGGTCGAGGCGCTGGACACCCGCCATAGCACCCGCATGCGGTACGCGGCGGTGTGCCCGGCCAGCGGCGCGCGAGCGGAATACGTGGTGCGCGCCGAGCTGTCGGCGCAAGTGCTGGTGGCGCCTGCCGGCATCGCCGCGCGCCGGCCCATCGCCGAGCACGAGGTGACGCTGGAGCGGCGCACGCTGGTGGGCAACCTGGAGGCCACCTCCAACCCGGAGGACGTCATCGGCCAGTCCGCCCGCCGCGCCATCCGCGCCGGGCAGGTGGTGGACCGCAAGCTGCTGATCGAGCCGGTGCTGGTGCGGCGCGGCTCGGCAGTACGCATCGTGGCGCGCAACGGCCCGGTGCTGGTGACCGCCGCCGGCGAGGCGATGGAGGTCGGCCGCGCCGGCGACATCGTGAATGTGCGCAACACCACCACCGGCAACGTGATCCGCGCCCGGGTGACCGGCAGCAACGAGGTGGAACCCGCGGACATGCCCATCGCGCCCTCTCCTCAGTCCGCCCGCTGAAGCCGGCGGGCGATGCTCACCAGCTTGTCGGCATAGTCGGGATCGGTGGCGTAGCCGCCCTGCGCCAGCCCTTCGGCATAGGCGCGGGCGTCGCCGCCGGCGTTGAGCGCGCCGCGATAGCGCGGGTTGTCCGCCAGCAGCGCGGCGAAGTCGCGGAAAGCGCTGGCCGGCGTCGGGTAGCTGCGGAAGCGCTCGGCGCGGCGCACCGCCACGCCCTCTTCGAATTCGGTGGTCTGCGCCTCCACGGTGGCGCCCTGCCAGCTGCTGCCGGCCTTGATGCCGAACAGGTTGTGAGTCTCGCGGCCATCATCGCCGCGCAGCGGCCGCTGGCCCCAGCCGGATTCCAGCGCCGCCTGGGCGGCGACGATCTCCGGCGCCACGCCCAGCCGCCGGCCGGCCTCCCGCGCCCAGGGCGCGATGCGGCCGAGGAAGGCCTGCTGGTGCTCGGCCATGCCTTCCGCCGCCAGCCCGGAAGACGTGGCCCGCTCCACCGCGCGCAGCGCCGCCGTCTTCAGCGTGGTGGCGCGCTCGCCCTCCTCGTCCGCCGCCGCGTTCTGCAGGCGGGCACGCCACACCTGGCCGGCGGCGTTCAGGTTCAGATCCTGCGAGCCGTTGGCGATGAAGTGCTGCACCTCGTCGCGCACGCTGCCCATCATGCTGGCGAAGCCGGCGCCACCTGCCGGTGCGTTCAGCGGCAGCGCGATCTCGTCGCGGGCGGCGGCGATGCCGGCGGCGTAGGCGGAATGGGTGACGTCAGCGCGGAACATAGGTATCGGCCTCGGTGTTCAGCACCCGTTGCATGATTTCGTGCTGTTCCATCAGCAGGCTGCAGTTGCGCTGGTTCATCGCCTTGCATTCGCGCACCAGCCGCTCCAGCCCTTGCCAGCTGCCTTCCAGGCGTTCGCGCGGGTTGGGTGGCAGCATGGCGAAAATGCGCTCCATGGCCTCGCCGCCCTTCTCCAGCGACAGCCGCCCGGCCAGCGCGACGCGCTCCTGCCGGCGCGCCTCCAGCGTGCCCGCCAGAGCGACGATGGCCTCGCCAACCTCGGCGATGGTGCCGCTGCGGTGGTACACCGCGGCCTCGAACTGCTCCTGCAGCAGGTCGCGCAGCCGGTTGTAGTCGGCCACGTCGGCACCGATGCCGGCGGCCAGGCGCAGCAGCAGATCCTTGCGGTTCACCCGCGGCCTCCGTGGAAGCGCTCGATCAGCCCGGCCAGCTTGCCGGCATCGAAGGGCACCTCGCCGCGGGCCAGGGCTTCGCGCAGGGCGGCGACCTTGGCCTGGTCGATGTCGGGCATGTCGCGCAGCGCCTGCAGCGCCGGCTGCAGCACGGCGGACTGCAGCTCGCCGGTGGCGTTGGCCTGCGGCGTGGTGGCCTTGGCGGTATCGCTGGCGGCGGTTTCGCTCACCGGCGCGATGGCGGGTGCCTGGGGCCCTGCGGAACCGGAAATCTTCATGGAGTGGCCTCTTGCTCTGGTACGCATGTCATGTCCGGCGCTCAGCGCGCCCCGGCGGCGGCGCCGGCGCGGAACTGGCGGCGCAGCTGGTCTATCTGGTCCGCATCCGGCACCGCCGAATCCACGCCGTCGAACAGCGGTGCGACCTTGTCCGGCACGCCGAACATGGAGGACACCATCTGCGCCTGGCCGGTGGTGAGGATGAGGAGTTCGATGCGGCGGTTGATGCCGGCGGTGGAGTCCTGGGTGTCCAGCGGCGCGCGCTCGGCCATGCCCACCACCTGCAGCACGCTGTGCGGGTTCATGCCGCCTTCGAGCAGCTGCACCCGCGCCGCCATCGCCCGGTTGCTGGACAGCGACCAGTTGGACGGCGCACCGAAGGCGCGCGACAGGTAGGGCTTGGAGTCGGTGTGGCCGACGATGAGCATCTGGTTGTCGATCTGGGCGAACAACGGGCCCATCTTGCGCAGCAGCTGCTTGAACTTTTCGCTGGGCACCGCGCTGCCACGCTCGAACATGCCTTCGCGGTCGGTGTCGTGCAGCATCACCCGCAGGCCGTAGGGCGTCACCACCGTCTGCAGGTTGCCGGCGAGGCCGCTCTGCTCGCTCAGGCGGGCGAGGATGAGGGCCAGCTCCTGCAGGTCGGAAGCGGATTCGTAGTGGCTCTTCAAGCGCATGCGCGCCGGATCGGGATCGATGTCGGTGTTGCCGATGTGCTTGCTGTTGCTGGTGGTCTCGCCGCGGCTGGGGATGGGTTCGCGCGGGATCAGGCTGCCGCTGGGCGCGCCTATGGGGTCGGGGATGCGGCGCTCGCCACCCTCCAGCATGCTGGCGCTGGATTCGCGCAGGCTTTCCTCCAGCTGCTCCTTGTCGCGCGCCGCCAGCACCCACAACACCAGGAAGAGGCACATCAGCGCCAGGCAGAAGTCGGCGAAGGCCACCTTCCAGCTGCCGCCGTGGCCGCCATCGTCGTGCTTGCGCGAGACGCGCTTGACGACCGCTTCGCTGTGCTGTTTGTTGTTGTTCGCCATGGTCGCCGGGGCCTCAGCTGCGCGCGTCCTGCAGCGCGTCTATCCAGGATTCGAGCTGGGCGAAGCTCGGCTTGATGTTGAGCTGCACCAGCCGGCGGCCGGCGTCGATGGCAAGCAGCGGTGGCTTGCCGGAGACGTGGGTGACCAGCACCACCTTGACGCATTCCATGGTGGACATCTCCTGCGTCACCAGCTGCTTCATGACGTTGCTGAGCGGGTCGAGCACGCCGTAGCAGAAGAAGATGCCGATGAAGGTGCCGACCATGGCGGCCGCCACCTTGGCGGCGATTTCCGCCGCGCCCAGGCCGTCGCCCACCGAGTTCATCGCCATCACGATGCCCAGCACCGCGGCCAGGATGCCGAAGCCGGGCATGGCCTCGCCGATCTTGTGCAGCGACTTGGAGGGCTGCTCCAGTTCCTCGTGGATGGCTTCCAGCTCCTGCTCCAGCACGCCTTCCAGCTCGTGGCCGCTGATCTTGCCCATGGCCATGAGGCGGAAGTTGTCCACGATGAAGGAGAGCAGCTTGGGTTCTTCCAGGATCAGCGGGTAGCGGCGGAACAGCGGGCTGTCGTGCGGCGCCTCGACGTGGGCGTCCAGCGCCTTGAGGCCGCCGGCGGCGGTCTGCAGCAGTTCGTACATCAGCAGCAGCAGCTGGCGCTGGAAGTCCGGCCCCTGGCGGCGGCGGGACACCACCTTGCGCAGCTGGATGACCATTTCCGACAGCACGTGGCGCGGGTTGCCGAGCACGATGGCACCCAGGCCGGCGCCGGCGATGATCATCAGCTCCACCGGCTCCCAGATGACGTGCAGTGCGCCGCCGCCGAGCATGAAGCCGCCGAAGACGCATCCCAGCACGATGGCGATACCCAGGATCTGCTGCATGAATTGCTCCCGTTTCCTTTCAGTGTTGCGTCTTCATTCCAGGCAGGCCTTCATCTTGCGCAAGGCCCCCTTGTTGATCTGGCACACGCGCGCTTCGGTGAGGCAGAGCACGGCGGCGATTTCCTTCAGGCTGAGATCGAACTCGTAGTACAGCTGGATGACGCGCTGCTCGCGCTCGTCCAATGCCAGCAGCGCCTGTTCGATGCTGCGCCGGCGCACCAGCAGGGTTTCCGGCGTGGGGCGGTCGGAGGGCAGCTTGCCCATCTCGTTCACCATCTCGTCGAAGCTGGCCAGCATCTCGGCGCTCTCGGCCAGCTGGTATTCCTGGTAGGCCTCCACGCTGAGGCCCAGCGCCTTCATGATCTCGGCCTCGCTCGGCTCGCGCCCCAGCCGGCGGGTGAGCTCGCGCACCGCGTCGCGGTTGCGGTGGCTCTCCTGCCGCACCGAGCGCGGCCGCCAGTCCTGCCGGCGCAGCTCGTCCAGGATGGCGCCGCGCACCCGCATGGCCGCGTAGGCGCCGAACTTCTCGTCCGGCGTGCCGTAGCGGCGCAGGGCGTCGAGCAGGCCCAGCAGACCGATCTGCTCCATGTCCTCGCGGTCGATCGCGCCGCCGCTCTGGGAATTGAGCTGGCGCACGATGCGCTTGACCAGCGGCGCGTAGGCGAGCAGTTGCGTCTGCTCGTCGGCAACGTCCCGGACTTCCGCGTAGCCGGTCTGCATGTCCATGGTCACTCGATGATGAGCTTGCCGATCATGGCTTCGACGAAGGGCTTGCCGCCCGGCTCGCGGGCGTAGCTCTCGTCATAGGCCTGGTTGATGCCGGCGGCGAACTGGTCCACCGTCATCTGCCCGGCCTGCTCGAAGGTGTAGGCGGACATGGCCTTCACCGCGATGCTGCGCATCAGCGGCAGGTGGGCCTTGGCGGTCTTCTCGCTCTCCAGCGGCGTCTTGAACACCAGGTCCAGCGCCAGGTAGTGGGACAGCGGCTCGCCCTCGCGGCCACGCAGCATGACGATGACCTTGTCCAGGCTGACGTAGCGGTACTCGCGGGTATCCACCTGCGGCTTCTGCTCCGCCACCTGGGCGGTGGCGGTGTGCGCGTTCAGCCACCACCAGGCGGCACCGCCGCCGGCCGCCGCCATCAGGCCGCCGACGAGGATGAAGACGAGGATGAGTTGGGCTTTCTTCATCGCCGCTTACCCCTGCTCGCCGTTCAGGGAGAAGCCTTGCGGCGCGTAGCCGGCCTCGGCTTCGGCCAGGGCGCGGCCGGGTTCCTCGGCATTGCCTTCGGCCTGACGCTGGCGCTGGCGGCCATCGCCGTCGCGGCTGGCGTCGGACACCTGCACGCTGACATCGCTGAACTGACGCAGCGCCGGGTCTTGCCGCAGGCTGTCGCTCAGCGCGTGCAGCTGGCGCAGCACGTCGCCATGGGTGGCGCTCAGATGCACCTGCAGCGCGCCGCCCTCATGGCGGACGACGATTTCCACCGTGCCCATCATCGGCGGGTCGAGACGGATCACCGCCCGCTCGCTGCCGCGCGCCAGTTGCACCTCCAGCCGCTCGCCCAGCGCCTGCGCCAGGGGCTGGCGCCACTGGCTGGCTTCGCCGTTGGGCAGCTTGAGGGTGGCGCTCTCGCCGGCGGCACCGGTAGCGCTGGCCGAGGCGACCGCGGCGGACACGGTGGTGGCGGCCGTCGCCGGCAGGCGTTCGACCGCGTTGCCTTCCGGCGCAGCGGCCAGCGCGGCGGCATTCCGTTGCGGCAGGCGTACCGCGGCGGCGGATGGCGGCAGATCGGCGGCCCTCGTATTGCGGTTGGCCGCGGCCACCTCCTGCCGCGCCTGGGCGGCGATGGCGTCCTGCGCCAGCGCCGCGGCGGGCCGGGCGAGCGCGGCCACCGCGCCATCGTCATTGCCGGCGGCCACGGTGGCTTCGCCGGTGGGCGCCGCCTGGGCGTTGCCGGTGGCGGCCACGACCAGCGCGGCGACGATGGCGGCCACCGAGCCGTTGGCGTCCATCGCCGGCGTGGCCGGCGTCTGCGCCTGCAGCGCGCCATCGGCCAGGGTTTCGGCCTGCTTGCCCGCTTCGGCCTCCAGGCCGGCGCCCTGCTCCAGCGCCAGATCGTCGCCAACTGCCAGCTGGTCGGCCGCGCCCTGCAGCGCGGCGATGAAATCGCCGGCGGTCGTTGCGGCTTCATTCGCCGCCGTGGCCGGGGCGGTGGATTTGCCGGCGCCCGGCGTAGTCGCCAGCACTGCGCCGACGGCGGGCGCGGCGCTGGCTGCGCCCTGGGCAGGCGCCTTCGCCGTGGCGCTCACCACGTTCAACAAGGCATTCATGTGCGGCTCTCCTGCCATTCTTCGTTCATTGCGTAGGCCATCCAGCCTTCCTTGCTTTCCCGCATCTGGCTCAGGCGCCGGCCGGCTTCGGCGGTTTCCCGCACGCAGTCGGCACGGGCGGCGTCGTGGGCGCGCTGCAGTTCGTCCAGCGCGCGCTGCTCGGCGGTACTCCAGGCGCCGCGCGCGGCGAGTTGCGGCAGGGTGGCGGCCAGTTCGCGGTCGATTCGGCCCAGGGTGTCCCAGTCCTTGTCGGCGGCGGCGGCGGCCAGGCGGCGCGCCATGCGCAGCAGCGGCACCTGCCTATCCATGGTTGGCCTGCATGCCTTGCCAGCCCTGGCGCAGGGTGGTGATGAGCTCGATCACCTCGTCCACCGCCACCACGTCCAGCGCGTAGCCGGCGTGGTAGAGGCGCTGGGCGCAGTAGTCGTAGAGGCGGCCGAGATTGACGACGACTTCGCTGCCGGAGTCGAAGTCCAGCGCGCTGGAGAGGCCGTTGAGGATGTTCACGCACTTGTCCAGGCTGTTCGCCTTGGCCTCGTAGCGCTTGCTCTCGATGTGGGCGCGGGTGCGCGCCAGCTCTTCGAGCAGGCCGTCGGTGAGGATCAGCACCAGCTGCACCGGCGAGGCCTGGGCGGCCTGGGCGCCCAGGTTGACCTCGTGGTAGCTGCGATAGGCATCGTGGTTCAAGCTCTTACCCCTCGTTGGATGTCTGCGCCGGCCAGCCTCAGCTGCTGCTGGTCGACAGGCTGCTGAACAGGCTTGAGGTCTCGCTCATCTGCGCGGTCAGCGTCTGCAATTGGGTGAATTGGGCGAGGTAGCGCGCGTAGGCGCTGTCGTACTTGCGGTCGAGCTGGTCCTGCCGGGTGCTGTATTGCGACTGCAGCTTGGTCACCGTTTCCTGGCGGCGGGCGATCTGGCCGGAGGCGCTGTTGAGCCAGCTGTCGAGATAGGTGTCGAAGTTGCCGAGCACGCCGGTCTGGTTGCCGGCGCGGGGGCTGCCGAAAAAGCTGTCCAGCTTGCTGGGATCGGCTTCCAGCGCGGCTTCCAGCTTGTCGGTATCCAGCGCCATGGTGCCGTCGCGGCCGATGCTGATGCCGAGGTCGCGCATGCTGACGCCATCGGCGCCATCGCGGACGATGCCGGCCAGCCGGGTCTTGAGGTTGCGGATGCCGGTGTCGGAGGCAAAGATGGCCGAGGCGGAGCCGGCGTCCGGGTCGCCATAGGTGGTGAGGTCGCCCAGCACCTTCATCAGCGCGTTGTAGGCGCTGACGAAGCTCTGCACCTTGGAGGTGGTGGCGCTGGTGTCGGTGCCCACCGTCAGCGTGGCCGGCGCGCTGCCTTCGCTCATCGCCTGGGTGAAGGTGATGCTGACGCCTTCGATGGCGGTGAAGGTGTTGGAGCTTTGCTCCATGCGCAGGCCGGAATCCTTGTTGCCCAGCCACACCACCGCGTCTTCCGCCTTCACCAGTTCGACCCCGCCGCCGCCGAGCGCGGTCTTGAGGTCGCTGTCGGGCAGGCCGCTGGTGTCCAGCGTGATGGCGCCATCGCTGCCGGTGGTGGATGAGGTGAGCACCAGCTGGCTCTTGCCGCCGCTGGTGACAACCATGGCGGAGACCTTGCCGCCGTTGTCCTCGGCGAGGTTGATGGCGCGCGCCACTTCGCTGGGCGAGAGCTTGCCGTCGCCGTCGCGGTCGGAGGCGGCGAGGTCCACGGTGAAGCTGCTGCCATCGCCCAACTGGATGATCAGCGGGCCGCCGTTGATGACGTCGATGTCCGGCGGAATGTCCTCGAAGGCGAGCTGGTGCGCGGTGGCGACCTTCTCGACGAAGAAGGAGTAGCTGCCGGCCGCGGCGGTGGACGAGGCGGTGGCGGTGCCGACCGAGGACGAGAAGGTGGCCGAGTACTGGGCGACGCCGGTCTTGACCGTGGTGAGGCCGGCCAGCGCGGTGTCGAAGGTGCTCAGCGCGCTCCTGAGCTTGGTCAGCGCGGTGGTGGTGCTGGTCGCCTTTGCCGTCTGGGTATCCAGGCGGGATTGGGCGTTCTGGGTGTAGTAGGTCGCCAGCGAGGCGGCCATCGAGGTCGGATCGATATCAGCCATGGAACTCTCCTGCCGAGGGGAAAACGGGGTCTGCCTTGGATAAGGCGACCACTTGCCCTCGTGACTGAAATCGGCGGCGTGCCAGGGTCATGACTGTCCCCGCAGCCACACCTGGGCGGCCAGGTCGTCCTGCTGCTTCTGTTCGCCGGCACGCGCCTGGCGCTGCGCCTCGTCATGCTTGCGCGCATGCACCTGGTCCAGCACCTCGTGGCGGCGGGCGGCGGCGATCAGCGCCTGCTGCGCCAGCGCCATGTCGGCCTCATGCAGCGCCAGGTCTTCGCGGTGGGCGGCAGCGATGGCGGTGACCGCCTGCTTGTAGTCGGCGCAGTTGAGCGCCAGCGCCGGGCTGGCGAGGCCGCTGGCGCCGACGCTGGCGCGCAGCTGCTCCAGCCGCTCCAGGTTGCCCAGGTAGCGGGCGCGCTCGCCCTGCTTGGTCGCCATGTCGGCGCTCAGGCGGTCGACCTCGCGGCTGCGCAGTTCGACCAGCCGCTTCAGGCTGTCCAAGGGCTTGACTGTGCTCATGCCATCAACTCCTCGAGACGGGCGCGGGTTGCCGCCAGTGGCGCCGCTTCGTGCGTGCCCTGGCGCAGGAATTCTTCGATTGCGGGGTAGAGCGCCACCGCGCGGTCGGTGGCCGGATCGGCGCCGGGCACGTAGGCGCCCAGCGGCAGCAGGTCGCGCACCTGGGCGTAGCGCGCCGTCATTTCCTTCAGCGCGCGGGCGGCTTTCTGGTGCGATTGCTCCGCCACCTGCGCCATGCAGCGGCTGATGGAGGCGGCGATGTCGATGGCCGGGTAGTGGCCGCGCTCGGCCAGTTCGCGCGACAGCACGATATGGCCGTCGAGAATGGCGCGGGCGGTGTCCACCACCGGGTCCTGCTGGTCATCGCCCTCGGCCAGCACGGTGTAGATGGCGCTCATGCTGCCCTGCTCGTGCTCGCCATTGCCGGCGCTTTCCACCAGCTGCGGCAGCAGGCTGAACACCGAGGGCGGATAGCCGCGGGTGGCCGGCGGCTCGCCCAGCGCCAGCGCCACTTCGCGCCGCGCCATGGCGTAGCGGGTGAGCGAATCCACCAGCAGCAGCACGTCGCCGCCCTGGTCGCGGAAATGGGCGGCGATGGTGTGGCACAGCTCGGTGGCCTTGAGACGCATCAGCGGCGATTCGTCCGCCGGCGCCACCACCACGATGGCGCGCGCCAGCCCGGCCGGGCCGAGGGAGAGGTCGATGAACTCGCGCACCTCGCGGCTGCGCTCGCCGATCAGCCCGACCACCACCACGTCGGCGACGATCTGGCGGGTGATGAGGCCGAGCAGCACGCTCTTGCCGACGCCGGAGCCGGCCATCAGGCCGACGCGCTGGCCCTTGCCCAGCGTCAGCACGCCGTCGATGGCGCGCACGCCCACGTCCAGCGGCTCGCGCACCGGCCGCTTCTTCAGCGGATTGACGCGCGGCGGGCGCTGCTCCAGCACATGCTCGCCGGTGAGGCGGCCGAGGCCGTCCATCGGCTCGCCCAGGCCATTGACGATGCGCCCCAGCCAGGCCGGGCCGATGTTGAGGCCGGACTGCTCGGCGGCGGGCAGCACCCGGGCGCCGGTGGCCAGCCCGTCCGGCCGTTTGTAAGGCATGAGGTAGGAAACTTCGTTGCGGAAACCCACCGCCTCGGCGGCGATCCACTCGCCGCTGGCGGTTTCGATGCGGCAGCGCTGGCCAGTCTGCAGCGGGCAGCCGACGCTTTCCAGCAGCAGCCCGGAGGCGCCGACCAAGCGGCCGGTGGGGGTCGCCACCGGCACCGCGTCCAGCTCCAGCCGCCGCAGGGCCTCGCCTATCATGCAGCCACCTCGCCGTCTTCACTGGCCGGCAGCAGCTGGCTGGAAACCTGCTCCATGCAGGCGGCCAGGCGCTGGCGGCAGCCGGCGTCGGCTTCGCGGCCATCCGCCTTGATGCGGCATTCGCCCGGCTCCAGGCGCGGATCGGCGATCAGCTTCCAGCGCGCCGCCCGCTCCGGGTCCAGTTCCTCGATGCGCTGCAGCTCTTCCGGATTGAGGAAGACTTCCACGCCTTCGCGCGCCGGCGGCATGGTCGCCAGCGTTTCATCCACCAGCGCCAGCATCTGCACCGGCTGCAGCGCCAGCTCGCAGCGGATCACCTGGCGGGCGACCTTGCCCACCAGCTCGACCACTTCCTTGCGCAGCGCGGACTGGTAATCCGCCTGCAGGTGCTTGAGGCTTTCCAGCATCGCGTCCAGCGGCGCGGCGAGGCGCTCGAACTCGGCCTGCACTGCCCGCATCGCTTCGTCCCGGCCGCCGCGTAAGCCCTCTTCCCTGCCCTGGCCGCGGCCTTCTTCCAGCCCCTGCGCAAGCCCGCTGTCATGGCCTTCGCGGTAGCCGCGCTCCATGCCCTGCTGGAAGCCCTCGGCGAGCGACGCCTGGATGTCGGCGACGGAGCCGGTGGGCGCCGCGCTGCTGGTGAGCTGCGACAGCGGCGGGAAGCGGTGCAGGCGGTAGCCTTTCATTCCATCACCGCCTCGGCGAACAGCTGGATCTCGATCTCTCCGGCGTCGGCCAGCGCCTTCACCGCGTCCATGATCTCGCGCCGCGTCTGCTCGATGCGGCTGATGGGCACCGGGCCCATGCGGCGCATGGTGTCCTCGAAGGTCTGCGCCTGCCGGCGCGGCATGGACTGCAGCACCGCGTTGCGCACCGCCGGCTCGGCGCCCTTGAGGGCGATGGCCCACTGCTCCAGCGGCACTTCCTCGATGATGCGGATGATGTTGGCTTCGCTCTGGCGGGAGAGGATGAAGAAGTCGTACATGCTGACCTCGATCTCCGACACCACCTCCGGATCGCGCGCCCGCAGCAGCTCCACCATCTGCTGGCGGTTGCCCGGCAGGCGGTTGAGGATCTCCGCCGCCTGGCGCACGCCTTCCACGCTGGCGCTCTGCAGGCCCAGGCTTTCGAGGCAGCGGTCTACCACCTCGTCCAGCTCTTCCAGCAGTTCGCGGTCGATCTCGTTCAGGCGGGCAACGTTGAGCAGCACCAGGTCGCGGCCCTCTTCCGGCAGCGCCTCGATGACGTCGCCGGCCAGCGCCGGCGGCAGGAAGGCGAGGAATACCGCCTGCATGCGCACATGCTCATGCACGATGCGCTCGGCCAGCCACTTGGGCGAGGCCCACTGCAGCCGCGCCATCTTGGGCCGTATGGCATCGCCATAGATGGTGTTGAGCACGCTGTTGGCGATGTCCGCGCCCAGCGCCAGATCCAGCGAGCGCTTGAGGTAGGAGCGCGAGGCACCATGCACCCCGCTCTGCTCGCGGTAATCATCGAAGAAGGACTGCAGCGAGTGCTTGACCGTCTCCACCTTGATGCCGCTCATGCGCGACATCACCTGGGTGACCTCGAGCAGCTCCTCGCGGGAGAAGCAGCGCAGCACCGCAGCGGCGGGCTCCTCGCCCATGCTCAACAGCACGATGGCCGCCTGCTCCAGCGGACTCGGCTTGCCGGCGACGACCAGCTCACCCAGCTTGTTCGGATCGGCCATGATTCTGCACCCATTGTTTGACGACTTCGGCGACGCGCTCCGGCTCCTTGCCGGCGAGCACCTTCAGGTGATCGACCATCACATCCACCGGCGAACCCGGCGGCGGCAGGTCGTAGTCCTCCAGCAGCGGCCGCACCGGCATGCCACCGGCACCGGCCGGCGCCGCCAGCGGAATGGCGGCGCTGCCGGCCAGGGCCGCGGCGGCCACACCATCCGGCCCGGTCAGCGCGGCCGGCTCCGGCGTCACGTCCACCTCCGGCAGCGTGTTGATCGGCGGCGCCCAGCGCTGCTGCGCCAGCCGCAGCAAGGGGCGGACGACGAGGAAGAAGGCCAGCAGCGCACCCAGCGCGTACATCGCGTAGTTGGTGGCGTCGATGACGTTGTCGCGCTCCTGCCACCAGGCCACCGCTTCCGGCGCCGCCGGGAAGGCCATGGCCGACACCGCCAGGGTGTCGCCGCGCTCGGCATTGATGCCCAGGCCGCTGCGCAGCAGGCGCTCGACGTCGGCCAGCGACTCCTGCGTCCAGCCCGCCCCGCCCGGCGCCGCGGCGGCGTTGAGCACTACCGCCACGTTCAGCTTCTCCAGCCGGCCACGGCTGCGCTGGATCTGGGTGATGCTGCGGTCGTAGGCGTACTGGCGGGTGGTGGCGTTCTTCTGCGCGGTGCTGGCGTCCTGCGCGCCACCGGCCTGGCCGTTCTGGTTCTGCGGCGGATTGCCCTGCACCGCCACCGGCCGGTTGCTGAGCGAACCGGGCACGCCGACCGCCAGCGGATCGCGGCCGCTTTCCTCGCGCATCGCCTCGTTGGTGATGCGCGGCGTGTCGCCGTAGCGCTCGTGGGTTTCCTGCACGCGGTCGTTGTCCACCCCGGCGGTGACGCTGACGCGGTAGTTGTCTTCGCCCAGCACCGGGGCCAGCAGGTCCCGCACGCTGCGGCGGGTCTCGTCCTGGAAGCGGCGTGCCGCCTCGCTGCCCTGGCTGGGATCGAAACCGTCGCTGAGATCCACCTGGGCGGACAGCAGCCGGCCGCTCTGGTCCACCAGGCTGACGCGCTGCGGGTCCAGCCCGGCGGCGCTGTTGGCCACCAGGTTGATGATGGCGGCGATCTGCTCCGCCGACAGATGACGGCCCTGCTTCAGCGTGACCACCACCGAGGCGGAACTCTTGCTGCCGTCGCTGACGACGAAGGAGGAGGATTTGGCGATGGACAGATGCACCCGCGCGGCGGACACCGCATCCAGCGTGGCGATGCTCTGCGCCAGCTCGCCTTCCAGGCCGCGGCGGAAGCGCACGTCCTGCACGAACTGGCTGACGCCCAGCGGATCGTTGCGGTCCATCAGCTCCAGGCCGGCGGGCAGCTGGGCAGTCACGCCCTTGCCGGCGAGCATCATGCGCACTTCGCCGAGGCGGCCTTCCGGCACCAGCACCTGGCCGGTTTCAGGATGCAGGCGGTAGGCCACGCCGGAGGCATCCAGCGCCGCCATCATGTCCGCCGCCGCGACCTTTTCGCCATGGCCGAACACCGGCTTGTAGCTGGACTGGTCGCGCCACATGAACATCAGCACCAGCGCGGTCACGCCCACCGCCAGCGCCACCAGCGGCACCAGGCTGCGCAGCAGCGCGGGCGACAGCACCGGCACGGCGCCTGCGGGCTTGAGCCGCGAGAGTACGGGTTTGAGGGAGGCAATCACGGTTGCTTATCCAGGGGTAGTGGGATCAAAGCTGCAGCTTGATGAGCTCATCCACCGCGCCCACCACCTTGTTGCGCACCTGCATCAGCATGGAGAAGGACAGGCTGGCCTCCTGGCTGGACAACATGGCGCCGACGAGGTCGTCGCTGGCGCCGCTGTCCACCGCCTCGGCACGCTCGCCGGCGATGCGGGACTGGTCATCCACCCCGCGCACCGCCTGCCACATCACATCGGCGAAATTCACCTCGGAGGTGGAACCGAAGCCGGCCGGCATGGAAGCCTTGAGCACCGGCATCGCAAGGCCACCGGCGATGCCGGCAGCGTCGGCCCCCATGCGGGCAGCCTCGGCGCGGAGTACCGCATCCAATCCGATCTGCATTCGATCTCTCCTGTGCCGGATAAATGAAACAGCCCCGGCGGAAAAAATTTGAAAAGGCGTTTAAGGAATTCGCCGGACGGTCGCCTTATACCGAAGGCATCGATCGCGGGACGTGACTATATTGGGTCACGGAGTGAATCGGGAGATATATCCGAGCAATGTTAGGAAATCGTTAGAAAAGCAAACCTGCAATTCAAATCAATTCCGGAATGCCATCAATGAATCGTGCTTTTTCAAAAAGAAGCGCGAGAATTTCCCCTGCGCGGAATATTCATTCCGAGCATTTTCCGCGATAAAAATCGCAATCAGAAAAATCGTAAATTGATTGCAGGGCAATAAGACGAACAGCATGAGCCCTGCCGCGCACGCTCAGCGCAGCATCGATGCAAACATCAAATGTAGCCAGGTGGTTTCATGACGCTTTCCTTGTCGTGAGGCATGCGATTCCATCGGGGGAACACACGCGGAAGGAAAGGTCTCAGCTCGCCAGAATGGCGGCATGACAGACTTGATCACCAATCAAACCCTTTTAATTCAAGGATTTGAAGTAAGCCAAGGCGGTGGCTCAAGTCCGGCAACCCCGCTATCTTGACCCGCCCGCATGCCGCGGAGGGGTGTTAGACCGGAAGCTTTGCGACCCCGCCTTTCGTGCGGGTGTGCCCTAGTTGTATCTTCAAGTTACATGACGCTTACACGGACCGTCAAGCAAAAGTACAAGTTTTTTTGCATTTCCGACGCACTGCAACATGACGCACCAATTTGAATCACGCAATCACCATGCAGCACCAATCGGGTTCATAAAATTGTCAAGTTCGATACATAAGGTTTTTTATTGCGCCCTACTTCTTCAATTTCATCCCATTTCACCGAAACACGCATTATTTTTAATTGTCCGTTATTGAAATCTGAGCCATATTGGAATTCGTGCGTATAGAATCGCGCCGAATTCCCGATATCGCTCCGCCACATTTCCGCGGACATCCCGTAAAGAATCTCCGCATACGGCCAGGCCATTACCGATAAGCATGAACATCACGTCCACGCATACGACAAGCAAGGCGGGCAACGCCCTCGCCGCCGCCCAGCCTCCGGTACTGGACCCCTGCTGCCTGGGCCGGCCGGTGCATCTGCTCGGCAAGTTCACCGCGCTGTTCCGCGACGACCTCGCCGAACTGCTGCGGACCAAGCTCAACCGCCGCTACCGGGCAAGCTTCCAGGTCGGCAATGTGCAGCTGGCACAGGCGCCTGCCCTGCCGGCGCAGCGCTGGCGGGTGTTCGACCATGGCGCCGGCCGTGTCGCCTTCTCGATGGACCGCAAGCTGCTTCTCAGCATCCTAGCCTATCGTTACGGCGCCGCGAGCGTGCCGGAGGCGGAGGGCGAGCCGCAGCCGGAAACGGCCACCGAAGAGCGGCTGTGCGGCATGCTGGGCAAGCAGTTCGTCGCCACGCTGGCGCAGCGGGTGGCCCTGCTGCCGGGCGCGGACAGCAGCTGGAGCGCGGAGAGCGGCGATCCGGCCGAGATATCCCTGACGCCGCCGGTGGAGCGCACCTGGCTGCTGCGCGCCGAACTGGTCGAGCCCGGCCACGGCATCTCCGGCGAACTACTGTTCGCCCTGGACGAGGCCTGGATGGGCCGCATCCTGCGCGGCGTCGCCCCCACCGCCGAACGCACCCGGCCCAACACCCATCCGGCCAAGCCGCTGGCCGCCCGCCTGCCGCTCATGGTGGTCGCCCGCCTGCTGGAGAAGGAGCTGCCGCTGGGCGCGCTGCTGGATGCGCGCGTCGGCGACGTGATCCCGATGCACCTGGGCCCCACCGAAGTCCTCATTGGCGACTCCCTGCTGTTCCGCGCGGCGGTGGCCGAACACAAGGGCAAGCTCTGCCTGACCTCTTTCGAAGATGTGGAGTGATCACATGGAACTCAACGACAACGTCGAGATGGACAAGCTGCTGGAAGACTTCGGCGACGAAACCGAAGTGGAGGCGCGCCCGGAACCCGTTCCGGCCCGCCCGCGGCGCGACATGTCGCAGATGATGCGCAAGATCCCGGTGACGGTGACGCTGGAAGTCGGCGCCGCCCGCGTGTCGCTGCAGGACCTGATGGAGCTGGGCCAGGACAGCGTGCTGGAGCTGGACACCATCGCCGGCGAACCGCTGGTGATCAAGGTGAATGGCACGCCGATAGGCCGCGCCGAGGTGGTGGTGGCGGGCGAGAACTACGGCCTCAAGGTGGTGGAACTCACCGATCTCGACCTGGGCACGCTGGCCCCATGATGCGGCTCCCGCCCGCCGGCGCCGCGCCGCGGCTGGCCGTTGCGCGGGAGCGGGCGCCGGAGCCGCCTGCGCCCTCGTCCGCCGGGCGCCCTTCCCGCCTGCCGGCGCTGTTCGCCTGCGCGGCAACGCTCGGGCTGGCGCTGCTGCCGCAAATTGCCGCGGCCGCTTCCATCCCCATCATCGGCACCACCACCGAGGGCAACACCACCGATTTCACGGTGAAGACCCAGGTCCTCATCCTGATGACGCTGCTCGGGCTCCTGCCCGTGCTGGCGCTGATGATGACCAGCTTCGCCCGCTTCGTGATCGTGCTGTCACTGCTGCGCCAGGCGCTGGGCCTGCAGCAGGGCCTGCCCAACCGCATCATCACCGGCGTCGCCCTCATCCTCACCCTGCTGGTGATGCGGCCCATCGGCGAGCACGTCTGGCTGAACGCCTTCGTGCCCTATGACGAAGACCGCATCGGCCTGCAGGAGGCGCTGAAGATCGCCGAGGCGCCGCTGTCCCGCTTCATGCTGGCGCAGACGAGCAAGAGCGCGCTGGCGCAGATCTCCCACCTGGCGGGCGAAGGCGAGGTGGCCGATCCGGCGGACCACGCCTTCACCGTCAAGCTCGCCGCCTTCGTGCTGAGCGAGCTGAAGACCGCCTTCCAGATCGGCTGCATGCTGTTCATCCCCTTCCTCGTCATCGACCTGGTGGTGTCCTCGGTGCTGATGGCGATGGGCATGATGATGCTGTCGCCCCTGGTCATCTCGCTGCCGCTCAAGCTGCTGCTGTTCGTGCTGGTGGATGGCTGGACGCTGACGGTGAACACGCTGGTGACCAGCGTGAGGATGGTGTCCTGATGCGCGCCGGAGGCCGCCCGTGCTGACGCCCGACATCGCCACCGACCTCGTCGGCGAAAGCCTGCGCCTGGTCATGCTGATGGTGCTGCTGCTGATCGGCCCCGGCCTCATCGTCGGCCTGCTGGTGGCGCTGTTCCAGGCCGCCACCCAGATCAACGAGCAGACGATGAGCTTCCTGCCGCGCCTGCTGGTCACCCTGCTCGCCATCATGCTGATGGGGCACTGGCTCACCGGCGCGCTGATGGATTTCTGCGTGTCGGTGTTCCAGCGCGCGGCGCTGCTGGTCGGCTAGGCGCCAGCGCGGCGATGGAACTGGTGATGGGGCAGATGGTGCAGGCGCTGGGCGCGCTGTGGTGGCCCTTCTGCCGCACGCTGGCGCTGCTCAGCGCGGCGCCGATGATAGGCGAGAACATGGTGCCCATCAGCGTGCGGGTGCTGCTGTCGCTGGTGCTGGCGGTGGTGCTGCTGCCGGCGGTGCAGGCGCCGGTGGGGCTGGAGCCCATCTCGCTGGCGGCGGTGGTCGCCACCGCCGAGCAGGCGCTGATCGGCTTCGCGCTCGGCCTCGCCTTCCACCTCACCGTCGCCATCGTCATGGTGCTGGGCTACCTCATCGCCTCGCAGATGGGCCTGGCGATGGCGCTGATGAACGACCCGATGAACGGCACCTCGTCCGACGTCGTCTCCACCCTGCTCTACATCCTGGTGGCGCTGGTGTTCTTCTCCATCGACGGCCACCTGGTGCTCACCGGCGTGCTCGGCGCCAGCTTCCAGGCCTGGCCGGTGGGCGGCGGGCTGGCGGCCTTCGTCGGCCAGCCGCTGGAAACGCTGGCGCATGCGGTGGCCTGGGTGTTCTCCGCCGCGCTGCTGCTGGCGGTGCCCATCGTGTTCTCCGCCTTCGTGGTGCAGCTGGGCTTCGGCTTCCTCAACCGAGTAGCACCGGCCTTCAACCTGTTCTCCCTCGGTTTCTCCATGGTGGTGGTGTTCGGCGTGTTCATGCTGGCCTACCTGGTGCGCTTCATTCCGGTGCACTACATCCGCATGACAGAGCGGGTGCTGGAAATGCTCACCTACAGCATGGGGCGCTGAGCGATGGCCGATCAGTCCACCGGCGAGAAGACAGAAAAGGCCACGCCGCAGAAGCTGCGCAAGACGCGCGAGCAGGGCCAGGTGGCGCGCTCGCGCGACTGGGCCACCGCCGTCGGCCTGCTCATCAGCCTGCAGCTGGTGATGCTGCTGGCGCCCGGCTGGCTGGAGGATTTCCGCGTGCTGCTGCGCCAGGGCTTCGCCGACCTCTCCGGCGACGGCAGCGCCATCGACAACGTCTGGTCCAACGCCTTCAGCGCGGCGCTGCTCCTGCTGCTGAAGATGGTGGTGCCGCTGACGCTGATTCCGCTGCTGGTGTCCCTCGCCTCGGTGTTCCCCGGCGGCTGGGTGCTCAGCGCCAAGAACCTGCAGCCCAAGCTGGAGCGGCTGAATCCGCTGGGCTATGTGAAGCGGCTGTTCAAGCCCAAGCATGTGGTGGAGGTGATCACCACCGCGCTGAAGGCGGCCACCATCGCCGCGGTGCTCTACCACGTCACCCGCAGCAGCATGGCGGCGTTCCTGCATCTGCAGTCGCAGTCGCTGGACCAGGCGCTGATCCACGGCATGGGGCTGATGAGCAACGGCATCATGGCCATGTGCGCCGTCTTCGTCGTCTTCGCCCTCATCGATCTGCCGGTGCAGCGCCTGGTGTTCCTGCGCGAGCAGCGCATGAGCAAGCGCGATCTCAAGGAAGAACACAAGACCAGCGAGGGCCGGCCGGAAGTGCGCCAGCGGGTGCGCCAGCTGCAGATGCAGATGGCCCGCCGCAGCGTGCGCAAGGCAGTGCCCGGCGCCGACGTGGTCATCGTGAACCCGGAGCACTACGCCGTCGCCCTGAAGTACGACGACCGCCGCGCCGAAGCGCCCTTCGTCGTCGCCAAGGGGGTGGACGAGATGGCGCTCTACATCCGCACGGTGGCCGCCGAGCACGGGGTGGAAGTCGTTCCGCTGCCGCCGCTGGCGCGCGCCATCTACAACACCAGCCAGGTCCATCAGCAGATTCCGGCGCCGCTCTACAAAGCGGTGGCGCAGGTGCTGACCTACGTGCTGCAGCTCAAGGCTTTCCGCGGCGGCCAGCGCCCCGGCGAGCCGGTGCTGCCCGGCGACCTGGCCGTTCCCACGCATCTGAGCTGAAGACGTTTACGCCATGAGCTACCTCACCCGCCTCCTCGCCGACCTGCGCCGCTACCGTATCGTCGCGCCGCTGTTCCTGCTCGCCCTGCTGGCGATGCTGATCCTGCCGCTGCCGCCGGTGGTGCTGGACGTGCTGTTCACCTTCAACATCGTGATGGCGCTGATCATCGTGCTGGTGAGCGTGACCGCCAAGCGGCCGCTGGATTTCTCGGTGTTCCCGACGGTGATCCTCGCCACCACGCTGCTGCGGCTGGCGCTGAACGTGGCCTCCACCCGGGTAGTGCTGCTGCACGGCCACGAAGGCACCCACGCCGCCGGCCAGGTCATCGAGGCCTTCGGCCATGTGGTGATCGGCGGCAACTTCGTCGTCGGCCTGGTGGTGTTCGTCATCCTGATGATCATCAACTTCGTGGTCGTCACCAAGGGCGCGGAGCGCATCTCCGAGGTGTCCGCCCGCTTCACGCTGGACGCGCTGCCGGGCAAGCAGATGGCGATCGACGCCGACCTCAACGCCGGCCTCATCAACCAGGAGAAGGCGCAGGCGCGGCGGCGCGAGGTGGCGGCCGAGGCGGACTTCTACGGCGCCATGGACGGCGCCTCCAAGTTCGTGCGCGGCGACGCCATCGCCGGCATCCTCATCCTGCTCATCAACATGGTCGGCGGCATCGCCATCGGCTCGCTGATGTACGACCTGTCGCTGGGCGACGCCTTCCGGCTGTACTCGCTGCTCACCATCGGCGACGGCCTGGTGGCGCAGATTCCGGCGCTGCTGCTGTCGGCCGCCGCCGCCATCATCGTCACCCGCGTCAGCGATGCCGGCGACTTCGAACAGCAGCTGGGCACCCAGCTGCTGGCCTCGCCCCAGGTGCTGTACGCCGCCGCCGCGCTGATGCTGGCGCTGGGCGTCATCCCCGGCATGCCGTGGGCCACCTTCCTCACCTTCGCCGCGGTGCTCGCCTTCGTCGCCTGGCGGGTGAGCAAGCTGGGCATACGCCCGGCGCCGGCGGACATGGAGGCGGTGGAGACCGCATTGGTGGCGGAGCGCCCGCCGGAGCTGGACTGGCGCGCCCTGCCCTTCGTCGAACCACTGGCGGTGGCGGTGGGCTACAAGCTGGTCGGCCTGATCGACCAGGCGCATGACGCGCCACTGTCGCGCCGGGTGAAGGGCGTGCGCCAGACCATGAGCGAAACCCTGGGCATCCTGCTGCCGCCGGTGGCGATACGCGACGACCTCGCGCTCAAGCCCAGCCAGTACGCCATCCAGCTCTCCGGCACCAACGTCGCCCAGGGCGAAATCCTGGCCGACCGCCTGATGGCGATTCCCTCGCCCCAGGTGTACGGCGAAGTGGACGGCATTCCCGGCATAGACCCGGCCTACGGCATGGCGGTGGTGTGGATCGCCGCGCAGGACAAGGCCCATGCGCTGGGCATGGGCTACCAGGTGGTGGACGGCGCCAGCGTGATCGCCACCCACCTCTCCAAGGTGATGCGCGACAACCTGCCGGAGCTGTTGCGGCATGAGGACGTGCCGGCGCTGATCGAACGGCTGGCGGCGCTCGCGCCCAAGCTCTCCGGCGCGCTGGAGAAGGCGCTCAACCACAGCCAGCTGCTCAAGGTGTTCCGCACCCTGCTGGCGGAAAACGTGTCGCTGAAGGACATCGTGCCCATCGCCACCACGCTGCTGGAGAACGCCGAGGCCACCAAGGAACCCATCCTGCTCGCCGCCGAGGTGCGCTGCACCCTGCGCCGCCAGATCGTCGCCGGCATCGTCGGCAACAACGGCGAGATGAAGGCCTTCAACCTCGGCGGCGAGCTGGAGAACATGCTGCTGGGCTCACTGAACCAGGCCCGCCAGGCCGGCAAGGTGGCGCTGGACAACTTCCCGATAGACCCCAATCTGCTCGCCCAGCTGCAGAGCAACATGCCGCTGGCGCGGGAGCAGATGAAGCAGCAGGGCACCCCGCCGCTGCTGCTGGTGATGCCGCAGGTGCGCCCGCTGCTGGCGCGCTACGCCCGGCTGTTCGCACCGGGGTTGCATGTGTTGTCCTACAACGAGATTCCCGAGCAGCGGGAGGTGAGCATCGTGGGGTCGCTGGGGTGAGCCTGGAGGGGTTGCGGACGTTGCGCCAGGAATACCGCTGAGTTCAAGGATCACCGCCGCTCCCCCTCTCCCCCGGCCCCTCTCCCGCGAGGGGAGAGGGGAGAAAACCACAGCATTGCCCTGGGTGTCTTCTGAGCTGAGAGCTGCTCCTCCTTATGCGGTGGGAGCAGCTCAGGGCTTGGGCGGTTCTTGCGGCCGCAAGCGGGTTGCCGATCCGGCCGGCAGCGTCAGACCGATCGTGCCACCAGCGCCGGTGTGCCCCTTCCCCCCTCGCGGGGGAGGGCCGGGGAGAGGGGGCGCCCCGCAGGGGCGGCTGCGCCAGCTATCACAGCCGTTCCTCTCCTCCCTTCTCCTGCCAGGGAGCAAGGAAAAACAAGGACCTCACCAACCCCTCCGCCCACTCAAGCCCGCGCGCGGTTGTCCTTCGCCATCGCGCAACCCAGCAACACCACCGCCACCTCCGCCGCCGCCCGGAACAGACCGGGGGCCAGCGCGGCGGCCGCGGTGCCGGGTGACAGACCGGCCAGCGACGGCACGGTGATCGGCGGCTGGCCGTGCATCAGCGCCACCTTGAGCAGGCGCAGGTCGGCGCCGGCCATGGCGGTGGCGATGGCCGGCAGGGCGTCGCGCACCAGCGGCATGCCTTCACGCCGCTCCACGCCCAGGCTCAGCTGCACGCCGCCACCGCCGCCCTGCACCTGGATCACCACATGGCCGAGGCCGGGCAGCACCAGTTCCAGCCGCAGCGCATAGGTGCGCAGCCGGCGCCGGGGCGGCGTGCCCTCCTCTTCCTCCACCGGCAGCACCCGCAGCATCGCCGGCACGCCGCCCCAGGCGAACACCGGGAAGATCCAGCGCTCCACCTGGGCCGGCGGCACGTTGATGGCGGTGTCGGCCAGGCCGGCGGCGGCCGGCGAGAACATGGCCTGCATGCCGGCGAGCTGCGCCCGCGCCAGCGGTTCGTCCATGGCCACGCCCAGCACCAGGTGGCGCCAGCCCTGGGCCAGCGCGGCCGGGTCCGGCACATGCCAGGAGATCTGCCGCAGCGCGGCCTGATCCAGCCGCATCGCCGCCGGTTCGGCGCTGGCCACCGGCGTGGCCGGCACGCTGCTGCGCGCACCGAGGTTGCCGAACAGTTCCAGCTCCAGCCGCGGCGCGGTCGAGAGCACTTTCAACATCAGCACATCGCCGGGGGCGAGATCCCGGCTGAGGCGGCCCAGCCCGCCCAGGCGCAGGGACTGGCCGTCCTCGGTGCGCGCCAGCAGATCGTCGCCGGCGGCTTCGGAAAAAGTCAGCCGCAAGGTGTCGCCGGCGTTCGGCAATGCCCTGGCTTCGCTGCCGCCATGGGGATGTATGGCCTGGGTGTGGACGACCGCTGCAACCCGTCCCACGCTCATGTTCTAACCCTCCGCTTGCGTTCCGCACGCATGCCGCATACGAAAAAAAAGCCGCCCGCGAACACGGTCGGCTCTGCCTTCGAACGGCCCCGCCACAGCGGGGCCGCAAAGCGCCGAGCGCTTACTGCATCAGGCTCAGCACCAGCTGGGACATGCTGCTGCTCTGCTTCAGCATCGAAGTGCTGGCTTGCATCAGCAGCTGCTTGCTGGTCATGTTCGCCGTCTCGCTGGCGTAGTCCACGTCCATGATCCGGCTGCGCGCTTCCGTCGTGTTGGTGCTCATGTTCGACAGGTTGTTGTACACGTGGTCCAGGCGGTTGGAGGCCGCACCCAGCTGGGAGCGCAGCTCGCCGACATCGTCCAGCGCGTCGCTGATGGTGTCGATCATGGTGTTGGCGGCGGTGGCGGTAGCGATCTCGGTGCCGGCGGTGGTGGGGGTGGTCGCGTCGTAGAAGGAGCTGATGGCGGCCAGCGAGGTATCCAGACCGGTCAGCGCGGTGCTGGCATCGACTTCCATGGTTTCGTCGGAGGTGGCGCCGATCTGGAAGGTCAGTGCTTCGGACAGCTTGCCGTCCGGGCCGCCGACGGCGCCGAACAGCTTCTCGCCGCCGAAGGAGGTGTTGCCGATGATGTTGGCCAGCTCAGAGCCCAGCGCGTCGAACTCGGACTGCATCGCGGTGCGGTCGTCGTCGGTGGCGGAAGCGGTGGCGGACTCGGTCGCCAGGTCCTTCATCCGCATCAGGATGTTGGTGACTTCTTCGAAAGCGCCTTCGGCGACCTGCATCATCGAGATGCCGTTCTGGGTGTTGCGCATCGCCACCGACATGCCGCGCGTCTGCGCTTCAAGCCGGGTAGCGATCTGCAGGCCGGCGGCGTCGTCCATCGCCGAGTTGATCCGGTAGCCGGTGCCCAGGCGGGTCATCGAGGTCGACAGCGCCTTCTGGTTGCTGCCAACCGCGGCGGTCGTCGAGAGCGCGGCGGCATTGGTGTGTAGGCTAAGCATGGCAAGTACTCCTGGCTGGGTTGGTGACGGGCGCCTGTTGCTCGCCCTCACTGATACAAGGCGACGCCGCAGCCCGGCGGCTTAAACCCGATTGCGGGAAAAAAGCGCCTTTCTACCGTGCCGGCGCGCGCGGCTGACCTTGCGTGTTTCCTTTCTCCAGGCAGCAAAGAAAAACGGCCGCCGTGGCGACCGTTCTCCTTGTACGTCTATGACATCCGGCTTGCCGCCGGATGCCGGGGCGGACCTTACTGCATCAGGCTCAGCACCAGCTGGGACATGCTGCTGCTTTGCTTCAGCATCGAGGTGCTGGCCTGCATCAGCAGTTGCTTGCTGGTCATGTTCGCGGTTTCGCTGGCGTAGTCCACGTCCATGATCCGGCTGCGCGCTTCCGTCGTGTTGGTGCTCATGTTCGACAGGTTGTTGTACACGTGATCCAGGCGGTTGGAGGCCGCACCCAGCTGGGAGCGCAGCGAACCGACGTCGTCCAGCGCATCGGCGATGGTGTCGATCATGCCGTTGGCGTCGGTGGCATCGCTGATTTCGGTGCCGGCGGCCGGGGTGGCGGCAAACATGGTGCTGATGTCGGCCAGCGCGGTGGCGAGGTCGCCCAGCGCATCGCTGGCGTCGACTTCCATGGTTTCGTCGGAGGTGGCGCCGATCTGGAAGGTCAGCGCATCGGACAGCTTGCCGCCGGTGCCGTCCAGGGTGGTGCCGCTGCTGAACAGCTTTTCGCCGCCGAAGGAGGTGTTCTGGATGATGTTGGCCAGCTCGGAGCCCAGCGCATCGAACTCGGACTGCATCGCGGTGCGGTCGTCGTCGGTGGCGGAGGCGGTGGCGGACTCGGTCGCCAGGTCCTTCATCCGCATCAGGATGTTGGTCACTTCCTCGAAGGCGCCTTCGGCGACCTGCATCATCGAGATGCCGTTCTGGGTGTTGCGCATCGCCACCGACATGCCGCGCGTCTGCGCTTCCAGACGGGTGGCGATCTGCAGGCCGGCGGCGTCGTCCATCGCCGAATTGATCCGGTAGCCGGTGCCCAGGCGGGTCATCGAGGTCGACAGCGCCTTCTGGTTGCTGCCAACCGCGGCGGTCGTCGAGAGCGCGGCGGCATTGGTGTGTAGGCTAAGCATGGCAAGTACTCCTGGCTGGGTTGGTGACGGGCGCCTTCTGCTCGCCCTCATCTGGACAAGGCGACCCGGCATGCAGCGGGCTTAAACCGGATTGCGCGAAAACTTGCGCGGCGTGCCCGGAACGCCATGCGTCGAAGGGAAAAAGGAAACGGCCGCATCGGCGGCCGTTTTCCTCATGTGGCGATGGCACCCGGCCTGTCGCCGGCTGCCAGCCCCCTGCCTTACTGCATCAGGCTCAGCACCAGCTGGGACATGCTGCTGCTCTGCTTCAGCATCGAGGTGCTGGCCTGCATCAGCAGTTGCTTGCTGGTCATGTTCGCCGTCTCGCTGGCGTAGTCCACATCCATGATCCGGCTGCGCGCTTCCGTCGTGTTGGTGCTCATGTTCGACAGGTTGTTGTAGACATGGTCCAGCCGGTTGGACGCCGCGCCCAGCTGCGAGCGCAGCGCGCCGACGTCGTCCAGTGCATCGGCCAGGGTGTCGATCATGGTGTTGGCGTCGGTGGCGGCGGCGATCTCGTCACCCGAGGTGCCGGTGTTGAACATGCCGCTGACGGAATCCAGCGTGCCGGCGAGCGTGGTCAGCGCGTCGCTGGCGTCGACTTCCATGGTTTCGTCGGAGGTGGCGCCGATCTGGAAGGTCAGCGCGGTGGACAGCTTGCCGTCCGGCGTGCCGGTGTCGCCGAACAGCTTCTCGCCGCCGAAGGAGGTGTTCTTGAAGATGTTGGCCAGCTCGGAGCCCAGCGCGTCGAACTCGGACTGCATCGCGGTGCGGTCGTCGTCGGTGGCGGAGGCAGTGGCGGACTCGGTCGCCAGGTCCTTCATCCGCATCAGGATGTTGGTCACTTCTTCGAAGGCGCCTTCGGCGACCTGCATCATCGAGATGCCGTTCTGGGTATTGCGCATCGCAACCGACATGCCGCGCGTCTGCGCTTCAAGCCGGGTGGCGATCTGCAGGCCGGCGGCGTCGTCCATCGCCGAGTTGATCCGGTAGCCGGTGCCCAGGCGGGTCATCGAGGTCGACAGCGCCTTCTGGTTGCTGCCAACCGCGGCGGTCGTCGAGAGCGCGGCGGCATTGGTATGTAGGCTAAGCATGGCAAGTACTCCTGGCTGGGTTGGTGACGGGCGCCTGCTGCTGTCGCCCACATCCGGACAAGGCGACAACACCGTCGGCCGACTTAAATCGCCAGTCCGCCCTTGCCCTGCCCAGCTTCCACCGCGCCTGTGTGGCGGCCGCGCAACGCGCCGCCGCGCGCGATAGCGGGCCGCCACGGCCGCTTCTAGACTAGGGAAACGTGGCCCATCCGGGCCCGTCCCAGGAGAGAAAACAAGATGCGCACCCTGCCCGCTCTGCTTGCCGCCGCCGTGATCGGCTCCGGTCTGTTCGCCACCGCCGCCCATGCCGCCGATGCGCCCGATGGCGCCTGCACCGCGCGCGCCGACGAGAAGAAACTCGCCGGAGCGGCCCGCAGCAGCTTCCTGAAGAAATGCGAGAAGGACGCCAGCACCGTGTGTTCCGCCAGCGCGGCGGAGAAGAAGCTGGCCGGCGCCGCCAAGACCAGTTTCGTCAAGAAGTGCGTCAACGATGCGGTGAAGGGCGCAGCGCAGTAAGGATCTTCTGCCCGGCGCGCCCGTCCGCCTCCAGGCCCAGCTCGCGCTGCACGGCCTGGATGGCTTCGCGGGTGCGCGCACCTATCATCCCGTCCGGGTTGCCGATGTCGTGGCCACGGGCGATCAGCAGGGTCTGCAGTTCGCGCCGCTCGGCGCGCGACAGGCCGGCATCGTCGGTCGGCCACGGCGTGGCGAAGGGCTGGCCGCCGCGCAGGCGGTCCGACAGATGGGCGATGGCCAGCGCGTAGCTCTCGGCGGCGTTGTAGGAATAGATGGCGTCGAAGTTGCGGGTGACGAGGAAGGCCGGCCCCTGCGGCCCCGCCGGCAGCAGCAGGCCGGCCGGCGTCGCGCCCGCCGGCAGCGCGCTGCCATCCACCTGGCGCAGGCCGCGCGCCGCCCACTCCGACATCGGCTTCTTGTTGCGCCGGCCGGCGCCCGAGGTGTCCAGCCCGGCCGGCAGCTTCACCTCGAAGCCCCAGCGCTGGCCCGGCTGCCAGTTGGACTTGCGCAGGTAGTTGGCGGTGGAGGCCAGCGCGTCCGGCACGCTGTCCACCAGGTCGCGGCGGCCGTCGCCATCGAAATCCACCGCCAGCCGCAGGTAGGTGGAAGGCATGAACTGGGTGTGGCCGAAGGCGCCCGCCCAGGAGCCGACCAGGCGCTCCGGCGCCATGTGCTCGTCCTGCATGATCTTCATGGTGGCGAAGAACTCGCCGCGGAAATAAGGCTGGCGGCGGCCGAAGCAGGACAGGGTGGACAGCGAGGTGAGCAGCGAGCGGCTGCCGAAATTGCGCCCGTAGTTGCTCTCCACGCCCCACACCGCCACCACCGTGGCCGGATCGACGCCGTACTCCGCCTCCACCCGCGCCAGCACCGCTTGCCACTGCGCCAGCATGGCGCGGCCGTCGGCCACCCGCTCCTCGTCCACCAGCCCGGCGAGGTAATCCCAGATCGGGGTGACGAACTCCGGCTGGGCATCCAGGAAGCCGATCACCGCCATGTCCGGCTGCAGCGCGGCGGTGGCGGTGTCGAAGGTGGCAGCGGTGACGCCCTTGGCGGGCGCCTCGCTGCGCAGGCGGGCGAGGCATTCGGAAAACTCATCGGCCGCGGCGGCCGGAACGGAAAGCGGCAGGCAGGCGGCCGCCAGCGCGAGGCTCAGGATCTTGGCGTTCATGGGCCGGCATTTTAACGGCCGGGGAGTGCGGGGACGACCGCTGGAGAAATACGGATACAAGCGCGGGCCAGATGGCGCCAGGAGCGGACGCGTTGAGCGCCCCGCCATCCCGGTAGTACCATTTCAATACCGAGATGGAGATCAGAGCATGCCCAATCTGTCCGTGAAGCTGGACGAAACGACGCGCCAGCGCCTGCAGGAAGCCGCCGCCCGCCAGGGGGTGACGCCGCATGCGCTGATGGTCAGGGCCATAGACCGCGAGCTGGAGCGCGCCGCCGCGCACGATGCCTTCGTCGCCCGTGCCCTGCAGGCGCGCGCTGACGTGGAGGCCAGCGGCACCGCCATCGACGGCCCCGCCTTCGCCGACTACCTGCGCAAGCGCGCCCGCGGCAAGGCGGCCCCCCGGCCGGCGCCGCAAGCCCTGCTGCCCGCCGACGACAGCGAAGCATGACGCGCTGGCTGCTCGCACCCGAGGCAGCCGACGACCTGGAGCGCCTCACCGACTTCCTGCTGGAAGCCGACGCCAGCGCCGCCATCGAAACGGTGGACCTCATCCTCGATGCCCTGGCCATCCTCGCCCGCCATCCCCGCATCGGCCGCCCGCTGCCGCAGGGCCTGCGCGAACTGGTGATCTCCCGCGGCCAGTCCGGCTACCTGGCGCTGTACAGCTACGACGAGGCGGCGGACATCGCGCTGGTACTGGCGCTGCGGCACCAGCGGGAAGAGGACTATCTCTAGTTCGGGCGACTCACCGCCGGCTGCACGCCGGAAGGAAAAACGCCGCGCTTGAAGGCGGCGGCGTTCCGTCCGGATGCACAGGCGCCCTCCTCGCCCGCCCTGCGCCGGGCGGGCATGGAGGGAAGCGCGACCTCAATACGTCTTGTACGGCAGGAACTTGCCGCTCATGGTGATGCTCACGCGGTCGCCTTTGGGGTCGGGCTCGCGCTGCAGGTCCATCTTGAAGTCGATGGCGCTCATGATGCCGTCGCCGAATTCCTCGTGGATCAGCTCCTTGAAGGTGGTGCCATACACGCTGATGAGCTCGTAGAAGCGGTAGATCAGCGGATCGGTGGGCACGGCGGTGGGCAGCGAGCCCTTGTAAGGCACCACCTGCAGCTGGGCGATGGCGGCTTCCGGCAGTTCCAGCGCGGCGCCGACGGCATTGGCCTGGGTTTCGGTGAGGGTCATCTGGCCGAGCAGCGCGGCGGTAGACCACTCCTTGCTCTGGCCGAGGATCTCGGCCAGCTGGACCCAGGTGAATCTGTTCTTGAGCTTGGATTCCAGGATCAGGGCGGTGACTTCGTTGCGGGTCATGGGAGTCTCCTTCAGGCGGATGCGGATGACAGGGGTTTGAGCAGTGGCGCGGCGGCGGCCGTGCCGGCGGGAAGCGGGAGCACCTCGGCGCCGCCCTCCAGGCCGGGGCGGACCAGCGGCGGATCGCGCGGGTCGTGGGCGGCGGCGGGCGCGCCGGCGGCGTAGTCGCGCGAGCGGTTCACCAGGAAATCCACCAGGTGATTGCGGATGCGGTAGTACTGCGGATCGTGGTGGATGGTGGCGCGGCTGCGGTCGCGCGGCATGGTGATGTCCACGATCTCGGCGATGCGGGCATAAGGCCCGTTGCTCATCAGCAGCACCTTGTCGGCGAGCAGGATGGCCTCGTCCACATCGTGGGTGATCATGAACACCGTCTGGTGGGTGGCCTGGACGATGGCGAGCAGCTCGTCCTGGATGGTGCCGCGGGTGAGCGCGTCCAGCGCGCCGAAGGGTTCGTCCAGCAGCAGCATCTTGGGCTGGATGGCGAAGGCGCGGGCGATGCCCACCCGCTGCTTCATGCCGCCGGAGAGCTCCGCCGGTTTCTTGTGCAGCGCATGGCCGAGGCCGACCATCTCCAGGTAGCGGATGCTGTGCGCCTCGATCTGCTTCGGCGTCCATTGCGGCCAGCGCGAGCGCACCCCGAACTCCACGTTCTTCAGCGTGCTGAGCCAGGGCAGCAGCGCATGGCCCTGGAACACCACGCCGCGGTCCAGCGAGGGGCCGCGCACCTCGCGGCCGTCCATGATGACGACGCCCTCGCTGGCTTCGTCCAGGCCGGCGAGCACGTTGAGGATGGTGGTCTTGCCGCAGCCGGAGTGGCCGACGATGCAGGCGAACTCGCCCTTGTCGATGCCGAAGTGGATGTTCTCGAACACCGTGTTGGCCGGCTTGCCGGCGGGGCCGGGGTAGCGCTTGGCGAGCGCCTCGACCTTGAGGAAGGGCTGGGTCATTGCGCTCATTCCCGATAGGTGACGGCGCGCGCGAGGCGGGCCAGCAGGGTGTCCAGCGCCATGCCGATCAGGCCGATGAAGAGGATGGCGCTGATGATGTTGGCGATGGAGAGGTTGTTCCACTCGTTCCAGACGAAGTAGCCGATGCCGGTGCCGCCGACCAGCATCTCGGCGGCGACGATGACCAGCCAGGCGATGCCGATGGAGATGCGCATGCCGGTCATGATGGTGGGCGCGGCCGCCGGCAGGATGACCTGGAAGGCGGTGCGCAGCCGCGACACCTCCAGCGTGCGGGCGACGTTGAGCCAGTCGCGGCGCACGCCGGCAACGCCGAAGGCGGTGTTCACCAGCATCGGCCACAGCGAGCAGATGAAGATGACGAAGATGGCGGAGATGCCGGAATCCTTGATGGTGTAGAGCGCCAGCGGCATCCAGGCCAGCGGCGACACCGGCTTCAGCACCTGGATGAAGGGGTCCAGCGCCTTGTAGATCAGCGGCGACATGCCGATCACGAAGCCCAGCGGAATCGCCACCAGCGCCGCCAGGCCGAAGCCCAGCAGCACCCGGCCGATGGAGTACAGCAGCTGGATGCCGATGCCCTTGTCGTTGGTGCCGCGGTCGTAGAAGGGGTCGGACAGGTGCTCCCACAGCTTGGCGCCGACCTCGCCCGGCGTCGGCATGGCCGACTTGGCGCCGGTGGAGGCGGCCTGCCCGACCAGGGCGGCGTACTCGGAATCCACCGTGGCCGGGGCGGCCGGCTGGTAGGTGGCGAGGTACCAGACGCCGACGAGCAGCGCGAGGAAGAGCGCCGACAGCAGCGGCGCCAGCCAGGGTCGGGCGGACTTCATGGCTCAGCTCCGCTTGATGGCGAAGCTGTCGACGTAGGCCGCCGGCTGCTTCGGGTCGAAGGTCTTGCCCATGACGACGATGGGCCTGGCCGGATCGGCGGCGGGCATGCCCAGCTCCTTCATCAGGCGGGCGGCGTCGGTGGCGAGGAAGACGTCCTTCGCTACCCTGGCGTAATCCACCTCGCCCTTGAGCTGCCCCCAGCGCTTCATCTGGGTGAGGATCCACACCGCGAAGCTGTCATAGGGGAAGGGGTCGAAGTCGATGCGGTTGGGGTCCTTCTTCACGTTGCCCAGGCCGTCGGCGTAGGTACCGGTGAGCACCTGCTCCACCACCGTCACCGGCTGGTTGAGGTAGTTGGCCGGGGCGATGGCGGCGGCGATCTCCTTGCGGTTCTCGGCCTTGCGGGCGTAGGCGGTGGCGTCGAGGATGGACTTCAGCAGCGCGTGGTAGGTGTTGGGGTTCTGGGCGACGAACTCCTTGCTGGCGGAGAACACGCAGCAGGGGTGACCGTCCCAGATCTCCTTCGACAGCATGTGGATGAAGCCGACGCCGTCATACACCGCGCGCTGGTTCACCGGGTCGGGGGCGAGGAAGCCGTCGATGTTGTCGGCGCGCAGGTTGGCCACCATCTCCGGCGGCGGCACCGAGCGGATCTGCACGTCGCGGTCCGGGTCCAGGCCGTGCTCCGCCAGGTAGTAGCGCAGCAGGTAGTTGTGCATCGAGTAGTCGAAGGGCACGGCGAACTTGAAGCCCTTCCAGTCCTTGGGATCGCGCTTGTCCTTGTGCTTCATCGCCAGCGTGATGGCCTGGCCGTTGATGTTCTCCACCGCCGGCGCGGTCCAGGGAATCGGGTTGGAGCCGGTGCCGGTGGAGATGGCCAGCGGCATCGGCGACAGCATGTGGGCGGCGTCGTATTCCTTGGCCAGCGCCTTGTCGCGGATTACCGCCCAGCCGGCGGTCTTCACCACTTCCACGTCCAGGCCGTACTTGGAATAGAAGCCCAGCGGGTGGGCCATGATGATGGGCGTGGCGCAGGTGATGGGAATGAAGCCGACCTTGAGCTTGGTCTTCTCCAGCGCGCCGGCGCCCTGGGCAAAGGCCTCCTTCGCCAGCCCCAGCGGGAACAGGGTCGAGACGGCGGCCAGCGCGGTGCCGGCTCCCACCGCGCGTAGGAAGCCGCGGCGCATTTCGTCCTGCGGGAACAGCGCGCGCATCACCGCGCCTTCCACCACGCGGTCCTGCAGCTGGCGCGCTTCCAGCGCCTCGGCATGGTCGTGCTCGGCCTGGCTGGCATGGCGGCCGCAGGCGCAGCCGCCGCGGTGCAGGCGCACCCGGTGATCGAAGGGATTGCGGAAAGCGGACATGGGGGGCTCCTTGTGAAGGTTCAGGCGGACTTCAACAGCGGGGAAAGGGGAGCCTGCGCGGCGGGCGCGCCGGCGGCGTATTCGATGTCGTGGGCGTAGCTGTCGTAGCCGCGCTGGTATTCCATGACGCGCGCCACCTCGCGCACGAAGCCCTCGTCGTAGCCGGCGCGGCGCAGCAGGTGCAGGCCCAGCTCCACGCCGGCGCTCATGCCGCCGGCGGTGACGAGGCGGCCGGCATCCACCACCCGCGCATGGCTCACCCGGCAGCCGGGGGCGAGTTCGGCCAGGCGGTCTATCGGCGTCTTGCCCAGGTGGGAGGCCTCGTAGCGGTCCGGCTCCTTGCGGTTGGTGGCCGGCAAGCCGTCGAGCAGGCCCATGCGGCCATACACCCAGGAGCCGGTGCCCACGCTGGCGAGCAGGCAATCCTCGGGCAGGCTGCGGATGTAGTCGTGCAGGCGGCGGTTGTGCATCTCCTGGCGCACGCCGGGGCCGCCGGGCAGCAGCAGCGCGTCCATCGCCGGGTTCTCGGCCAGGGCGTAGGCGGGCTGCACGGTGAGGCCGGCGCGGGTGCTCACCGGGCGGGCACCCTCGGCGAGGATGAAGACCTGCAGCTCGGGGTCGAAGCGCTGGGCGGCGGCGAACACGCCGCAGGGGCCGGCGTAGTCGGCGATCTCGGCGTCGCGGAAGAGATAGACGCCCAGTCTGAAACCCGGCTTGCGCAGCATGACGGCCCCTGTGGCTGACGGATGGCCTCATCTTGTGCGCCCCGCGCCGGCGCCGGTATCGCGGTTGTCGTGATCTGCTTGTAGTGCTAGCACATCCGCTTGTAGTGCTGGCACTACAGGCTGTGGCGCGCCGGCACCGGCCGGGCTCACATCGGCAGCAGGTCCTGGCGGGCGGCGTAGGTCAGCAGTTCCACCATGCTGCGCACGCCCAGCTTGTCGAACACCCGGCTGCGGTAGGTGGAGATGGTGTTCACCGACAGCGACAACTGTTCGGCGATCTCGGATACCGAGCGCCCCTGGGCGAGCAGCTTCAGCACCTGGAACTCGCGGTTGGAGAGGGTTTCGTGCGGCGGCCGGGCTTCGTCGGCGCGCACGTTGCGGGCCAGCAGCTCGGCGATCTCCGGGGTGATGTAGACGCCGCCGCCGGCCACCTTGGCGATGGCGGCGAACAGGGTTTCCGGCGAGCAGCCCTTGTTGAGATAGGCGGCGGCGCCGGCGCGGATGGAGCGCACCGCGAACTGCGTCTCCGGATACACCGACAGCATCACCACGCCGGTGGCGGGAAACTCGCCGCGCATGGCCTTGAGCACGTCCAGGCCGTCGCGGTCGCCGAGGGCGATGTCGAGCAGCACCACGTCGGCGCCGACCGCGCGCAGCGCCCGCAGCGCGGCGGGGCCGTCCTCCGCCTCCGCCACCACGCCCATGCGGGCATCGCCCGCGAGGAGTTGCGCCAGACCGCGGCGGATGATCATGTGGTCGTCCACGATGAGCACGCGGATGCCGCCGGCGCCCAGGCTCGCCGCGCGGCCGCCCATCGTCCGGCTTTCCCTGCCGTGGTTTTCCGCTACCGGGTTGTCCATGCTCCCTCCTCGCTCAGGCCAGCACGCCGGGCAGGCGCAGGCTGACCACGGTGCCGCGCTCCGGCTCGCTGTCTATGGAAAGCTCGCCGCCGATGGCGCGCGCCCGTTCATGCATGCCCAGCAGGCCGAAGCTGGTGGGCTGGGCCGGCACCCGCATGCCGCAGCCGTCGTCCTCCACCGCGATCACCAGGTCGCGGTCCAGCGCCCGCGCCAGCAGCGCCACCCGGCCGGCGCCGGCGTGGCGCTGCACGTTGGTGAGCACTTCCTGGACGATGCGGTAGACGGCGATCTCCGCCTCCCGCCCCAGGCGGCAGCGCTCCACCGCTGGCGGGCAGACGAAGCTGCAGCGCAGGGCGCCGCGCCCCTGCACGTCCTGCAGCAGGCATTCCAGCGCCGCCCACAGGCCGAGGTGGTCGAGCACGCCAGGGCGCAGGTCGTTGAGGATGCGGCGCACCGCGCCCATGGCGGTGGCGCCGATGTCCAGCGCGGCGTCGATGTGGGCCAGGATCTCAGGCTGCCCGTCCAGGCGCTGGCGCAGCCAGTTCAGCTCCAGCTGCATGGCGGTGAGGGAGGCGCCGAGGTCGTCGTGGATGTCGCGGGCGATGTGGGCGCGCTCCTCCTCCCGCACCGAGTTCATGTGCGCCGACAGCCGCCGCAGGCCGTCGCGGGCCTGGCGCAGCTGCAGGTTGGCGGTGGACAGCTCGGCGGTGCGCTCCGCCACCCGCCGCTCCAGCTCGGCGTGCGCCACTTGCAGCGCGGCCTGGGTGCGCTTGCGCTCGGTGATGTCGGTGAAGGTGACCACCGCGCCCACCACCGCCTCGCCATCGCGTATCGGGTAGGAGGCGTATTCGGCCGGAAAGGCGCTGCCATCGCGCCGCCACAGCACCTCGTCCTCCACCCGGCAGCCCTGGCCTTCCTTGAAGGCCTTGAAGATGCGGCAGTCGTGCACCGGCATCAGCGCCGCGTCGGCATGGGAGTGGTGGATGAGGTAGTGCATGTTGCGGCCCAGCACCTCGTCCGCGCTGTAGCCCAGCATCTCGGCGCCGGCGCGGTTGATGAAGATGCAGCGGCCGCGCAGGTCGATGCCGTAGATGCCCTCGCCCGCCGATTCGAGCAGCATCTCGAGCTGACGCCGCCAGGCGGCATGGTGGGAAAGCTGGTGAAGGTCGGCAAACATCCGCGGCTCCGCATGAGACGACGGAGCCTGCGCAAGAAGAGTGCCGACCCGGCCGCCCTGCCCACCGGACTGCGGACCGCGTGGCGGGCCAGGGGCGGTGGCGCGTGGCGGCCATCGCTTGCCGCGGCGGAGCGGACACTCGGCATCGCCGGCAACCGCGGGGGCGAGCGCCTCGTCATCCGCCTTGCAGTGCGCCCTCCACGCCCGGCAGCGGTGCGCCTGCGGCCGCCGCCACCCGCCGGCCGGGGCAATCGTTCAGCTTCCGCTCAGCCTGGGCACACTCCCGCGGCCGCCCCGCCGGGGCACCAGATGCGGGCACTGCGCCCGGGCCACACCCCAGGGCAGTGCGCGACAGGGGGGATGCGACCGGCTCCCCCTGCCCTCTCTGTGCTCAGGCGTTCAGCAACGCCAGTGCCGCCGCATGCAGGGCCGGCGTGGCGGCGGCCACCACCCGCCCATCCGAGTCCAGCCCCAGCGGCCGTCCCTGCCAGTCGCTGACCACGCCGCCCGCGCCTTCGATGATGTTCACCAGCGCAAGGTAGTCGTAAGGCTGCAGGTCCGCCTCGACAACCAGGTCGACATGGCCGCTGGCGAGCAGGCCATAGGAGTAGCAGTCGCCGCCAAAGCGGCGCAGCGCCACCGCCGCGCTCACCCGGGCGAAGCGCGCCTGGTCCTCGCCGGTGAACACGTCCGGCGAAGTGGCATACAGCCGCGCCGTGGCCAGCGCCGCGCAGGCGCTGCTGCGGGCCGGCTCGCCCTGGTAGCGGGCCGGCTCGCCCGCCACCGCCCACCAGCGCTCGCCGGTGAAGGGAATATCGATCATGCCCAGCACCGGCCGCCCCCTGTACAGCAGGGCCAGCAGCGTGCCCCACAGCGGCGAACCGGTGATGAAGCTCTTGGTGCCGTCGATGGGATCTATCACCCACACATGGTCGGCCTCCAGATGCTGGCGGCCCTGCTCCTCGCCGAAGATGCCGTGGTCGGGGCAGGCCACCGCCAGCCGCCGCCTCAGCGCCGCTTCGATCTCGCGGTCGGCGAGGGTGACCGGGCTGTCGTCCGCCTTGATGGCCACATCCAGCCGGGTCCGGAAAAGGCGCAGCGCCAGGGCGCGCGCTTCATCAGCCAGCGCGTGGGCCAGCGGCAGATGGACGTCGACGATGTCTGTGCTTTTTTGTGGATTCATGGCCACCCCTGTCACATTCCCGAAAAAAACGTGTTATAAATTGCCTCAACTATGCACACTTACCCATTAATGCACAAGCTTGGTGTGCGAGCCCCACGCCCCGCACCAGTTTGAACAGCGGCCTTGCCGCTGTGGAGGAATCGAGATGCGCAGCCACCGTCCCGCCCGTTCCCGCTACACCCGCCTCGCCCTCGGCCTGCTCGCCGGGCTGGCTGCCTTCCCGGCCGCCGCCGGCACGCTGATCGCCTACACCGCGCTGGAAGAGGACGAGATCAAGGCCTACGTTGCCGCGGCGAAGAAGGACCTGCCGGACATCGATATCAAGGTGCTGCGGCTGTCCACCGGCGACCTCGGCGCCCGCATCCTGGCCGAGGCGGGCAATCCGCGGCACGACGTGATCTGGGGCTGGGCGCTGACCAACCTGCTGGACCCGCGCGTCGTCGACCTGCTCGAACCCTATGCCGCCAAGGGCAGCGAGGCGCTGGCAGCCAAGGACAAGGCGGCCGACGGCAAATGGTTCGCCGCCACCGGCTACATGGCCGCCTTCTGCGTCAATACCGAGATCCTGGAAGCGAAGAAGCTGCCGCTGCCGACCTCCTGGCAGGACCTCGCCAAGCCCATCTACAAGGGCGAGATCGCCATGCCCAACCCGGTGTCCTCCGGCACCGGCTACCTGCAGATCGCCGCCCTGCTGCAAGGCATGGGCGCCGACGCCGGCTGGAAGTACCTGAAGGCGCTGGACGGCAACGTGGCGCAATACATCAAGTCGGGCTCGCGGCCGTGCAAGGCGGCGCGCTCCGGCGAATTCGCCATCGGCATCTCGCTTGCCTTCGCGGCAATGCAGTCGATCGAGGAGGGCTATCCGCTGAAGATGGTCATCCCCAGCGACGGCGCCGGCTACGAGCTGGAAGCCTCCGGCCTGATGAAATCGTCCAGGAACAAGGCCGACGCCAAACGCTTCCTCGACTGGACGCTGTCGGCCAAGGCCGGCGGGCTGTACACCCGCTACAAGGAAATCGTGACCATCCCCGGCACGCCGCGCTCCAGGACGGCCGCCACCGCCGGACTGCCCGCCGACCTTTCCACCGTGCTCTTCCCGGTCGACTTTGCCCGCTCGGCGCGCGAGCGCGACGCCACGCTGGCCGCCTGGCAGAAGCAGATCGGCCGCTGACCCTTCCCGCCCCTCACCCCGACACCGTCACGGAAACGCCCCCGCCATGTCCCTGGAGATCCGCAACCTGCACAAGAGCTTTGCCGGCCAAGTGGCGCTCGAACGCATCGACCTCGCCCTGGGCGGGGCGGAATTCGTCTGCCTGCTCGGCCCCAGCGGCTGCGGCAAGACCACCTTGCTGCGCATCATCGCCGGCCTGCTCGCCGCCGACCGTGGCGACATCCGGCTGAATGGACGCGACCTCGCCGCCGTGCCGACGCGGGAACGCGGCTTCGGCATCGTCTTCCAGTCCTATTCGCTGTTTCCGCACATGACGGTGGCGCAGAACGTCGGCTACGGCCTCGCCATCCGTGGCGTCGCGCGGGCGCGGATCGCCGAACGGGTCGCCGGCCTGCTGGCCACGGTGAAGCTCGCCGATCTCGGCGAGCGCTACCCCGGCCAGCTCTCCGGCGGCCAGCAGCAGCGGGTGGCGATCGCCCGCGCGCTGGCGGTCGATCCGGCGCTGCTGCTGCTGGACGAACCGCTGTCGGCGCTGGACGCGCGGGTGCGCGCCGAGCTGCGCAGTGAGCTGCGCGAAGTCCAGCGCAAGCTCGGCATTCCCACGCTGATGGTGACCCACGACCAGGACGAGGCCATGGTGCTGGCCGACCGCGTGGTGTGCATGAACCGCGGCCGCATCGAGCAGATCGGCACACCGCAGGAACTCTACGAACGGCCGCGCACCCGCTTCGTCGCCGGCTTCATGGGCCACGGCAACCTGCTGCCGCCAGCCTGGCTGCAAGATGCCGCGCCGGCGCTGCTGAGCGGCATGCCGGCCGGACTCGGCAAGGACGGCGCCGCCTGCGTGCGGCCGGAGCGCATCCTGCTGACACCCGCGCCGGAAGGCGACGGCCGGGTGATCGAAGTCGCCTTCATGGGCAACTTCAAACGCGTGCGGCTGGACTGGCGCGGCCGCGAACTGCTCGCCGAAGTGCCTTCCGCCGCCACGCTCGCCGCTGGCGACGCGGTGCGGGTGGAGATCGCCGCGCAGGATTGCGCCTGGGTCGCCGCATGAGCGCCCTCGCCCATCCCCGCCCCGATCGCATGCCACCAGCCCGGAGGGCAGCCCGGTGACCGCCCTGCCGCTCGCCCCCGCCGACCGCTGGCTGCTGCGCGCCTGCCTGTGGCTGCCGCTGGCCGCGCTGCTGCTGTTCTTCGCGCTGCCGATGGGCTTCATCGCCGGCCGCAGCCTGATGCAGGACGACGGCGGCATCGGCTTCGCCAACTACCTGGCGCTGCTCGACACGCCGGGCGTATGGCAGGCCACCCGCAACAGCCTGGTGCTGGGGGTGGCGACCACCGCCATCACCCTGTTGCTGGCCTTCGTGCTGGCCTACGGCATGGAGCGCACCTGCATGCGCGGCCGCCGCTTCGTCGCCGCGGCGCTGACGCTGCCGATGCTGGCGCCCTCGCTGGTGCTCGGCCTCGGCCTCATCTTCATCCTCGGCCGCAACGGCATCGTCGGCCAGCTGCTCGGCATCCGGCCCGACATCTACGGCTTCCACGGCCTGCTGATCGCCAACGTGCTGTATGCGCTGCCACAGGCGGTGCTGATCCTGCGCGCCGCCCTGCGCTGCGCCGATGCCCGCCAGTACGAGGCCGCCGAGGTGCTGGGCGCCACGCCCTGGCGCCAGTTCCGCGACATCACCCTGCCCGGCATGCGCTACGGCCTGCTCAGCGCCGCCTTCGTGGTGTTCACCGTCACCATCACCGACTTCGGCAATGCGGTGGTGATAGGCGGCGATTTCGCCGTGCTCGCCACCGAGATCTACAACCAGGTGAGCGGCCAGATGCGCTTCGGCATCGGCGCGGTGGTCGGTCTGCTCCTGCTGCTGCCGGCGGCGCTGTCGGTGTGGATAGAGCGGGTGGCGGCGCACCGCCAGGCCGGCATCGGCGCCGAATCGGCGCAGCCGCCGCAGCCGCGGATTTCCCGGCGGCGCGACGGCCTGTATGCGATCGCCTGCCTCGGCATCGCCAGTGCGATCTGCGCGGTGGTGGCCACGGTGGTGATCGCCGGCTTCATCCGGCTGTGGCCCTACCGGCTGGACCTCACCCTGAAGCATTACGACATCACCGTGTCCGGCGGCTACGCCAGCCTGTGGGCCTCGCTGGCGGTGTCGCTGATCGCCGCCGTGGCCGGCACCGGCCTGCTGTTCCTGCTCGCCTTCTCGCTGCGCCGGCTGTCCGGCTGGCCGGCGCGGCTGGCGACCCTGCTCGCCACCCTGCCGGTGGGCGTGCCCGGGCTGGTGCTGGGCCTGGCCTATGTGTTCGCCTTCAACGAGCCCGAACTGCCCTGGGGCGCGCTCTACGGCGGCGTTTTCCTGCTGGCGATGTGCAACTTCTACCACTATCACACCCAGGGCTACGTCGCGATGAACACCGGCCTGCGCGCCGTGCCCGCCCAGCTGGAGGAAGCGGTGGCGGTGCTCGGCGGCGGTGTCAGCCGCCTGCTCGCCGATGTGCACCTGCCGGCGCTGCGCCTCACCCTGTGGGCGGTCGCCGCCTTCCTCTTCATGCGCTCGATGGTGACGCTGTCGGCGGTGATCTTCCTGGTCACGCCCGAGCTATCGCTGTCGGCCGTCACCGTGATGCGGCTGGATGAAGCCGGCTTCACCTCGCAGGCAGCCGCCTTCTCGACCTGCATCATGGCGGTGGTCGGCGCGGTGGCCCTGCTGCTGCACCGGCTGACGTCCGGCGGCCAGCCCCGCGGCCGCACCCGCTAAAACAAGATCCGGAGACCCGAATACATGCTGCAAGAAGAACGCTACCAACGCATCTGCGCCCTGCTCGAAACCTTCAAGAGCCTGTCGACCGAGCGCATCTCGGGCGAACTCGGCATCTCCCGCGAGACGGTGCGTCGGGATGTGATCGCGCTCGAAGCCATGGGCCGGCTACGCCGGGTGCATGGCGGCGTGGTACTGGACAACGCCCGCAGCGAGGCGCCCTACGGCGAACGGCTGAAGGTGCGCGCCAAGGAGAAACAGGCCATCGCCCGCGCCGCCCTCCGGCTGCTGCAGCCCGGCCACACCTTGTTCCTGGATGCCGGCAGCACCACGCTGGCACTCACCGAAGAGTTGCTGACGCTGTCCGGCCTCACCATCGTCACCAACAGCATGGACATCGCGGTGCGCATGGCGCAGGCCGGCGAGAGCATGGGCCAGCGCCACGAGCTGATCGTGCTCGGCGGCCGGCTCGCGCCCGGCATCGCCGCCACCTGCGGTGAAACCACGGTGAGCGAGATCCAGCGCCATCGCGCCGACTTCGCGCTGCTGTCGCCGGTGGCGATAGACGCCCGCAACGGCGCCACCAGCTTCGACCACCGCGAGGCCGGCGTTGCCCGCGCCATGGCCGAGCGCGCCGCCCACCGGGTCATCCTCGCCGACTACAGCAAGATCGGCGAGAGCAGCCGGGTGAGCTACTGCCCCGTCGGCAGCATAGACACCCTGGTGACCGACAGCCGCGCCCGCAAGCTCGCCGCCCTGGCCGAGATCCAGAAAGCCGGGCCCGAGGTCGTCGTCGCCTGAGCGCGGGAAAACGAGGAGGCCGCCATGCCCTACCGTCACACCCTCGACCATCGCAACTGGCTCTTCGCCGACCTGCGTGAAGTGCTGGCCAAGGCCAGCCCGGCGCGCTCCGGCGACCAGCTCGCCGGCCTCGCCGCCGAGAGCGCGGTGGAACGCATGGCGGCGCGCATGTGCCTGGCGGAGCTGCCGCTGGCGCGCTTCCTGGAAGAAGCGCTGATCCCCTACGAGAACGACGAAGTCACCCGCCTCATCATCGACAGCCACGACGCGACCGCCTTCGCCCCGGTGGCCCACCTCACCGTCGGCGACTTCCGCGACTGGCTGCTCTCCGACCACGCCGACGAAGCCGCGCTCGCCGCGCTGCGCCCCGGCATCACGCCGGAGATGGCGGCAGCGGTGAGCAAGCTGATGCGCAACCAGGATCTGGTGCTGGTGGCGAAGAAATGCCGCGTCCTCACCCGCTTCCGCAACACCATCGGCCTGCCGGGACGGCTGTCGGTGCGGCTGCAGCCCAACCACCCCACCGACGACGCCCGCGGCATCGCCGCCGCCATCGTCGATGGCCTGCTCTACGGCGCCGGCGACGCGGTCATCGGCATCAACCCGGCCAGCGACAGCCTGCCGGCGCTGACGCGGCTGGTGCACATGCTGGACGAGATCATCGACCGGCTGGCGCTGCCCACCCAGTCCTGCGTGCTCACCCACGTCACCAACACCGTGCAGATGATCGAACAGGGCGCGCCGGTGGACCTGGTGTTCCAGTCGGTGGCCGGCACCCAGGCCGCCAACGCCGCCTTCGGCATCAGCCTCGCCACCCTGCGCGAAGCGCGCGAGGCGGCGCTGTCGCTCGGGCGCGGCAGCCTGGGCGACAACCTGATGTACTTCGAAACCGGCCAGGGCAGCGCGCTCTCCGCCAACGCCCACCACGGGGTGGACCAGCAGACCTGCGAAGCGCGCGCCTACGCCGTCGCCCGCGAGTTCAAGCCGCTGCTCACCAATACCGTGGTCGGCTTCATCGGCCCGGAGTACCTCTACGACGGCAAGCAGATCCTGCGCGCCGGGCTGGAAGACCACTTCTGCGGCAAGCTGCTCGGCCTGCCGCTGGGCTGCGACGTCTGCTACACCAACCACGCCGAGGCCGACCAGGACGACATGGACAGCCTGCTCACCCTGCTCGGCGTCGCCGGCGTCAGCTTCATCATGGGCGTGCCGGGCGCGGACGACATCATGCTCAACTACCAGAGCACCGCCTTCCACGACGGCCTCTACCTGCGCCAGGCGCTGGGCCTGCGCCGGGCGCCGGAGTTCGAGGCCTGGCTGCAGCGCATGCAGCTGGTGGACGAGGCCGGCCACGCGCTGCCGCTCACGCCCACGCACCCGGCGCTGGGCACCCTGCGCCGGCTGGCGCTGCCCGCCTGAGGCGCCGCCATGAGCCGCACTCCGCCACCCGCCGATCCCGCTCCTGGCGTGATAGACGCCGACCCCTGGGCCGACCTGCGCCGCTACACCGCCGCCCGGCTCGCCCTCGGCCGTGCCGGCGCCAGCCTGCCCACCGCGGAGGTGCTGCGCTTCGGCCTCGCCCACGCCAAGGCGCGCGATGCGGTGCACATCCCGCTCGACGCCGCCGCGCTGCGGGCCGGGCTGGAAGCCGACGGCCTGCCCACGTTGGCCGCGCACAGCGCCGCGCCCGACCGCGTCACCTATCTCGCCCGCCCCGACCTCGGCCGCACACTGGCCGCCGACAGCGCCGCCGCGCTGCGCGCACAGGCCGACCCGGCCGGCTGCGACCTGCTGCTGGTGATCGCCGACGGCCTGTCCTCGCTCGCGGTCGCACGCAACGCCCGCGCGCTGGTCGCCGAGATCCGCCGCGGCCTGCACGCCGGCTGGACGCTGGGCCCGGTGGTGGTCGCCACCCAGGCGCGCGTCGCCCTCGCCGACGAAATCGGCCAGGCCCTCGGCGCCCGCCTGGTGGCGATGCTGATCGGCGAACGCCCCGGCCTCAGCTCGCCCGACAGCCTCGGCCTCTACCTCACCTGGGCGCCGCAGCCCGGCCGCAGCGACGCCCAGCGCAACTGCATCTCCAACATCCGCCCGGAAGGACTGGGCTACGCCGAGGCCGCGCGCCGGCTGTGGTGGCTGTGCGAGGAAGCGCGCCGCCTCGGCCTCACCGGCGTGGCCCTCAAGGACAACAGCGACGCGGCCCTGCCGGCCGCCGACGCCCCGCCGGCACTGCCCACAGCCACAAGGACAGACGCAGCTTCAACCCCGGATTCCGACGCGCAGGACAAGCAGTAGACAAGACCGGCGGGCCGCGGGCGCGGACCACGCCGGCAGTGGAGGCGACGCAGGTGGGTGACGGTGCGGCCATGCCGCCTTGATGCCCGAAGGCGCGAGGAATCCCCCCTCGCCGAATCGACGAAATGGAGTACCGCCAATGAACCGCAGAACCTGGACCCTTTCCCTCGCCGCGCTGTCGGCCGCCTTCCTCGGCGCCTGCGCGACCTCGCCCACGGGCACCGCCGGCATCGACAACAGCGCCATCGGCAAGCCGGAATTCCGCGCGCACGTCAAAACCTATGGCCTGGTCTACCGCCTGCCGAAGGACGTGACCGACGTGCTCGACGCCAAAATCACCACCCCGCTGCAGCAAAACCTGCTGCGCCTGGGGCTGAACGCCGAGGCCAACACCTTCAACCTGCCGCACGTCACCGTGGTGCACATCCACAGCGCCGACCCGGCCACCCCGCAGAAGATGCTGGCGGCAATGCCGGCGCTGCCGCCGGTGCTGGACGGCGTGGTGCTGAAGACCTTCTACACCACCGAGGCCGCCAAGGGCGCCGGCCACCCCTGGTGGCTGGACCTCGGCATCGTCAAGACCGGCCCTGCCTTCGACAACATGATGGCCTTCAACACCCGCGCCACCGCCGCCTTCGCCCCCCTGCGCGACGGCCCGCTGCCGCGGGTGACCGGCCCGGTCTACGCCAAGATGGGCGACGCCGGCAAGGAGCTGGTGCAGACCGTGGGCGTGAGCGGTGTGAACGTGGTCAAGGACGGCAAGGAACTGCGCAGCCACAACCCGCACAACACGCTGGTCTACAGCATGGCGATGTTCACCCCGCAGCTGCAGGCCTCGATGGACCAGGTGGCGGCGGACTTCAACAAAGTGCTGCCGGACGGCATCACCACCTCGTTCAAGAACGTCTCCATCGTCGAACTCGCTTTCTCCGGCAATGTGCTGCGCGAGATCTACCGGGTGAGCCTGGAAGATGGTTCGGTGTACGACGTGGCGACCGGCCAGAAGCTGCGCTGAACGGCAAGCGCGGGAAGCGCCTTCCCCGCCGGACACGGCCCCTGTGCGGCCGTGTCCGCCACCGCGCGGCAGGCTGCCGGAAGCGGGCGCGGCTCACTCCATCCGCTGCTCGGTGTAGCGCAGCCCGCTGAGGTCGTAGCCCTGCTCCCGCGCCGCCTGGCGGGCCTTTTCCAGCACGTCCAGCGGCATCGCCGGGGTGCGGGAGAGTATCCACAGGTATTTGCGCTCCGGATCGCCCACCACCGCCCAGCGGTAGTCGGGCGACAGGCCGATGACCCAGTAGTCGCCGCTGAAGGGCCAGAAGAAGCTCACCCGCAGCTTGGCGCCGCCGCTGCCCTCCACCACCCGCGCCGTGCCTTCGGCCTCGTCCATGCCCTTGTCGCTGCGGCAGCGGTTCAGCACCCGGATGCGGCCATCCTCGCGCAGCGAGTAGTCGGCGGTGACGTCGCCCACGCAGTTGCGCTGGAAGAACATCGGGAAGCGGGCGATCTCATACCACCGGCCCAGGTAGCGCTCCAGCTCCACCGCCGGCACCGTCTGCACCGGCGGTGTTTCCTCCCCCGCCCAGGCACTGCCCAGGCTCACCACCAGCAGCCCTGCGCACAGCGCCCGCCCGGCCTTGCCCCACCCCGCGCGACACCCGCCAGCATCCCTCATCGACCACCTCTCCTTACACCTTGCACCATCAGAGTGCAGGGTACCTGACGGGTTCCGGCCCTGCCGCAACCAGAAGGCGACCCGCGCGGCCTGACACCATGGTAAAAAGCCGCAGCCAGCCCCTTCGCCTCTCCCCCATGGATACATTCCGCGCGTCCCCTACCCCGCCCGAGCAGGCCATGCCCGAGGCCGGCGACGGCCCGGCCAGCTACAGCGCCGGCGCGCGCATCGGCAGCTACACGGTGGAGGAAGTGCTGTACACCAGCAGCCGCAGCCAGGTGCTGCGGGCGAGCGATCCGCAGGGCGACCGCGTCATCCTCAAGCTGCTGTCGCCGCCGCTGCCGGAGGTGCGCCAGCTGGGCCGCTTCCGCCACGAATTCGAGCTTGCCCGCCGCTTCCAGCACCCGGCCATCCTGCGACCGCTGGAACTGGCCAGCGACGGCGGCCGCCTTTACATGGTGATGGCGGACGAAGCGGCGGTGGCGCTGCGCCAGCGCCTCGCCGACGGCCCGCTGGACTCCGCCGCCGCGCTGGAGATGGCGCTGACGCTGGTGGACGCGCTGGCCGAGGTGCACGCGGCCGGCGTGGTCCACCGCGACATCTCGCCCGGCAACATCCTGCTGGCCGGCGGCGACCACCGCCAGGCCCGGCTGGCCGACTTCGGCATCGCCGCCGAGATCGCCGCCGAGCGCCCGCTGGCGCCGCGCGCCGACGAGCTGGAAGGCACGCTGAGCTGCATGGCGCCGGAGCAGACCGGCCGCATGAACCGCGACGTCGATTACCGCAGCGATTTCTACGGCCTGGGCGCCGCCCTGTTCGAGGCCGTCACCGGCCAGCCGCCCTTCGTCTTCCGCGACGCCGCCGAGGCCGCCCACGCCCACCTGGCGCGCACCGCGCCGGCGGCGGATTTCGTCGAACCCAGGGTGTATCCGCCGCTGGCGGCCATCATCGCCCGCCTGCTGGTGAAGGAACCGGACGCCCGCTACCAGAGCCACGACGGCCTGCGCCGCGACCTGCAGCGCTGCCTCGCCGGCCTGCAGCGCGGCGATGCACTCACCGGCTTCATCGCCGGCGACGGCGATCTCGCCGAACGCTTCCAGCTCTCCGGCCGGCTCTATGGCCGCGAAGACGAGATCCGCCTCATCGCCCGCAGCTTCGAGGCCGCCGCCAGCGGCGTCGCCCGCCTGCTCGCCATCTCCGGCTTCTCCGGCATCGGCAAGACGGCGCTGGTGCGCCAGGCGCAGCGTGGCCTGCTGGCCCAGCGCGGCAGCTTCGCCGGCGGCAAGTTCAACCAGTTCGGCCGCCACATTCCCTACGGCGGCTTCATCGACGCCCTGCGCCAGCGCGCCCGCCAGATCCTCGCCCTGTCGCCGCACGCCCGCGGCCGCTGGCAGGAAAGGCTGCGCCAGACGCTGGGCGCCAACGCCCGCATCGTTACCGACGCGGTACCCGAATTCGCCCGCCTGCTCGGCCCGCTGCCGGGCGTGGAGCGGCTGGAGCCGAACGAGGCGGAGAACCGCTTCCTGCTCGCCATCCGCCTCTGCCTGGGCGCCCTCGCCCATGCCGACGAGCCGCTCACCCTCTTCCTCGACGACCTGCAGTGGGCCGACCCGGCCTCGCGCCGGCTGCTGCGCGAAATCGCCCAGGATAGCGGCCTGCACCATGTGCTGGTGGTGATCGCCTACCGCGACAACGAAGTGCCGCCCGGCCATCCCTTCGCCGCCGACCTGGAGGAATTCGCCGGCCTGGGCGAGCGCTACATCGCCATCGAAGTCACGCCACTGACGCCGGGCGACGTCGCCCGCCTGTTCGCCGACAGCCATCTGCATCCGGCCCACCGGGTGGAAGAGCTGGCCGCGCTGTGCCACGCCAAGACCGCCGGCAATCCCTTCTTCCTGCGCAACTTCGTCGACGACCTCTACGCCCGCGGCCTGATCCGGCGCGAAGCCGCCGGCCGCGGCTGGACCTGGGACAGCAGCGAAGTCGCCACCGTCGCCATCGCCGACAACGTGGTGGAACTGCTGCTCAGCCGCCTGCGCCGGCTGCCCGACGGCGCCCGCGGCGCCCTCACCGCCGCCGCCTTCCTCGGCGCCACCTTCGATCTCGGCACCCTTTCCACCGTGCTGGAACAGAGCCCGCGCGACACCGCCGCCCTGCTGGCGCCTGTGCTGGCCGCCCAGCTGCTGGTGCCCGCCAGCGAGCTCTACCGCTACGCCCCGCGCCTGAGCGAAGGCGAGAGCGACGGCGCCGACGTGCGCTACGCCTTCGCCCACGACCGCATCCAGGAAGCCGCCTACGCCCTGGTGCCCACCGCCGGGCGCGCCGCCCTGCACCTACGCATCGGCCGCCTGCTGCTCGCCCGCCTGGGCGAACCGCCGCCCTTCGAGGTGGTGAACCACCTCAACGCCGGCCGCGGGCTGATCACCTCCGGCGAGGAAAGCGAACAGCTCGCGCGCTGGAACGCCGCCGCCTCCCGCCAGGCCGCCGAGGCCGGCGCCTTCGACCTCGCCGCCGACTACGCCGACACCGCGCTGGCCGACCTGCCCGACGCCCACTGGCACAGCCTGCCGGAGCAGCGCCTGGCGCTGCAGGTGCACGCCGCCCGCATGGCCGCCCTCGCCGGCCGGCCGCAGCGCATGGAAGCCCTGCTGGACGACGGCCTGCGCCACGCCGCCGACGCCACCGCCGAAGCCCGCCTGCAGGAAGTTCGCATCGAATCCTTCTACGCCTCCGGCAAGCTCAACGAGACCCTGGCCCAGGGCCTGGAAGCGCTGGCGCTGCTGGGCGTGGAACTGCCGCGCGCCGACGACCTCACCGCCACCGCCGCGCTGATCGCCGCCTGCCGCGACGAAGTCGCCGCCCTCGGCCTGGAGGCGCTGGCCGAACTGCCGCCGATGACCGAGGCCGCGCCACTGCGCCAGCTCTCCATCGTCACCCGCATGACGGCCGCCGCCTACATCGCCCGCCCCGCCCTGCTGCCGCTGCTCACCGTGCTGCAGATCCGGCTGATGAAAGCCCACGGCCACCTGCCGGCGGCGCTCTCCGCCTACTCGGTGCTCGGCCTGATGTGCGCCGAAATGCTGGGCGACTACGACTTCGGCTGCCGCGTCGGCCGCATGTCCATGCAGCTGGTGGAGCGCCACGGCTGGCGGCCGGCCTATGCCCACGCCAGCTTTTCCTACAACGCCTTCCTGCGCCACTGGGTGGAACCGCTGGCCGGCAGCCTGCCGGGGCTGATGGAAACCCACCGCAACGGCATCGAGTTCGGCAACCTGCGCCACGCCGGCCTCAGCCTCTACGTGCATGACTACCACGCCTTCCTCGCCGGCCGGCCGCTGGCGGAGCTGGAAGCGCAGCTGGAGGAGCATGCGGCGGTGCTGGTGCGCATCCGCCAGCCGGTGGCGGCGGACTACCTCTCGGTACTGCGCGCCACCGTCGCCGAGCTGCGCTCGCCCCGCCTGCCGGAGCGGCCGCTGGAAGGCGGCGGCTTCTCCGCCGCCCGGCTGGAAGAGGCCTACGCCGCCCGCGGCGACCGCACCGGGCTGATGTTCCTGCACGCCTTCCGCGCCCTGCTGCACTTCCTCGCCGGCCGCTACCGCGAAGCGCTGGCCGCCGGCCATGCCGCCGCCGACCACTTCTCCGCCGGCCGCGGCATGCACATGGTGCCCACGGTGGAATTCATCCGCGCGGTGGCCGGCCTGCGCCACGCCAGCGCGGGAGACGAAAGCGCGCTGGCCGAGGCCGAACGGGTGCGCGGCCGCTTCGCCCAGCTGAACGGCGTCAATCCCCACACCTTCGCCGCCAAGTGCCATCTGCTGGATGCGGAAATCGCCCGCTTCCGTGGCGATGAAGGTGCCGACGGCGCCCACATCGCCTACGCCCTGGCCGCCTCCGCCGCCCATGCCGCGCCCGGCGGCACCCTGCTGGATGCCGGCCTCGCCGCCTGGCTGCTGGGCACCCACCGCCAGTCCCGCCTGCCGGCCGGCAGCAGCGATCCGGCGCTGGGCGAAGCGCGGGTGCAGTTCCTGCACTGGGGCGCCGAAGCCCTGGCCGCGCGCATCCGCCCGGTGGGGATAGACGCCGAAACCGTGGTGCAGGGCGCGCCGGCCAACGCCATCGACCTCAGCAGCCTGATGAAGGCGGTGCAGGCCATCACCGCCGAAACCGACCTGCCGCAGCTGCTCACCCGCCTGCTGCGGGTAGTAGGCGAGAACGCCGGCGCCCGCCGCGCCGCCGTCATCCTCAGCCAGCGCGGCGGCTGGGTGCTGGCCGCCGACAGCGCCTCCGGCGCCGCCGAGGGCCGCGCCGGCACGCCGCTGGAACAGTGCGGCGACCGCCTGCCGCTGGGCCTGCTGCGCACCGTGCTCGCCACCGGCGACAGCGTGCTGATCGAAGACGCCGCCCACGACCAGGACTGGGCCGCCGACCCCTACCTGCACGCCCACGGCGCCCGCTCGGTGCTGGGCGTGGCGCTGCAGCACCAGGGCCGCATCGTCGGCGCGCTGTGCCTGGAGAACGACGCCATAGGCGGCGTATTCACCGCCGGCCGCAGCCAGTTCCTGGAGCTGCTCTCCGGCAACATCGCCGGCGCGGTGGACAACGCCCGCCTCTACGACCAGCTGCGCGAACTCGCCTCCAGCCTGGAGCGCCGGGTGGCCCAGCGCACCCGCGAACTGAGCGCCAGCGAACGCCAGCTGCGGACCATCCTGGACAAGGCACCGGTGCCGATGACCATCACCCGCCGCGCGGATGCGGTGCTGGTCTATCTCAACCCGGAAGGCGAGCGCTTCAGCGGCCTGCGCGAAAATGAGGTGGTCGGCCGCCCGGCGCTGAGCTTCTACCGCGACCCGGCCGACCGCGAGCGCATGATGCGCGCCTACAAGGCCGCCGGTTCGGTGAAGGACCACGAGCTGTGCCTGCGCATGAACGACGGCAGCGAGCGCTGGGTGATCGTCTCCATCGTGCCGATCAACTACGACGGCGAGGCCGCCGACCTGGCGACCATGGTGGACATCACCGAGCGCAAGCGCATGGAGCTGGAGCTGCACCGCCTGGCCACCACCGACCCGCTCACCGGCATCGCCAACCGCCGCCGCTTCTTCGAGCAGGCCCAGCACGAGATCGCCCGCGCCCACCGCTACGGCAATCCGCTGGCCCTCATCATGCTGGACATAGACCGCTTCAAGACCATCAACGACGACCACGGCCATGCCGCCGGCGACCTCGCCCTGCGCGAAACCGCCCAGGCCTGCGAGGCGGAGATCCGCGAGCAGGACCTGGTCGGCCGCCTCGGCGGCGAGGAGTTCGCCATCCTGGTGCCGGAAACCTCGCCACTGGCGGCGGAAGCGTTGGCCGAACGCCTGCGCCAGCGCATCGCCACCCTGGCCCTGCTCACCGACACCGGCCTGCGGCTGCAGTTCACCGCCAGCTTCGGCGTCACCGAACTCGGCACCGGCGAAGCGCTGGACCGCTTCCTGGCGCGGGCCGACGCCGCGCTGTACGACGCCAAGCACGCCGGCCGCAACCAGGTGCGTTGCCGCCGGCCAGAGTCGTGAGCGTCCGGTGTGGGCAGATATGGAGTGGAGCGGCGGGGTGGGTCGGCCTGACCTCCCATCCCTGAGCCGGCCGGGCAGGCGCAAGAGGCAAACACCAGGCTGACTGCGTGCTGGCGGGTCGCCCGGTGTGCGCGCGTCACCATCAAGCCGGCAAGCAGACAAGAAATGCCGTTCGCCCTGAGCGTGTCGAAGGGCATCGCAGGGAACCGAGCCCGCTTCGACAGACCCGTCCTGAGTTTGCCGAAGGATTCAGCCCGAAAGGGCGGAGCCGCTGGTTACCAGTTCGATAACCCAGCGCCTCCCCAGGCTTTCTGTTTCGGTGCCCGCGGGCACGCCGGCAAACACCCTCAACGCCGTCCCGTTCCCAGCCGCTCGGCCGCCTTCTCCGGCGAGCCCTCCAGCCCGGCGCCGCCATCGGTGCTCATCACCGTCGGCAGCGTGAAGCTGTGATCCACCGAGGTGTAGTCGTGGTAACCCAGCCGGGCCAGCGGACGCACCTTGGGGATGTCGATGCGGCCGTCCTCCGTCATCGCCCAGTCGGCCACGTGCACCGCCACCACCCGGCCGAACACCACGTCCACCGTGCCCATCACGCCCTTGCCCGGAATGCGCAGGGTGTGCAGGTGCTCGCACTCGAAGTGGATGGGCGAGGCCGCCACCCGCGGCGGCCGCACCAGCCGCGACGGCGCCTTGGCGAGGCCGGCGCGCTCGAACTCGTCCACCTCCGGCGCCAGCTCCTCCGAGGTGAGATTCACCGCCTCGCGCAGATCGTAGGTGGCCATGTTCCACACGAACTGGCCGGTTTCCTCGGCATTCACCGTCGAGTCCTTGCGCTTGCCGGTGCTGGTCTGGTTGGCGGAGAACATGACGATGGGCGGATCGAAGGTGATGTTCTGGAACTGGCTGAAGGGCGCGAGGTTGTCCACGCCGTCGCGCGAAGTGGTGGAAATCCAGCCTATGGGCCGCGGCACCACGCAGGATTTGAAGGGATCGTAGGGCAGGCCATGGGGCAGGCGGCCGGGTTCGTAGTACATGGGGAATCCTCTGTTCTCTGTCTGGGGTCGGGGTGCCTGCAGGCCGGCGGCGGAAGCGATGCCGCCGCCGGCTGCCGCCGCTAGTCGGCGAGCTTCCAGCCGCCGTTCTCGATGCGCACCATCACCTGGGCACGGTCGTCGATGCCGTTGTGGTTGCCCGGGCTCATGGTGAACACGCCTTCCGGCGTCACCACCTCGCGCATGTTCTCCAGCGCATCCCGCAGCGCGCTGCGGAACTCCGGCGTGCCCGGCTGCGCCTTCTTCAGCGCCTCCGGCACCGCCGCCTGCAGCCAGATCAGCGCCGTCCAGGCGGTGGAGCCGAACAGCGAGCGGGTGCCGGCACCGTAGCGGGATTCGTAGCGGGTGGCGTAATCCACGCCGGCGGCCTTGGTCGGATTGCTGTCCGGCAACTGCTCGGCCACCAGCACTGGCGCCACCGCCATGAAGCTGCCTTCCAGGTCACGCCCGCCCAGCTTCAGGAACTGGGCGTTGGCCACGCCGTGGGTCTGGTAGATGGCGCCCTTGTAGCCGCGCTTCACCAGTTCCAGGTGCGGCAGCGCGCCCGGCGTGCCGAAGCTGAGGATGTAGACCGCGTCCGGATTGGCCGCCTGGATCTTCAGGATCTGCGAGGTGACGCTGAGGTCGGCCGGGTTGTACTGCTCCGCTGTCACCACGGTGATGCCGCGCGCCGGCGCACGCTCGCGCAGCGCCTTCAGGAAACCCTCGCCGTAGCTGGTGGTGACCGCGATGGCGGCAACCTTCTTCACGCCGTGCTTCACCATGTGCTCCAGCACCGCGTTCACCGACAGCGCCTCCGGCGCCGGCATCTTGAAGGCCCAGCGCCGCGGCCCTTCCACCGGTTCGACGATGACGTTGCCGCCACCCAGCGCGATGATGGGCGTGGCGGCGCGGCCAGCCACCTCCATCGCCGCCACCGAATTGGGCGTCAGCGAAGGGCCGACGATCACGTCCACCCGCTGCTCGTTCACCAGGCGGGTCGCGGCGCGCGCCGACTCGGTCGGATCGCTGGCGTCGTTGAGCAGGGTCAGTTTCACCTTCTGCCCTGCGATCTCGGCGGGCCACAGCTTCACCGTGTTCTCCGCCGGCATGCCCAGCGATGCCGCCGGACCGGTGACGGACAGGATCACGCCGATGTTGATGTCCGCCCGCGCCGCCGGGGCAAGCGCCAGCGCAGCGCAGAGCAGCAGGGCATGGCGCAGCGGCGCCGGCCTGCGGATGCTGGATTTCATGGAGTCTCCTCGCGGTTCGTCGATCTTGATGGCGGTCTGGATGCCGCGAGGCCAGTCTGCCGCCCCCGCCCGGCGACGTCTGTCCTCCCAATGAACGACAGGCTGGCCCACTGGGCCGGCCCACCCGAATTGGTGTAGCTTTGCGCGCACGACCGTACGGCAAAGACCGCGCGGCAGAGACAAAGGAGGAGGCGATGTTGACCTGGCAACTGGGCACCCGCGCGCCCGCAGCCCTGAGCACCGACGCGGACATCTTTCTCGCCGGCATCGTCGATGCCATCGGCGAACCCGACTTCGGCACCGCGGCCCTGCATACCCTTAACCATGCGGTGGCAATCGATTTCTGGTCGGTCTATTGCCTGCCGGTCGGCCAGCCGGCTTCCGCGCCGCCGCGCATGTACGTTTCCGGCGCATTGCGCAGCCCGGATGTTTCCGACGACTGCTTCCGCAGCTACCGCGGCGGCCTGTGGCGCGCCGACCGCACCTTCAGCGGCGCCGGCCAGCTCGCCGCCCAGGGCGCGGCGGCGATGACGCTGTGGAACGAAGCCGAGATCCCCTCCCTCCACCGCGACCGCATCTACCGCCGCCACGACATCCGCGAACGCCTGTCCGTCGTCGGCGGCGAAGCCGGCGAGCTGCTGGCGGTCAACCTCTACCGCTACCAGAAGAGCGGCTCCTACCGCGACAGCGAGATCGACGGCGTGCAGTCCCTGGCGCGCAGCCTCTACGCCAGCGTGCGCAAGCACATCCGCCTGCAGCGCAACCTGGAAACCGCCGCGCCGCCGCAGCCGGATGTCGCCGCCCTGCTGCTGGCCCGCTGCCCCGCCCTCACCCGCCGCGAACTCGAAGTCTGCACACGCCTGCTGCGCGGCTGGACCTACGACGGCATCGCCGCCGACCTCGGCCTCTCTCCCACCTCGATCAAGACCTACCGCAGCCGCGCCTTCGACCGCCTCGGCATCCACTTCCGCAGCGAGCTGTACGCCCTGGCACTACAACAATAGACCTAAGCGAGTTTTCCCCAGCGGGTGGGGATAGCACTGTGGAAGAGTCTGTGGATAACTCGCCTAGCCCCTGTGTTTGCTGGCTCCGGAATTGCCTGCCCGCTTTTTGGGCAATGAATCCATATGCATATATCAAATGCATGAATCGCCGATAAGTCTGCGGCACCATGCTATTGACAGGAAGCGCTGGAGGCGATCCTGCAGCCCTCCAAAGCTTCTCCGACCACGGCAGCTGGAACGAAAAAGGCCCGATCAACCATTCGTTGATCGGGCCTTTTGGTGTTGCCTTCAGGAGTGGAAATCAGCCGCCGGCGAGACTCCAGCTCAAGGTCGCGCGCCTTTGGCGGAATTCAGCCTTGCGGCCAGGCCACCTCCATCGATACGACAGTCAATCCTCGAACAGCTTGAAGAGCCCGTAACCGATGGCAGCGATCGCAGCCACCGGCGCCGCCGCGGTGATCACCGCCCCGGCCGCCATCCCACCGCCCACCGCGGAACCGATCGCCGCCATGCCGGAAGAGATCGCCGCCGCCCCTGCAGTGCCGGACGCCCCGGCAACAGAGGCAAGCGCAGCACCGGTGGTGCCCGCAGTCGCGGACATGATGGTCGCCGCCGAACCTCCGACCACGGCGGAAGCCGTCGTCGCAGCCGTTCCAGCCGTTGCCGCCACGCCCACCAATCCCGCCTTCGTCGAGTTCCTGGTTTCATCCGACATGGTCTTCTCCCTTGAGACTGTTCTTCGTAGTAGTGCTTTCGTCCGACAGGATCGCACGAACCGCGACTCTCGGCCTCGATCGGCAACACCACTCAGCCCGTGTCGATCCCGGCGCGGGGCGACCGATGAATGCCGGCAAGGGCATCACACGGCTGTCAATCTGGAGGAACAAACTGGAAGGCCATGACCGCGAATGACCAAAGTCATCGCGTCACAGGAGGAACATCTGCGCCTGCACTGCTAAAGCCTTCGAGAACCTCATCCAGGCAACACGGCCGAGCAATTTCTGCCTGCGGAAATTGGACGCAGAAAACAAAACGGCCCAGCAACTTTCGTTGCTGGGCCGTTTCTAGATTTGGTTGCGGGGGCAGGATTTGAACCTGCGACCTTCGGGTTATGAGCCCGACGAGCTGCCAGACTGCTCCACCCCGCGTCGGAGAAGGCATAACTATAAACAAGCATCAGGGAGAGGTCAAGGACTATTTACAACTTTGTTTCTGGCCCCCTGCCGCCGGGCGACAGAATCATTACACGTCACATGACTGTAATGCGGGCGACCCAGCATTACGAACTTCGACATACTCGCCGTCCCATTCTGGCGCGCGGGATCAGCCACCGTGAGCGACGAAACGATCAGCCCTCCACCCCCTACTCCGCTCCTGCCGTCCACCACGGCCGCCCTGCTGGAACGCTGGCGGCGCCTGGTGCGTTCCGCGCGGTTGGACGGATGGTCGGGGCTCACCCTGGGACCGCTGCTGCTGGCCGTGCCGCTGCTGGCGGCCATCTGGTGCAGCCATCTGCTCTACGCCGAACGGGAACGCCAGCTGGCGGTGGACAACGCGCTGCAGGACAACGCCAACATCGCCCGGGTGGCCGTCTCGGTGCTGGAGCAGACGCTGGAGCGCAGCCGCCGCCACGCCCGCCTGGCCCGCGCCGGCCTGGACGATCCGCGCCTGCTGGAAAGCCTGCGGCTGGCGACCAGCGGCGACGGCATCTTCACCGCGGTGATGGTGCAGGACCCGCTGCGCGGCCCGCTGTTCTCCTCCTCACCCACCGAGGCCGACACCACCTCGCTGCTGCGCATGGGCACACGCCTTTCCAGCGATGCGCCACGCTCCATCCTCGCCGACGAGATCGCCCTGTTCCCCGCCGAGCGCGGGCCGGACGGCAACTGGCGCCTGCCCATCAGCATTCCGCTGATGAGTGTGCTCGGCAACCGCGGCCAACTGCTCGCGCTGATCGACGCCAACCGCCTGCTGCAGCCCTTCCGCACACTGGACCTGGGCAGCGGCGGTGCCCTGCGGATCTACGACGCCAGCGGCCACACCCTGTTCGACACCCGCAGCGGTGAAGGCCGCTTCACGCCGACGGACGACACCAACAGCCGCCGCCTGGCCGCCGCCCTGCATGGCCGCAGCACGGTGGATCGCGCCGACGGCCGCCCCGCCCTGCTGGCCTTCGAGCGCTCCGCCAGCAATGGCCTGGGCATCGCGGTGGAACGCCGGCTGGACGAGGTGCTGCACAGTGCCGCGCAGCGTCGCCTCGCACTGGCGGGCTGGGCCTGGAGCCTGTCCCTGGTGCTGGTCGCCGCCCTGGCCGCGATGGTGCTGGTGGCCCGACGCCAGCACCGCCTCTACCGCGAACTGACCCGTGCGGAGGACGAAAAAGAACGCCTGATCGAGCAGTTGAAGGAGGAAAAGGGCCGCGCCTACCAGCTCGCCTCCCACGACCACCTCACCAGCCTGCCCAACCGCATGTTGTTCACCGAGCTGGCGGTCAGCCACCTCAACCGGGCGCGCCGCAACCACGCGCCCTTCGTCATGATGTTTCTCGATCTGGACCGCTTCAAGGCGATCAACGACACCCTGGGCCACCGCGTCGGCGATCTACTGCTGCGGGAAGTGGCCGACCGGCTGAAGGCTTCGGTGCGCGACACCGACATCGTCGCCCGCCTGGGTGGCGACGAGTTCGTCGTGCTGCTCACCGAACTGGACGCGGCCGACGCCGCCGCCCGGGTCGCGCGCAAGCTCATCGAAGCGCTCGCCCGGCCGATGAAGTTCGACGAACATGAGCTGGAAGTGCGCGCCAGCGTCGGCATCGCCATCCATCCGCGCGACGGCCAGGACATCGACGCGCTGATGCGCAACGCCGACTCCGCCATGTACGAAGCCAAGCGCTCCGGCCGCGGCTGCTTCCGCTACTACGACCCCTCGCTCAACGCCCGTTCCGCGCTGCACCTGGACCTGCACAGCCGCTTCCGCCGCGCCATCCTCGGCGAGGAATTCGTGCTGCACTACCAGCCGCGCGTCGCCCTCAACGGCCTGCGCATTACCAGCCTGGAAGCGCTGATCCGCTGGCAGCATCCGGAGCGCGGCCTGGTCTATCCGGGCGACTTCATCGACTACGCCGAACAGGAAGGCCTGGTGGTGGAACTGGGTAACTGGGTGGTGCGAGAAGCCTGCCGGCAGATCGCCGCCTGGCAGCAGGAAGGCATCACCGTGGTGCCGGTGGCCATCAACGTCTCCGCCCGCCAGCTGCGCGACCAGAGCTTCGTCGAAGTCATCCGCGAAACCACCGCCCACTACGGCATCCGGCCGGACATGCTGGAACTCGAAATCACCGAGCGCTGCGTGGTGGACGACTTCGAGCGCGCCCATGCGGCGCTGGAAGTGCTCTCCAAGCTCGGCCTGAAGATCGCGCTGGACGATTTCGGCACCGGCTTCTCCAGCCTCAGCTACCTGCGCCGCCTGCCGATCGACATCATCAAGATCGACCGCTCCTTCATCAACGACATCCGCAACCAGACCAACGACGCCGCCATCGTCGCCTCCACCATCGCCCTCGGCCACAACCTCGGCCTCACCGTCATCGCCGAAGGCGTGGAAACACGGGAACAGGCGGTGTATCTCAAGGCGGCCGGCTGCGACGAAGTACAGGGCTACTACTTCCAGCGCCCCATCCCGGCGGCTGACACCCTGCCGCTGCTGGTCAACGGCATTCCCGATCGCTGAGCCAGGATCGGCCTCGGTCTTGATCCCAGCCTCAACCGATTATTCCAACGTACTTTATTCAATGCGAGAATCGGCCGACTCACGTCCCGCAGGCCGACCATGTCCGCATACCCGCGCCCCCGCTTCGCCACTTCCAGGCTGATCCAGGCCATCCTGCCCGGCCTCCTTCTGTCAGGCCTGCTCGCCGCTCCCGCCCAGGCGCAGGTCTATCGCTGCACGGATCCTGCCGGCACCACTAGCTATCAGGCCGCGCCCTGCCAGCAACACGGCCAGCCGCTCGAACTGGACACCCGCCAGCCCACCGACGCTGAACGCCGTCTGAGCGAAGAACGCGCACGCCAGGATGGCGCCCGCCTGCGGCGCATCGAAGCGGAACGCGAGGCCGGCGCCGAACTCGCCCGCGAACAACACACCCAGCGCCGCAAGGACGAGACCACCGCCAGCGAGCGCTGCAAGAGCTACCTCGCCGAAGCGGACAAACTGGAGCGCAGCGGCAACCGCCAGAGCGGCAGCCTGCGCGGCGAGAAAGACAGGGACAAGGCGCGTGACCTGCGCGACAAGCACTTCAGCGAGTGCTTTGCCCGCTGAGGCGGGCGGCGCGGAGGCCGCCTTAGCGACGGCCTGCGGGAGGCCGGAAACGCTGCGACTCCAGGCTCATTCCACCGGCGCTGCCGCTTCCATTTCCGGCACCAGTGTGCCGATGTAGTCCTTAAGCATTACCCCCACCTTGTCGATCTGTTCATCGCTCAGGCGCATCTGGTAAACGGCGTTGGCGTCATGGAGGCGCAAGGCGCGCTCAATGGCGAAACGCAGGGAAGCTTGGTTCTGATTTGCACTGATGAGGGAGACGACGAGCAGGTTCAGGCACTCGATGCGCGCCTCCAGCGCGGCGAGCCGCGCCTCGGTCTGTGTAGGCACTCTCTACCTCTTTCGGACAATTACGGGGCTCAATCTACCCCCCGCTCCCCGCGCTGGGAACTGTATGGAAGAACAGATTTTCAGCTCATTGATTTAACGCAGAAGTACGCCTTCTCCACGGCCTGCACACGCTAGGCGAACCTGAAAGCGCTCGCCTGCGGAGCGTGCCTGCCGGCAGCCGGGCACGTCGCTTGCCGGGTGAAAGGAGGGGCCCGCTCACGGGTTCTCCCGTTTCACTCCAGGAGGAAGCCATGACCAGCCAACTTGCCAGAACCAGCCTCGCCGCCGCCTGCGCCCTGCTGCTCGCCGGCGCCGCCGCAGCGCAGGCGCAACCCGCCAATCCGCAAACCTCGCCACGGCCGCCGGCAACCGCCCCGGGTACCTCACCCGTACCGACTGCCCCCGCCCATCTGGAATCCCAGCTGGCCAAGGCGGATCGCAGCTTCCTCGAGGACGCCGCCCAGGCCGGCCATGCCGAGATCGACGGCAGCAAGCTGGCGGAAGAGAAAGCGGCGAACCCTGAGGTGAAGGCTTACGCCCGCAAGATGATCCAGGACCACGCCAAGGTGGCGGAGGAACTGGCACTGCTCGCCGCCAAGAAAGGCGTGAAGCTGCCCGACGGCCCCTCGCTGACGCAGAAGACCGAGCTGACCGCCCTGCGCGCCTTGAGCGGTGAAACCTTCGACAAGATGTACGTGTCGCGTGTCGGCGTCGCCGCGCATGAAAGTGCGGTCGAGCTGTTCCGCCGGACATCGATGGAGGCGCAGGACACGGACGTCCGTGCCTTCGCCGCCAAACATCTGCCGGCGCTGGAGCATCACCTGCAGCAAGCCCAGACGCTGCACGGCAAGGCGGACAAGAAGTAAGGCACGACCGACCGCCGCAGCCGTCTCCCTGCGCCAGCCGGTGGAAGGCGGCTGCGGCTGGCGCCCGCCCGGCCCGGCGCTACACGCCGCGGGCCACCTCTGCCAGCTGGTCGGCGCACTGCCCCCAACCGGTATGGAAGCCCATCTGCTCGTGGGCCTCGCGGTCGGCCACGCTCCAGTGCAATACGCGTGCGGTGTAGCGGGTGCTGCCGGCTTCGTCCTCCAGGGTGATGAAGGCCGTCATGAAGGGCTTTTCGGAGGGAATCCAGGCCTCGACGAAGGCGTCGGTAAAGACCAGCCGGCGATCAGACTCGACCTCCAGGTAGACGCCGCGGTTCGGATATTCCTCGCCCTCCGGGCTGCGCATCACGATAAGGTTGCTGCCGCCGGGGCGGACATCCAGCTCGGCGCGCGGCGTCGTCCATGGCCGTGGCGCGAACCAGCGGCATAGCAGCGCGGGCTCGGTCCAGGCGCGGTAGAGCGCGTGGCGCGGCGCCGGAATCAGGCGGCTGAGCGTGAGTTCGCGCTCGGCGATGGAAGCGGCTGGGTCAGGTGCAGTCATGACAAGGCTCCTGTGGGCGGTTCGACTCGATAGTGGCGCCGGACACCGGGGTATCTGACCACTCTAGTCGACCACGCCTCTCGCCATTCGACACCCGCGTGTAACGAGGCGCAGGAAACCCGCCCGCACCAGAGTTCGGCGGAGGCAAGCAATGCCCACCTCCACGGCCGCACTTCCCCCCAGCGGAACACGCGGTGGCCACCCAGTCGTGCTCCGGGTGTTCAAACCGCGCGATGGGCCAGGCCCGGGGCAGACGCGGCCCCCGGCCTGGCCCACCGGCGCCGTCTCAAACCCGCTCCAGGCACAGCGCAATGCCCTGGCCGCCGCCTATGCACAGCGACACCACCGCCCGGCGCTCGCCGGTGCGGCGCAGCGCATGCGCCGCCTTGACGATGAGCACCGCGCCGGTCGCGCCTATCGGATGGCCGTGGGCGATGGCGCCGCCATCCACGTTCAGCCGTGCCTCGTCCAGCCCCAGCTCCGCCTGCACCGCAAGGGCGATGGCGGCGAAGGCCTCGTTGATCTCGTAGCGGTCCACCGTAGCCGCCTGCCAGCCGGCGCGCTGCAGCGCCTGCCGTATCGCCGGCACCGGCCCGAGGCCGAAGAAGGCCGGCTCCACTCCCGCCACCGCCACCCCGCGTATCGCCAGCCAGGGCTCCAGGCCGCGGGCCTCCGCCGTCGCGCGGCTGCACACCAGCATGGCGGCGCCAGCGGCATTCACGCCCGGCGCATTACCGGCGGTAATGGTGCCGCCGGGGCGGAAAGCCGGCTTCAGCCGCGCCAGCGTCTCCACCGTGGTATCCGGCCGGTTGCCCTCGTCGGCGGCGAAGCTCACCGTGCCGCGCTTGCCGCTCAGTTCCAGCGGCGCGATCTCGGCGGCAAAGGCGCCGGCCGCCTGTGCCGCGGCGAAGCGCTGCTGGCTGCGGGCGGCATAAACGTCCTGCGCCGCGCGGCTGAGTTCGTAGCGGCTGGCGAGGTCTTCGGTATGCCAGCCTGAGTGCTGGCCGGAAAAGGCATCGTTGAGACCGTCGCGCAGGATCGCATCCACCGCTTCCGCATTACCCATGCGGGCGCCGAAGCGCATCGCCGGCAGCAGATAGGGCGCGCGGTCCATGTTCTCCATGCCGCCCGCCACCACCACTTCCGCCAGGCCGGCGGCGATCTCGGCGTAGGCGGAGACCACCGCCTGCGCGCCGGAGCCGCACACCCGGTTCACCGTCAGCGCCGGCACCTCCACCGGCAGGCCGCCGGCGATGGCCGCCTGCCGCGCCACGTTCATGCCGCTGCCGGCCTGGATCACATTGCCCATCACCACCGCATCCACCCGCTCCGGCGCCAGACCGGCGCGGCGCAGGCTGGCGGCGATGGCGTGGCCGCCCAGCGCGGCGGCCGGCGTGTCCTTGAGGCTGCCGGCAAAGCTGCCGATGGCGGTGCGCACCGGGGCGCAGATCACGATTTCCTTGTCCATTTCCATCTTCCTGGGGCTGTGCAGCGGCCGGCTCACACCTGGGCGAGCGCGAGTGAGACCGACCGGGCGCCCGCTGCGTCGCCCGGCCGGTGAATCTGGATGCAACCGCTGTCAGGCCACCGGAACCCGGGGCGCGACGATGTCCGCATGGCCGCCACGGGTGCCGGCCAGCGAGGAGGCAATCTGGTCGTAAGGCGCGCCGGCCTCGAACGCACTGGCGGCCTCCAGGCGGGCGAGCTGGTCCGCCTGCAGTTGCAGCGTCAACGCGCCCAGCGTCGCCTCCAGCTGGGCGGCGCTGCGCGGGCCAAGAATGGGCACCAGCGCGGTAGCCGAGGCCGCCGCCCGCGCCCGCAACCAGGCGATGGCGACATGGGTCGGCGTGCTGCGCGCTTCCTCCGCCACCGCCAGCACCGCGTCCACCACCGCGGTGACCCGCTCCGACTGCTCGGTACGCACCAGCTTGCCCAGCGCTGCCAGGCGGCCGCCTTCCTCGCCCTTGCGGTACTTGCCGGTAAGCAGGCCGCCGCCCAGCGGCGACCACAGCGTGGCGCCCAGGCCCAGCGCCTCCGCCATCGGCAGCAGTTCGCGCTCGGCGCCACGCTCGGCCAGGCTGTATTCCACCTGGATGCCGACCAGGGGCGCCCAGCCGCGCAGCTCGGCCATTGCGTCCGCCCGCGCCACCCGCCAGGCGGGAAAGTTGGAGAGGCCGGCATGGACGATCTTGCCAGCGCGCACCAGGTCGTCCAGCCCGCGCACGATCTCCTCGGTGGGCGTCAGGCCGTCCGCCGCATGCACCCACAGCAGGTCGATGCGGTCCGTTTTCAGCCGGCGCAGGCTGTCCTCCACCGCCAGCAGCATGTTGCGGCGGCCGTTGCCGGTACGGGAGATGCCGGCTTCCGGCGTGGCCCCCATGCTGTACTTGGTGGCGACGACGAAGTGATCCCGATCGGCGGCGATGAACTCGCCCACCAGCGTTTCCGCTTCGCCGAACTGGTAAATGTCCGCGCTATCGATGAAGTTGCCGCCCGCCTCCGCATAGCGGTCGAACATGCGCTTCGCCTCCGCCGGCTCGGCGCCATGGCCCCAGCGGGTGCCAAAGTTGCCGGTGCCCAGCGCCAGCTCGGAAACACGCAGGCCGGTGCGGCGGCCGAAAGTACGGTATTGCATCGCTCTCTCCTTGCCGGCGGGCGGCTCAGTGACTGACTCGGCGCCTGCCTCCACCACGGCGGAACAACGCCAGCGAGGGGACAGGCTTTAAATGACGATCATCATTTTTATGATTACGCTCGTCATCTAACAAGTCAAGCCAGCCACGCTACCGCCTGTCGGCCAAGGGCAAGCGCTGGCGGGAACACCCGGTATCGAATGCAGGAAAGCGGCGCGAAGCCAGGCCGGGAAGCTGCGCCAGCGGCGCTCTTCCGCACGGGAAATACACCTCTCGCCACCCAAGCCCGGGGGCGTGATCCGCCACCGACCAGGCCACCGCCCGCGCCATGGAGCCTGCCAGCGGAGTCAGCTACAGTGGCAGCCCCTCGCCCCCGAAATCCCGCCGCAGCCCGATGAACCGCACCGACCGCCTGCTCGCCCTCATCCTCTACCTGCAAGGCCGCCGGATCGTCACCGCGGAGGAAATGGCGCAGCACTTCAAGCTCAGCGTGCGCACCATCTACCGCGACCTCGCCGCCCTGGGCGAAGCCGGCGTGCCCATCGAAGCCGAGGCCGGTGTCGGCTACCGGCTGGTCAAGGGCTATCACCTGCCGCCAGTGAATTTCACCGAGGAAGAAGCGGCCGCCCTGCTCACCGGCGGCCTGCTGGTGCGCCACCTCACCGATGCCTCGCTGGATGCGCGCATGGCTTCGGCGCTGACCAAGGTGCGCGCCATCCTGCCGGCCACGCAGCTCAGCCGCATCGACCGCCTGGAGCGCGGCCTGGGCACCGCCACCCAGGTCACTCCGCCCTCGCAGGCGCCGCTGGATCTGCTGCAGCAAGCCCTGGCCAGCTGCCGGCTGCTGCGTTTCCACTACCGCGGCGCAACCCAGACCGTCGCCACCGAAAGGCAGGTGGAAGCCCACGCCCTGGTCCATTACCTCGGCCGCTGGCATCTGCTTGCCTGGTGCCGGCTGCGCGGCGCCTGGCGCGATTTCCGCAGCGACCGCATGGAAGGCATCACGCTGCTGGACGAAACCTTCGCCCCTCGCCCCGGCCCCGTCGGCCCGCTCTCCGCCGCCGACTTCATCGACCTCATCCTGCCGCCCACCCGCCAGTGGGCACAGCTGCGCTTCACCCCGCTGGCAGCGGACCGGGCACGGCGCGAATGGTGGCAAGGCGTGCGCGACATCGAAACGGTGCCGGGCAAGGAGGATGGCGGCGATGGAGACAAACACGGCGGCAACGTGACGCTGGCCCTGGCCTGCTTCGACCTGCACGCCCTCGCCAGCTGGCTGCTGGGCTTCGGCACCGAAGTCCGCGTGCTGGAGCCGCCCGCCCTGCGCGACTGCCTGATCGAACTCGCCCAGGCCGCGGCCGCCCACCACGCCGCCCCGCCCGTGCCGCGCGGCGCCGAACCCGCGGGCCTACTGACATAGGGCTGTCAGTAGGCGGCGGCACAGTGGCGACCCAGCCACCGGACTTCGAGGCCGCCATGTCTTCCACCCGCATCCTGCTCACGCCCCTCGCCCGCCCCAAACTGCCCACCAAGGTGGCAAGCGACGCCACCCGGCCGCTACCCGCCGCCATATGCGGCTACTTCGCCGCCGCCAACGCCCAGACCTCGGCCGGCCTGGAAAACTGCTTCACCGAAACGGCGGTGGTGGTGGATGAGGCCTATGAATACCGCGGCCTGGACGCGATCCGCGTCTGGCGCGACGAATGCGGCGCCAAGTACCGGCCGGTGGTGGAAATCCTGGCGGTCGAGCACGACAACGGCAGCGTGGCCGTTACCGGCGAGGTCTCCGGCACCTTCCCCGGCAGCCCGGTCGCCCTGCGCTATCACTTCACCCTGCAGCGCGGGCGCATACAACGGCTGGAGGTCGGGCTGGCGAGGAATGGCTGAGGGGCGGCAGCAAGCGCTTCCCGTAGAGGCTCAGCGGCCGCGGAATGCGGTGTTCATCCAGGCGCTTGCCCCGGATGGACATCCACACAGAGCGCCAACCCTGCTCAACAACCATCCTCGCCATGCCACCCGGCGATTCGAGCCAGCCCTGCAGGCTCGATCTCCAGGGCCAAGCTCAAGAAAACAGCCATTGGCGCGTGCGTGCGCAGGCTGTCGATCAGCATGAAGCCCTGCAGGGAAATGCTCAGCCCTGGTCGCCGATGGAGCGTGCCAGGGGCGTTGTTGCCTACTTGCCGCCGGTGACGTCCAGGAAGGTGCCGGTCACGAAAGATGCTTCGGCGCCTGCCAGCCACAGGATCGCCCGCGCCACCTCTTCGGGCTGGCCACCGCGTCCCATCGGAATCGACTCCTTGACGCGATCCACTCGGCCCGGCTCGCCGCCGCTCGCATGCATCTCGGTGTAGATGTGCCCGGGGCGGACGCAGTTGACGCGGATGCCCTCCCGCGCGACCTCCTTCGCGAGGCCGACGGTGAAGCTTTCAAGAGCACCTTTCGACGAGGCGTAGTCCACATATTCGTTCGGACTGCCCAGCCGGGCCGAGGTCGACGAGATGTTGACGATCGCGCCGCCCCGCCCGCCCTGACCTTGTGACATCCGCTTCACCGCTTGCTGCGCGCAGAGGATGGGGCCGATGGCATTGACCGCGAAGATGCGCTGCATCCGGGCGAAGTCGATTCCCTCCAGGCGGGACTGCCGCGCGATGATGGCCGCGTTGTTCACGAGCACATCGATTCTGCCGAACGCCCCATCAATAGCGGCGAACAGCTGTGCGACCTGCGCCGGGTCCGCGCTGTCCGCGCGCACCGCCAGAGCCCGACGTCCGAGCGCCTCGATATCGGCGCACACCGCCCGGGCCGCGGACTCGTTCGAGACAAAGCTGATCGCAACGTCATACCCCTGAGCGGCCGCCAGCCGCGCCGTCGCGGCACCGACCCCGCGGCTGCCGCCGGTAATCAGGATCAACGGGGCCTGGGGAACGGCATTCATGGGCAAACCCTCGATTCGCGATTGGCAGGAATGACTGAGGCGGCGGCGCAGCCCGCCGCCAGGCAAATGCGGACCACCGAACCTGAAACCGTGAAGCGGCGCCGGTGCGGATTCCTAGCCACCTTGTGCCGCCGGCACCAGCCGCGGGCGTAGCGCCAACGCAAGCGGCACGATCGCCAGCGCCGTCAGCGCGGTCGCCAGGGTCGCCAGCTGGATTCCCACCTGGTCGCCCAGAAAACCATAGACGATCGGCGACAGCGCGCCCGAAGCGATGGTGCCGGTATAGAACACCGCGAAGGCTCGCTCTATGCCATCCGGGGGCGCCATGTCCGGCACGGTACCGTAGAGCACCGACGACGTTCCGTTGAGCATCAGGCCCAGCAGGGGCAGCAACGCCAGCGCGGGCCCCAGTGGACATAGCAGCACGGCCACGATGCATGCCGCCGTGCCGCCTTCCGTGACGAGCACCGTGCCCGTCACGCCCAGGCGCTCGCCCAGCCAGCCGCAGAGGAACTTGCCGGCCGCGCCGCCGATGAACACCATCGCCAGCGCGGTACCCAGCATGGGCGTCGAGATGCCCTTGGCCTGCAAAAGAAAGAGCAGGAAGGTCAGCATGCCCATGCGCACGGCGGTATCGAGCACGCCGATCGTCAGCAGCAGCTGGAAACCTCGGCTTGATGCATGCGAGCCGCCGCCGGCCTGCCGCTGCGCCGCAGGCACGGCGCGCGGCAGAGACGGGAGAAAAAGTGCAATGCATGCCGCCACCAGCACGCCCAGGGCGGCGATCACCCACAGCGCATGGCGCCACGGCATCCAGGCCACCAGGAGCGACATGGCCGCCGGCAGTGCGGCTTTGCCCAGATCGCCAGCGAAGTTGTAGATACCCAGCGGCCCCCGGGCACGCTGGCCGTATGCGTGGGATACCGCAGCGGAGGCCAGCGGATGCTGCGTGCTGGAGCCGCTGCCCGACACCGCCAGCGCCACGCACAAGCCAAGCAGGCTGCCCGAGATGCCAGCCGCCGCATAACCCAGCGCAGCCAGCAGCGTGCCCAGCGCCAGCGTGGCGCGACGGCCCAGCCACTGCGCCAGCCGGCCGGCCGAGAGCTGCAGGCAGGCCATGGTTCCGCCGTAGACCGCGCGCAGGATGGCCAACGCGCCGTAGCCGAGGCCGAACTCCGTCTGCCACACCGGCAGCAGCACATAGATCAGGTCGGTGTAACCGTCGTGCAGCGCATGCGCCACGCACGACACCCACAGCACGCGGCTCGCCTTTGGCCCGGCTTGCTTTCCCCGGGAGGAGTCAGTAGTGAGGGACGGTGTCGACATGTGCTGCATCCTAGGCTTTTGCAGCCTGGGCGACCACGGATGTAATATCGCATCCATGGTGAAAAAAAGTCCCACCAGAACCGGGAAGGCCGAAGCCCGCGTGGAGCGCGCCCGGCTGCCTCCGCTCAATGCGCTGCGCAGCTTCGAGGCGGTGGCCCTGCATGGCAGTTTCACCGCGGCGGCGGCCGGGCTCAATGTCACCCACTGGGCGGTCGGCAAGCAGATCCGCCTGCTGGAGGACTGGTTTGGCAAGCCGCTGTTCGAACGCCGTGCGCGCGGCGTGCAGCTGACCGATGAAGGTGCGGCCCTGCTTGCCGACGTCAGCGACGCTTTCGACCGGCTGGCGACAGGCACCGCCCGGCTGCGCGACACGGGGCCGGCTCGGCGCGTATCCGGAATAGTGCGCGTCAACGCCTTGGTCAGCTTCGCGCTGAGCTGGCTGTTTCCGCGCTTGCCTGACTTCTACGCCCAGTTCCCTGAAGTCGATGTGCAGGTATCAACCACCTCGCGCAGGCTGCGCTACATGGGCGAGACCTTCGACATCGGCGTGCGCTCCGGGCCAGAACAGGGGCCGGGCTTCGGCTCGCGGGTACTCATGGCCGATGTGCGCCTGCCGGCGTGCAGCCCGGCCCTGCTGCGCCAGCACCCCATCCGCAGCGTGGACGACCTCCGCCACCATACGCTGCTGCACTCGGGCAGCACCAAGGGCGCCTGGGCCCAGTGGCTGCGCAAGGCCGGCGCGCCCAAGCTCAGGCCCGCACGACAGATGGAATTCGAGCATGTGTTCCTGCAGCAGGCTGCCGCGGTGGAGGGCCTCGGCATCACACTGGCCTCGCTGCCGCTGATCCGGCGCGACCTTGCCGCCGGGCGTCTTGTCTGCCCGCTGCCGGAAATGACCTGGCGCGCGCCGGACTATGTGATGGTTCTCGGCACCGGACGCGACAGCGACGCTGCCGTCTCGGCCTTCAGGGACTGGATGCTGCAAGCCTCCGCGGAGGAACCGGGCGCACCGACCGCTGTATGATGCTTGCGCAAGCCGCTCCAGCCCAGCCGCGCGCGATGGCATAGGAACCGCTGTCGACCGTCACGCGGCGGCAGGACAACTCCCGACCGTACTCGTCCGCCGCGCGGAACAAGAGGGGGCAAGGCCGCGCACGGAATGGCCGTGCCCCGTCGTGCCCGGGCTCAAGACTTCCCCCACCCGACCTGCCCCGCAAGATTACAAGCTCAACCCCGCCCGCAGCGGCTCCGAGATCGCCTGCGCCACCGGCAGGTTGTGACCCGCCTGCAGCCGTGTCCACGGCGCGCGGTAGCGGGCGGCGGTGGAGCGCATCCACGGCACCGGCATCACCCGGTCGCGGTCGCCGCTGATCAGCGCCACCGGCGTGCGCACCTTCTCCACTTCCACTGTGTCCGCGCCCCGCAGCACATTGGCCGCCACTTCGCGGGTACGCTCGCCGGCCAGGCCAGAGAGCAGCGAGGCCAGCTCCTGGCCGCGCGGCACGTCCGGCGGCACCGGCGCCAGCAGCACCGCCGCCGGCCGTTCGGACTGCTCCAGCTCGCGCTGCACCAGGTAGCCGCCCAGCGAGTGGCCGACCAGGCGGGTGTTCTCCGGCAGGCCGGCGAGCACGCTGCGCACATCCTCGAACAGGCGGGCGAAAGTCGGCGGCGCCGCCTCGCTCCTGCCATGGCCGCTGAGCGACAGCGCATGCGCCGCATAGCCTTCGCGGGAAATGTCCGCCATCGCCGCCCGCCACTGCCAGCCGTCGCCGCCGGCGCCATGCACCAGCAGCACATGGCCCTTGGGCCGGCCGCGCGGCAGGTTCTTGAAGATTTCCAGGCGGCCATCGCGGCCGCCGCGGTGCACCTCGCTATACACGCTCTTCTCGCGCGGCAGCACCTGCAGGCAGGCCAGCGCCTCGTCGCCGTCGTAGCTGGTGGCCAGGCCAAAGCGATGCACCAGGCGGGTCATCGCCAGGTTGCGGCGCATGTAATGCACGTACATGCGGGTGAGGCCGAAGCGGCGGGCACGCAGGATGGCGCGCTGTATCAGCCGGCCGGCGATGCGCTGGCCGCGGTAGCCGGCGGTGATGGACAGGCCCAGCTCGCCCACCGCGTAGCCGTCTTCCTGCAGCACGGCGAGATGGGCGAAGCCGATGAGCCTGCCGCCATCCCAGGCGCCTTCGGCAACGTCGCGGTTGAAGTTGAGGCTGCGGGCGTAGGCCAGCAGGGTTTCGTCCAGGGTGCTGGCGCCGAAGCGCAGCGCGCGGTCTTCGCCATCCAGGCCCAGCAGGTGCAGGGCAAGGGCGGCTTCGTCGTCTGGCGACAGCGAGCCGAAACGGTAATCCATGATTCTCTCCGGGGGCCGGGGGAGGCCTTTTATCTTTGCTCGCACTCTAGACGCCATGCTGCAATGCAGCAAACGATAATTTCTAAGGGCATGCCTGAGATTATTTCAGGCTGCCTTTTGGCTCCCCTTTCGACGCTTCCCGAGTCTGGAGGCAGTTCGCCCCGGCGCCTCAGGCTTTCCCCAGATGCCGCGCAGCCTCCCGCCGGCTCAGGGGCGACAGCCCCGCTCCCTCGCCCGCCAGGAAAGCCTTGACTGCGGAGGAATCGTGGCGTGCATAGTCGCGCAGTGCCCAGCCTATGGCCTTGCGGATAAAGAAGTCCGGCTCGCCGGCCAGGGCCAGCGCGTAGCCGAACAGGCGCCCGGTATCGGTCTCCGCCCGCCAGCCGAGCTGATGGATCATCGCCACCCGCCGGCGCCACATGTCTTCATGTTGCAGCGCAGAATCCATGCACCGCTGGGCATCCTTTCCGCCGCGCCGTTCCCGTCTGAGCACATCGCCGACGACGCCGGCGAGGCCGTCCACCGTGTCCCACCAGGCGCCGCGGCCCGCCAGCACGAGCAGGGCTTCCACCTGCTCCGGACCCAGTGTTTTCCACTGCCTGGCGAGCAGATCCACCGCCACATAGTGGTACTCCCGCTCCGGCAGCGCCCACAGCGCTCCGGCCACCGCCAGCAGCGCCTCCGCTTCCTGCGGCTGGCGGCAGAAGGCGGCCGTGGCCGCGCGGCGCAATGGCGTGGAAATACCTAGAAAAGGAAAGCGCCCGCGCATGTAGGCACTCATCGCCACTGCCCGCCGGTCGTCGGCGTGGGCGCCCAGCGCCAGCCGTACTGCGTCGATCTGCGCCTGGCAAGGATTCATCCCGTGTGCCTCCCCTGAGTGGATGGCGGGCCGGATTTGCCCAGCGCGGGCATCCGGCGCATCGCCGCCAAAGTCGTAATCCATCCGATGGTCTCCGATCTACATGCCCGATGGAAAGCTGGCTGGCCGCAGCGCAACGACATCCGCCATCCAAGCGCACGCCACAGCGGAAAACCCTCCACCCCCATCTAGCGCTTTCCGCCGAAAGCGCCGCCCACATCTCGCCAGCCCGCTCGCCCAGCCTGGGGCGGCATTGTCGTATTTCCCTCCTTGAAACAGGGCTATCCGGTTCCTAGGCTCCGGGCACCGCCGCAGCCGCCCCGGCCGCGGCGGATGTCCAAGGAGATTCTCATGTCCGACTCCAAATCCCTGCTGCTGTCCCGCGACCTCCAGGTTTCGGTGGACCGCGCCGCCCTGCGCGACGCCATCTCGCGGCTGCGAAACCCGGGGGCCAACCAGGAATGGTGTGTGGCCTGCGGCGCCGGCAAGGGCATAGAGCTGACCGACAAGCTGGACTGGGTGCAGAAGCAGGCGGCGCCCATCCTCGAAGCCCGTGCCTTGAAGGAGTTCGTCGAGGGCCTCAAGGATCTCGGCACCCAGGCCTGGTGCGTGGCCTGCGGCGCCGGCAAGGACGCCAGCCCGCTGGACAGCGTGATCAACCCGGCCAATATCAGCGATGAGCTGATAGACGCCGTCGCCGCCCGCCTGCTCAGCGCCGTCAAGGTGGGCTGAAGCCATGGACGTCGCCCCCGCCCCACTACGCCAGATGCCAGCCGATGCGCCCTCGACGGCGCCGCGGCTGGACACCCTGCACTTCAACGCCACCAAGAGCTGCAACCTCGGCTGTACCTTCTGCTACGACAAGGCGGTGCGCGGCCGCACCGAGAACCTGCCGCTGGAAACCGTGCGCGAAGTGGCGGCGGATGCCGCCGCGCTGGGCGCCCGCCGCGTCATCCTCTCCGGCGGCGAGCCGCTGGCGCGCAGCGACTGGCAGGCGGTGGCGAGCGCCTTCGCCGCCCATGACATGGAGGTTTCCCTCGCCAGCAACGGCACCCTGTTCAGCGCCGAGGCGGTGGCCTTTCTCGCCACCCTGCCCAAGCTCACCCTTTCCATCTCGCTGGACGGCGGCCCGGCGGTGCACGACGCCCTGCGCGGCCAGCCCGGCGCCCATGCCCGCACCCAGGCCGGCCTGCGGCGGCTGCATGCGGCGGGGCTGAAGTTCGACATCAACGCCACCGTGTTCAGCGCCAATCTGAAGGAGGTGACGGCGCTGACCCGCATCGCCCGCGACTTCGACTGCACCATGCGCCTCTCTCTGCTGCACCCCAACGGCCGCGGCGAGCACCTGGAGGAGCGCGCGCTGGTGACGGAAGAAATCATGCAGCTGCGGGAGTACTGCCATGTGCTGCGCAAGCGAGCCGGCCTCAACATCTTCGTGAATCTGCCGCCGCTGCTGCAGTACCTGGACGAGATCATTCCCGGCCGCGGCGTGGCCTGTGGCTGGGCGGAGAACTTCTGCGGCGTGCTGGCGAACGGCGATGTCTCCATCTGCGGCGTCGCCAGCGACGAACCTGCGCTGGTGGCCGGCAATGTGCGCCAGCGGCGCTTCCGCGATATCTGGCGGGAGTCGCCGCTGTTCCACTACACCCGCTCGCTGCGCACCGCCGACCTGCACGGCGTCTGCGGCCGCTGCCCCTTCAACAGCGTGTGCGGCGGCGCCTGCCGGCTCTCCGCCTTCCGCGAGCACAACGACTTCCTCGCGCCCTACGCCCTGTGCCAGCACTTCTACGATGCCGGCTACATCCCTGAGCAGCTGCTGGAGGACGCCCCCGCGCGGCCCGCTCTGGCGGCGCGACCACCGACGGCCGTGCAGCGCCTGGGCGGCACGCTGGCGGGCATTCCAGTCAGACAGGCTTGAGCAACAGCCGCGCCGACGGGGCATCGCCGGCGCGGCGCCTGCATTGTTGTCCGTCACTGGATAGTCAAACCAGGAAATGGAGATTTATTTCCCTTCCAGCCAACAGAATAATCCGCTTCAACGCCCCGCCAGCCCCGGCGGGTCTTTCCCCACAGATCGGAAGCGGAGAAGCGCATGAACAGTTCGTCCCAGCAGCCTACCCAGGTCGCTATCGTCACCGGCGCCTCCCGCGGCATAGGCGCCGCCATCGCCCGCAAACTCGCTGGCGAGGGCTACGCGGTCGTGGTGAATTACGCCGGCCGCGTGGCGGAGGCGGAGGAAGTGGTGCAGGCCATCGCCGCAGCCGGCGGCCAGGCCATCGCGGTGCAGGCGGACGTGTCCGACCCGGCCGCGGCCAGGAGGCTGTTCGACGCCGCGGAACAGGGCTACGGCCGCGTCGACGTGCTGGTGAACAACGCCGGCATCATGCCCGCCAACCTGCCCCACCTCGGCGACACCGACGACGCCACCTTCGACCGCCTGTTCGCGGTGAACGTGAAGGGCAGCTTCAACACCCTGCGCGAAGCGGCGAGCCGGCTGCAGCACGGCGGCCGCATCATCAACTTCTCCACCAGCGTGATCGGCCTCGCCCTGCCCGGCTACGCGCTGTACGCGGCGACCAAGAGCGCCATCGAAACCATCACCAACATCATGGCCAAGGAACTGCGCGGCAAGGAGATCCGCATCAACGCCATCGCCCCCGGTCCGACCGCCACCGCGCTCTTCCTCGACGGCAAGACGCCGGAGACGGTGGAACGCCTGGCCAGGATGGCACCGCTGGAGCGCCTGGGCACGCCGGAGGACATCGCCGCCGCGGTCGCCTTCCTCGCCAGCCCGGCCGCCGGCTGGATCAACGGCCAGACGCTGCGGGCCAACGGCGGCATCGTCTGAGCCGGCTCAGCCGTTCCGAGAGGGCTCGCACCGGGCCGAGCCGGGTCGGGTGCAAGCCATCGCATGACCACTCCAGCTTGGCCGGCAACAGCAAAACGGGCGCCGCGGCCCTGACTTCCCCCGCACGCCCTACCGCCGGATTTGCGTCGGCAGAATTTACAACCTGCCACCGCAAGGACATTGCCATTCGCCGGAAACGCTGGATGGCAGACGCCGCAAGGGTTTTGGCATATTCATTGCTTGTTGGATAAAAAAACCAACACCAATGGAGAGAGCGGCTGCAATGAAGCCGGGATTCAAGCTTGCATTGCTGGCCACGCTGGCCGGCGCCCTTTCTGCGGCGCCGGCCGCAGCGGCACCCCTGGAGTGGAAAGCAGGCCCGGCATTCCGCTCTCCTCAACTCCCCTCGGCGCTGTCTCTGCCCCCATCGGTGGCCCTCGCCTTCCAGGGGGCGCCGCTTCCTGCGGCCTTCCTGCCCAGCGATCCAGCAGCCGAGCGCTCCACCCTGTCCTCCGCCGGCGGCACCCTCCTGCAATTGGCGCTGCCACCGGCACTGCCGCTGCCCTTTCCGCTGCCGCGCAACGGCGAGGGCAACGACATCGCCGAGATATTCAGCCCAGGCAACCGGCTGGGGCCGGAGACCCGCTTCATGCTGGCCTTCGGCCGCAGCGCGCCCTGGCCCGGCAGCCTGCAGACGCATACGCTGCCGGAGCCGGCCTCGCTCTCCCTGCTGCTGCTCTGCCTGGGCGTCTTCAGCCTGCGCCTGGGGCGCGCCAGGCGCTGAACCGCCCGCCGGGGCTCAGGCCACGTTGGCGCGGCGCGGCACCACCAGCCGGGAGGTCAGCACCTGCAGCACGTCGCCGTGCTGGTTGCGGGTCTCGCTGCGCAGGGTGACGATGCCGCGGTCCGGCTTGGAGCGCGACGGCGTCACCTCCAGCACCTCGCTCACCACCGTCAGCACATCGCCCGGCCGGGTCGGCCGCGGCCAGGTCAGTTCGCCGCCGGCGCCGATGATGCCGCCGGCAATCGGCGCGCCGCCCTCCACCAGCAGCCGCATGGTCAGCGCCGCGGTATGCCAGCCGCTGGCAGCCAGGCCACCGAACAGGGTGCCGCGCGCCGCCTCGTCGTCCAGGTGGAAGGGCTGCGGATCGAACTCGCCGGCGAAGGCCTTGATCTGACTTTCCTCCAGCGCATGGGAGGCGCTGGTGAAGCGCATGCCCACCTGGATGTCGTCGAGGTAGAAGGGCTTGCTGCGGTCGAACTCGGTCTGCTGGGCACTCTCTTGGGTCATGGGGCTCTCTCCTGTTGTTTGGGGGGATCGCGCACTGGATCACGCGCGGAACGGGCTGGCAGGGTCATAGATTACGAGCGTAATGTATGATGTCAAGCAGTGCCGCGCAGATCGGCAGCCAGGAGCAAGAGCATGAAAGTGAGCAGGGAACGTGCTGCCGAGAACCGCGAGCGGGTGCTGGACGTGGCCTCGCGGCTGTTCCGCGAGAAAGGCATAGACGGCATAGGCGTGGCCAATCTGATGAAGGAGGCCGGCCTCACCCACGGCGGTTTCTACGGCAGCTTCGCCTCCAAGGCGGCGCTGGCGGCGGAGGCCTGCGAGCGCGCCGGCGAGCAGTCGGTGCGGCGCTGGCGGCGCATCATCGACGGTGCCCGCGAACGGGGGGAGGATCCCTATGTGGCGCTGGTCAAGGCCTATCTCTGCGTCGCCCACCGCGACAACCCCGGCCGCGGCTGCATGTTCACCACGCTGGCGGCGGAAGCGCCACGCCAGGAGCCGGAGCTGCGCGAGGCGCTGAACGCCAATCTGCACGGCCTGCTGGAACTGCTGGTGGAAGTCGCCCCCGGCGCGGACACCGCCGCCCGCGAGGCCAGGGCGCAGATCACGCTCTCCACCATGGTGGGCGCGCTGATGCTGGCGCGGACGATGCCGGATGCGGCGCAGTCCGAGAACCTGCTCGCCACCGCGCGTGCCAGCCTGATCGCCGAACACGGCGGCGAGGTGCGCTGAACCGGCTCTCCCGGCACCCTCAGCGCGACACCAGGCCGCGCCTGCCTCGCGGCCAGCGCGGCCGATGCCACCAGCGCCGGCTCACTCCTCCATCAGCATCTGCTTCAGGTAGTCCGGCAGGTTGGACAGCACCAGCGTGCCGGCATCGCGGTCGTACTGCACCGCGCCGGAACGCAGGCTGGCGCGGTCGAACTCCAGCTTCCACTCCTCCGCGCTGGCCTTGAAGCGCACCAGCGGGCGGATGGCGCGGCGGTCGGGCACGAAGCCGCTCGCCAGCTTCACGTCGTCGGCAGTCAGCGCCTTGCTCAGCTGCTCCGGCTGGTCCGGCCACACTTCCTTCGCCACCTCGTCGATCGCCAGCGGCGCGCCGCTCTCGCCCAGTTCGTCCAGGTAGACGTGGGCGCGCTGCATCAGCGCATCCCGCGCCTGCGGCTCCAGGTGCTGGGTGTCGGCGAACTGGGTCAGCGTCTGCACCAGCTTCTTGGTTTCCTTCAGCGCGATCACCACGTCGCTGCAGCCGATGAAGCGCTTGAACCAGCCGGCGACATCGCCACGGCCCTTGAGGAAGCTGATGTAGCGCTCGTCGCCGCGCTGCCAGCCGCTGAGGTCGATGCGCCCGGCCGCGCGCAGCTCGTTCAGGTCCAGGTAGCTGCAGTCGAAGATGTCCAGGTTGCCATTGACCGCGCTGCCCACCTTCTCGCCCACCAGCGCCACCCATAGACAGTCGGTGTCGCCTTCCTTGATGCGGCTGATCACCACATGGCCGCCGCTGTCCAGCTCATCGTCGGCGCAGGCTTGCAGCAGTTCCATCATCTGCCGCGACAGGCCGATGAAATCCGTCTTGCGCTCGATCACGCAGTCGCGCACCAGCTCCACCATCGGGAAGGTGGCGATGTCGGTCTCGAAGTGGCCATAGCCCTTGCCGGCCTTGTTCGCGTACTGGCTGCACAGCTGCTCCACCAGCCGCACCGCGGCGTTGTCCAGCGCGCAAGCGGTGCTGCGCAGCTCGATGCCCGCCGGCCCTTCCGGCCCCTTCACCAGCTTGTGGATGACCAGATCGGTAATGGTGTGCTGAACCTCGGACATGCGTGCAACCCGGAAAAAACGAAGGGCGGCGATTGTCTCACGCCACCCTCTTCAAGCCGACACGGTGAAACTGTATATTCGTACAAATACCCGAGAAAAAAGGACGCCCCCATGGCCCCCGCCCACCCGATAGACCTGGAGCTGGTCGAACTGCCGCCCACCGCGCTGCAAGCCTGGCTGAACATCCTGCGCCGCCACTGCCCGCGCCTGCTGGTGCCGGAAGATCCCGCCCGTGCGCCGCGCATCCTCAGCGCCGCCGGCACCACCGGCCGGCTGCTGGATGGCGGCGAGCTGGAGCTGCTCTCCACCACCGCCGAGGGCGACCAGCTCTTTCTCGTGGTCGGTGCCGGGCAATGGCACTGGCGCTGACGGAAAGCGCCGCGTGATCTAGTTCTTTAGTCGTACAAAAGGTGTAAGCGGAAAAGTATCCGGCATGGCATCATCCGCCGCGAATATTCCGGTGTTTCGCACCGGCCCCTTTTTTCCGCTCCGCGAGAACGTCGGCAAGACGACCATGGACCTTTCGACCTACACCCTTCCCCAACTCAAGCAACTGCAAGTCCGCATCGACAAGGCCATCACCCGCCAGCAGGCCGACATCAAGGGCACGATGCGCAAACGCCTGGACAAGATCGCCCGCGAGCATGGGCTGTCGCTGGAAGAACTGGTGGCCGGCGAAGGCAACATCGTCGATGCCAGGCCGCCCGTACAGCGCGCCCCGGTCGCCGCCAAGTACCGCCACCCCAGCAATCGCGACCTGGCCTGGAGCGGCCGCGGCCGCACACCTCACTGGGTCACCGCCTACCTCGCCAACGGCGGCTCCATGGATGCACTGGCCACCGCGGCCGAGAAGCTGGCGCCCAAACTGCCGCGCGGCGTGACACGCTGAAAAGAGGAAAAGGAACCCGCCGACACCGAAGTCGGCGGGTTCTCAAAACCGGCGGGCGCAGAGAAGTGAGGAGAGTTGCCCGCCGGAGGGAAGCGGCTCAGGCGCTGCGGATGCGCTCCCTGAGCAGGGGCTGGGTGGCGGCGGGCGGCAGCGCGGCCGGCACACTTGCGGCGGCGGGCGCGCCGGGGAAACCGGTGGATGCCGGCGGCAGGCCGGCGAGGCCGCGCAGTTCGGCCGGAGAACGGGCGCCGCAGAGGATCATGGCGCGCTCCAGGTCTTCGGCCAGGAAGTCGAACACCGCATCCACGCCCGCCTCGCCGGCAGCCGCCAGACCATAGAGGAAGGGGCGGCCGAGGAAGACGGCGGTGGCGCCCAGGGCCAGGGCCTTGGCGATGTCGGCGCCGCTGCGGAAACCGCCATCCACGAATACCGGCACCCGCGCCGCCACCGCGTCCAGCACCGCCGGCAGCTGGCTGATGGCAGCCGGGGCGGCGGCAAGCTGGCGGCCGCCGTGGTTGGAAACGATGACGCCATCCGCGCCCGCCTCGACCGCCTGACGGGCATCTTCCGGATGCAGCAAGCCCTTCACCACCAGCGGCCCTTCCCAATGCCGGCGCAGCCAGGCGAAGTCCTGCCAGGCCAGGCTGCGGTCCATGGCGCGGGCGAGCAGCGCCGCCTGCGCCTGGGCGGAGAGCTGGGTGCCCTGCTCCGCCGCCAGGTTGGCGAAATCCGGCATGGGCGCGAACAGCTGGCGCAGGCTCCAGGCCGGATGGCCGCAGAGGTCGGCGGCCAGCCGCAGCGAGGGCTTGAAGGGCACGCGGAAGCCGTTGCGCAGGTCGCGCGGGCGGCGGCCGCTCACCGCCACATCCACCGTCAGCGCCAGCACCTTGTAGCCGGCGGCGCGGGCGCGCGCCAGCATGTGCTCGGCGATGCCGCGGTCGGACATCACGTAGAGCTGCAGCCACAGCACGGCATCAGCCTGCTCCCGCACCGCTTCCAGCCGCATGTTGGAGGCGGTGGACAGGCAGAAGGGCACGCCGGCGCGGCCGGCGGCGCGGGCCAGCATGGCATCGCCACCAGGGCGGTAGAGGGCGTTGAAGCCGGTGGGCGCAACCGCGTAGGGTCGCGCCCAGCGCTCGCCGAAGACTTCGATGGCGCTCTCCACCCGGCCGGTGTCGCGCAGCGCGCGCGGCAGCAGCAGGGTGTGCTCCAGCGCCTGGAGGTTGCGGCGCAGGCTGCTTTCGTCCTCGGCGCCGCCTTCCAGGTAGTCGAAGACGAAACGTGGCAGGTGGCTGCGGGCGCGGTCGCGCAGGTCGTCCAGGCAGGCGAGCATGGGTTTCTCCTCAGGCCGGCGGCAGGGTGCGCAGCGCCTCGGGCAAGGCCACCGCCTTGATGCGTTCCGGGTCTTCCGGATGACGGGTGGCGAACACCCTCACCTCGGTGCATTCCAGCAGCAGCTCGTCGCCGCGATGCACGCTGTGCGTCATGACGAAGCTCTTCTGCCGCCATTTGCTGATGCGGCTGCGCACTTCGATGCGCTGGCCGTAGTGCGCCGGGCGCAGGAAGCGCGCCTGGGTGTCCACCAGCGGCGTGCCGATGATGCCGTTCTGCGGCGTCAGCTCGCGCCACTCCGGCAGGCCGTAGGCGCGGAAGTAATGGCGCGAGGCGGCGTCCATCCAGCGGAAGTCCCTGGGGAGTCCGTAACGAAAAAGCGCGATGCCGGCAGGATCGCAGTCGCCGAACTCGACTTCGGTGGCGTAGTGCTGGGTAGCGGTCATGGTTTGCTGCGGACGAAGAAGGGAAGCCCCCGCGGCCAGGCCGCGGATGGCGATTGCAAAAGGGAAAAACGGGGCGGAGTGGAAGCGCTATCGCTCAGTGGCAAACCGGCCGGTGGCGCTCAAGCCGCCGCGCCCGGCGGCGAGAGGCCAGGACGGCACCCGCCGCCCTCCCCGCCCACAGCCCCGCCGGAACGCCTCCGGCCCCAGCCGGACTCAGCGCGCCTTCAGCAGGGCACGCGCTTCTTCCAGCAGGCCCTGGCCGTTGGCGCCCTTGGTGCTGGCTTCCTTCACCCATTCATCGGCCACGCCGGCGGAGGCTTTCATCCAGCGCTCGTACTCGGCGGCGCTGAGGGTGACGAAGGTATTGCCGCGGTCGCGGGCGATCTTGCGCGCGCCATCGGCCGGCATGTCGAACACCTTGCCGGCGAAGCGCGAGGCTTCCAGGCCGCTGTTGGCGTCGATCACCTTCTTCAGGTCGGCGGGCAGGCTGTCGTACTTGGACTGGTTCATCGCCATCACGAAGATGGTGTTGGACATCTTGGCCTCGCCCGCCGGCGTTTCCACGTGCACCTTGGTGATCTCCTGCAGCTTCAGCGGCGTCGCCACTTCCCACGGGATCATGGCGCCGTCCACCACGCCCTTGGCGATGGACTCCGGCACCGCCGGCGCCGGCATCTGCACCGGGATGGCGCCCAGCGAGGTGATCATCTTGGAGGCGATGCGGGTGGGCGCGCGCAGCTTCAGGCCCTTCATGTCGTCCAGGCTCTTCACCTGCTTGCTGCCGAGGTGGATCACCGCGCCATCGTGCACATGGGCGAAGATCAGCTTGGTGCCCTTGAACTCGTCCAGCGCGTTCTTCTGGATGTATTCCCACAGCGCCGGGCTGCTGGCCTCGCCGCCCAGGGTCATGAAGGGCAGCTCGAACACTTCGGACTTGATGAAGCGGCCGGCCTGGTAGGTGGGCACCGTCCAGATGATGTCGGCGATGCCGTCACGCGCCTGGTCGAACAGCTGGGCCGGCGTGCCGCCGAGCTGCATCGAGGGATAGATCTGGCACTTCAGGCGGTCGCCGGATTCCTTGGCGATCTTCTCGCACCAGGGCGTGATCAGGTTCTGGTGGGCGTTGGATGCCGGGCTCAGGAAGTGATGCACCTTGAGCACCACCTGCTGCGCCTGCGCGCCGCCGGCGGCCAGCACCAGCGCCGCGGCGGCGGCCAGGGTGCTCAGGCGGGGCCGGCGGATGGCGGCGGTCTTGCTAGCGATCTTTTCCATGTCTCACTCCTTTGTTATGTGCTGCGGGTGTCACTTGAATGCATGAACCAGGTACAGCGAGATGCCGGGCACCAGCAGCAGCAGCACGATGCGCAGCAGGTCGGAGATCAGGAAGGGAATCACGCCCTTGAAGGTCTCCTTCAGCGGCACGTCCTTGGCGAGGCGGTTGATGATGTACACATTCATGCCCACCGGCGGATGCACCAGGCCGATCTCCACCACCATCAGCGCCAGGATGCCGAACCAGATCGACTTGTCGGTGTGCGACATGCCGTAGAAATCCAGCCCCATCACCATCGGATAGAAGATCGGGATGGTGAGCAGGATCATCGCCAGCGAATCCATCACGCATCCCAGGAAAATATAGGTCACCAGCACCAGCACCATCACCAGCATGGGCGACAGGCCGCTGTCCTTCACCGCGCTGGCGAGGTCCGCCGGCAGCTGCGACAGCGCCAGCGCGGTGTTGAGCATGTCCGCGCCCAGCAACACCAGGAAGATCATCGCGGTGGCATGGGCGGTGCCCAGCATGCTCTCCAGCACACCGCGCCAGCGCATGCCGCCGCTGATCACCGCCAGCAGGCCGCAGGCGGCGGCGCCGATGGCGGCGGCCTCGGTGGGGTTGGCCCAGCCGCCGTAGATGCCGACGATGACCACCACGAACACCAGCAGCACCGGCAGCACCCGCAGCAGGCAGCGCAGCCGCTCCGCCCAGTCCTCGCGCGGGCCGGCCGGGCCGGCGGCCGGGTTGATGCGGACGATGATGGCGATCACCACCATGTAGCCCACCATGGCGATCAGGCCCGGCAGCACCGCCGCCATGAACAGGTCGCCGATGGATTCCTGGGTGAGGATGGCGTAGATCACCAGCGGCACCGAGGGCGGAATCATGATGCCCAGCGTGCCGCCGGCCGCCAGCGCGCCGGTGGCCAGCGCACCGGAGTAGCCGAAGCGGCGCAGCTCCGGCAGCGCCACCTGGCCCATGGTAGCGGCGGTGGCCAGCGAGGAACCGCAGATGGCGCCGAAGCCGCCGCAGGCGCCGATGGAGGCGATGGCCATGCCGCCGCGCTTGTGCCCCATGAAGGCGGCGACGAAGCGGAACAGCGCCTTGGACAAGCCGCCATGGGTAGCGAACTGCCCCATCAGCAGGAAGAGCGGGATGACGATGATGTCGTAATTCGAAAGCCGCGCGTACGCCAGGTTCTTCAGCGAATTGAGCAGCGGCAGCATGCTGTCGGTGAGGTACACATAGCCGCCGGCGCCCACCATGAACATGGCGATGCCGATGGGCACCCGCAGCACCAGCAGCGCCATCAGGATGGCGAACATCAGCAGCCCAACGGTGAATCCGCTCATTGCCGGACCTCCCGCATCGCCGCCAGGTGGTGGCAGGCCATGTAGAGCCCGGCCAGCGTCAGCAGGATGAAGCCGGGCACCATCAGCGCCTGCGCCACCCAGACCGGCCAGCTGAGGATGGGCGAGGTTTCGCCCACTTCACGGATGGACATCGCGCCCACCCAGGTGCGCCAGGTGAGCAGCGCGCCGAACAGGGCGATCAGCAGCGAGCCGATGGCATCCAGCGCCAACACCTTGCGCCGCGCCATGTGGGCGGTGAAGAAATCCACCTTCACATCGCCGTGGATCAGGTGGCAATAGGCGAAGAAGGATGCCGAGGCGAAGGCGGCGCACATCTGCAGCACCTCCATGTCGCCCGGCACCGCCCAGCTGAACAGCTTGCGGCCGACGATGGAGACGATGGACATCGCCACCAGCACGGTGAAGATCAGGCCGCCTATCACCGCCATCACCTTCGCCGCCCCCAACAGCATCCGCCCCACTGGGCCGAACGCCTCCGAGCCAGCGTCGGCGCCGGCTTCCAATGCTTGCAGTTCCTGCACGTGTCTCCTCCTGGCTCCGCCTTGTGGTTATGACCGCCTGGCGCCCCCGGAGCCTTGTCGGGGCATGTTCTGTTTTTCAGGGGCGATCCGCCGGCTTCAGCCGAGCCGTTTGCGGCCGCCCGCCCACCGCATCAGTCCAGCCTGCGGCCCGCCTTCAGGTTGCCATCCACCACCCGCAGCAGCGCGAGCAGCGCGCGGGTGTTGGGCACCGGCACGCCGAGGCGGTCTGCCGCCGCCACCACCGCGCCGTTGATGGATTCGATCTCGGTCTGCCGGCCGGCCAGCACGTCCTGCAGCATCGAGGGCTTGTGGCCGCCGTGCGCCTCCAGCGCATGCTCGACCAGGGCGCGCACCTTGGGGCCGTCGGCGGGAATGCCGGCGGCCTGGGCCACCGCCACCACCTCGTCCACCACCGCCAGCGCCAGCTCGCGCGCCGCCGGCACCGCCGCCACGCCGCCGACCACGCTGCGGCTGGCGGAGCAAATGCTGTTCAGCGCGCCGTTGAAGGCCACCTTCTCCCAGATGGAGACATGCACGCCGGGATCGACGTCGCACACCAGGCCGGCGCCGTTGAGCGCGGCGGCGATGGCGTCCAGCTCGGGCGAGGCGGCGCCGTCGGCGCTCATCATGTGGATCACGCCCGGGCCGTGGGACTCGACATGGCCGGGGCCGGCGAGGTCGCCGGGGTAGGTCGTCATGCCGACGATGATGCGTTCCGGCGCGACGAATTCGCCGATGGCTTCGGCATTGCCCAGGCCGTTCTGCAGGCTGAGCACCCAGGTGTCGGCGCCGAGCCGGCCGCGCACGCTTTCCAGCGCGGCGCGGGTATGCAGCGTCTTGGTGAAGAGGATGAGCAGTGCGGGGCGGCCGTCGTACTCCTCCGGCCGCAGCGCGGTCAGCGGCACCCGGCGCTCGCCCTCGTCGGTCACCAGCTTCAGGCCATGTTCTTTGATGGCCGCCAGGTGGGCGGCGTTGATGTCCAGCAGCGTCACCGCGTGGCCGGCCAGCGCCAGCCTGGCGCCGAACAGCGATCCCATTGCGCCCGCGCCGAGTACGGCGATCTCCAGGCTTTTTCCTGTCATGCGTGCTCTCCCTGTGGGGGGCGGAATCTGCCGTTCCTGTCCCCTGCTCATTTCATCGCCCCGCCGCGCTGCCGGCCTTGCGCGTCAGCCACACCACTGGCTGCGCCTTCACCGGCCGCGGCGGAGCCCCGTTGCCGATCAGCACGCGGTCCAGGGCCTGGCCGCCTTCGTCCGCCAGGGCCGCTTCCCGCGCCTTGCGCACCGCCTCGGCCTTGGCCTCGGGCGGCATCGCCACGGCGGCGAGGTGGTCCAGGATGTGGGCCAGGTTCTCGCGACCGCGATCGTTGGTCGAACCATAGCCCTTCACCAAACGACCGCATAGCGCGATCTCCAGCGCGCAGCGCCAGTCCTGCGTGGCGGCGTTGCGGATCTGCGTCAGCCAGTGTTCGATCATGGCCTGCTCGCGGCCGAAGCGGACGCCGCGGCGGCGCAGGCCGCGCAGCCCGGCGAGGAAACGTAGCGCCAGGAAACCGCTGACGCTGGTGGTGGACAGGTGCAGCGAGAAACCGAAAGGCGGCTTGCCGGCGGCGCGGCGGCGCGCCTCCCAGCGCACCAGCCGGCGCTCCAGGCTAGCCGGCAGCAGGCCGGCGATCTCGGGAATGCCGGGCTTGAACAGATCGACGATGCGCAGCAGATCGCCCTCGCCCGCCTTCACCTCGCTGCGCACCCGGGAGAAGCGGCTGGCGCTGCACTTGAGGCGGGCGACGCGCACGATGTCGTCGAAGGCCATCCACAGGGCGAGGAAACGCGCGGTCTCCCGCGTCAGCGCATAGCCGTTGATGGCGGCGGGGTCGCTGCGGCGCTCGGCCTCCAGCACCTGGCGCACGCGCTCCAGGTAGAGCTGGCCGTAGGCGGCGTCCTGGTAGTCCTGCACCCGGGCGAGGCCGGGCACCAGCATGTCCTGCACCTCGGCGGGGAAGCCGTCGATGGCGCCCGCCGGCACGGCAGCCGCGGCCGGCGGCGCCACCGCTTCCGGCTCGCCGCCGGCGCGCACCAGATCCCAGGCGCGGGCGAAGCCGCGCAGGCTGGCTTCCACGCCGCGGCCGGATTCGCGCACCACCCGCTCCCATTCCTCGCGGGCGAAGGGCAGCAGGCCGCTGGCGGCGATGGCGCCGAACATCACCGCGCTGGGCGCGGTGCCGGCGGCGCGGGTGGCGGCGGCAATGTCGAAGGCCACGCAGCGCTGGCTGTGGCGGTGCAGCGTATCCACCAGCGCGGCTTCATCCATGCGGCCGTCGCCCATCTGCATGCGCTCGGCGGTGGTCAGGGTGCGGGAGGTGGAGGCGATGACCAGGCTGCGGTCCGGGCTCACCAGGCCGTTGGCGACGTAGCGCACCGCTTCCAGCAGTTCGGAGGCGATGAAGAGATCCACCCCGCCGGGCGCCGGCGCCAGGCTGAGTATCGGCCGGCGGCCGCCGAGCACGATCAGCGGTTCCGGGTGGATTTCGACGTAGTAGGTGGTGGCGCCGGTGCGCTGGGCGACGCCGGGAATGGAGGTGCTCTGGGCGTAGTAGCCGCAGCGCAGCGCCACTTCCACCAGCCATTCGGCGAGCACGCCACCACCTTCGCCGCCAAGGGCGGCAATCAATACCGTGTAAGGCCGCCCGGCGGGCCGGGCGGGAAAGGTGCTGCTGCTCTGCTGTTGGAGTCGGGGGTCGTGCGGGCTCATTGCGGCCTCTGGTTTTCGGTTCCGGTGCTGCGGGTGTGCGGTGTCGCGGGCGCGGCGCGGTGGCGGCGCCCTGAGTTCATGGCCTGGGGGAGCTTGAGGGGGAAGCGCATCGCCATCTCACGCCGGCTGCAGCAGGCCGATGACCGCGCTGCGCAGCCGGGCCAGCAAGCGCTCGCCCAGGCGCGGGTTCTGCACCACTTCGCCGCGGTAGAAGGAGGGGCACAGGGTGGCGGCGTGGGCGTTCTCGCCGCACAGGCCGCAGCCGACACAGCCGTCTATCACCGTGGCCACCGGGTCCACCCGCAGCGGGTCGGGGCTGTCCTTCAGCGTCAGCGTGGGGCAGCCGGAGAGGCGGATACAGGAGTGGTCGCCGGAGCAGACGTCCTCATCCACACCGTACTTCACCCGCTCCACCCGCTCGCCGCGCTTGAGCTTGCCGGCGATCCAGGGCTTCACCCGGCGCTGGCGCTCCAGCTGGCATTCGCCCTCGGCGATGATGACCTTGAGGCCGGCGAAGTCGGTGGTGAAGGCATCCTCCAGCGTCTTCTTCATCTCTTCGACGCGGTAGCTGTGCACCACCTTCAGCCACTGCACGCCGATGCCGCGCAGCGTGGTCTCTATGGTGACGTTGCGGTCCACCAGGCTCTGGTGCTTGTTCGGCGCATTGGCCTTCACCTCGTCGTCCGGCGTGGAGATGATCTCCTGGGTGCCGGTGGCCGAGGTGTAGCCGTTCTTCAGGATCAGCAGCACCGCGTCATCGCCGTTGAACAGCGCCGACTCCACGCCGGTGAGCAGGCCGTTGTGCCAGAAGCCGCCGTCGCCCATCACCGACAGGGTGCGCCGCTTCATCATCGGCGACACGCCGGCGCGGCTGGCCAGGCTCATGCCGTAGCCGAGAATGGTGTGGCCCATGGAGAAGGGCTCGAAGGTGGCGAAGGCGTGGCAGCCGATGTCGGCGGCCACGTGCACCTTGCCCACCTCCTGCTGCGCCAGCTTCACCGCCGAGAACACCGGCCGCTCCGGGCAGCCGATGCAGAAGCCGGGCGGCCGCGCCGGCAGCGGCGCCGCCAGCTCGGCGGCCACCTTCTCGCGGCGGGCGACGATGTCGTCCAGCCACTGCTTGCCACCGGCCAGCGGCAGTTCGGGCGCATGGCGGCCGACGAAGGCAGCGAGGCCGCCGGCGATGGCTTCCACCGAGTATTCGCCGGCCATGGGCAGCACGTCCTTGCCGTGCAGCGCGGTATCTATGCCGAGGCGGCGCAGGATCACCGCCACCTCCTGCTCGATGAACTCCGGCTGGCCCTCCTCCACCACCAGCACCGCGCGCTTGTCGCGGCAGAAATCGGCGATCTGCTCCGGTGCCAGCGGATAGGTGACGTTGAGGTTGAGGATGGGCAGTTCGCTGTCGCCGAAGGCGTCGGCGAGGCCGAACTGCTGCAGCGCGCGGATCAGCGCGTTGTAGATGCCGCCCTGGACGATGAGGCCGAGGTCGGCGCGCCTGCCGGGGAAAAGCTCGTTGAGGCCGTGTTCGACGATATAGCGCCGCGCCGCCGGCAGGCGCTCGGCGCTCTTCAGCTTCTCGTGGCGGAAGGTGGCCGGCGGATGGGCGAGGCGGCTGTAATCGAAGGCCGCCGGGTCTTCCATCAGCTGGCGGCTGGACACCGCCGGGGCGATGTTGTCCTTGCACTCGAAACTGCCGCGCACATGACAAGCGCGGATGCGCAGCTGCAGGAAGGCCGGCGTGTTGGCCGCCTCCGACAGGGCGAAGCCTTCCTCCACCATGCGCACCATCACCTGCAGGTCCGGCCGCGGGTCGATCAGCAGCATGGAGGACTTCAGCGCGAAGGCGTAGGTGCGCTCCTGGATCACGCTGGCGCCGTCGCCGTAGTCCTCGCCGACCACGATCAGCGCACCGCCGGTGATGCCGGGCGAGGACAGGTTGGAGAGCGCGTCCGCCGCCACATTGGTGCCGACCACCGACTTCCAGGTCACCGCGCCGCGCAGCGGATAGTGGATGGAAGCGCCCAGCATGGCGGCGGCGGAAGCCTCGTTGGAACAGGCCTCCACATGCACGCCCAGCTCGGACAGGTAGTCGCCGGCCTGCACCATCACATCCAGCAGGTGCGACACCGGCGCGCCCTGGTAGCCGCCGACGTAGGCCACGCCGGACTGGAGCAGCGCCTTGGTGATCGCCAGGATGCCCTCGCCGTGGAAAGTGGTGCCGGCGCCCTGCCTGAGCTGCTGCACCTCTTTGCTGAAAGATACTTCCATCGCGCCGCGTCTCCCGATTCGCCGTGTTCGTCCGGCGGTGATGAACTATAGAATCGGATAATTGATGCATCCATTAGTTAAATTTAGTTTCCGATATTCACCAGATTCATATCGCGCCATGGACTTGAAATTGCTGCAGGTTTTCAACGCGGTGCATAGCGAGGGCAGCGTCAGCCGCGCCGCCGACAGGCTGGGGCTGTCGCAGCCGGCCATCAGCCATGCCCTGCGCCGGCTACGGCTGGAGCTGAAAGATCCGCTGTTCGTGCGCGTGCCGGGCGGCGTCGCGCCCACGCCCAAGGGCGAGCGCCTGGCCTCCTCGGTGGCGCATGCGCTGGCCGGGCTGGAGAAGGCCATCCACGAAGTCAGCCATTTCGATCCGCCGACCTCGGAGCGCACCTTCCGCCTGTACATGACCGACATCGGCGAACTCACCTTCCTGCCCTACATCATGGAAGCGCTGCAGGCCCAGGCGCCGCGGCTGCGGGTGGAGGTGGACCAGGTGGCGCTGACGCAGATCATGCCGGCGCTGGAAAGCGGCGCGCTGGACCTCGCCATCGGCTACCTGCCGCGGCTGTCGGAAGTCGCCCAGCACACCATCGTGGTCGAGCGCTATGTGGCGGTGGTGGGCAAGCACCATCCGCTGGCGGACGAGGCGCGCGAGCCCTCGCTGCTGCACCGGCTGGATTACGCGGTGGTGCGCTCCCACTCGGAAACCCGCCGCCAGCTGGAGCGCCTGCAGCTGGAAGACCGGGTGCGCCTCACCCTGCCCCACTTCCTGGTGCTGCCCGCCCTGCTCGCCCGCACCGACCTCGCCACCCTGGTGCCCTACCGCCTCGCCCGCCATTTCGTCGAGCACGACGAGGTGGTGATCCTGGACGGACTGTTCCAATCCACCCCGCTGGAAGTCGGCCTGCACTGGTACTGGCGCATGGAGAACGACCCCGGCCACCGCTGGCTGCGGGAGCTCATCATCGGCCTGTTCGACGAGACGGACGGTGGCAATAACGCCCCTGCCAGGGGCTGAAAACGGAGCCGACAATGGAATCAATGCGAACAATGCAACGACAGCAACGCACTCCGACCGATACAATTGGACTTTCGTCCAATGCGAGCCCACGCGGTACCCGGCGCTGACACCTCTGCCCAGGCCCCGCCCAAGACGTCCGCCTGAGCCCTTGCTCCAGTGTCCGCCCTAGATCTGCGCACCCTCTTCGTTGCCGCCATCAGCCTGGCCGCGCTTGCCGCCGGCGCTTTCTGGCTGACGCATAAGCGCTACCCCAGCACGCCGGGGCCGGGCGAGTGGGCCGGCGCGCACCTGCTGTTCGCCATCGCGAGCCTGCTGGCGGCGCTGCGCGGCCATGTCTGGGACGGCTTTTCCATCGTCCTCGCCAACAGCTGCTGGGTGTTCGCCTACGGCCTGCTGGCCTATGGCCTGCGCCGCTTCCGCGGCCTGCCGGCCAACGCCACGCTGCTGATGACGCTGCCCACGGCGCTCACCGCCGTCGCCCTGCTGCTGCTGTGGCTGCCGCAGGATCTGCTCAACCTGCGCAGCGTGCTGATGTCGCTGGTGCTGGGCGGCCAGCAGACCTTCATCCTCTACGACCTGCGCCGCTCCCGCCCAGCGGTGCGCACCACGACCGAGACGGTGCTCGGCGCCGTGCTGCTGTGCAGCGTGCTCTCCCACGCCGGCCGCATCCTGGTCACCCCCTGGGACACCACCGCACCGCCCTTCTTCGCCCAGGGCGGGCTTACCAGCGCGCTGATGCTGTGGTCCATGCTGCTCACCTGCGGCCTCATCCTCTGCCTGCTCACCCTGGTCACCGACCGCCTGCAGGCAGATCTCAGCCGCCTCGCCGCGCGCGACCCGCTCACCCACCTGCTCAATCGCCGCGCCTTCCGCGCCGAAGCCGAGCGCGAAATCTCCGACGCGGTGCGCAACAAGCTGCCGGTGACGCTGATGATGCTGGACCTGGACCACTTCAAGGCCCTCAACGACCGCTACGGCCACCAGGGCGGCGACGAGGCCCTGCTACGGCTGGCGCGCATCCTCAAGAGCGAGCTGCGCCAGCACGACCTCGCCGCCCGCTACGGCGGCGAGGAGTTCTGCGTGATGCTGCCCGGCACCGGCCTGGCGCCGGCGCGCGAGGTGGCCGAACGCCTGCGCCGCGCCTGCGAGGAAGAAAGCCGCCACACCCGCGGCACCACCGTCAGCATCGGCCTCACCCTGCTGCCCAGCGGCCCGGAAAGCCTCAACCGCGCGCTCAAGGCCGCCGACCAGGCGCTGTACGAAGCAAAGCGCAACGGCCGTAACCGGGTGGAAGTACATTCGGAACCGATCGCCGGAATACCGGCCTCACACGCATAGGCCGGCCCCTTGCTTGCAGCGCAGGCAAGTCGCCCCCAACTACGCCGAAGAGGCCGTCAACATGCCGGCGAGGCATGACGATTTCCCATGGCCAGGTGTTACACCGGCCCCAAAAACGCCCCTTATTGCGCTGACCGAGCGATAATGGCGGGCTGCGGTAAAAACGGATCCGAATCAATGAAGCGTGTAGATGACTTTCGCCTGCGTCTGGGAAGCCACGAACTGGTTCCCATCATGGTGGGCGGCATGGGGGTCGACATCTCGACCGCCGAACTCTCCCTCGAAGCGGCACGCCTGGGAGGGATAGGCCACATCTCCGACGCCATGATTCCGACGGTGTCCGACCGCCGCTACAACACCAAGTACGTCAAGAACAAGCTCCAGCAGTACAAGTTCAACGTCGCCAACTCCGACAAGTCGGTGGTGCAGTTCGACCTCGGCCTGCTCGCCGAAGCCACCGCGCTGCATGTGGGCAAGACCATGGAGGCCAAGCGCGGCCCGGGTCTGGTCTTCATCAACTGCATGGAAAAGCTGACGATGAACGCGCCCAAGGACACCCTGCGGGTGCGCCTGAAGGCGGCGCTGGACCATGGCATCGAAGGCATCACCCTGGCCGCCGGCCTGCACCTGGGCTCCTTCGCGCTGATCCAGGATCACCCGCGCTTCAACGACGTCAAGCTCGGCATCATCGTCTCCTCGCTGCGCGCGCTGCAGCTCTTCCTGAAGAAGAACGCCCGCACCGGCCGCCTGCCCGACTACGTGGTGGTGGAAGGCCCGCTGGCCGGCGGCCACCTCGGCTTCGGCATGGACTGGTCGCAATACGACCTCGCCACCATCGTGGTCGAGATCCGCGACTGGCTGAAGGCCGAGCAGCTGGACATTCCGCTGATCCCCGCCGGCGGCATCTTCACTGGTACCGACGCGGTGAACTTCCTCGAACTCGGCGCCGCCGGCGTGCAGGTGGCCACCCGCTTCACCGTCACCAAGGAATGCGGCCTGCCTGAGAACGTGCAGCAGGAATACTTCAAGGCCGGCGAGAGCGACATCGAGGTCAACCAGACCTCGCCCACCGGCTATCCGATGCGGATGCTGAAGAACAGCCCCTCCATCGGCGACGGCATCCGCCCGAACTGCGAAGCCTACGGCTACCTGCTGGACGCCACCGGCAACTGTCAGTACATCGAGGCCTACAACCGCGAGGTGGCGGCCCACCCGGACGCGCGCCGGATCAAGGTGTTCGACAAGACCTGTTTGTGCACACACATGCGCAACTTCGAGTGCTGGACCTGCGGCCACTACACCTACCGGCTGAAGGACACCACCCGGCGCGAAGAGGATGGCAACTACCGCATCCTCAGCGCGGAGCATGTGTTCCACGACTACCAGTACAGCACCGACGGCAGCATCGCGCTGCCGGATTGAGACCCGCAGGCGGCGCTTCCCGGCGCCGCTTTTTTTCGCCGGGGGCGGACTCGCGCCTTCCCCCGGTGCAGCCCTGGATCAACCTCTGGCCAAGGCCGGGTGCCTCGGCAGCACTCCCCGCCAGACCGGAGCCCGCGCTGGCCGCCATCGCCCAGATCGCCTGCAAAGCCACCCTGCACGCAGTGCCATCCAGGCTCTCCCAAGGAACTCCGCCATGCCCTACCGCCCCATCGTCGCCACCCTGGGCTATGTGCTCTCGCCGGACCGCAAGCGGGTGCTGATGATCCATCGCAACGCCCGGCCGGACGACCATCACCTCGGCAAGTACAACGGCCTGGGCGGCAAGCTGGAGGCGGACGAGGATGTGGTGGCCGGCATGCGCCGCGAGATCCGCGAGGAAGCCGGCATCGAATGCGACGCGCTGTCGCTGCGCGGCACCATCAGCTGGCCGGGCTTCGGCAAGAACGGCGAGGACTGGTTCGGCTTCATCTTCGTCGTCACCGCCTTCTCCGGCACGCCGCTGGAACGCAACCCGGAAGGCACGCTGGAATGGGTGGAGATGGAGCGCCTGCCGGCGCTGCCGATGTGGGACAGCGACCGCGAATTCCTGCCGCTGGTGTTCGACGCCGATCCCCGCCCCTTCCACGGCATCATGCCCTACCGCGACGGCCGCATGCTGTCCTGGGGCTACTCCCGCGTCTGACCGCGCCGGCGCGGAGGGCGCCGGCAGGCGCCAGGGATTTCCGCCGCATGCCGGCGGGCAGCCGGCAACACGCCGCCCGCCGGTTCCACCTCCGCCGCCTCAGAAGGCGTAATTCACGCTCAGGCTGACCTTGCGCGGGTCGCCGTAGGAATACACGTCGTAGTAGCTCATCAGCGTGTAGTACTTCTTGTCGAACAGGTTGTCGATGTTCAGCGTGGCCGACAGCTGCCTGTCGAAGCGGTAGCGCAGCATCGCGTCGGCCAGCCAGTAGCCGGCCACCGAGAACTTCGCCGTGCCCTGCACCGGGTGGTTCACCGTGTCCCAGGTCTTGCCCTGCCAGCGCGCGCCGCCGCCCACCGTCCATTTGCCCCATTCGCCCGGCAGGCGGTAGCTGGTGTAGAGGCTGAACTGATCCTCCGGCTCCAGCGTCGTCACCTTGTCGCCATCGCGGCGCGCCACCTTGTGGGTGTAGCCGGCATGCATCTGCCAGCCGGGCGCCAGCTCGCCCGCCAGCTCGATCTCGAAGCCACGGGTGACCACGCCCTGGGTGGCGCGGTAGGCGGTGCCGCCGCTGGGGGTGCGGCCGCCGCTGCGCTCGGCGTAGTTGTCCTGCTCGACGCGGAAATAGGCCAGGCTGCCGAGCAGGCGGCCGCCGAGGAACTCGCCCTTGATGCCGGCTTCCTGGTTGATGCCCTCCAGCGGATCCAGCGCCCTGCCCTCTTCATCCTGGTAGCTCTGCGGATTGAAGATGGTGGTGTGGCTGGCGTACACCGAATAGGTGTCGTCCAGCTGGTGCACCAGGCCGACATAGGGCGTCAGCACGCCGTTCTCCCGCTTCCTGGTCGGTACCGCGGCAGCGCCCGGCGCCTTGTAGGTGTAGCGGTAGTCGTAGTTGGAAACGCGGCTGCCGAGGATCAGCTTCCAGTCGTCCGCCAGGTTGAAGCGGCCGGTGAGGTACATGCCGCTCTGGCGGGTGGTTTCGTTCACCAGCCGGGCGAGATACCAGTCCGGCTCGGGAATGTCGCCGTTCCAGCTGTAGTAGTCGGGCACGCTGGTGTCGTAGCTGGACGGCGCCCAGTAGTTCTTGCCGTCCAGTTCCTGGCGCGACAGGTTGGCGCCCACCACCAGCTCATGCTTGCGGCCGAAGAGTTCGATGGGGCCGCTGAAGTAGGCATCGGCGGCGGCGCTCTCCACCTCGCCCTCGTACTTGCCCAGCCAGCCGCTCAGGCTCACGCCGGCGCCGGTGGTGGCGTCCGGAAAGGTGGCGTAGGCGTTGGGCGAACCCAGCGCGGCGTCGTAGCCGTTGATCTGGTAGTTGAGCTGCAGCTTGCCCACCCACTCGTTGGCGAAGTAGTGCTCCAGGGTGGCGAAGGCGGTGTGGGAGTATTGGTCCCAGTGGCTCCACCGGGCGCCGGGGTTGAAGGAACGCGACATGCCGTTGAAGCGGCCCTCGCTGTCGTACAGGCGGATGCCGCCCCAGCTGGAGCCCTTGGGCTCGCTGTCCTGGGCGTCGAAGCCCAGGGTCAGCAGGGTTTGCGGCGCGAGGTCGATCTCCAGGCTGCCGAAATACACCGAGGTGCGCCGGCGATAGTGGTCGCGGAAAGAGCCTTCGTCCTGGTAGGCCGCCACCGCGCGGCCGCGCAGCCGGCCGTCTTCGCTCAGCGGGCCGCTGACGTCCAGCTCGCCGCGGTAGCTGTCCCACGAGGCCGCGCCCACGGTGGCATGGCCGGCGAATCCGGCGGTGGGTTTCTTGCGGATCAGGTTGATCGAGGCGCCCGGGTTGCCGGCGCCGGTCAACAGGCCGTTGGCGCCCTTCAGCACTTCCACCCGGTCGTAGATCGCCATGTCGCTCAGGGTGTTGCCAGCGGCGTAGCGCGCATTGCGCTGCATCGGCACGCCGTCGTACTGGAACTCGTCGATGGAGAAGCCGCGGGCCGAGTATTCGGAGCGTTCGCTGTCGTAGGTGATGACGCTGATGCCGGGGGTGCGGCTCATGACCTCGTCGATGGACGACAGGCCGAAGTCCTCCATCTCCTGCCGGGTGATGACGCTGATGGACTGCGGCGTTTCCCGCGGCGCGAGCACCAGCCGGGTGGCGGTGGCGATGGTGCCGGGCGCGTAGGAGCCGCTGCCTTCGGTGATGGTGCCCAGCTCGTTGGCGACCACCTTCACCGGCGCCAGCAGGGTGTCGGCATGCGGCGCCGGCCGCAGCAGGTACTGGCCGGCGGCGCTGCGCTCGGCCACCAGGCCGGAGCCCTGCAGCAAGGCGGCGAGGCCGCCCTCGACTCCGTAGCGGCCCGCCAGCCCGGCACTGTGCTTGCCCTCGGTGAGCGCGGCTGCAGCGGTGACGAAGATACCGGCCTCTTCGGCGTAGCGGTTGAGGGTCGCGGTCAGCGGCCCGGCAGGAATGGCGTAGCTGCGGGCCTGCTCCGCCTGCGCGTATGCCACCGGCGCCGGCAGGCTGGCGGCGACCGGCAGCGCCAGCAGGGCCAGGCGCATCGCCAGCTGCAGGCCGCTGCGGCGGCAAGGCGGCATCGGGGCGGAAGCGCCGCGCTTCAGGCTGGCGTGGGTTTGGCTGGAACCATGACTGAGACTACGGCTGGGGTGAGGAGTGTTCATCGGGTCGTCGTTTCCATTGCGGACTGATCAATCAGGCGAGGTGTGAGAGGTGCTTCACTCACCAGATCGGACGACACCGGAAAAAGGGGAACCGCGATTCAGCGCGGCACCACCGTGGCCCACCAGGGCAAGCTGCGCTTCAGCTTCACCGGCAGGCTGCGCTCCAGCATGGCCAGCGCCTGCTCCGCATCCGCCGGATAGACGCCCATGACGCGCAGCCCGGCCACCTCCGGCGCCACGCCCAGGTGGCCGCGCTGATAGCGGCTCAGCTCCGCCACCAGTTCGGCCAGCGGTAGATCGTCCGCCAGCAGCACGCCCTTCACCCAGGCTTCGCGCGCCGGATCGGCCGGCTGCAGCGGCTCGATGGCGCTTTCCGAGAACACTGCCTGGAAGCCCGCCGGCACCAGCGCCTCGCCACCGGCGGCGGTAATCCGCACCGCGCCCTGGTACACCGCGACGTAGCTGCGCCCCTCCGCCAACCGGCGCACGGTGAAGCGGGTGCCCAGCGCTTCCAGCCGGCCTTGCGGCGTGTCGACGACGAAGGGCCGGTGCAGGGTATCGGTCGCGGTCTGGATCAGGATTTCGCCGGCCAGCAGGCTCACCCGCCGCAAGGCCGGGGAATAAGCGACGTCCACCGCGCTGTCGGTGTTGAGCCACAGCATGCCGCCATCGTCCAGCCGCAGTTCGCGCCGCTCGCCGACGCCACTGCGGTGGCTGGCGCCGGCCCGGGCCACCAGCTCACGCACCGGCTGCTGCCGCCAGCCCAGCGCGCCCAGCATGGAGCACAGCAGCACCAGCGCGCCGCCGCGCAATGCCCGGCGCCTTGCGGCCACGCCGCTGCGCGCCGATTCCAGCGCGGTGGTGGCCGTTTCGCCCTCGCCGCGCAGCGGTGTGAAGCGCCGGCTCACCGTCTCGATATGGCGCCAGGCGCTGGCGTTCTGCGGCCGCGCCGCCAGCCAGTTCTGCCATTCGGCGCGGCTGGCCTCGCTGACTTCGTCCGCCTGCAACACGGCGAACCAGTCGGCGGCCTCTTCCAGGCTGTGGAAATCGGCGGCGACGGCGTCCGGCCGCACGCCGGGAGCGGATGCGCCGGCCATGTCAGTCGCGGAAGCCGGCTTCGATCAACGCGCAGTGCAGCATCGCCTGCGCCATGTACTTCTTCACCATGCGCTCGGACACCTGCAGCGCCTCGGCGATTTCGCGGTAACGCATGTCGTGCACCTGCGCCATGACGAAGGCCGAAGCCGCCTTGGTCGGCAGGCGCTCCAGCATGCGCGCCACCTCGCACAGGGTTTCGATGACGATGGCGCTGTGCTCCAGCGAAGGCTGGGTGGCCTCCGGCCGCGCCGCCAGCGCCTCCACCCAGGCGCGCTCCACCTCCCGCCGCCGCCACAGGTCCACGCACAGGCCGCCGGCCATGGTCCGCAGATAGGCGCGCGCGCCATCCGCGCTGTCGAAGGCACGCGGTTTCACCAGCAGGCGCACGAAGGCGTCCTGCGCCAGATCGGCCGCATCGCCGGCATTGCCCAGCCGGCGGCGCAGCCACGCTTGCAGCCACTGGTGATGGGCGCCGTACAGGCTCTCTATGTCGGAGGGAAAAACCGGGCTGGAGGAACTCAAGGGAGGAAGGGCGCCGGCAAGGGGCTGCCACGGTGCTGAGAATGCGAATTGATCTCGATTATTCCCGCTGCCTGCTACTTTCGCAATACGCGCTGCCCGGCCGGACCCGCCGCGCCTGGCACCATCCTTGCGTTTTCCCTGCTCGTTCCCCCACCCCGAACGAGCCGACCATGCTCTCCGACGACGAAGCCCGCGCCCGCCTCGCCAGCCATCCGCTGCCCGCCAATCCCTGGGTGCAGGCGGGCGAGAACGCCATCCTGATCCACGCTGAATACACCGACACCATAGAGCGCATGCTGCGCTGGGTGCCGAAGACGCGCTGGAGCGCGCGGCGGCGCTGCTGGATCGTGCCGCTGTCCGGGCTGGAGCTGGTGCGCTCCATCCTGCCGGAGCTGTGCCGGCTGGCGGAGGCGATGCAGGACACGCCGGTGGCGCCGGAAGCCGCGCCGGACGGCAGCGGCGGCGCCCTGAGCGAAACCGAGGCGCGCCACCTGTTCCGCGACGCCGCCCGCCTGCTCTACGGCAGCGACTGGCAGCGCGAAACCGCGCGGGCGCTGGGTCGGGAGGAAGCGGCGCTAGCGCGCTGGCTGCTCGGCGAAGGGGTGATGGAAGCGCCGCCGGCCACGCTGCTGGCGGAAATGCTGGCGCTGATGCAGCGGCGGGCGGCCAACATCGCCAATGCGGCGGATGCGCTGGCGCGGCGGATGGAGCGGGCGGCACAGGCCAGCGACGCCGTCACCGGCGAATCCATCCGGAACTGAGCACCGGGCAGCCCGCGCCGCAGAACCGGCGCAGGCCATGGAGAAAGCACAGCCACGCAGCCGGCGATGGCAACCCATCCCCGTCGGCGCGACGCCAACCTCAGCTCAGATCAGCCGCACTTCGTCCGGCCTGGCGGTGAAGGCCACGCCATCCGCCTGTTCGAGCAGCGCCACCGGCACCTCGAACACGAACTGGTTCTCGAACCAGGCGCGGGCGTAAGGCAGGAAGGCCGGCGCGGGAGCCAAGTCCAGCAGCGTTGCGCCGCCGGCACAGAGGGCGGCACCGAAGCCGCTGTTGGTGGCGAGCGGCACGTTGTCGTCGCCGAACACTTCGAACTGCACGAAGAGCTTGGCCGACTCGACGCCGCCCTCGCTCGCCTTCACGCCAGTGATGCGCAGGTTCTGGTAGCGGCGGCCAGCGGTGCCGTCGTCCCGCAGCTGGATGAATTCATGCAGCTTTCCTTTCTTGATCTCGGTGCCTTCCGCCACCGGCACGCCCAGTTGGGCGATGCCCAGCCCGGTGGGCTTGGCGGTCTTCAATTCGATCACGGTCCTGTTCTCGGCCAATGCGGGCATCTTGCTCTTCCTCGTTTCGATTGCGACAAGCACGCGGCGATTGCACGACATGCACCGGCGCGCCGCGTGCCGCAGGGCTTGCGGCGAGCGCGCCAGGGGCCATCTAGCAGTTTCGATGCCACGCGACTGCAGCGGGCGGAAGGAGAAACTGCCCGCCGCTCCGCCCGCCGGCATCGCGTCTGACGCCGGCGGGCGGAGGGAACAAGGGCTGGAAAGAACCGGAGAGGGCCGGAATCAGAACTGGTAGTTCAGCGTTGCCTGCACATTGCGCGGCGTGCCCCAGGTGCCCTGGCCGTACCAGTTCACCGCCGTCTGGTACTTGCGGTCGAACAGGTTGTTCACGTTGAGCTGCAGCGACACCTTGGGGTTGAACTGGTAGCGCGCCATCAGGCTGGCGAGCAGGTAGCCCTCCTGCTCCTGGCGTTCGCCGTTGGGGCCGACGTTGTCGTAGTAGATGCGGCTCTGCCAGTTGGCGCCGCCGCCCACCGTCAGCTTCTGCCAGTCGCCCGGCAGGCGGTAGGTGGTGAACAGCCGGACCATGGTGCGCGGCAGGCTGGTGTTCACATCCGCGCCGTTGGCGTCCTTGGCGCTGTAGCGGGTGGCGAAGAAGAAGGCGTTCCAGCCGCGCGCCAGTTCGCCGGAAAGCTCCAGCTCCACGCCCCTGGAGGTGGCGCCTTCGGCGCCGTAGTAGGCGGACACGCTGGTGCCGGGCACCAGGTAGCCGACGTCCTGCTGTGCCAGGTTGTCCTGCTCGATGCGGAACACCGCCAGCGAGGCATTCAGGCGGCCGTCGAAGAACTCGCCCTTGAGGCCGGCCTCGTAGGCGTCGCCGGTCACCGGCTCCAGCCAGCTGCCATTACGGTCGCGGGAATCCTGGTACTTGAAGATGCTGGTGTAGCTGGCGTAGGCGGACAGGTTCCTGCTGAGGTCGTACACCAGGCCGGCGTAGGGGCTGAACTTCTGATCGTCGTACGAGTAGGGGTTGGCGTTGTTGTAGCCGGCGCCTTCGCGGTCGTAGCGGGTGAGGCGGCCGCCGAGGATGAGCTTCAGCGGATCGGCCAGCGACAGGCGCAGCGCGCCGTACACAGCGGTCTGGCGGGTGTGGGCGCGGTCCGAGAGCACCGGTGCGGCATAGTTCCAGGCCGGCTCGGCCACACTGCCGAAGTCGTAGACGCTGAAAGGCGAGCTCCAGGTGCCGATCGCGCCGATACGATAGAAGGCGTAATCCTGGTCGTAGCGGCTGAAGCCGACCACCGCCTCATGCTCCCGGCCGGCCAGGGCGAAGGGGCCGGAGAGCTTCAGGTCGATGCTGCGCTGCACGTTCTCGCCGGGGTAGCGCACCCGCGACGGGGCGTTGGTGACCAGGCCGGTGGTCGCGTCGGGAAAGCCCCAGACGAAGAGGCGGGAGTTATCCACTTCGCTGTGCGAACGGGTGAGGTGGAGGTGGGCCTTCCAGTCGTTGTCGAAGCGGTGCTCCAGGTCGAGGAAAACCCGGGTGATCTCGATCTCCTCCTCGTTCCACTTCGGCGCCACGCTGAAGGAGCGGGAGTAGTGGGTCGTGCTGCCGTCGGTGTTCCACAGCGGCACGCCGCCGTAGGTGATGCCCTCGGCCTCGCTCTTCTGGTAGCTGCCGCCCAGGCTCAGCGTGGTGGCGGGTGTCAGGTCCACATCCACCACCCCGTATATGGTCTGGCTCTGGCGCGAGTAGCGGTCGAAGAAGGCGCCCTTGTCCTGGTAGGCGGCCACTAGCCGGCCACGGATGCGGCCGTCCTTGTCCAGCGGGGTAGCGATGTCGACCACGCCGCGGTAGTTGTCCCAGGAGCCGGCGCTGAGCGAGACGGAGCCACGGAACTCGCGGCTGTCGGCGCGCTTGCGCACCAGGTTGATCGAGGCGGAAGGCTCGCCGGCGCCGGTCAGCAGGCCGGTGGCGCCGCGCACGATCTCGATGCGGTCGTAGATCGCCGAGTCCAGCTCGGATTCGCCGGTGGCGTAGTTGCTGCGGTAAGCGGTGGAGATGCCGTCGTACTGGATGTCGGGAATGGAGAAACCGCGGGCGGAGAAGGTGGTGCGCTCGCTGTCCAGCATCTGGGTGGCGATGCCCGGGGCGTTGACCAGGATATCGGCCAGCGTCACCAGGTTCTGGTCTTCGATGCGCTGACGGGTGACCACGCTGACCGACTGCGGCGTCTCCCGCTGCGACAGCGTCAGCCCGGTGGCGGCCGCGGTGGCGCGCGGCGTGTAGGCACCGCTGCCTTCGGTGACCACGCCCTGCTCCACCTGGGCGGTGACCGCCACCGGCGCCAGCGTGGTCTCGGTTCTCGCCTGCAGCCGGCGCAGGCTGTAGCGGCCTTCGCCACCGGCCACCGCCTCGAAGCCGGAGCCGCCGAGCAGGCGGGCGAAGCCGGCCGCCACGCTGTAGTCACCCTGCAGGCCGCCGGAGCGCAGGCCGCCAAGCTGGCCGGCATCGAAGGCCAGGGTGACGCCGGCGGCCGCGGCGTAGCGGCTCAGCACCTCGGCCAGGGTGCCGGCGGGAATGTCGTAGCGCTGGCTGGCGGCGGCGCTGACGGTGGAATCCGTGCCGGCCTGGGCGGCGGTGGCCAGCGGCTGGAAGGCGGCGCACAGCAGCACGGCATGAACGGCGGCCGCGAGGGGGCGCAGCGGCGGGAGGGAAATGTGAGTCATGAACGCTCGCTCAGTGATTGCGTTGAAGTGGAATCACTGGGAGGACGGGCGAGGTGACGCTCAAGTGCAAATCCGGGAAAAAAACTTTGCCGGCGCATACAGCCGCTGTTGCCGGGGCTGCGCGGGCGGGTCGTTCAGCCCGGCGACACGCCCACGGCGCCGGCGCCTCAGGCGGCCGGCAACACTCGTATCCAGTAGCGGGTGTAGCGCTCGACCCTGAGCGGGAAGCTGGCGACCAGCGCGGCCAGCGCCTGTTCGCTGTCGTCCAGCGGAAAGGCGCCGGAAACCTTGAGTTCGGCGACCGCCGGATCGCAGCCCAGGTAGCCGCTGCGGTAGCGCGACAGCTCCGCCAACACCCGCTCCAGCGGCATGTCCACCGCCACCAGCCGGCCCTGCACCCAGCTGTCGGCGGCAGGATCGGCGCTGCGCAGCGGCTCCGCCTCCATGCTGCCGAAGCGCAGCTGCTGGCCAGCCTCCACCCGCTGGCGCAGCGCCGGCTGCAGCCGCGGGCCGGCTTCCACCGCCTTCTCCAGCACCGTCACCGTGGTCGCGCCCTCCTCCACCCGCACGCTGAAACGGGTACCCAGCGCCAGCACCTCGCCATGCTCGGTGCGCACCCGGAAAGGCCGTGGCGGCGACTGGAAATCCGGCCGGGTGGAGATGAGGATTTCGCCCGCGCGCAGCTGGATCAAGCGCTGGCCGGCATCGAAGGCGACATCCACCGCGCTGTGGGTATTCAGCATCAGCAGCGAACCATCGGCCAGTTGCACCTCGCGGCGCTCGCCGGTGGCGGTGCGGAAATCGCTGCGCCATTCCGGCCACGGCCCATGGCGATAGGCGAGCAGACCGCTGCCCCCCGCCACCGCGAACAAGGCCAGGCTGCGCAGCACCATGCGGCGGCTGGAAGGCGCCGACAGCGTCGGCACGCTGAGCTGCCCCGGCACCCGCTTGAACTGGCCGCACACCGCCTCCACCCGTTGCCAGGCGCGGCCGTGCGTTTCATCCGCCATCAGCCACGCCTGCCAAGCCTGGTCCAGCGCCGGCGAGGCCGCTTCGCCGCGCAGGCGGGCGTACCACTCGGCGGCTTCGTGGATGGCGCGTGTCGGCAGATCGGCTGAGCGGTTCATGGCAGCCTCAGGCCAGCATCAGGCAGCAATGCGCCATCGCCCGGGCCACATAGGTATTCACCGAGCGCACCGAGATGCCCACACGCTCGGCGATCTCCGCATAGCTCAAGGTGTCGCACTGGGCGAGCAGGAAAGCCTGCTTCACCTTGGGGCCGAGGCCATCCAGCAGCCGGTCCAGCTCCAGCAGCGCCTCGCGGAACAACGCGCCCTCCTCCGCCGACGGCCACGCACCCTCCGGCATCGCCGCCAGCGCCTCCAGGTAGCTGCGCTCTATCTGCTGGCGGCGGAAGAAATCGATCATCAGCCGGTTGGCGATGGTGGCGAGGTAAGCCCGCGGCTCGCGCAGCTGCGTCTCCGCATGGTTGAGCATGACCTTGACGAAGGTGTCCTGCATCAGATCGGCAGCCTGCTCCGGACATCCCAGCTTGCGGCGCAGCCAGCCCTTGAGCCAGCCATGGTGATCGGCGTACAGCGTGGCGACGGTGTCGTTCGGGGTGGTGGCGGTAGGCAAGCGATGCTCCGGAGAAGCGCTGCGGCGCAGGGCACGGCGCGATGCCTGTGCTGGCCGATTCAAATGGGAATACTTCTCATTTTTACGGGAGCGTTCTCCGCCGTCAATGGCGCCGGTAAAAGCGGACGGGCCGGATGCAAAGGTAGCGGCGGATACCCAGGTAGCGCTGGCCGCTCACCACGGACAAAAAAAGCCCTGGCTCTCGCCAGGGCTTTGAGTTTTTTCAGAGACCCGAGGCCCGTATGTCACATACGGGCCTCGGGTACTCAAATACAAGCCTCGGGATATTGCATGGCCAGAGGCTAGAACTGCCAGCGATAGTTCACAGCCAGCCAGTGAGCAGCGGCTTCGCCTTCCGTTGTTGTATTGATGGTGGCGGATGCAATACCACTGCCAACCCTGCCTTCCAGGCCCACACCAACACGCAGCCAATTCTGCTTCAGGTTCTGGCCATCGAACTTGAAGTCACCCAGGCCCACGATCTGACCCGAAGCGCCAGCATTCTCGTCTTCAAAACGGTGCACGCCTTCAATACGGCCGGTGATCTTCAGCGTGTTACCGAGGGACTTGGCGGCATCCACACCAACGCGTGCGGTGGTCGCCTCTTCCTCGCGCTTTTTCCAGCGCACAGGGAAGCCACCGCCTTTTTCGGTGTATCCGTCAATCCTGGTCTGGAGATAGGACAGCCCGACATAAGGGGTCAGCATCACACCGCCGATATCGGCCATTTCATGCGCGTCCAGACGAATACGGGCGCCGAAAGTGGTGGTATCGGGAGAGCCCTTGGACGAGCTTTGCACGCCCGCATTGATATAGCCACGATCAATCCTGGCCACGCCCCTGGCGTAAATACCGCTGACGGTGGCGTACAGCGAGCCGGGCAGTGACACGATCATTTCCGGCAGGATGAAATTGCCATTCACACGAGTCCTGCCGCCATTGTCTGTCTTCGCGCTGCTGTATGTATGGCCTGCGGCAACATTGACCTGAATCGAATCATTGATGCGATGGCCATAGCCGACCTCACCGATGATGATGTCGCTCTTGCGCGCGTCACGCTCCTGGCGACCAAAGTCACCTGCCGCCCAGAATCCCGATTTGCCTCTTGCGAGGAGCGTTTGCATCGGGTTGCCGTGCATGCCGTGGAACACCAGATCGTTCTGGTTTTCCGCGAGAACCGCGGATGCAGCCGTGCGACTCAGGCTGGTATTGAATGCCGCCAGGTCAATCACCCCCGACTTGCCGCGTGCAAGATAGGCACGGCCGCTGGATAGCTGGCCAACGACGATCGAGCCATCTGCGCTGACACCAGTGGCAGTTTCTGTGTGGTCCGTCATCACAGACGTATCCACGCCACTGGCCTCCAGCCATTGCTCGACGGTTTGCATGCCCGTACCGGACTCCCAGCGGAAACCCTGGGCAGCCTGAGTAGCGGTGGAGTCATAGAGCGTGCCGACGACGACGTTACCCGTACTGTCGGTGGCGGAACCGAAGCTATCGGTAAAACCACTCAGCGTTCCCAGACCGACCATGCCGGTTTCCGCTGTCCAGCGGAATGCTTCCAGGGGTGCGGTGGCGTCCGTGCCATTGCTGGAGCTCCCCACGACGACAGTACCCGCAGCATTCACACCAGATGCAGAGGAATTCCAATCGGTATTGGTGTCTTGATCCAGGGCGCCCAGGCTTTGGACACCATCATTGGCTACCCAGCGGAAAGCACCGGTATTGCCGTTGTAATAGTACTGACCCACCACGACATCACCGGCCTTATTGACGGCGTAGGCGGCAGAAGTGCCGATAATGTTGCCGTCAATGGCAGTAAACAGCTGTGCCATGCCAGCGCCTTCGACCCAGCGGAATGCGTGAAACTGATTATCGTCATTGATGGCTTCGCCAACGACAATAGTGCCGTCCGCACTCACGCCATATGCGAATGAGCTGGATGTCTGCGCCCCCGTCTGCAAGGTACCCAGCTCGTCCATGGTGCCAGTGGCGGACGTCCAGCGGAACGCACGGCTCGTACTGCCATTCGATGTCTCGCCAACGATCACCGTCCCATCGGCATTGACCGCTCTGGCGTAGGAATAGGTCGAGGTGTGCCCGCTGAGCGTGCTCAGATCGGTCATCGTGGTGCCGTCATTTCTCCAGACGAATGCACGTGACTGATAGCTGTCATCCCGCGCGATGCCGACAACGGTTGAACCATCCGCGCTGATGGCGGTGGCTTGCGAATCATTGTCCAGAACCAGCCTGATTCCACCAAGATCGGTGATACCCATCGGATCCGCAGCCTGCGCCAGCGGCATTGCTGCTGCCAGCACGGATGCTGCCACCAGTTTGCAACCACCACGGCCATGGCCGGATATGTTTTCTGCAACAGCCTGCCATGCCCGGCGGCTTCGGTTGAATACCAATCGATAACACTTGTTCATGATCTACTGTCCCTGTCCATGATCTTGGCTTTTTCTGGCGACGCTGCCAGAAAGGGCGCAAGTATGCGGAGCAGTGATTTTTCTGTGACCAGCAGAAAAGATGGTTTATGTCAGGACAGAGATAATTACCTGGAATCAGGCAAAGATGCTTCCCGCACGACAGTGGTAATCATGTTGTACAGCTGCTGTGCAGAAATCGGTTTGTGCAATACCGGGATCTCTGTTGCCATGAGCTCATGCAGCCGCAATGGTGAAGTGTCACCAGTAATGATCAGCGCCGGGATCGATTCGCCCAGCGCATCGTGCACCTGCTGGATGGCCTGCGCTCCCGTCTTGTGATTGCGCAGCCGATAGTCGCTGATGATCACGTCAGGCCGGACACGTTGTGCCTGCATGACCGCAGACTCCGCGGTATCCGCGGTGTAGCAACAGCACCCCCACGATGACAGAAGGATTTCTATGCTGTCGCGCACAGCCGCGTCGTCGTCAATGACCAGAATCGTCATGTCCATCTTCTCCGGCTCGACGATGACGGCCTTTCTGGGTGCATCCTGTATGACCGAGGTGGTGATTGGCACCCTGACCCTGAAACAGCTGCCTTTGCCCAGAATGGAGTGCAAGGAATAAGGATGCCCCAACGTATTGGCCAGCCCCTTTACGATAGACAGCCCCAGGCCAAATCCTTTTTGCCGATCGCGCTCCGGATTTCCGACTTGATAGAATTCATTGAAAATGTTTTCCAGCTGATCTGCAGCGATACCGATACCGGTATCCCAGACCTCTATCTGCAGCTCTTTCCCGCGGCGCCGGCATCCAATCAGTACGCAGCCATCCTCCGTATAGTGAATGGCATTGGCAATGACGTTGCGCAGGATCTGCTCGAGAAGAACCGGGTCGGTACGGACAGTACAGTTTGTTTCCCGTGAGCGGTACGTCACCGCTTTCGCATCGGCGACCGGCCCCAGCGATGTTTCCAGCTTGTGCAACAGCGGCTGAAGCGGAAAAGCGACCTTCTCCGGCGTAATCGTGCCAGCCTCAATGCGCGAGATGTCCAGGATGGCATGCAGCATGTTTGCCATATCGCTTGTCGCGGACAAGGATTTGTCGATGAGGATGCCCTGCTTCACCGTTGGTTGCGTACGGCTCAGTGACTCGAGCAGGAGTGACAAGGCGTGCAGCGGCTGCCTCAAATCATGGCTGGCGCTGGCCAGAAAGAGCGATTTGGTCTGATTGGCATCCTGAGCCAGTTTTTTCGCCGCGGTGGCGTCGTTCGATTCGACGCGGAGCTGTTCAACCAGCGACTCGTTACGGAATTGCAGCTCTATCGCACTCTTGATGGTCTGGTAACTGTTGCGGGACAGGAAGGTCAATGCGGCGACATAGGGGATACCCGCCAGTGAAATAACAGGGTAATTGTTACCCGTCTGGCTGAATTTGAAAGCGCCAACCGCGATTGATGTTGCGCCAAACAGTGTTGCGAGCGGCCACGCAGGCGCCAGCGATATCATTACCACGCTCATGACGGCGGCAACGATGGTGATTACCAGGATATTTCCGACCTGGTCGGAGCCATTAATGGTGAACCAGACGCTGGAAGACCATGCCGCGGACTGCAATATGGTCAGCACCGCGATGATGATGATGACGAGTCTGGGAGCGTGTTCCGCATCCCTGCTCTCACACCAGCGTGTATATCCATAGTTGGCGGCATGCACTGCCAGTACCGTGGCCAGCCAGCAGTTCAGGCTGAACAGGTCATGCTCGCCATACAGCAGCGCATACAAAATGATGGCAAGCATGGAATAGGGCAATGCACTGCTGCGGATATTCCTCAGCAGCAGGCGTACCAATTCATTCAGGATCGGCGCGGAGGGCATGCTCAGGAAAGCAGCCCCAGTTCGCGGGCGGTAAAGACGGCTTCCGTGCGGCTCGATACCTGCAGAACGGAAATCATCGCGCAGACGTGCCATCTGGCCGTATTTTCCGAAATATTCAGCATCTGGCCAATGATTTTATTGGAATGGCCTTTTGCCATGAGCTGCAACACATCGATTTGCCGGGAGCTCAATTTCGGGGCTTTCGCCACCCGGCTCTGGATCATCGGCGATATCATGCGATCCGCCTGCGGATTGTCCAGCACGCTGGTGACGACGGCGAGAATGGTTTCCGTTGTATCGGATTTGGACAGGAATGCCATGGCACCGGACTCCAGAGCCGTTTGCGCATTTGTATAGGAGTCGTTGGCGGAGATGATGATGATCTTGGTATCAGGCCACTGCCGATACAACTCAGCCATGCCTTTCAGCCCGTTCATTCCATTTAACTGGATATCCAGGAGAATGAGATCCGGTACGGTGCCCGATGCCAATGCCTGCTCAACCGTGCAGACCTCGGTGATGCTGGTGTGACTGATATTCTCAATAACGGAAATCAGGCCTGTCCGATAAATGGCGTGATCTTCGATGACGAGCAACTGACGTATCATCATGTGGCATGTTCTGCTGGATGGTATGGGACACTATCTGCGAAATAATGATGCAACAAATGTAATGCCCTCCGGATTGTAAATGAGCCTGGCAAAAAGATACCCATCTTTTTGGATGGTTTTGGCAAAACCCAGGGGCGGCCATGTTCACAAGCCCGATGACTTTATTGCTGGCGGGCCTCGCCGCCACGCTTGATCAAACCCGGAGCGCAGGCGCTTATGGTTTTTCCCGCGTTCACTGTTTCCAGCCTTGCCGATGCACTTTCCTTTTCTAAGGAAAAGTCTTTCCCTATTTGTTGCGGGTCAGATGCGATTGACGAAAAGGAATGTCAAGACCTGGTTGGCGTCAATCCATCGAGATTCATATCCCCGCTCTCGGGAGAATCAAGTGACCTTCTCGCCAGAGCACTTGAGACCATCGCTGAACACCATCCCGGCGAGAGCCTTTGGATTGAATCAAGGGCCAGGAGGAGAGTTCATCCAGAAAACTGGATTCCCTCTAGGTTGAAGTGAGTCCCTTCGACGTCTCTTTGGCGCCACGAGCTACGCACCCGGAACTGACCAACCGGACCACGGAAAGCACGCTGGCGGCCCTTAAGGCCGCCAGCTCGTTCAGTCGGATCAGGAATCCAGCCCGCCATCCTCCTCATCCGCCGGCGGCGCGATGCCATAACGCCACATGCGGCGGTAGAAGGTGGAGCGCGACATGCCCAGCTGGCGTGCCGCCGCGCTGATGTGCCAACCGGTGCGCTGCAGGGCGTCGAGGATTTCCGCCTTGCCGGCGGTGTCCCGCTGCGGCACGGCGGCGCCGGGCAGCGGCGGGGGCGCGGCCGGGTGCAGCGCCTGCAGGTTCTCCGGCAGGTGGGCCAGCGTCAGCGTGCTGCCTTCGCATACCGCCACCGCGAAACGCAGCACGTTGCGCAGCTCGCGCACATTGCCCGGCCAGTGGTAGGCGCGCAGGCGCTGCTCGACCTCGGCGGAGAGGGCAAGGCTGCGGCTGCACTGCGCCGCTTCTTCTTCCAGGATGCGGGCGATCAGGGTGTCGATGTCGGCGCGCTCGCGCAGCGGCGGCAGGCGGAAGGTGGCGGCGTTCAGGCGGTAGAGCAGGTCTTCGCGGAACAGGCCCTGGGCCACCATGGATTCGAGGTTGCGGTGGGTGGCGCAGACCACGTGCAGGTCCACCCGCTCCGGCTCGCTGGCGCCCAGCGCCATCACCTCGCCCTCGGCCAGCACCCGCAGCAGCCGGGTCTGCAGCGCCAGCGGCATGTCGCCGATCTCGTCCAGGAACAGGGTGCCGCCACTGGCGAGCTGGACCTTGCCGGCGCAGCCCTTGCTGCGGGCGCCGGTGAAAGCGCCTTCGCGGTAGCCGAACAGTTCGCTCTCGATCAGGCTCTCCGGGATCGCCGCGCAGTTGAGGGCGACGAAGGGCTTGTCGCGGCGCTTGCTGTGGCGGTGGATGGCGCGGGCGAAGGCCTCCTTGCCGGCGCCGGTTTCGCCGTTCAGCAGGATGGGCACGCGGCTGTCGGCCAGGCGCTTGATGCGTTCGATGTTGGCGGCGACGCAGGGATCGGCGCTGGTGAGCGAGCTGAAGCCGTCGTCTTCGCGTGGCCGGCCGCGGCCGGCGGAGCTGCGGGCACGGGCCACCGAGGGCGCCCGCAGATGGAGCTGGAAGAAGCCGCCGGTGGCATGGCAGCGCACCTGCATCGGCACGCCGGGGTGCTCGTGGGCGTGGCGCAGCAGGCTTTCGGCGTCCGCATCCAGCAGGTCGGCGATGCCGCCGGGTGGCTGCGACAGGCGCGCGAGTTGCCGGCGCAGCCGCCGGCCAGCATGGACGATGCGACCATCGCCATCCAGCGCCAGGTACAGGCCCTCGTCCACGCCCCAGTCGTCGCCGGCCGGACACAGCCGCACCAGCCAGTTGCCGCGGCAGGCTTCGGCGAACACCGCGTTCTCGATCAGCGCGGCGTTCTGGGCCACCAGCCGATACACCAGCGACTGGCTGCGGCGCTCGTCCGGCGAGGACACCGCCGAGGCGTTGAGCACGCCCAGCAGTTCGTCGTCCGGGCCGAAGATGGGCGCGGCGCTGCAAGTGATACGCTCGTTGAGGGCGAGGAAGTGCTCCTGCTTGTGGACCAGGATGGGGCTGCGCTCGACGATGGCGGTGCCCACGCCGCAGGTGCCCTCCTCTTCCTCCGACCAGCAGGCGCCGAGGCGGAAGCCGCGGCCGCGGTACTCCTGCTCCAGGCTGCCCTGGCCGCGGAAATCGATGGTGCTGCCCTGCGCATCCGTCAGCAGCACGCAGTAGCCGGAATCGCGCACCTGCTCGTGCAGGCGATTGACGCCGGCCTGGGCGATGCGCAGGAAGGATTCCTCCCGCTCGCGCAGATGGCGGCACTCATCGGCGGTGAGGATGCGCGGCCGCGCGGGGCGGCCTGGGTCCAGCCGGTGCTGCTCGATGGAGCGCCGCCAGGAGTCCTCCAGTTTGGTTGGGGAAAGTGCGTCCGTGCCTTCGTGGGCGGCTTCTCGCGAAAGCGCCTCGAGCGTCATCGCAGCGATACTCATCGCCGGCCTCCTCCTTTGGTCTCGTTTTCCTGCCGCCCGCCTCTGTCACGCAATGCGCCGGGGAGCTTGCAGGTGCATCAGAGAATAGCCGCAAGAAATAGGCCATTCAACCTAGGAAACAGGCACGCCCGCCGAATGCCGCATGGGCTGGGCAACTCGCGCGAATGCCCTGCCCGCGCCCCTGCCTGGGGCGCTGTCCGCACTGTGTCAGCGCCGTATCACCGCGACCGGGTGACACAGGGCTGACACATCACTGCAACAAAACGTCCGCCCCGGCGAACACCCCGGACAGCCCGGCCATCAGCCGGTTTTTCCCTTTCTGAATCAGCCACCTAACCCACCCCACCGCGGCCCCTGCCCCGCCACTGGCACAGCCCTTGCCCCTTGCTGCCCGGCCAGAAGGCGGCGACGCGATCACCGCCCGGCAGCGCGACCGGCCCAGCCGGCCGTGACCACAACGGACAAGGAGGATGGAAAGGAATGGCTGATAGGGAACTCGAAGCAGGCTGCCCCTGCGCCAACGCACCGCAAGCGGAACCGGGCAGCCGGCGCGCGATGCTGGCGGCTTCGCTGGCGCTGGCGGTGGCCCCGCTGGTGCCGGGCGGCGCGGCCGCTGCCGACAACCCGCGCCGCGCCAAGCCCCAGGTGGGCGATGGCCTGGCCTACATGACTGGCGAGAAGGAAGGCCAGCAGATCACCCTGGCCGACCTGAAGGTAGGCGGACCGCCGGTGCTGGCCTACCCGATGGACGTCGCCACCCAGACGGTGCGCGACGGCTCCCGTACCAACCTGCTGGCGCTGGTGAAGGTGGCGCCGGACGAGCTGCCGGAAAAGCTGCGCTCCGACGCCGCCGACGGCGTGATCGCCTTCTCCGCCATCTGCACCCACTACGGCTGCCCCATCACCGAGACGCATCCCACCGGCGGCAAGCTCGTCTGCAACTGTCACGGCTCCACCTTCGACGTGCTCAAGAACGGCGAGGTGGTGGCCGGGCCGGCCACCCGCCGGCTGGCCCACCTGCCGCTCAAGCAGGCCGGCAGCGCGCTGGTGGTGGCCGGGAATTTCGCCGGCCCGCTGGGGCCGCCACAGCAGTAGGGGAAACCGAGCAATCGAGGAAAGACGCGCCGCCGGCACGCGCTCCTGCCCGGCACACGACTTGAGCAACACCCACCCAAGGAAGGAGACAAAAAATGAAAAGACTGCTTTCGCTGACGGCCCTGGGCCTGGCCTTCGCGCCATTCCTGGCCGGTGCCGCGGGCGATTACAAGCCGGTCACCGCCCAGCGCCTAGCCAATCCGGAGCCGGAGAACTGGCTCATGACCAAGGGCAACTACCAGGGCTGGAGCTACAGCGCGCTGGACCAGATCACTACCGCCAACGTGAAGAAGCTCAAGCCGGTATGGAGCGCCGCCACCGGCATGACCTCCGGCCACGAGGCGCCCGCCATCGTCAATGGCGACATGATGTTCGTCTCCACCCCGCGTAACCAGGTGCTGGCCTTCAACGCCAAGACCGGCCGCCTGCTGTGGCGCTACAAGCGCGAGCTGCCGGAAGGCTTCGGCGCGCTGCACGTCACCAACCGCGGCGTCTCGCTGGCCGGCGACAAGGTGTACGTCGCCAGCCTGGACTGCATGATCACCGCGCTGGACGCCAAGACCGGCGCCAAGGTTTGGGAATCCGAGGTGTGCGACTGGCAGAAGGACAGCGCCTACATCACCTCCGCGCCGCTGGTGGTCAAGAACGTCGTCATCGTCGGCCCCTCGGGCGGCGAGTTCGGCGTGCGCGGCTTCCTCAAGGCCTTCGACCTGGAAACCGGCAAGGAGGTATGGACCCGCTACGCGGTGCCGGCGCCGGGCGAACCCGGCTCCGAAACCTGGCCGCAGGAAGGGCGCTGGAAAGACGCCTGGAAGAACGGCGGCGGCACCATGTGGATGCCGGGCAACTACGACGCCAAGAACGACGTTCTCTACTGGGGCGTGGGCAATGGCGCGCCCTGGCTGGGTGACCAGCGCCCCGGCGACAACCTCTACCTCGCCTCGGTGCTCGCCCTCAACCCCGACACCGGCGAAATCAAGGGCCACCACCAGTACCACTGGAACGACTCCTGGGACTGGGCCGGCATGAACGCGCCCACCCTGGTGGAGTTCGAGCGCAACGGCAAGAAGGTGCCCGGCCTCATCAGCGCCCAGCGCAACGGCTACATCTACTGGCTGGACCGCAAGCCGGACGGCAAGATCGACTTCAACAAGGCACTGCGCTACGTGAAGCAGAACGTCTTCACCAGCATCGATCCCAAGACCGGCCGCCCCACCTACGACGAGGCCGGCAAGCCCGGCACCGGCAAGACGGCGACCTACTGCCCCAGCCTGTGGGGTGGCAAGGACTGGCCCTTCGAAGCCTACAGCCCGAAGACCGGCATGCTCTACATCCCCTTCAACGACAACCACTGCATGACGCTCACCGGCAAGATCCAGGAGCGCATTCCGGGGCAATGGTCGGCCGGGGTGGAGATCACCGAGCTGAACCTGAGGGTGGACAAGAACGCGCCCTTCGTCGGCGGCATCCAGGCCTGGAGCGTGGACGGCGCCAAGGAGAACTGGCGCGAAACCTACGCCGCCTCGTGGAACTTCGGCTCGGTGATGGTCACCGCCGGCAACCTGCTGTTCGCCGGTGGCACCAACGACCGCATGTTCCGCGCCTATGACGCCCGCAACGGCAAGCTGCTGTGGGAGTTCCCCACCCCCTCCGGCATCATCTCGCCGCCCAGCAGCTACTTCATCGACGGCAAGCAGTACGTGGCCGTGGTCTCCGGCTGGGGCGTGGATGCGGCATGGATCCAGGGAAAGATGCATGACAGCCATGGTTGGGAGAAGCAGGTGCCCGAAGGCGGCTCGGTGTGGGTGTTCGCCCTTGAGGACTGATTAGTCCTCCGCCCCGAACCCCGCTTTCCGGGCTTCACGCTCCTGCGGCACGCGGCGCCGCCCACGGCGCCGCGCCTGCCCCACCCCACACCCTCTGGAGACACACAGCATGATGCCTAACAGGCAGGCCCCCTCACGCCGGGGCCACACGCAGCACCCCGCCCACCGGCCCGGCCGCAACCCGCTCTCCGGTCTGCTCGCCGCCGCCCTGCTCACCCTCGGCGCCAGCGCAGCACTGCCGGTACAGGCGCAGACCACCTTCGACGTCATCGGCCCGCACGAGTACGACCTGCCGATCGACTTCAAGCCTTTCAACGTCTTCGTGCAGTACGCCTACCTGCAGCGCAACAAGCGCGCCTTCGACAACGACGGCGACCGGGTGCGCGGCTCCGACTCCGAAGCCATCGTCGGCCTGTCGAAATACGTGCGCTTCTGGACGCCCGACTTCAACCGCAACATCGGCCTCGCCTGGGAAGTGATCGTGCCGGAGATCAGCATCCGCAACGACCGCAACAACTCCCACGCCAGCGGCCTGGGCGACCCGATGACCGGCTTCGCCATCTGGTACAAGCCACGGCCGGACATCACCCTGGGCTTCCAGTCCTTCCTGCAGATCCCGGCCGGCAGCAGCGAGGTCAGCGACAAGAACTGGAAGAACCTCTCCAGCCTGTTCTGGGACTGGCGCCTCACCGACAAGCTGGGCTGGACGGCCGACGCCGGCTTCGTGTTCCAGGGCGACCGCACGGACGACATCCGCCCCGGCCACTCCTTCCACACCAACCACCGGCTGGGCTACCGCGCCACGCCGCTGCTGGAGCCCTTCCTGGCGCTGGACTACGAGCGCAGCAAGAGCACCTCCACGGTGGACGGCGGCCATGTGCTGGATGGCGGCATTGGCCTCATGTTCCACACCTTCGACAACCAGTCCATCACCCTGCGCTACTCGCACAGCATCAGCGGCGAGAACCACTCGGTGAATGACAGCTTCAACATCAAATACGCCTACGTCTGGTAAGCGCAGCCGCCCTTCCCGCCGGCCGCGCGCAGTGATCAGGAGTGGCCACACAAGGCGGCGGCGCGAAGGGCGGCAGCCAAAGGAGAACGCCATGAAACTGCTGCACTCGCTTGCCCTCAGCATCGCGCTCCTGGTGGCGCTGTGGGTTTATCTCTCGGTCGGCAACCCCGGCCTCAACTTCAACGCCTGGATAGGCTTCGTCGCCTGGGCCGCCCACTTCGCCGCCGGCGGCGGCAGCGAGGGCGCGCGCAAGGCACTGGCGGCTGGCGTGGCCGGCATCCTGCTCACCGCCGCCACACTGTTCGGCGTGCAGGCCCTGGGCGGCGGCCTCGGCTCGCTCATCACCCTGGTGGCGGTGCTGGCCTTCGTGCTGGTGGCCATGGCCGACGTCGCCCTGCTCGCCTACACGCCGGCGGCCTTCCTCGGCGCCGCCTCCTTTTTCGGCGCCGGCGGCAAGCTCGACGCCGGCATCCTCTTCGTCACGCTGTCCTGGGTGGCCGGCGTGATCTTCGGCTTCGCCTCGGAATGCTTCGGCAAGCGCATGGCCCGCACGGCCTGAAACCCGCAACACACAAAACAGGAGACTGATGATGGCAACCGAGTACCGCAATTTCATCGACGGCGAATTCGTCGTCGCCGCTGGCGATCCCCTGATCGAAGTGCGCAACCCCGCCAACGGCGAACTGCTGGCCTTCGTGCCGGACTCCAGCGCCGCCACCGTGGAACGCGCGGTGGAGGCCGCCACCCGCGCCCAGCCCGCCTGGGAACGCCTGCCGGCCATACAGCGCGCCGGCCACCTGCGCGCCATCGCCACCAAGCTGCGCCAGCACAAGGACAGGCTGGCGGAAATCATCACCCGCGAGCAGGGCAAGGTGCTGGGGCTGGCCACGGTGGAAGTGGACTTCACCGCCGACTACCTGGACTACATGGCCGAGTGGGCGCGCCGCATCGAGGGCGAAGTGATCCCCAGCGACCGGCCGGGCGAAAGCATCTTCCTGATGCGCAAACCCATCGGCGTCACCGCCGGCATCCTGCCGTGGAACTTCCCCTTCTTCCTCATCGCCCGCAAGCTCGCGCCAGCGCTGGTCACCGGCAACACCATCGTGATCAAGCCCAGCGAGGAAACGCCGATCAACGCCTTCGAGTTCGCCCACCTCGCCCAGGAAGCCGGCCTGCCGCCGGGCGTGTTCAACCTCGTAAGCGGCCGCGGCGCCAGCACCGGCTCGGCGCTCAGCTCCCACCCCGGCATCGGCCTGGTGAGCTTCACCGGCAGCGTCGCCACCGGCATCCGCATCATGCAGGCGGCCGCCACCAACCTCACCCGGGTAAACCTGGAGCTGGGCGGCAAGGCGCCAGCCATCGTGCTGGCCGACGCCGACCTCGACCTCGCCGCCAAGGCCATCTGCGACTCGCGCGTCATCAACACCGGCCAGGTGTGCAACTGCGCCGAACGGGTCTATGTGGATCGCAAGGTGGCGGAGGAATTCACCAGCAAGGTCGCCGCCCACATGGCCGCCACCCGCTACGGCGACCCGATGGCCGACCGCAGCATCGGCATGGGCCCGCTGGTGAACCAGATCGGCCTGGACAAAGTCGCCGCCATGGTCACGAAGGCACGGCAGGACGGAGCCCAGGTCGTCACCGGCGGCAGCCTCGCCGACCTCGGCCAGGGCTTCCACTACCAGCCCACCGTGCTCGCCGGCTGCCGCCACGACATGGAGATCATGAAGAAGGAAATCTTCGGCCCGGTGCTGCCCATCCAGACGGTGGACAGCCTGGAAGAAGCCATCGCCCTCGCCAACGACTCCGAGTACGGCCTCACCTCCTCCATCTTCACCCGCGACCTCTCCTCCGCCATGCGCGCCTGCCGCGACCTGCGCTTCGGCGAAACCTACGTAAACCGCGAGCACTTCGAAGCCATGCAAGGCTTCCACGCCGGCCGCCGCAAGTCGGGCATCGGCGGCGCGGACGGCAAGCATGGGCTCTACGAGTACACCGAGACCCACGTGGTGTACATGCAGCACGGCTGAGCCCCACCCCGCCGGCCCAGCCTCCGCCATCGGGCCAGGGCCGGCGGTTGAATCACCTCACGCTCTCCCGGAGGCCGGTAGGCCCCCGGCCTCCTTTGCCGCCTTTTTTGGGCGGCGTTTTTTTTGCGCCTCGTCGCAAGAAAAGCAGTCAAGCGAAGCGTCCGCTTGGCATGCATTGGCGTTCTGCGCCCGTCCCCGGTAAGGGCGAGTGAAGGCTGTCGAAGAAAGAGAGGCTGTCGTGCTGACGGTTAAGGATAGGAGTGAGAAGCGGAAAGCTCTGCTCACATGGCACGAGTATTAAGTGGCGGGGTAATTCGGCCTTTCCCGACATTGGCAGAGGGTGCGCGATCGGGCAGCAATGTCTCCACATAGCCGCCGTTTACTCCGCACTTCAAATAACGTGGCGGAGCCGACAGCAAAGGCCGATTACGTAGATGTCTCGGTCATGTTGAGCTTGCTAGGTAGCAGTTCTGACAGCCAAGGATTCTCACCGGGCCGGGAAAAGAGTCCACATTCGGTAATCGAATTCCTGCGAGCGCTCCAATTATACGGAGCCCAAAATCGATGTCTTTTGCTCTCAACGTGAGACAGAAGCACAATACCGGCCGTGGCTCCCTATAACCGAGGCATCTACAAATTGATCAAAGCCGACCTCTTCATGAGGGGGTGTTAGCCGCAACTTCCCTACCTGACGTTCGTCACCAGACCTCGGAGTGTCTGGCGCATCCGGGGCCGATTAAGTCTAATGGCTGCTGCGTCGAGCTCCACTAACATCAATGAAGCAGCCATGAACTCATCAAGCATCAGCTAACCGAGTTCCACGGTGTAAGTCCAGAGTCGTTTCATTCCAGTACTTGTCTCTCGAGAATACGTGAGACATTCCGGCATCAACAGGATTGTCGCATCCCGAAACCGTCCTTCAAGTTGCCAATATATTGCAAAGCCTAGTGTCTGCGCCTTCGTCGACAGCGGAGACAAGTAGACATTTGCGGGCTCTCCCTTTCGATCGATCTCTTGAACAACGTCGCTCAAGATTTGAGCAGTGGAAAAAGGGTCATTGGCCGGTGCGAATTTCCGGTTCGAAACCCACTCCGGTTCAAGAGCGACCTCCCCACTCTGCGATGCGCGGACAGCGCTCTGTTGATACATATCGGGGCTGAGGGACGGAAAACCAAAGACGGGAAACACCGTGGAACTGTCTTTGTGGTTGGCGACTTCACTGATTAATTTATGATCGTAGCCAACGGCGATGATCAGATAGTCTCTGCCAAGTGAATACGGACTACCCGCCATCCCTCTCATGGGTCGGGGCAATCCTGACGTCGTTGTGCTGAAGGTGGTTTCCTCTTGCTTAACGTAAGCAAACGGCTCCGAATACAGCGCGGTGAACTCCTTCACCCCTAGATGGGCAAGTTTGGCCACCAAAAACATAAGAACGTGCCTCATCATTCCGGTGATATCAACGCAGATGCTCTTTCCAGAAAGATCGCCAATTTCAGCTAGGAGGGCATTAACTTGTGTCACTTCATCCTTTCCGACGGGGACAACTTTTGGAAACCCGGTCGGTTCCTCAAGCGCGCTGTACCCATACTCGGGATGTATCAGCCAGATCTTACGTCGCGACTGGATGTCACAAAAAAGCATCCCAACACGGTCGCTCGAGTTAAAGGCGGATACAAATACGTCGAACAGAGGCAGTTCGCGGGAAATCCGATCAACGGAGACGGGTCTCCTGAAGAATATTGAATAGTCCACAATAACCTACAGGGGCAGTGACTCTTGATGTGCCGAGAGGCTGTTTGAAAACGGATTATTCCACTTTGAGCTTAGCGTTCGGAGAAGGAAATCAAACTCCTTTTCTCGCTCGGGGTCAAAGATAGCGTTCACAAGTTCACGACTCAGTCCGAGATCTCCCCTGATGCTGATCGGCAAGCCCCAACGGGGAGATAGCAGCGGATTAAGTTGAATCTTCCTATTGACTCTTTCGCTATTTCTATCAGGCCGCCCTTCGTAAATCTCAAAAACAAACGAGTAGTTGAGTGCCGCATTCAGCGTCTGCCTGGCTTCAGCTGTAAGATCCCCCTCGTAAAAACTGACCGCGAGTGGCGAAACTTCAGGAATGTTAATAGCATATCTTGCCGTGCGCAATATTTGGGCGAGCCGATTAATGCTCCGGCGCGCGTTATCAGACTGCGTTCCGTAATTAGCGTCGCTTTCGAACATAAACCTAGCTGCTTCTACGGCAGCGTCCGTCTGTATCGATAGCGACAACTTATGCCCATTAATAAAGTCCACTTCCTTGAATGTGGCAATCTCGTAAGCTCTTCCTAAAATTATTAGAAGGTTACGCGGGTTTCCGCATGACATTTTTACAAACGTGTCAAAGCCAGCATATGGAATCCCTTCCAGCTTTTTCGACTCCCTGCAAAGTTGGGCAAATAGATCGGAAGCCCAATGGCCATAGGCTGTTGCGTAAGAGGTTCTTGCTGTCTTTTCCGATGCCATATACTCAATAACTTCTGCCTTAATCTTCCTCGCAAGTGTGGTTTTTGATTCGTTCTTTTTATATTTTTTGCAAAACCGCAATAAATTCAGTTTCTGAAGTACCAATGGTATGCCGCCGCCCGTCAAAATATCGACGATTTCCTTTGCGGCTCCTGCGGAACGTGTATCGTTGCCAATAGCCGATTTGAGAACATCAACAAATGACTTCTTGAAGGTCGACTCAGCAGAGTCGATGTTTAGCCGATCCACTGCCACAGAATAATAGTTGCTGGAATCAATTTCTTCGAAGCACGATAACGGGTCGAAATCAGGCCCAGAGGATCTTTTGGATCCTGCGGAAACACCGACGGATCTAAGCCGGCGCGCCACGAATTTTTTTGCGAAATCCGGGTATTTTCCATACCCTCTTAAAATGTCATCGAGATAGGTTGTTTTGAATTCAGCCCCTTCTCTATTTTCCTCGCCATCAGCGAGGGTTGACAATGTCTTTCTTGCATACAGTCTTCCAGTCACACGAAAGGTTGCTAGCCCTTCGCCGTAACGGATTAATGAATTGAGAACCTGTTGCTGTGACTCGGTGAGATTTTCAATCTCATCAATTAGATAAATTAGGGGAAGCTCAGATAGACTCTCCTTCCACCGCCCGATCGCTTTGCTAACGGGCAAGCATAGGGAACCGATGGAAAATGGAATACGGATATCTAGTGCACCGACAAAGGCTGCATTATTAACAGCGTCGTCAATTTGACGGCGCTGACTAATAACCCACGCCCTTAAGTCTTCAATTGTCTGACATGTTAAGAACGACTGATCAACTACCTTATTTCCTAGTTCTGAGATGAGTGATCTATCCGAAAAATCTTCCCTTAGAGACGAATTTTTGATGTCGCAAAGTGCATCGATAACGCCTTCAACCAATCGAAGTTCAATATATACGCCAAAAAGCTGCTGCCATTTATTCTTATCCTCATTTTCCCCCTCAAATCGAGCCGCATCTAATCCCGTTGCTCTGACAAATATAGCCAAAAATTTCTGCTTTGCGAGTGTCTCGAGCCCCGTTTCTTTGGAAAATCGAAGTCGCGCGACTTGATACGAATAATATCGAAGGAGGTGTGTTTTTCCAGTGCCTTTCCCACCAAGAATATACTTAGATATCTTTGATTGAGGTTCAATAACGGCATCTATCGTTTGCGCGCCAATTTCAACCCAAAGTGAGTTTATCTGTTCGTCGGTGTAGTCAGATGCTCGGACCAGAGCAAATGGATTCGCAATAAGCATCAGCCGATTCCTTAGTATTTCTTATCGTAACGAACGAAAACTGGACTCCATGGCGCCAAGACTCCCTCGTCCCAAAATATCGGCAAGGTATTATCGGGAGTGTTGTGAGAAAACCCAAGTAACAGCTGGCCGTTTTTGTACCCAAGCGGCCGCTCCGGTTGCAACTTTGTGCCGTAGTGCTCCACTAGTCTTCTTAAGGTGGAAATATCGAACCAAGGCGGCGGGCTAGAGAAATATCGGGACGACGTATCAAAGGCTTTATATGAATCATCTAGCTCAAATAGGCACATAGCCTTCCCATCAAAGAGCTTAGGTTCGTTCATTTTTTTTAAGCCGTTAGCGGTTGCAAACAGTGACATGAAACGTAAGTCCAGTGCAGGATTTGCTCTACGCAGTCGGGATAGGTTAGTGGAGAGATAGTCGCTTGCCTGGGTACCCGATCCGACTAAGTCGTCAAAAAAAACGTACCGCGTAACTGAAGATTCTCTCTGCTTTAAGCTAATTACACCGCTCGAATCCGCTATCGGAGAGAATGCACCTGAGAAATCTACGAAAAGGTCCTTGGGAAGATAGTTGACCTGTCGAAAGTAGTAGAGAAGATGCGCCCCGCTTTCAGCAGGATTGCCAACACCGATAAACCGCGTGGCTGTTAGCTCGTTTCTGTACATGCCTCTTAGTAGATGCGTATTCCTGGTGCCACCACAGTTGCGTCTGATTCGCTGGATCAAGGGCGCTTCGAAGTGATCCCGATAAAGAGATTTCAGCATCTCGCGAACTAGGCGTTTGCTAAAATAAATAAACTGGGAGAGCGCAAAAAGCCCATACAGTTGCTCGTCGTTCTGGGCGAATGCGTCACCGCAGAAGTTCTGCGTCCACGCTTCAATGTTGGGCCATCGAATTTCTTGATCCCAAGCATGATTAACTAGAGTTTGCAGCTTTGACTCGTATTGTGCAATCAACGCACGCCCCCTTTATCGCTTACTGCTTTCGAAAGACGAGTACGCACTCTCTTGATATCACCGATGCGGTTTTATTGCGCTTTGTCATCAATCCGCGGGACTTTATGTGATCAATGACGCCAATGTCTAGGGCAAGACCCAGTCCTTCTAATGTATCAACGATAAATTCATCATTTCTAAGAGACTCTCCGCATACAGCATTGTTTCCGATAACAATTACCACATGACCATTCTTCATCGTGACGCGAGCCATTTCTGCTAAGGCGCTCTTCATTTCGTGTAGATACTGACGAGTGATGCGCGCGCGCATTTCGTTTCTGCGCTTAATCCTTAAAAGCAGGTCTTCGTAAGCAGTGGGCAACTGATCTACGATCTCAATTCTGCGATGCGCCGGGAGATGCTCTCTTCCTATTGAGCGGCCTTCCAATTCGGAAAGCCCGTTTGGGCCGGCAAGGCTGAGCCAGTTAAGGGAAAGGCTTGTCGCTCGAATATATTTTTGAGCGCTACCGTAAGGAGGGGATGTGACGATAAGCGGAATGCTTCCTGCTTCCAGAGAAGACTCATCGGACATCCACGGGCATTTGAGGCTACGAGCGTCGGATCCCACTTGTATGGCTGCCAAACGTGCGGGTTGGAGCAAATTGCATTCTTGCACACGTTCGATATTTGCAATGCAGATCTTTTGAAACTCGGTGAAGGTGTCCGCAGTTGCGATCCAGGCTAGTCGTGTGTCAATTCTGCTGTTATGCGCGTCGCTAAAGTTTTCCTTCTTTCTTAATGTCACAGGGACCGAAATGGCCGGATCAGCCCAACTCAAACGGCGAGCAGCCACCGAAAACCCTACAAGGAAAAAGTCGCGGATATCTCCATCTGCGGTCTCAAGCAGAGCTCTAAACAGTATCTCTAAGGACTTCTTCTTGCTCTTGTCGTACCAAATATGCTGATTAACAACAGGGATTTCGGGCGCGGTTCTCAGTCTCCTTGCCTTTGACATAATTGAGGTTAGGACTCGTCTTAGCTCCTCCGGAGAATACGCGGTTGTCTTGACCTTCGTGATCAATAGGGCGATTGGATTCGCATCCGCGACATATGGAGAATGACCAGCGAGCGAAGCCTCAAGAGCAACTGTCCCAGAACCGCAGAATGGGTCGAGAACTCGGTGGTCTTGATGTTGAAGAATGCTTGCACGAGTGAAGCAGTGCGCAATATGCGGCAGCAGCTTTGCCGGGTAAGGGTGGATCTGATGTGTAAGTTGATCTCCCACGCGTACCCAATTTAGCAGGTTTCGGAAATCTACTTCCACGTATTGCCCGCTGCGCTGAAACTTGTGGCGAAGTTCTTCAACGAGGAACGAGGTATCTATCGCATGGTCGAAATGCGAGTCTTTTGCACTTTGGTACTCTTGGCTATATTCCAACTTTTTTTTCGAACCATTAGGCATACTTGCGATTCTTGCTATTTGCGTGCTTTCGTGCGGTCTTGACACGAAAAAGAGGAACTAGTTGGCGGTGTTCGCGGCGAAGGTGGCCACTTCAATTGCCCTGTTCCTGATACGGTCGTGTAGTTTATCGAACAAGTGGGCGCTTGCCAGCCTATTCCATCCCTTTTGGGCACTTGAGCAAACGGGCGCGGCGGCGAACTAGGTAACCATCACTATTGGGTCCGAGCGATTGACGGATGCGTGCCTACGTTTGTACCTCTGACAGGACGACTGGCGCTACTAGGTCGAGAGGCATAGTTTCATGGGATACCAGAGCTGCCGTTCCACGTCATCTTGCGCCGAGCGACTACTTTACATGGGATGGCTGTCGCTCATACCGCGGGGGCTGGACGGCAGCATTGGCCGAGGAGCCGCCACCCGATAGCAATCCAGATGAACGCTCTACGCAATTATCTAGCGTACAACAGGGCGCCACGATGACGCAGGGCTCAAAGCCACAAAATCCGGGCGTGTCAGCCTGACAAGCTTCACTCCGCCTGCACTCCCCTCCACCTCTACACCCGGCCCCTCACCCCATCATCCACCCACCCATAAACCACCGGCACCACCAGCAAACTCAGCACCGTCGAAGTAATCAACCCGCCTATCACCACAATCGCCATCGGCGCACGAAAGCTCGGGTCGCCGCCCAGGCCCAGGGCCACCGGTAGCATGCCGCCGCCCATGGCGAGGGTGGTCATGATGATGGGGCGGGCGCGTTTGCGGCAGGCGTCGAGGATGGCGGTGGTGCGGTCCAGGTGGTGTTCGCGGCGGGCGATGAGGATGTAGTCCACCAGCAGGATGGCGTTCTTGGCGGCGATGCCGAGCAGCATGATGAGGCCGATCATCGATGGCATGGACAGGGTGGAGCCGGCGAGGAACAGCGCCAGTATGGCGCCCGGCACCGACAGCACCAACGCGGTGAGGATGGTGCCGGGTTGCACGAAATCCTTCAGCAGCAGCACCAGCACCATGTAGATGCAGAGCACGCCGGTGAGCATGGCCATGCCGAAGTCGGTGAGCAGGCTTGCCATTTCCTCGGCGTCGCCCAGCGCGCCCTGGGTGATGCCGGGCGGTAGTTGCCGCAGGCTGGGCAGCGCCAGCGCCGCTTGTTCGACCTCGCCCAGCGGGCGGCCGTTGAGCTGGACTTCGATGGTGATGTTGCGCATGCGGTTCAGCCGGGTGATTTCCGCCGGGCCGCTGCCGGCTTCGAGGTGGGCGAAGTTCTCCAGCGCCACCGGCCCGCGGGCGCCGGGCAGCGGCAGGCGTTTGAGGGTTTCCATGTCCTGCCGCGCGGCTTCGCCCAGGCGCACCATGACCGGCACCTGGCGCTCGTCCAGGTTCAGCTTGGCCAGTGCTTCCGGGTAGTCGCCAACGGTGGCGATGCGCAGGGTTTCGGCGATGGTGGCGGTGGCGACGCCCAGGTCCGCCGCGCGGGCGAAATCCGGCCGTACAACCAGTTCCGGCCGCAGCAGGCTGGCGCTGGAGCTGACCGCGCCGATGCCGGGCAGTCGGCGCAGTTCGCGCTCGACCAGGGCGGCGTGCTGTTCCAGCAGCCGGTTGTCCTCGCCGGTGAGCACCAGTTCGTACTTTTCGCTGGAGCCGCCCATGCCGACCACAACCCGGACGCCGGGCAGCAGCGTCAATGCCGCTCGCAGCTGCAACTCGATCTCCTGCTTGTGCAGGCCAGTGCGTTCCGCGCGTGGCGTTATGCCCAGCGTCAGTACCGCGGTGCGCACGTTGGCGCTGCCGCTTTCTTCATCCGCATTGCCCCCGGCACCTATCGTGGTGAGCACCCGGCGCACATGAGGCTTGCTCGCCAGCAGCAGGCGTGCCCGCTCGGCCATCGCCAGCGTGTCGGCCAGTTCGCTACCGGGCGGCAGCGTGAGCGTCACCTGCGTCTGCGCGTCGTCGTCCGGCGGGATGAAGGCGGTGGGCAGCAGCTGCGCCAGCCCGAGGCCGGCGGCGAAGAATGCGGCGGCGGCGCTCAAGGTGAGCGCGCGGTGGCGCAGGCACCATGCCGCCAGCCGCAGGTAGGCGCGCAGCCAGGCCGGCTCCGGCGCTGCTTGCTGGGCCGGTGGGCGCAGCAGGTAGGCGGCCATCATCGGCGTCAGCAGGCGGGCGACGACCAGGGAGAAGAACACCGCGCCGGCCGCCGTCCAGCCGAACTGGACGAAGAACTTGCCCACGGTGCCGCTCATGAAGGCGGTGGGCAGGAAGACGGCGATGAGCGTGAAGGTGGTGGCGAGCACGGCCAGCCCGATCTCGGTGGCGGCGTCCATGGCCGCCTGCCGCGGCGGCTTGCCCATGCGCAGATGGCGCTCGATGTTCTCGATTTCGACGATGGCGTCATCCACCACTACGCCGACCACCAGCGACAGCGCCAGCAGCGTGGCGATGTTGAGGCTGAAGCCCATGGCGTGCATCAGCATGAAGGTGGGGATGAGCGACAGCGGCAGCGCGATGGCGGCGATGAGGGTGGCGCGGCCGTCGCGCAGGAACAGGAAGATCACCAGCACCGCCAGCGCCGCGCCTTCGTACAGCAGCTGCATGGAGGCGGCGTAGCTTTCGGCCACCGGCTCGGTGAAGTCGAAAGCCTCGGTGAACACCATTTCCGGCTGGCGGGCCTGCAAGGCGGCCAGCGCGGCGCGCACGCCCTCGGCCACTTCGATTTCGCCATGCCCCCGCGCCCGCAGGATCTCGAAGCCGACCACAGGCGCGCCATCCAGCAGGGCGGCGGAGCGGCGTTCAGCCACGGTGTCGCTCACCATCGCCACCTGGTCGAGGCGGATGCGGCGGCCGTCGCTGAGCGTCAGTTCGATGGCGCCGACCTCCGCCGCGCTGCCCACGGTGGCGATGGTGCGCACCGACTGCTCCACGCCGCCCAGGCTGACGCGGCCGCTGGCGGCCTCCTGCTGCGTCCGCCGTAGCTGGCGGGAAATGTCGGCCACGGTGGCGTTCAGCGCCAGCAGGCGATCCGGCATCAGCTCCACCCGCAGCTCGCGGTCTACACCGCCCACCCGCCGCAACTCGCCGACGCCGGGCACCGCCAGCAGCGCCCGGCTGATCTCCTTGTCCACGAACCAGGACAGCGCTTCGTCATCCAGCCGGGGCGAAGCCACCGTGTAGCTGAGGATGGGCGAATCGGCGATCTCCTCCTTCCGGATCACCGGCTCACGCAGTTCGCCCGGCAGCTCGGCGCGGATGCGGGAGAGCGCGTCGCGCACATCGTCCACCGCCTGCTGCACCGGTTTTTCCAGGCGGAACTCGGCGGTGATGCGCGCCTCGCCATCGCTGAGGCGGCTGCTGATGTGCTTGATGCCCTGGGTGTTGGCCAGCGCGTCTTCCATCCGCCGCGCCACCTCGGTTTCCAGCTGGGTGGGCGAAGCACCCGGCAACGAGGCGCGGATGGTGACGGTGGGCACATCGATATCCGGGAAGTTCTGCACCTTCATCGCCGCAAAGGCCCACAAACCGCCGAAGCTCAGCAGCACGAACAGCAGGATGACCGGCACCGGGTTGCGGATCGCCCAGATGGATGCGTTCATGCTCACGCCCCGCCCCCGCGCGTGGCCGGCTCGGCTTCCAGCCGGCGGCTGACGAGGGCGGCCGGGCGTGGAAGCTCCATCTCTCCAAGCACCTGCACCAGATCGCCATCGCCCAGGAAAGCCGCACCCGAGGCCACCACCCGGTCCGCTACCTCCAGTCCGTCGAGGATCTCGATGCGTTCGCCATAGCGCCGCCCCGCCGTCACCCTGGTAAGGCGAACGCGGGCATCCAGCCCGACGCGCATCACATGGCTGAAGCCCTCGCGCAGCAGCACCGCGCTCTGCGGCAGCGCCATCACCGCCTCTTCGCCCAGGTCGAACTCTCCACGAGCGAACATGCCGGCCCGCGCACTGCCGCCAGCAGGCAGATCCACATAGACGAGGCCGTTGCGCGTATGGATATCGATCACCGGCGCCAGCATCCGCAGCCGGCCGCGAACCCGCTCGCCGCCGCCGAGCACCACGCTGGCCGGCTGCCCAGGCCGCAACCGCGCCAGCTCTGCCGCCGCCACCTCGGCGCGCCACTCCAGCCTGCCGCCGCGGATCAGCCGGAACAGCTCCTGCCCGGCCGGCACCACCGCGCCCACGGTTGCGGCACGGGCGGAGATGATGCCGTCGTCCGGCGCGGTGATACGGGTCTGCGCCAGCCGCAGCCGCTGCGTCTGCTCCAGTGCCCGGGCGGCATCCAGCCGCGCCTGCGCGGCGCGCTCGGCGGTGAGGTATTGCTGTATCAGCTGCGCCGACAGCGCACCGCTCTGCTGCAGCATGCGGGCGCGGTCGGCATTGGCGGCGGCCTCGACAAAAGCGGCATCCGCCTCGGCCACCGCCGCCCGGCGCTGCGCCAGTTCCGCCTCCACCGTTTCCGCGGCGAACACCGCCAGCAACTGGCCACGGCGCACCGTGTCGCCCACATTCACCCTCACCTCGCGCAGGCGCAGGCTGCTGGCCTCCGCGCCTATGCTGGCCTCCTGCCAGGCGGCGATGTTGCCGTTGGCGCTGACGCGGATGGGGAAGCTGGCCGGCTGCAGCCCCACCAGCGTCACCGTCAGCGCGGCCTGGCCGGCGGGCGGCTCGCCGGCCTCGGCGGGAGCCTCGGCAGAAGGCTTGCCGGCCTGCATGGCGGCGGTGGCTGCAGCGGCAAGGACGATGCCGGCGGCGGCGAGCGCCACCTTGTGTGATGTCCTCATTGTCGATTCCTGGGGCGGTTGCGGGCACGGCGCGGACCAGCGCGCCGCGGCGGTCGGCAGGACTATCCGGGCCGCCGGCTTTCCACAGACTTACCGCCCTGCCCCGCCACCGCATGACGGCCCGCTGGGCAGTTCGGCATCCGCCTCATCACAGGCTGCAGCGCAGGTAAGTGTCCGGTAAGACGAACTGGCCGACTCTGGGCTTCCCCAACACGCCACGGCCCTCTTCCATGCGCCCCTCTCCCGCCCTTCCCTTCCGCCTGCCGGCGACCCTCGCCACCCTCGCTGCGCTGGCGGCTGCCAGCCTCTCGCCCGCCTCCGCCGCCGAGCCGACCGAACCCTCCACCACCTGGTCGCTGGGCCTGGGCATGGCGAACAGACAGAAGCCCTACACCGGCATAGACCGCGAAACCCAGGTGCTGCCGCTGCTCCACTTCGAGAACAGATACGTCCGCCTGCTCGGCCCGGAGCTGGGCATCAAGCTGCCGGAAATCACACTCAGCCCGTCCCAGCACCTGGATTTCAGTCTGGTCGCCAAGTACGACGGCAGCGGCTACAAGGATGACGACGCCGACATCCTCGAAGGCATGCGCGAGCGCAAGAGCGGCTTCTGGGCCGGCGCGAAAGTGGAATGGCGCAACCCGCTGGCGGAGGTGAGCGCCGAATGGCTGGCCGACGCCTCCGGCAACAGCGAGGGCCGCCGCTTCAGCCTGGCGGTGGAGAAAAGCTGGCGCGTGAGCGAGCGCCTGACGCTCACCCCGCGGCTGCGCGCAAACTGGCAGGACGAGAACTACGCCGACTACTATTTCGGCGTCCGCCCCAGCGAAGCCCGCGCCGGCCGCCCGGCCTACACCGCCAAGGCCGGCATCAACACCGAGCTGGGCCTGCGCAGCCTCTACCAGCTCGACAAGCGGCACGCGCTGATGCTGGACCTGGAGGTGACCAGCCTGTCGAAGGAAATCCGCGACAGCCCGCTGGTGGACCGCAGCACCGAGAACCGCGTGTTTTTTGGATACCTCTACCGCTTCCGATGAGCCGAATACTCCTGATCGAGGACCACGACCGCCTCGCCCGGCTGATGTCCAAGGGCCTGCTGGGCGCCGGCATTGCCGTCGATGTGGTGGACCGCATCGACTCCGCCTGGGCCGCCATCCAGCAGCTGCCCTACCAGGCGCTGATCCTGGACCGCGGCCTGCCGGACGGCGACGGCCTGATCCTGCTGCAGCGCCTGCGCACCGCCGGCCTCGGCCTGCCCTGCCTGGTGCTGACCGCGCGCGACGCCCTGCACGACCGCGTCGAAGGCCTGGAGGCCGGCGCCGATGACTACCTGCCCAAGCCCTTCGCCATGGACGAACTGGTGGCGCGGGTACGCGCGCTGCTGCGCCGGCCGGGCGAGTTCCGCCCGCTCACGCCCAGCCATGGCGACCTGGCGCTGCAGCCGGAGGCCGGCCTGCTGTGCTGCGGCGAGGAAAGCATCACCCTTGCCCCGGCGGAGATGCACATCATGCTGCTCTTCCTGCGCAAGCATCAGGAGGTGGTGCGCCGCGGCGCGCTGGAGGCGGCGGCCTGGGGGCTGAGCGAGGCGGTGACCCCGAACGCGCTGGACGTGGCCCTGCACCGCCTCCGCCGCAAGCTGCTCGCCATCGGCTCGCGCCAGCGCATCATCAACGTCAGGGGGCTGGGCTATGCGCTGCGTGCCGATGAAGCGGCTCAATAGCCTGGGGGTGAAGATCCTGCTGGCCTATCTGGCCGGCACCGTGGTCAGCATCGCCCTGCTGGTGCTGGCCGCCTCCGCCATGCTCCAGGGCAATGTGCTGGCGCGTGGCGACGTACTGGGCAGCCTCCTGGACGGCACACCGCAGCGCAACCCGCTGGCGCAGATGGACCTCACCGACCTGGCGCAGGACATGGCTGGCCGGCTGCGCTTCGGCGCCGACGGCAGGCCCGCCGGCTTCGAGGCGGACGAGGACGAGCTGGAGTGGGTCTTCGACAATCTGCAACATGAAGCCGCCTACCGCGTGCTGGACGAAGACGGCGCAGTGGTGCTGCTCTCCCGCGCCGGCACAGCGTTCTGGCCGGCGGCGGGCAATGCCGCCCGGCTGAAGGGCGGCCACTTCGCATTCGAACGCGATGGCGCCAGCCTGTACGGCGCCACAGCGCCCATCGCTCACGGCAGCCGTACCTGGTACGTACAGGTGGCCGCCAGCGCGCGGCTGATGACGCTGCTGCACCGCGTCGCCCTGCCGCTGGTGGGCACCGGCGTGGTCGTGTTCAGCCTGGTGCTGCTGATCGCCTTCGGCCTGTGCGCCTACTTCACCCTGCGCTACACCCTGAAGCCACTGCGCGAGGTGTCGGAATCCGCCGCCGCCATCTCGCCGCGCTCCATGCACGCCCGGCTGAAGACGGAAGCGGTGCCGGCGGAAATCGCGCCGCTGGTGGACAGCTTCAATCGCGCACTGGCGCGGCTGGAACATGGCTACCGCCTGCAGCAGGAATTCCTCGGCACCGCTGCGCATGAGCTGAAGACGCCGCTCGCACTGATCCGGGCCCAGATCGAACTGAAGGAGGACGACGGGCCGGAGCGCCAGGCGCTATTGAGCGACGTCGAATACATGACCCGCCAGGTGCAGCAACTCCTGCTGCTGGCGGAGGCGAGCGAGACGCAGAACTACCACTTCGCCACCGTGCCGGTGGAGTCCATCGCCCGCGAGGCCGCCAGCTACCTGCAGCGCATGGCCGACACCGCCTGCGTGCGGCTGGAGATCTCCGCGGACGCCAGAGAAGTGAAGTGGAACGCGGACCGCGGCGCCTTGTTCACCCTGCTCAAAAACCTGCTGGAAAACGCCATCCAGCATGCGCCCGCAAGCACCACGGTGAGCATCGCCATCCAGCCCGACAGCCTGAGCGTGCGCGACCACGGCCCGGGCGCGGACGCCGCCCAGCTGCCGCTGCTGTTCGAGCGCTTCTGGCGCGCGCCCCACAGGCGCGACCTCGGCGCCGGCCTGGGGCTGGCGATCTGCCGGGAGATCGCCATGGCCCACGGCTGGCGCCTCGGTGCCGAGCGGGCGGAGCCAGGGCTGCGCTTTCTGCTGCAACTGGGCGGCGACGAAGCGCCCCGATGACTCAAGCGGCGTGGATGCCGAAGCCGCTCTCGCCCGGCGCCAGCTCCGGCCGCAGCGTCAGCTCGGGAATGCGGTAGTCGCCGGCGTTCTGCCTGCGGAAAGGAATGGGCGGCGTCGTTGCCAGCGCATCCAGGCGCTTGCCCAGCGCCTCGCGGATTTCACCGAAATTCGCCTCGTTGATCTTGCTGCTGCGGTAGATCACATGCGGCGGCAGCACCTCGAAGCCGGGGTAGAACAGGATGCCGTGCTGGATGGGGAAGAGCAGCTCATCAATAGGGCCGTTGATGCCGCGCGGCGCGTAGTGGGACGCCCAGCCGCCGGTCGTCACCACCAGCATGGCGCGCTTGCCGGCCAGCATGCCTTCGCCGTAGCGGTCGCCCCAGTGGGTGTCCGAATGCTCGCCGACGCCATAGGCGAAGCCGCAGGCATAGACGCGGTCCACCCAGCCCTTGAGGACGGCCGGCATGGAGAACCACCACAGCGGAAATTGCAGGATGACGGCGTCTGCCCAGCGCAGCTTGTCCTGCTCGCGCACGATGTCGGCGCTCTGGGTGCCGCCCTCGAAGGCCCGCTTGGAATCCGCCGAGGCATCGAAGCGCGCGCCCGGCTGCGGCGCGGTGTTGTCCTCCGCGTCCAGCGTGGCTTTCCAGCGCATGGCGTAGAGGTCGGACAGCTGCACCGCATGGCCGGCCTGCTCCAGGCGGTGGACGGTGAAATCCCGCAGCGCGCCGTTCAGGGACAGCGGCTCCGGGTGGGCATAGACGAGCAGGACATTCATGGCTTGGCGCTCCATCAATCAGGAAGTGAAAGTGAGTGGAGCCACGATAGGGGCGCGCCGGATATAGTGGAAATGAATTTCCAGAATCCCAGGTATTGCCATGAACAATTCCCTGCCCACCAGCCTGCGGCAGCTGGACCTGAATCTGCTGGTCACGCTGGATGCCTTGCTAGCCGAGCACAACGTCACCCGCGCGGCCGAACGCCTGCACCTGGCGCAACCCACCGTCAGCGTGCAGCTCGCCCGCCTGCGGGAGTTCTTCGGCGATCCGCTGCTGCTGCCCGGCCCCCGGGGCATGCGGCCCACGGCAAGAGCAGACGAGCTGCGCGAACCGCTGCGTGAGGCCCTGGCGGCGCTGGCCCAGGCGGTGGCGCCATCCAGCGCTTTCGACCCCGCGCTGTCCCGCCACACCTGGCGGGTGGCGGCTTTCGATTACAGCGAGTTCACCGTGCTGCTGCCGGCGCTCGCCGGGCTGCGCCAGGCAGCGCCCTCGGCGCGGCTCGCCGTGGTCCAGCTCACCCCGGCGCAGGTGGCGAAGAAGGCGGAACAGGCCGACATCGACCTCGCCTTTCTCATCGAAGCCGAAGCACCACCGGACCTGCGCCGCCGCCCGCTCTTCACCGAGCGCTACGTGCTGGCGGGCCGCGCCGGCCATCCGCGCCTGAAGCGCCGGCCAACGCTGGCGCAGTTCTGCCAGCTGGAGCATGTGATCGTGTCGCCAGACGGCGGCGGCTTCACCGGCGTGACGGATAGCGTGCTCGCCGAGCTGGGCATGGCACGCCGGGTGGCGCTGTCGGTGCCGCACTTCCTCTTCCTCGGCGCGGTGCTGGCGAGTACCGACCTGGTGGCGATGGTGCCGTCGCGGCTGGTGCGGGGGAATGCCGCGCTGCAAGTGGTGGAGGCGCCAATCGAGGTGCCGGGCTTCGAGATGCTGATGCTGTGGCATGAGCGGGTGCATCGCGATCCGGCGCATCAGTGGCTGCGGGAGCAGATTGCGGCGTCGGTGTGAGGGGTGTGGTGTGGTTTGGTTTTCTCTCTGCGGCGGGAGGGGGCATTTCTGCTGCGGATGTGGATGCGTGAAGGCCGCGCCCCCTCTCCCCGGCCCTCTCCCGCGAGGGGAGAGGGGGAAACCCCCGCGGATCCGCGGTATGCGTGGGGTCTGGAGCGCCGAGAGGATGCATGTGCGCCCCCTGCTCTGCTTCTCGCTTCTCGCTTCTCGCTTCTCGCTTCTCGCTTCTCGCTTCTCGCTTCTCGCTTCTCGCTTCTCGCTTCTCGCTTCTCGCTTCTCGCTTCTCG